>PJUE01000058.1_pt1 | contig 175116 bp, 203 predicted proteins | sample 1512171 | NCBI WGS metagenome assembly PJUE01 (sample SAMN08177674, study PRJNA422409) | Feces metagenome, whole genome shotgun sequencing project. | isolation source: Chicken feces (3) enriched on wood chips: alkali lignin treatment | host: Gallus gallus | place: USA: Madison | collected 2015-01-15
TCCAAATATAAACAAATGTCCTCAACAAAAAAAGCCCTTTCGGTAGGATACCAAAACGGCTATTTTTATCGAATTCTTTTTAAAGAAAAACTTTAAAAAAGGAAAATGCTACTAGTTATTTTTTTGAGCTTCTGCAACTACTTCTTTCACTTTATCGTTGTGAACCATACCTTCTTTGAAAGTATAAGCGCCAGTTTTTGCAGATTTAGTAGTAACAATAACCTTTGTAAATTCTTTACCGCCACCTTTTTGTAACGATGCAACTGCTTTCTTTGCCATGGTATATAAATATTTTACTCAGCCCTCATTGCAAGTGCTAAGATGGGTGAATTACTTAATTTCTTTGTGAACAGTAACTTTTCTCAACACAGGATTGAATTTTTTCAACTCTAAACGTTCAGTTGTGTTCTTTTTGTTTTTAGTTGTGATGTAACGAGACATTCCCGGAAGACCACTTTCTTTGTGTTCAGTACATTCTAAGATAACTTGTACTCTATTTCCTTTTTTAGCCATTGTTTTACTTTATTTTGAATCCTATTCATAGGATTGAAATTCATGAATAATCTTAATGTAACAGGCGAGATATCAATTAGATTGATCCTTTAGCGATAAATTTATTGATTGCCGCTGTAATGCCGTTTTTGTTGATAGTCTTGATAGCAGAAGTAGATACTTTCAACGTAATCCAACGATCTTCTTCTGGAATGTAAAAACGTTTAGTTTGTAAATTTGGATAGAATTTACGCTTAGTTTTAACGTTTGAGTGAGAAACGTTATTTCCTGTTAACGCCGCTTTGCCTGTTAAATCACAAATTCTTGACATGATATTATCTTTTTTGTTGTCTTTATTACAATATATTAATCCTTTGCACTCTCTGCAAAGAGTTTGCAAATATCTATATTTTTTTTTAGATAAGCAACAACATTGTGGGAATTATTTTTAAAAATAGTTGTTCACAGGAATGGTAAGGGCAAAAATAAAGCATTTTATTGTATTATATTTGCTGTATAATCAAAATAGTTTTCAACAATTCACATTTATGAACAAATATCTTCGCAAGGGCTTACGGGAAATAATCATCGGCGTGCTGTTGGTTGGGCTGGGTTATTACCTAATGGAAAGGCGATCGGACTGGTATAAGATCGCGATGCTTGTCGGGGTTATCGCGTTCAGTGCTGGCTTTTTGACCTTGATCTATCGCATGATCCGCAAAGTGGACCGGAATGCTATCATCGAAATGCGCGAGGAAGCTCACAAAAAACACAAAGAGGGAGATGCTGAGTAAAACGCGGGGGATTGTTTTAAAGACAACCAACTATTCGGAAAGTAGTCTGGTTGCACAAATCTACACTGAAGCTTTCGGTACGCAATCTTATCTCATCACCGGGGCGCGTAAACCGAAGGCGAAAATCAAAGCCAATATTCTACAACCCTTGCATCTGCTGGAAATAGTTGCAACGCACAAAGATAATGGCTCGCTGCAGCGAATTGCTGAAGCGCAACAGACGCCCTCACTACGAGAAATTCCTTATGATATCATAAAAAGTTCGCTAGCGCTATTCCTCAATGAAATTCTTTATAAGATTTTGAAGGAGCAGGAAAGTGATCCGTATTTATTTGAGTTTATCCACCAATCCATTCGCTGGCTGGATGAAACTCATTTAAATCTAGCCAATTTTCACTTGGTATTTCTGATCAAGTTAACCCGTTTCCTTGGTTTCTACCCGATCACTTCTAAGCAGGCTCTTCCCTACTTCAATCTTCACGAAGCGACGTTTTCAAATAATCTTCCTGAACATCCGCAGGTCTTACAGGAACCGCATACCTCTATTTTCCGCAAACTTATCGAAAGTGAATATTCCAATTGTGACCGCATTAAAATGTCAGCTGCGGACCGTCAATTTCTGCTGGAAAAGTTATTGGACTTTTACAGACTTCATCGTACCGACTTTAGGGAAATGAAATCACTCTATATCCTAGAGGAGATTTTTCGTTAAAACACGTAATTGGTACATTTATTGTAACAAAAACACTGTTGAATAAAAAATTAACTAACACAAGTTTTCACCTAAAATCATATTCATATGGAACTAAAAGAAGCTTTTTTAAAAGTTGTACGCGACAACTACGCAAATTTTGAAGGCCGCGCGCGTCGTAAAGAATACTGGATGTATGTATTATCTGTATTTGTTTTGTATATAGGCTTAGGTATTGTGGGCGGAATTCTTTCGATTATAAGTGATACATTGGCCATGCTTGTATACGGCGTCATAAGCCTTCTCGGACTGGCACTATTTATCCCTAGCTTGGCAGTCACGGTTAGAAGGTTGCATGACACCAATAAGTCAGGTTGGTTTATACTCGTTTCTTTGATCCCTTTTGTGGGTGGGCTCTATCTTCTTTACCTCGAAATCTTGGAAGGAGACAAAGGGCCTAATCAATATGGCCCTGACCCAAAAGCACTGGAAAATGGCGCGAATCACCCATTCAATCAAAGCCAGGATCCCTTTGGCTCTTCACCAAGGAAAGACCCATTCGGAAGTTCGCAGTCCACCAATCCTCCAGCTACAGATAAGGATCCATTTGCATAATTCCATTAATTAAAAAGAGCTTTTACGCAGGTAAAAGCTCTTTTTATTCAAGTTGAGACATCTTCCCTGAGCTGTAACAGGTACCGAGATGTCCCGGCCGTTATTAATGTCTATGCTTTCTCTTTTTTTGCTGTCCCGGAGCAAACTCTTTTGCCGATTTTTCTCCATAATATTTTTTTGCGTGTCCGGGAGGCATACCTTTCGGCCCATGCCGATGCCCATGTCTGTGGTGGGTCGAATAACATGCGGTCATAGAGATCGCAACCATCGCCGAAAAAATCAATAATAATGCACGTTTCATCTTCACTTGAGTATTTTTTAGTTCAGTCATACAATTATCAGTCCAAAGTTAAATTAAAAAAGCCCATGCGCTGAACATGGGCTTTTCCACAATAAATATATTTTCAATCTAATTAGATAACTCTTACATTTACCGCATTAAGACCTTTACGGCCTTGTTCAATTTCGTAAGATACATTGTCATTCTCACGAACTTTGTCTACTAATCCCGAAACGTGAACAAAAATTTCGCTCTCGCCTGAATTAGGGATGATGAAACCGAAACCTTTGGTCTCATTAAAGAATTTTACTTTACCTTCTTGCATGGCACTATATTATTAATTTCCCTAAAGGTATAGAAATAAAATCAAAAATCTTCACCTTTTTATTTTTTTATGCTTTAAACTTTTTTGAAAACTTTGGCTCCAATCTTGTAGCAATGCGATAATAGCAATCGTATTATTACAAAACTTTAAAAAATATTCCGCCGGCAGGATATGCACAAAAGATATATCCACGGCAGCCACAACGGCGACAGTTGCGCCATCAAAAAATAAGAAAACGATCAACAAATTTAGAACGATGAAAAAATTATTATTAGGACTAGCTTTTTTAGGTTTGATTTCACAAACAAATGCTCAACAAATGGTAAATAAAGAGTTTGTATCGACTGTGGGCCGCGCAGAAGAAGAAGTAACACCGGATATCATCTATATTGATGTCACGCTAAAGGAATTCTATGAAAATGGAAATACGAAAAAAAAGGTCGCGATAGATAAGCTGGAAAAAGATCTATTTGATTCAGCAACAAAAGCCGGTGTTAAAAAAGAAGATTTCACCATCCAAAATATCTGGAGCTACAATACGCCAGACAAAAAGAAAAAGGATACCGATATATTACTGTCAAGACAATACCGCATCAAAGTAACAAATCTAAACAACTTGAGTCAACTACTAGATGGTGTCGATAAAGCGGGTATCCAAAGTACGTATATCAGTGAATATGACTATTCAAAGAAAAAAGAACTTGAAAAAACATTGAAAACAAAAGCTGTATTAGATGCTAAAGCCAATGCGCAGATACTGGCCGAAGCCGCCGGCCAAAAAATCGGTAAAGCTATCGTACTGTCTGAGACACCGCAGCAAATTATCTTTGGTGTTCAGCCTACTATGCGTAATGCTATGTACAAAAGTGCTATGGCGGAATCTGCTGACCAGGCAGCGGGCAACGGACTTGACCTGGATATCCGGCCAATGAAAGTGACGAGCGAAATCAGCGCTTCTTTCGAATTGTTGTAATGATGCGTAGAGTACTATCTCCCGAAGATAAAAAAAAACAAATTGACCAAGATTTCGGTTGGATCAACCGAATATCTTGGTTAATGGATAATCAGTTCAACATCGGTGGTTTTCGATTTGGGCTGGATCCTATCTTGAACTTTATTCCGCTGGGCGGCGCTATTGCCGGATTCGGCACATCGCTAGTACTAGTCATTGCAATGTGGAGAAACGGCGCTAGCCCTAGGTTAGTCATTCGTATGCTGCTTAATATCTGCTTGGACGCTCTCCTGGGCAGTATTCCTTTTTTCGGCAATATTTTCGATTTTTTCAGCAAAGCCAATGAAAGAAATATCAAACTGCTCCACGAACATTATTACGAAGGTCGACACAGCGGATCGGGTGTGGGTATTATTCTGAGTATACTACTCGTTTTATTGATTTTTACAGGCCTCACCTTTTACCTGATCTGGCTTTTCTTCTCCTGGGCATTTTCGCTCCTCAATGGCATTTCCATTTAAGATCTCAGCCTTTGCCGCAAACTGCCGCCTCACTCCCCTTTTGGTACAACATAAAACAATTCTCAATTTTCTAATTTCAATTTGATAATTTTGACAATCTTAGACGGACGCTGATAGCGTTCCATCTACATTAATACAACACTAAATGAGCAAAAAAAGAATATTTGCACTGCTGTTGATCGTCATTATGCTTGCAGCCATACTGACCAATCCAAGCAAAGAGGAACATGAAAAGGTGGTGCGTGCTAAAGCAGAGCAGCTGCTAAAAAATCAGATACATGCCAAGGATCAGGATTTTTTTGGGCTGGGTATGCAACTTTTTGGAAACAAATTGGTGGATAATTTTATCCAGAGTTCGGTCATTGTTGATAATTATTATCTTTTCTCTCTGACGAAAATTAAATGGCAGGGTACCGAGCAGGTGATCGGCGGGGGTGCATTTAGGTATATCTGGCTAAGTCCCAAGATTGACGAAAAAGCAGATGAGATTATTGCTGCACTGAAAAAAATCTAATATGCCCTTAGAAATTCTTTACCAAGATGACGTCATTGTAGCGATCAATAAACCACATGGTTTATTAGTACACCGTTCCTCCATTGCTCGGGACACTTCGGAGTTTGCACTCCAGTTACTGCGAGATCAATTAGGTCAAACCGTATACCCTGCCCACCGCCTGGACCGGAAAACAGGTGGAGTGCTCTTATTCTCTCTCAATAAAGAAACAGATCAATACCTGCAAAAAAGCTTTCAGGAGCATCAGATCGACAAAAAATATCTGGCTATCCTACGTGGCTTTGCACCGACCGATGGTGTGATTGATTATCCGTTAAAAAAAGAAAATGGTACATTGCAGGATGCAAAGACAACATTCAGGCTACTCGCCAACAGTGAACTTCCCGTCCCATTCGGCAAGTTCCCGACATCGCGCTACAGTCTTGTTGAAGCAAACCCGCTTACGGGCCGCATGCATCAGTTGCGGAGGCACTTTGCGCATATTTTTTATCCTATTATCGGTGACCGGCCGCATGGATGCAATAAGCAAAATAAGTTCTGGAAGGAAACGTACCAGATGGATACCATGCTATTGCATGCTTCCCAACTGACGTTCAAACATCCATTGTCCAACCATATGATTCATATAAAGGCTCCTTTACAAGCCGATTTCCAAAGAGTCCTTGACATACTAGATATAAAGGCATGATGTTAAAACTAATTCTGGAAACCTTTATCAGAATATCGGGCATCGCCGCAGCGTCGGGTCTCGTTTACCATGGAGAGGAATTGCATATCGTATCTGACAACAGCAATTATCTCTACCACTATCACTTGGGTGAGCAACGATTATATAAAACCGTTCTTCTGGAAGCAAGCCCCATGGAAAATGTACCCAAAGCTTCTAAAATGGATCTTGAGTCCATCGCTTTTGACGGAAAAAGCTATTACCTTTACGGGTCGGGATCCACAGGAAGAAGGAACGACCGCTTTATCTGGGACGGAAAGCAACTTGTCCACGAAGATTATAGCAGGGTATATACCCTTCTGATGAAGAAATTTAGGATAAGTGAAGAAGATTTCAATATTGAGGGTGTCCTGCACATCGATGACCGAATCCTTTTTTTCAACAGGGGAAATGGGCCCAATGGGATAAACGGGATTTTGGAGTATTATCCAGCATCTGAAAATAGATCTCGTTATATCCCTATGGCCTTACCTACCCTGAATGGTGTTGCCACAGGCTTCTCTGACGCGACGCTCGTGGGCAACGACATCTATTTTATCGCCACAGCCGAAGATGCGAAATCGACTTACGATGACGGTGAAATTGCAGGATCAATGCTCGGTAAACTTTCCGCTGACCTCCGTTCTGCCCCAGAAGTCTGGCCCATTCCAGAGAACCATAAATTTGAGGGGATAACGCTCAAGGAAGCGCACGAAGATGGCTTAGTCTTTCTGCTTTGCGCGGACAGTGACAGTGAGGACGAGCAACTTATCGTTTATTCCCTGAAAGTAACGAATTAAATCGTTTGTTCTAAAATGGATTCGCCAATAGGAATCACGTATATTTTGTTAAATTTGTAACTGATTAAAACTTAATTTTTATGTTAAAAAATACCGCCCTTTCGGAGACGCACATTGCTTTAGGAGCAAAGATGGTACCCTTCGCAGGCTTCAACATGCCGGTACAATATACTGGTATCAACGATGAGCACGAAACAGTTCGTACAGGTGTAGGAGTTTTTGATGTAAGCCACATGGGCGAGTTCATTCTAAAAGGTGAAAAAGCTTTGGATCTGCTTCAAAAAATCTCTTCAAACGATGTATCCAAATTATATGATGGTAAAGTCCAGTATGCTTATATCCCCAATGAAACGGGCGGTGTGGTGGACGATTTCTTAACCTACCGTATTGATGAGCAAACCTATTTTTTGGTTGTCAACGCGTCGAATATTGAAAAAGACTGGAACTGGATTTCAAAGTACAACTCGGAAGGCGTGGAAATGAAAAACATTTCTGACCAAACCTCTCTTTTTGCCGTTCAAGGTCCTAAAGCTGCCGATGCACTACAATCCTTAACGGATATTGAACTCGCTCCAATGGAGTATTATACCTTTGCGAAAGGCACTTTTGCAGGAGTAGAGAATGTTTTGATATCTGCAACGGGATATACCGGTGCTGGTGGTTTTGAAATCTACGTTGCCAACGAACATGCGCAAAAAGTCTGGGACGCCATTTTTGAAGCAGGAAAGCCCTATGGCATCAAACCTATTGGCCTGGGCGCCCGGGACACATTGCGTCTGGAAATGGGTTTCTGCTTATATGGAAATGACATCGACGATAACACTTCCCCTTTAGAAGCGGGATTAGGCTGGGTCACCAAGTTTACTAAAGACTTTGTTAATGCCGCTGCACTGAAAGCCGAAAAAGAAGCCGGACTGAAGAAAAAGCTGGTTGGGTTCGAAATGATAGACCGGGGAATCCCACGTCATGACTACGAAATCGTGGACGCTGAAGGCAACAACATCGGTCGGGTGACTTCAGGTACACAGTCGCCTACATTGAAAAAGTCGATTGGCTTAGGTTATGTTGATACAGCTTTTGCCAAAGACGGCACCGATATCTTTATCCTTATCCGAAATCAAAAAGTTAAAGCTAAGGTAACTAAACCTCCGTTTGTGAAATAAGAGCTTTTCATATGCAAACATAAAGAGCAGGGAACTCCGGTTTCCTGCTCTTTATGTTTGAAGCTCTACTATTTAGTTTTTTGCTTCTGCTGCTTTGCTGCGTACTGTTGTTTTTTTTCAACATCTTTCTGCTGGATCACGGCTCTTATCCGCTTGCTAAGTACAACTTTTAGATAGATCAAAACTACCAAAAATGCAATAGACAATCCCGTCACCAGCATATTTCCAGCTTTATACCCCTCGAAGGCACAGTAGGCCAAAAATACAATGGCCAGATTCAGTACTACATTTAGTATAAAATATTTTGTCATATTATTTTTTTGTTAGTCCCAACACACGCGGTCTCCAGACAAAGAAATAGAGAATACCGCCGACAACATTAAACAAGACAATGCTTAGGGCCATTCCCAACCGTTCGATATTGGAAATAGCTTGTGAACGCATGATCTCCAGCAAGACCAATACGACCCATAGAAGAGAAAGCAAAATGGAGAGGCTACCTAATATGGGGAAGATACCAAGGTTAAATAATCGGGCCAATAAGGCCACGATATAAAAAGCAAGACTAAACAAGAAGGCTTGTTTAGTCTGATGCTCCAAGTTCTTCATATTAATACACGTCTAACTCCGGATCGATTTCCTCTTTCCAGGCCAAAATGCCGCCCTTTAAATTTGCCAGGTTATCAAACCCCTGCTGTTCCAACAATAAAATAGCCTGAGCTGAGCGCTTACCCGAACGGCATTGCACAATCACAGGTTTATCTTTGGCGATTTTATCGGCTTCAATCAAGATTCCCGAAAGCGGAATATTGAGGCCATTCAAATTCGAAACTTCGTATTCAAACGGTTCACGCACATCAATCAGCTGAAAATCCTCGTTGTTATCGATCTTATTTTTTAACTCCTGTACAGATACTTCTTTCATTGTCAAATAATTTATATTCAAACTTAGATAAATTTGCATTTATATCCAATTATAATTGCATTAGCAATATACGTGCTAACTTTTGTGGATGGTGGTTGAGGGTGCAGAGTGCTTACTATTGCTGCATCCCGCCACCGACATGCTTAATAAAGCTGTGTTAAATAGTCTGACAATCCATGATTCTGTCCATAAAATCACTATATTCAACCCGTAATATTAACGAACTACACATGCATATACTTTCTAAAATATCATTTTTTATAGTATTCCTGACTACCACTTTACCCCTGTTGGGGCAGCAGGTCATCTCTGGTCAGCAACGGCAGCAAGTAAGCCGTATATTGAATACATTGGCTTCCGATAGCATGGGTGGGCGATCAGCGCTGACAAAAGATATTGAACACGCCGCAGATTTTATCGCGGGAGAAATGAAAAGGATCGGCCTTGTTCCTTATGCAGAGCCGAATTTCAGACAGACCTTCTATCTGGACAAAATCACACCTAAAACACAATCCGCAGTTATCAACGGACAAACAATTGCACCCGAACATATCTTGGCATTAGGCGATCACACGCCCTTGCACTGGACGGATAAAGAGCGCATAAAAATAGCAAAAATTGGTTCAGGCGAGGATTTTTCTCTCGCTTTTAGAGCGTATTCCCAATCCAAGGAAAACGTACTCGTATGTGTTGATCCTTCTTTTGAAACTTATTTTACCCGGTTTAAGCAAATGCTCGGTGGAGCAAAATTTGTTGACGAACAGCATGCTGAAAAACGCTCGATAGTGTATATATTGACGGCTCAAACACCTCAGGCTTTTACCGTGGACAGCGAATGGAATATGCAGAAGAACGAGCTTTTCAATGTCGCAGGGATCATTCCGGGAAAAACTAAACCAAACGAATTTGTAATTTTTTCAGGCCACTATGATCATATTGGTATATTACCAGCAGTTGGACAAGACTCCATTGCAAACGGCGCGGATGATGATGCTTCAGGAGTAACAGCCATGCTGGCCCTTGCCGAATATTATAAAAAGAAAAATAACAACGAAAGGACACTGATTTTCATTGCCTTCACAGCTGAGGAACTGGGCATGTATGGTTCTAAATATTTTTCTAATCATATCGACGCTGAACAAGTCGTGGCCATGATCAATATGGAGATGATCGGAAAAGATTCAAAATTCGGTCCGAATACCGTTTATATCACGGGATATCATCATTCTGACCTCGGACGTCTGATGCAGGAAAACCTGAAAAATACCAGTTTTAAATTCTATCCCGACCCTTACAAGAAGCAGAACTTATTTTATCGGAGTGACAATGCAGTATTAGCAGCAAACGGTGTACCGGCACACTCATTTTCGACCTCCCAAATGGATAAAGACCCGTATTATCATACTGTGAAAGATGAAGTGTCCACGTTGAATATTCAAAATATTATATCCAGCATCGAAGCTATTGCCATCGGAGCTTCTGGCATAGTCGAGGGTACACAAACACCGTCCCGTGTCGAGAAATTAAAAGATTAAGCAATTGGTAGCGGCATGACATCGCGTTGCATGACATAATCATCAAGGATATAGTCATAATACGGAATATCGACGCGCTCCGTCACATGAAAGCCCTGTTTAAGATAAAAATGATAAGCAGGGTTACTTCGGTTGACATTCAGTTCGACGATGCTCCTGCCTTTGCTTCGTGCCTTTTCGACCGCAAAATCAATCAAAGTTTTGCCAAAGCCCTTACCTTGTACCCCCGGCATGATATAAAGCTTTTCGATTCGAAGTTTGTCCTCAAGAGTTTTGAGCGCAATAAAGCCTTGGCCTATACCTCCCTCTTTCAGAATATAGAAGAATTGGCCATTGACCATACTCTCGGCCAGTGCTTCCGCTGTATAGCCTTTATCAAGCATAAAATCGATCTGATCCTTTGACAGTATATCACCATAGGTGTCTGGCCAGATAACATGTGCCATAGTGGAAATACTGCGGATATCAGTTTGTTCAGCTAATTCGATCGTTATCATAAAATTGTCTCTCCTATCAAAATATAGTTGGATTTTGAAAATTCCAGCTTAAATAAGCCATCCTTGGTCGTCTCATATATCCCTGATCTGATCTTTTTGAGACCTTCAGCGCCTATGTCCGCATCCACCGCATCGATGTAAATACGTTCACCTCCAGGTTTCCATTTGGTGAAGCCGTTTGAGACAAAAGAATAGCGCATGTCGTGCATAAATAATACCACATTGATGTGATCCAAATAGGGTTCATAACGCCGCAGTTCGATCTGATCTGTAACAATATTCACTGCTTGATAATGCTGCTCAATCAAATAGCTAAGTGAAGCCTCCAGGAAATTTGTAGCGCTATAAGGTACTATTTTTACATTTTCCTGTATCCGGTCGGAGTTCGTCTGCGCAAATACAATGTCAAATTTATATCCACGGGCGTCCAGTGCATCCACTGTATTATTTTCTATAATAACAGTAGGGCTCCACTCGAGCAACTGCCCAAGATTCTCCTCGTTAATTAAGAACAGATCATCAATAAGCAGAGCCGGTTCTTGATTCTCCCGAACAATATGATGCGACGACATACCGGTATGAATTAATAACCTAGCCTACGTAAGGTAATGTAAGCCATAAGTCCCGTGCTGATTTCCAAGGAAGCTTCGTCTACGTCGAAGGTGGGTGTATGGACTGCTGAAGCGATCCCTTTAGCCTTATTGCCCGTACCCAACCGATAGAAGCATGCGTTAATTTCCTGCGAATAATAGGAAAAATCTTCTGCAGCGGGCCAAAGATCCAAATCCACTACATTTTCCTTGCCTAGGTATTCTTCAGCGAAAGTACGTGCACTTTTTGTCAGTTCGGGTTCGTTAATCAAAAATGGATATCCTTTGCGCACCTCAAATTCACACATTGCGCCCATACTTTCGGCGATGCCTGCCGCCATTTTAACCATTTTTTCGTGTGCCTCGGCACGCCATTTCTCATCGAATGTGCGGAATGTCCCCTCCAGGTAAACCTGGTCCGGAACTATATTCGTGGCACCATTAGCGATGATTTTACCAAATGACAGCACAGTCGGCGTGCGCGGATCCGCAAATCGGCTTGCAATCTGCTGCAAAGCAGTGATAATATGCGCGGTGATCACTATGGGATCGATATTCTGATGTGGATGTGCTCCATGTCCACCTCTTCCTTTTACCGTCATAAACAATTCATCACAGGAGGCCATATATTTCCCTTCCCGGAATCCTACCTTGCCTACTTCAATGAAAGGCATGACATGTTGGCCAATGATGGCAGAGGGGGCAGGGTCCTGCAAAGCTCCTTCCCGGATCATAATGGATGCACCGCCGGGCAGCCGCTCTTCGCCAGGTTGAAAGATTAATTTCACTACTCCACCAAATTCGGCTTTTAAGCTGTGCAGAATCTTGGCCGTCCCCAATAGAGACGAAGTATGTACATCGTGACCACAAGCATGCATCACACCGGGATTTTTGGAACCATAAGAACGTCCCTCGACTTCCTGAATGGGCAAAGCGTCCATGTCTGCACGCAAAGCGATGACGTGATCAGACGGCAATTCGCCCTTAATCAAGGCGACGATCCCTGTATCAGCTTTAGACTCATAGGGAATACCTAATAGATCCAGCTGTCTTTTTACGAAAGCAGATGTATGATATTCTTCGAAAGAAAGCTCGGGATTTTGATGAAGATGTCTACGATTGGAAACGGTATCTTCAAAATATTGATGGGCTAAGGCCAGGACTTTTTCTTTCGTACTTGCCATAAGGTTGATTGATTTATTGATAGACAAAAACGTTTTCCGAAAAAACGAAAACGTTACTAAAATATTGACGGAGCTCCCGCATAAATGCATTCGCTTCCGAGCGGCTTCTGAAGTCGCCCACTTTTACCCGATAATTAGGTTCATCATAGGTAATATAGGTATCAATATCCTTATACATATTGCGAAAACGTGTCTGCTCTGAAAATGCCTGATTGCGACTAGCACCAGCAAATATCTGAACCCGAAAACCTCTAACCTTAATGCGGGTTGCCGCAGAGCGGACTACAGGTTTGGACGGCACCGATGTAGTTTTGCTTTCGACAGGATTGATTCCCATTGCTGCCCTAAAATTCTGAAGCTGTGTAATCAAGGAATCTTTGGTTACTGTAACTCCACCCTTTTCCTGTGCTTTTACCTGAACAAACGTTAACAACACAAGTGCATGTATGAAAATCAATCCTCTCTTCAGCATAGTTTAACCTTTCTTATCGATTAGTTATTTGCGCCGTGGCAATTTTTATATTTTTTACCAGAACCACAAGGACATTCGTCATTGCGCCCGATAGTGTTTTCGTTACGAATCGGCTCCTTCGGGCCTTCATTTATGTCCTCGTCACTCACTCCAGTTGGCGAGCCTAACTCGGCTTTCGTTTCTACAGTCTTTACAGGTGCCTGTGCAACTTGTCTAGGCTGCATTGACGTAGTTTCCTGACCAGGGATCTCGCCTTTGAAAATAAAGCTCACAACGTCTTTATTCATGGATGCGAGCATAGATTTGAACAGGTTAAAGGCTTCCATTTTATAAATGATGATCGGATCCTTCTGTTCATAAACAGCATTTTGAACAGATTGTTTTAAATCATCCATTTCGCGTAGGTGCTCTTTCCATGCCTCATCAATCAATGCGAGTACAATGCCTTTTTCAAATGCTTTGAACACTTCCTTGCCATTGCTGTCGATCGCTTTTTTCAGATTTGCCGAAACCTGAATACCTCGAATACCGTCGGTAAACGGGATAACGACATTTTCAACGATTTGGCCACGCTCTGCATAAACATTATTTAACACAGGGACAGTCAATGCACCGATAGCATCAATTTTATGGTGATACGCGCGGATTGCCTGATCAAAAAGACGGTCGGTGAGCCCTTCAATCTTACCCTGCGCAAACTCTTCAGCAGTAATTTCTGGTGTAATAGCGAAAATACGGATGACTTCAATTTGAAAATCGTCATAATTACCTTGCTCTTTCGCTTCCGCGACGATCTCTTCGGCAACGTCAAAGATCATATTGTTCAGATCGACGTCTAAACGCTCGCCAAACAGTGCATTTTTACGTTTTGCATAAATTACAGTACGCTGTGAATTCATCACATCATCATATTCCAATAGGCGCTTACGGATACCGAAGTTGTTTTCTTCGACTTTACGCTGAGCACGTTCGATGGATTTGGTCAACATACTATGCTGCATGACTTCTCCTTCTTCCACACCCATTTTTACCATAATGTTTGAAATCCTTTCGGATGCAAACAGACGCATCAAATTGTCTTCCAGAGAAACAAAAAACTGTGAAGACCCCGGGTCTCCCTGACGTCCGGCCCGACCACGTAACTGACGGTCAACGCGGCGAGATTCGTGCCTTTCTGTACCGATGATCGCCAGACCACCCGCCTTTTTCACTTCTTCTGTCAACTTAATATCCGTACCACGGCCGGCCATATTTGTCGCAATGGTCACCTGTCCCGGGCGGCCCGCCTCTGCGACGATATCAGCCTCCTTTTGGTGTAATTTCGCGTTCAGCACATTATGTTTGATCTTCCGCAATTGAAGCATACGGCTTAATAACTCCGAAATTTCCACAGATGTAGTACCCACCAATACAGGACGGCCCTGTTCTGTCAATCGCTGGATCTCCTCAGCGACAGCATTATATTTTTCACGCGCTGTACGGTAAATCAAATCTTGGCGGTCCTCCCGTTGAATACCACGGTTGGTAGGGATTTCAACAACATCCAATTTATAGATTTCCCAAAGTTCACCAGCCTCGGTTGAAGCTGTACCCGTCATACCTGATAGCTTGTGATACATGCGGAAGTAGTTCTGTAATGTAATCGTCGCATAGGTTTGTGTCGCATCTTCCACCTTCACATTCTCTTTTGCTTCGATCGCCTGGTGCAAACCATCAGAGTAACGACGGCCATCCATGATACGTCCCGTTTGCTCATCGACGATTTTTACTTTTCCTTCGTCAACGATATATTCGACATCCTTTTCAAACAATGTATATGCTTTCAACAACTGATTGATGGAATGTATACGTTCAGCCTTGATGGAGTAATCACGTAACAAATCTTCTTTTTGAGCTGCTTTTTCTTCTAAACTCATAGCCGATTTTTCAATTTCGGCGATTGCTGTACCCACATCAGGCAAAATAAAGAAAGAAGGATCTTCGCCGGTTGCGGTAATCAATTCGATACCTTTTTCAGTAAGTTCTACTTGATTATTTTTTTCATCGATTACAAAATAAAGTTCTGCGTCTACTTTCGGCATATTTTTATTTTGCTCCTGCATGTAGTAATTTTCCACTTTCTGCAAGATGGAACGATTGGCACCTTCACTCAGAAACTTGATAAGGGCTTTATTTTTAGGAAGTCCCCTGTAAGCTCTCAATAAAGCCAAACCACCTCCCTCTACATCGGAATCTCCTGCTGCCAGCGCTTTCTTAGCGTCGTTCAGTACCGTGTTGATATAAGCCTTTTGTACATGTACCAACCGCTCAATACGTGGTTTTAGTTGATAGAATTCATGTTGATCACCACGAGGTATAGGACCTGAGATAATCAATGGTGTACGTGCGTCATCGATCAAAACGGAGTCTACCTCATCGACCATAGCAAAATGCAATTTTCCCTGCACCAATGCATCCGGAGTCTGCACCATGTTATCCCGTAAATAGTCGAAGCCAAATTCGTTATTCGTACCATATACGATATCTGCCTGATAGGCCTTGCGGCGCTGTGGCGAATTCGGCTGATGTTTATCAATACAGTCTACGGATAAACCATGGAATTCAAATAATGGTGCATTCCATTCGGAGTCACGTCGGGCCAGATAATCATTGACCGTTACGATATGTACCCCCTGTCCGGAAAGAGCATTGAGATAAGTAGGTAGCGTTCCTACTAAAGTTTTACCTTCACCGGTGGCCATTTCAGCAATCTTACCACTGTGTAATACGATACCACCAATCAGCTGTACATCATAATGTACCATATTCCAGGTAACCTCAGTACCAGCCGCCATCCATTTGTTTTTCCAGATGGCTTTATCGCCATTGATAATTACATTTGGCTTATAAACGGCCAATTCTCTATCAAAGTCATTGGCAGTAACCTCTAGTTCTTCATTTTCGGTCAAACGTCTTGCTGTCTCTTTCACCACTGCAAACGCTTCAGGTAGAATTTCCTTCAGTACCTCCTCTAACTTCTTATCACGATCTTTAGACAGTTTGTCCACCTGCTCGTAAATAGAAGTTTTCTTTGCCATATCATCCTCATCCTGATCCGCTTCGGTTTTCAGCGTCGCAATTTCTTGGTCAATATCTGCTAGGTAATTTTTAATTCTTTCTTTGAAATCAACGGTTTTGGCACGTAACTCGTCATTGGTTAGATTTGAAAGCTTATCGTATTCAGCCTTGATCTGTTCTACCACCGGCTGAATTCCCTTGATATCTCTCTCGGATTTACTTCCAAATAATTTACTTAAAAACTTTAACATAATTTTTTTTCTATCTCAACTAAAGATTTTGTGCAATAATGACTCCAAAATAAAATTGCAGACAATTTGACACTAATCGGGCAAATTTAGTTATTAGATATGATATCTAACAGCTTACACCTATTTTTTTTGCTTTATTTTTTTGTTATCCGTTATGTGCTTGGAAAAGTGATGACATTCTCTCGCGAACTGGTTATCAAGTTATCATAATTATACGGATTGTGCAGTAGATAACTATAGTCAATCAACTCCGTGCAATACACTTCCTACGACAAAAATAGCTTCCGGTCAGAACGGGGTATAAAACCAAGATCCTGAGCCTTTTCAAACATTTTTGTAATAGCGTTACGGCCTTCAGCACCCAGTTCGACCGAGTATTTGTTGACATAAAGATCAATATGTTTGTACATCACCTCTTCACTCATTTCCTGGGCATGGCTGCGGATAAAATCGAGTCCGGATTTTGGATTGGCGAAAGCGAACTCAACACTTTCTTTCAACACTTTATTCAAGGTGTCCTTAACCTCTTTCGACAGTGATCTTTTTACCACAATGCCGCCGAGAGGAATCGGAAATTTTGTCGTTGTTTCCCAGTACTCCCCCAAGTCAACCACTTTGAATAGTCCTCTCTGCGCATAAGTAAAGCGGTTTTCATGGATGATAAGCCCAAGATCAATTGAGCCATCCAAAAGAGCACCCTCGATTTCTGAGAAGACCAGTTCGATTTTATTGGTTAATTCAGGAAACGCAAGCCCTAATAGAAAATTTGCCGTGGTATACTTGCCGGGATAACCGACCCTTAATTTGTTGTGTTCGCCCAGCCCTTCTCCCTTATTGAGTTTCTCCTGAAGGGCAAGAGCCAAAGAAGGGTCTTTCGTGATCAGCATTGGTCCCACACCAAAGCCTAAAGCGCTGCCAGCATCCAGCAGCTCATAGTCTTCAACGGCATAGGCAAAGGCATGATAGCTCAGTTTGGTAACATCCAGATCACCTTGAAAAGCTTTCAGATTTAAGGTCTCCACATCCTGATATTCTACTTCAAAATCAAGACCTTTGGTATCGATTTTATGGTGAATAAGCGCATCAAAGATAAACGTATCGTTTGGACAGGGAGAGAATCCCAATGTTAATTTCATATGCTTGTATTTAATAGTATTAATCTAATAGTGTTCAGCTATAGCTGTCCCACCGTTAATAGCCTTGATCCAGCCAATATAGCGATGTTGAACATCAGTGTTACTTTATACGGTCACTTTATGAGTGACTAAATAGAGTATCATAGCAAAAAAAGTCATCATGACGATCCCTTTTCCGATCTGGTCTTTTCCGCCGCGATAGGCAAAACGCAACAATACCAGGTTGACCAGCACAGCAATAGTGTATATAGCCATGGGTTTTTCGGGTAGAAAATAAAGTCCAATTGCTGTAAACCGCACCAGCAAATAAGCCAATGCAGGAAAAACAACGCCGGCTGCAAAGCCTATCCAAAGATTATTTTTCAATTTTTCCACGCCTGCTATTTTCGTCCAAATGATCAAAGCTCCAGGAATTCAGTTCGGGAATTGCATGGTGCGCAGTCATATCAAACTGTGTTGGGACAACGGAAACATAACCATTGGCCAGTGCATAACAATCGGTATCCTCACCACGGTCCTGTAAAACAAATTTTCCTGTAGTCCAATAGTAATCACGGTTATGTGGGTCTATACGTTCGTCAAACTCCTCTACCCAATGTCCACCTGCTTGCCGACAGATCTTAATGCCTTTAAAACCGTTTGTTTGCGGAAAATTAACGTTCAGCAAGGTGTTTTTTGGCAAGCCATTGGCAAGAACTTGTTCGGTTATAGAAATAACATAAGGTCTACAGTAACTGAAATCCGCATCATGCGAAAAATTATCCAGCGAAAACCCAACGGAAGGGATCCCCTCTATTGCCCCTTCTACCGCAGCAGACATGGTACCTGAATATAGCACGTTGATCGAATTGTTGAGTCCATGATTGATACCCGAAACACAGATATCCGGCCTCTGTCCCTTAAACACTTTGTTTACAGCAAGCTTAACACAGTCTACCGGTGTTCCGGAACATTGATACATCTCTACGCCTTCATATAAATTGATCTTATCCAGACGCAACGGCCGTCCAAGTGTAATCGCGTGCCCCATGCCCGATTGCGCAGAGTCAGGGGCGACAACCACAACATTGCCAATCTTTTGCATTTCTTCCATCAGCACCTTAATACCCGGTGCAGTAATTCCATCGTCGTTGACCACTAAAATATTGGGTTTCTTTTTTACCATACACGAAGTTAGTAAATCTGAAAAATAAAACTGTAGGAAATCCTTGTGCCGATAAATCATTTACATAGCTACGACATCGTTTGCGTAACATTGTATGGCTTTTAATAAATATTAGTCCTAAATTTAGCATTTAAACAAAGCAAATTATTCTGTTATGAGCATTAATTTTGAATCCCGCTATGCTATCGGGCCAAGGGAATACAAGACGTTAGATACGCATGGATTACGAGAGAATTTCCTCATTGAAAAAGTTTTCGAAACCGATAAAATTAACTTAGTTTATACACACTACGACCGCTATATGGCCGGCGGCGCAATGCCCGTAAATGCTAAGCTCAAATTGGAAACTGTCCCTGAGCTGTTGAAAGAACCTTATTTTCTGTCCAGAAGAGAACTGGGAATCATTAATGTCGGCGGCAACGGCCAAGTTGAAGTGGATGGTACTCGATACGATTTAAACACGAAAGAGGCACTTTATGTGGGCCAAGGCGCTAAAGAGGTTTATTTTTCAAGTCAGGACAGTGCAAACCCAGCTAAATTTTACTTAAATTCTACTCCAGCACACTGCAGTTACCCAACTAAAAAGGTAACAAAGGAGGATGCCAATAAAATCGAGCTCGGTTCACTTGAAACATCCAATCATCGGGTGATCAACCAAATGTTATTGAATAAAGTTGTGCAGACCTGCCAGTTGCAGATGGGGATGACTGAGCTCAAACCCGGATCTGTATGGAATACCATGCCTGCTCATACACATGACCGACGTATGGAAGTATACTTTTACTTTGAATTACCAGAAGGACAGGCGGTATCGCATTTTATGGGGCCAATCGATGAGACACGTCATATCTGGATACAGAACGATCAGGCAGTAATTTCACCTCCCTGGTCAATTCATTCGGGTGCTGGCACCTCCAACTACACATTCATTTGGGGAATGGCCGGTGAAAACTTAGACTATGATGATATGGATAAATGTGCCATTACAGCGTTGAAGTAGCCGACAAAATAGTCTGCTACCCTCCGCCTTATCAAAATCATCCGATAACATAACTAGATAATAGCGTCACTATATCATATGATCAACATGAAAAAAACATTCGTATTGAGTTTAGCGCTTGGTCTTTGGGGTATTGCCTTAGCACAGAACAACAAGACCATCACTGTAAGCAATCCTTCTTCCTTCACGCGGACTGAACTGATCAGTATTCCTTATGCCACATTTGAGAGGCACTTCGCCCTGAAAGAAAATAGCTTTAGCATTGTCGACAGCGAAAATAAAAAGGAGCTGGCGTACCAGCTCGAGAAATTAGGACAGCAGACAGCGCAAAATGTACTGGTGCAAGTCAGCCTCGCTCCTAAAAGTTCTCTGACCTTTGCTGTGACCGGCAATGCCCCAACAGCAGTTTCTTCTAAAACCTATGCACGGTATGTACCCGAACGTAAAGATGACTTTGCCTGGGAAAATGATATTGCTGCGTTTAGAGCCTACGGAAAAGCCTTGGAAGGCAGCTCAGAAGATGCCCAAGGATTTGATTTCTGGGCCAAGCGTACTAATGATCTGATTATTGACGAATGGTATAAAACAGGTGATTACCATGCCGATCATGGTAAAGGCTTGGACTACTACTCTGTAGGTCAAACGCTGGGTGTAGGTGATGCTACCCCTTTTATAGATGGGCAGGTAGTCTACCACAAACACTATCGTCAGTATAAGGTACTGGATAACGGACCGCTGCGTTCTACTTTCAAGCTTATCTATGAGCCTGAGAACGTAAAAGACCAAAATCTTCAGGTAGAAAAAACGGTTTCTTTAGATGCTGGAAGCCAGCTGAACAGAATCAGCTATGCAATTAAAAATAGTACTGCTAGTAGTACTTCCGTTGCTATTGGCCTTGCGAAAAGAAAAGAGGAAAAACCTCAATTTCTGAACGATGCCAAAAGTGGTATCCTTGCGTATTGGGAACCAGCAGAGGGCGACAAGATTACCGGAACCGCCGTTATTGTTCCGAAGGCATCTTATGTTTTCAAAGACAGTCCTACACAATTTTTATTGACAACGACGGTAGAAAACAACAACCCATTGGTCTATTTTGCTGGTGCGGCATTTAATAAGGCGGGTAAGATAAATAACTTTGAACAATGGCAATCGTACCTCAGACAATTCAGGGATCATTTAAATCAACCACTAATCATAAAATATTCGAAATAATGTCAATACTGCAATCTTTTGATTTATCAGGAAAGGTAGCTTTAGTAACCGGCTGCAAAAGAGGAATAGGAAAAGCGATTGCTGAAGCATTGGCGGAAGCAGGAGCAGATATCATCGGCGTTTCGGCCTCGCTGGAAATCGCGGGCTCCACAGTAGAGCAATCAATCAAGGCACTTGGCAGAAACTTTTACGCCTATCAATGTGACTTTTCAAAAAGGAATGAACTTTATAAGTTCATTGACCAAGTAAAATCAGATCACCCAACCATCGATATTCTGTTTAACAATGCCGGAAATATACTGCGTAAACCAGCTGCAGAACATCCAGATGAATACTGGGATCAAATTATCGAAATCAATCAAAATGCCCAATTTATCCTGACTAGAGAAATAGGCAAAGATATGATTTCACGTGGAACTGGAAAGATCGTGTTTACAGCATCTTTGCTGACTTTTCAAGGCGGCATCAATGTTCCGGGATACGCAGCATCCAAAGGAGCAATAGGCTCATTAGTCAAAGCCTTTGCCAATGAATGGGCCTCCAAGGGTATAAATGTGAACGGCTTTGCTCCAGGGTACATTGCCACAGACAATACCGAAGCTTTAAGAGACGATCCTGAGCGGTCGAAATCGATATTGGACCGCATCCCTGCTGGCCGCTGGGGGACACCCGAAGATTTTAAAGGCCCCGCAGTATTCTTGGCATCAAAAGCGTCAGATTACGTGCATGGCACTATTCTCACTGTCGACGGTGGCTGGATGGGAAGATAAGAGATCAACAATAAAGATTAGTTTGTTTTTAAAAGTCTTTATCCTTCGGGATAAAGGCTTTTTTTTGAGATGTGAGTCTCTACTACTATCAAAGAGTCTAGGAATAGAGTCCTTTTTTGTCAATAAAGTCGATCACTTTTTGTGGTGTAAAAAACTGAATATTCTTCTTTTCTTTAATTGCCTTCCGAAGGAAGGTGGATGATAATTCCATTAAGGGCGTATCTGTCATCGTGACAGAAGGATGTTCCTTCAGCTTTCCACCATTGTATCCCGGACGTGGATAAACATAAATATGATAATCTCGCAAAATCACTTCAGCGTTCTTCCATTTTTCCAAAGATTCAAGAATATCTTCTCCCATCAGCAACACAAACTCGCGATTCGGATACTTTTCGCTGAGATGGGTTAGGGTATCTATTGTGTAAGAGGGCAGTGGCAAATGAAATTCGATATCGCTGACACGCAAATGATCACACCCCTCAAGTGCTAAATTAAGCATTTCCAGCCGGTCGTAGGGATCCGCTAACGTAGACTTCTTTTTGAACGGATTCTGTGGTGAAACGACAAACCAGACTTGATCGAGCCCTGTAAAACTGGCCATGTAATTGGCTATTATCAAATGTCCCACATGTACGGGATTAAAAGAACCAAAAAACAAACCGATTTTTTTCATGATTATGTACTGATGAAATCCATCACAATTTCTTCGGCTTCTGCACAAGCAGTTTCCAAATCAAAATTTTTCAGTATCACGTCAAATTTATTGGCATAAGTAAGTTCTAGTTCTGCTTTTGCAAAGCGCTCCTGCAACTTCTCCTCTGAATCTGTACCACGGCCCGTCAATCGCTCTTTCAGTACTTCCAGCGATGGAGGTTGTACAAAAATAGATAGCGCTCGGTCAGGAAATTTTGATTTTAGCCGCAAGCCGCCGACAACATCTATATCAAAGATCACATGTTTACCTTCTTTCCAGATACGTTCGATCTCCGACCGCAGTGTTCCATAGAAGGTACCTGAGTACACCTCTTCAAATTCAATAAACTCCTGCTTTGCAACACGATGTAAAAACTCTTCCTTGGACATAAAATAATAGTCTTTTCCATTGACCTCCTGCCCCCTCGGATCCCGGGTACTCGCCGAAATTGAAAATTCTATCTTATCGCCATGTTTACTTAATAGATCTCTGACTATAGTTGTCTTTCCAGCACCAGATGGTGCTGAGAAAATAATTAATTTACCGCTCATCCTTATAGTACGTTGAGCAACTGCTCCTTTATTTTTTCCAATTCTTCTTTCATTCTGACTACGATCTGCTGTATACCGGCATGATTCGCTTTAGATCCAAGGGTATTGATTTCCCGCCCCATTTCCTGTGAAATAAACCCTAACTTCTTGCCATTGGAGTCTGCAGAATCAAAAGCTTGCATAAAATAGTTGCAGTGAGAACGCAACCTTACTTTCTCCTCAGTCACATCCAGTTTATCAATATAATAAACGAGTTCCTGTTCGAAACGATTCTGATCCACATTATCTTTTCCTACCGTATCATTTAAAAACTGTTCTATACGTTGTCTGATCAAAGGAATGCGTTCAACTTCTAAACTCTCCACCTCGCCCAAATAAGATAAAATAAGCTCCGCACGTTTTTTTAGATCCTCCGCCAAAACATTTCCTTCATCTTCACGAAAGGTGTTAAACTGCTTTACCGCTTCATAGAAAGCATCCATCAGTACCTTCGCTTCTTCTTCATCTACGGTATCTTCATTGTTGCTAATAACTTCCGGCATACTTAGCGCCAGTTCAAATAAATTAGCTTTGTTGTCCTGCAGCTCGTTAGCGACAGCCAGCAATTGACTATAATATTGCTTTAGTAAATCGGTGTTGATGGACGATGCCTTGGCTGTTTGGTCCGTATATTCTACGGATACATTTAGATTAACCTTTCCGCGCTCAATTAGTTTACTGCATTCTGTCCGCAAGGCTAATTCCTTGTCCGAAACTACTTTGGGCAAACGGAGATTTAATTCAAGGAATTTTGAATTTAAGGACTTTATTTCGACACTATATTTAACTTTACCATTCTCTTTGGAAGCTGTGCCATATCCTGTCATGGATTTTATCATATGCAAAGGTATAACTTTTCAAATAAAAGTTGAAGCAGGCTTGAGCATTAATTGTTAAAGTCCTTTCAATCAGCTGTTGTGCTGCCCCTTCATCCGCCATGTTTTGCAATGATCACCACGAGATAACTTTCATAAGGTCTGGCACCTTTACAGGTAACATAACCAATACCAACATCATACAGTGAACCATTCCATTGATCCATACCCAATAAATGTGTTCTATGGTGGTAACCCGGTGCCTCCCGTCCAATAATAAGCGCTTTTATAGCATCTGTAGCACTAGCACGATTGGCCGCAATAGACTCAAAATTATTAGCACTTCGTTTTTTTAGCCAATCTGGATTTAAATCATATCCAGCTTGGGCTATAAAATAATTGGGGCCATAGCCTTCTGGTGAAACATGATCAAAATACGCACGTTTAGCCATATCTTTGGCACGATATACAGCTACTTCAGCCAATTGTTTATTCCAACGAAGTTCAGTACGTTTGATTTTATGAAGATTAAATAACTTAAGTTCCCTTTTGTATTTTTCAGGATTTAAACGGATACGATTCAATAATTCATAAGCTTCCTTTGCTTGCCTTTGATCTACCCGGATCCGCTGTGCAGTTGCGGCTTGCACGATAAATAGGGTAAATGCGAAAATAAAATATTTCATATGTAATCAAACTGTCTTTCAATAGTAGTTGAGGATATCCATATTATCGCTACGTAGCGACCAAAAATGGATTAATGTCAATCCTTTAACATAAAAAAGACTGTTTTTAGTATCTGTAGTTTAATGCTATTTTGCAGTTTTCAAGAGCAAAAACTGTATCATCATGGAAATTAGGCTGATAAATATGATGGCTTTACCTATGCCACTCCGCATGGTGTAAAAGGTATGGTCTATCGCATGAAGCATGCATGAAGGATGCTTCTGTTACCCTGTGAGGCTTTTGCAGGTAACCTGGTTTAAACTGGAGAAAAACAGCTGTATATTATTCAAGTAAAAAGGGAACCTTATGAAGTTCCCTTTTGTGCTTTTATTTTTTCCCTCACTAATTCAAATACAATAGGTAGTACGGACACAACTATAATAAGCAATACCACTTTAGAGAAATTCTCCCTAACTATTGGAATATTACCGAGAAAGTAACCGGCCAACGTAATGCCACCCACCCATAATACCGCGCCGATTACGTTATAGGTAATGAAAGTCCCATATCTCATTTTCCCTATGCCACCCACAAATGGTGCTAACGTACGTACGATTGGTACAAAACGTGCTATGACGATGGTTTTACTTCCATATTTTTCGTAAAATGCATGTGTCTTGGCGATCTGTTCATCCTTGACAACCCGTTTACCAAACAACTTAAACTGAGTTAACCGCATGCCAAAGTGCTTACCAATGGAATAATTAAGTGAATCACCTGTAATTGCAGCGATCAATAAGACAAAAATCATAAGCCAGACGTTCAGATCATTGGGTTGTGCAGCTAGCATCCCTGCGGCGAATAACAGTGAATCGCCCGGTAAAAAAGGCATTACAACTACCCCTGTTTCTACAAAAATAATCAGAAACAAAATGAGATATGTCCAAAGCTGATAGTCATTGACTATTTCAACCAGATGCTTATCGATGTGGAGGATAAAGTCAATAAGGTGTGTGATTATTTCCAAAACCGATATGAAAATTAAGCGTTATTCAACATTACTGGCATCACCAACATCAAAATATCGGCATGGTCCTCAGAAGTTGCAGGGACCAATAGACCAGCACGATTTGGTGTGCTCATTTCGATCACAACCTCTTCACTTTCCAGATTGTTTAACATTTCAACTAAAAACTTCGCATTAAAGCCGATCTCCATATCATCGCCTTCAAACTGACAGGATAAGCGCTCGTGTGCCTCATTAGAGAAATCCAGATCCTCTGCAGAAATATGAAGTTCGCTACCTGATATTTTTAAACGTACCTGATGTGTAGTTTTATTAGCAAAAATAACAACCCTTCTCAACGTGTTTAAGAAAAGTAATCTGTCAACAGTCAGTTTATTTGGATTAACTTGAGGAATTACTGCAGCATAATCTGGATAGCGCTCATCTATCAAACGACAGATCAGATTGATGTTACCAAAACTAAAAAATGCATTTGTCTGATTGTACTCAATGGAAACTGTAGTATCATCAGATGGCAGTGAAGATTTTAATAGGGAAAGTGCTTTTTTGGGTAAGATAAGCGATGCTGGTTTTTCAGCACCGATATCTGTCCGGGTATAGCGTACCAATTTATGTGCATCTGTCGAAACAAAAGTCACATTTTTTTCTGCCAATTGGACCAGAACGCCTGACATAGCTGGTCTCAGCTCGTCATTGCTAACAGCAAAGATGGTTTTGCTAATAGCCTCTGAGAGAATCGGGGCTGGCATCTGGATAATCGATCCGTTGTCAATAGAAGGAATTTTAGGAAAGTCATCTGCGTTTTCGCCACTCAATTTATATTTACCGTCACCTGCGCTGATTTCAATAGCTAAGGTATTCATATCTACTGAAAATGCTACCGGCTGATCCGGAAGAGTCTTTAGTGTCTCTATCAAAATCTTTGAAGGCATCGCTACCCTTCCCTCTTCTTTTGCCTCGATCGGTAAGGAAGTAACCATACTTGTCTGTAGATCCGTAGCAGAAATAGTCAAGTTATTATCTTTTATTTCAAAAAGAAAGTTTTCCAAGATTGGCAAAACAGTACTTGTACTAGATGCTCCATTGATAGCTTGTAACTGCTTTAATAAAATTGATGTTGATACAATGAATCTCATTTCCTAAATACTAATTATTATGTGCAATAATACACAAATTAATCAATATTTTTCAGTTTTGTAAGCGCCTTTCTTTCCACACACAGACATTTAATGTACTTAAATAAGCGATTGTATTTCAACTAATAAGCACGCTTTCAAACGTATAGAAATCAAATTCACCCAGATAAATCACAATATTTAGTACATTTGTATAATAGCGAAAGTGTATGCAGTTTAAGGATATCATTGGGCATAAAGACATCAAGGAACATCTCGTTCGTACGGTTCTGGAAAACCGTGTGAGTCATGCGCAGTTATTTCTGGGGCCCGAAGGCTCTGGGAGCCTTGCTTTGGCTTATGCATATGCCCAATTTCTGAATTGCGAAAACAAGCAACCCACAGACAGCTGTGGTACCTGTCCAGCCTGTCGCAAGTATAGTAAACTGATCCATCCAGACTTGCACATGTCATACCCTTTTATCGCGAAACACAAAGAAGATACCGCGACAGATTATGCAGAGAACTGGCGGAAAGCTTTTATGAACAATCCCTATATGGGACTTGAATATTGGCGGAACCAGCTGGATGCAGACAACAAGCAGGTGAATATCAATATTGCAGAAGCACATGGTATCATCAAAAAATTAAGTCTTAAAGCGTTCGAAGCCGAGTATAAAGTTTTGATCATGTGGTTGCCTGAATATCTAGATACACAAGGCAATGCGCTATTAAAATTGATTGAAGAACCTCCTGAAAAGACCTTGTTTATTTTGGTCGCGGAGAATCCGGATAAAATACTAAATACGATCATTTCGCGGACCCAGTTGGTCAAAATAAAGAAACTGGAACATATGGAAGTTGTTCAGCATTTGAAAGCTACACAGCAGCTTACCGAACAAGAAGCTTCTGAGATTGCTTTTATCGCTGACGGAAATATGCAGGTGGCCCTTAATCAGTTACAAACCCAAGGCAATAACCATTTTGGGACTTTAGTAAACTGGCTACGTTTTATCGTATCGGATGCCGGCACAAATATGATTTCATTAGTGGAGGATGATCTGTCTAAAATGGGGCGGGAAAATCAAAAAAGCTTCCTTTTTTATGCTATCAACATGATGCGTCAGATCATCTTGATCAAAGGAGGGCTTTCCAGTCTAGTATTCCTATCCACTAAAGAATTGGACTTTGTGCAAAAATTTTCAGCACATTATAATATTGAACAAATTGAAGCAACCATAAATCTATTGGAGGAAACGCATTATTTTGTGGAAAGAAATGCAAATCCCAAAATATTATTTTTAGATTTATCTTTGCAGTTAACATTAATATACAAATACAAAACGATTCCGAAAGGAACTCAATATATATAAATATAAAACTATGGGATGTGGCAGTTGCTCATCCGGCGGAGGTTGCGGTAGTACCACAGCAAATGGTGTACCAGCAGGATGCCAAAATAACGGTTCCTGCATGACCAGCGGATGTAATAAATTAGATGTATATGACTGGCTTTCCGATATGGATATGCCATCAAACTATAAACCATTTAATATCGTCGAAGTACGATTTAAAGGATCTCGGAAAGATTTCTTTATCAATACAGACAACCTATACCTGGAAATGGGAGAAATGGTCGTCGTCGAACCATCAACTGGTGGTTATGATGTGGGGCATGTGTCGTTGACAGGTGAACTAGTACGTCTACAATTGAAAAAGAATAATGTGACGCCGGAATCGGTGACAAAAAAGATCTATCGAAAACCGAACGAAGTGGACGTTGAGAAATACAATGCTGCGAAGGATCTAGAATGGGAAACCATGCATAGAGCCCGTAAGCTCGCTTTAGACCTCGGCTTATCCATGAAAATTTCGGACGTAGACTATCAGGGTGATAAAACGAAAGCGACGTTTTATTACACAGCCGAAGGCCGTGTGGATTTTCGGGAGCTGATCAAGAAAATGGCAGAAGCTTTCCGCATTCGGATTGAAATGCGTCAAATTGGTATGCGTCAGGAAGCCAGCCGGCTTGGCGGAATTGGATCCTGTGGCCGCGAGCTCTGCTGTTCGACTTGGCTGACAGACTTCAAAACCGTATCTACATCTGCTGCTCGATATCAAAACTTATCGCTGAATACGCTAAAGCTTGCAGGACAATGCGGGAAATTGAAATGTTGTCTTAATTATGAATTGGATAGCTACATGGATGCACTTAAAGATATTCCAAATAATATTGACCGGATTGAAACCCAGAAGGGCGTTGCTTACCTACAGAAAACCGATATCTTTAAAAAGATGATGTGGTTTTCTTTCCCCGGTGCCGAAAACTGGATCGCAATGACAGTGCAGCAGGTGAAAGAGCTTGTAGAAATGAACAAACAGGGCATTAAGCCCGAAGCTATATCCAGTGCTTTGGCAACCGAGGATGTAAGGGAGGAAAAGATTGCCAATTTTGATTATGAGAACGTAGTCGGCCAAGATAGTTTGACACGACTGGATGATCGTAATAAAAAGAAGAAAAAGCGTAAATCAAAAAACACTAACGCAAAGTCGGAAGGTAAAAACAATCAGAAAAACGACAGAACGGAACAAACTTCTCCAAAACAGGCTTCGGGCAGACAGCAAGGCACAGGAGATGGCGTAAATACATCTGCAACTACGGTTAAAGAGTCTAAAGAAGGACAAACAAATAAGCCAAAAAAACGCTTCAACCGTCACAGAAACAAAAATAGAGGCAATAACAACAGTGCTGCTCCAAAAGCAGAATAAAAAACGGATATGCCTAATTTAAAATCTTAGGCATATTCTATTTTATAGATATCATCATGAGACAAAAGGCTTTTCTCGTTGGAATTTTATGTATGGGTCTTTTCACATCTTGTGAGCAGACGGCAATCTTAAATGAAGATAAACCTATTGACAATAAAACTTGGCTGAATACATCACATCCCAATTTTCAGTTCCATATTACTGATAAGACAAAGAAATATGATGTATTCATACATGTACGCCATACTCCAGAGTACGCTTTTTCGAATCTTTTTGTCCTCATTCACCAACAAGGTCCGGATAAAAAACAGCTTACTTTTCGCAAAGAAATAAAATTGGCACAATCCGATGGAAAATGGATAGGTACATCGTCTGGCAGCCTCTATAGCCAGCAATCACTGATTCACCAAAATTACCTTTTCCCGGATACTGGACGCTATAATATCTCCGTCGAACAAAACATGCGTGAAAATCCTTTAAAAGAAATTACTGATATCGGTTTAACTATAATACCAAAATAATGCGGAATTCATTGCGATACCTTCTTTTGCCTTTTTCCGTTTTATATGGCCTGATCGTGTGGGTCAGAAACCGTCTCTATGACGCTGGGATCCTGAGCTCTCAATCCTTTTCTACACCTACCATCGTGATCGGTAACTTAGCTGTCGGGGGAACAGGGAAAAGCCCCATGACCGAATTCGTTGCCTCTCTCCTAAGAAAGCAATATAAAATTGCGATACTTAGCCGCGGATATGGACGTTCGACCCGCGGATTTTTCGAAGTGACGGTAAGCTCTTCTGCGCGCGAAGTGGGCGACGAACCGCTACAATTCAAAAACAAGTTTCCAGATATAACTGTGGCTGTTTGCGAGGACCGCTGCAAGGGCATTAAAAAGCTAGAGAAAGATCATGAGGTAATTATATTAGATGATGCCTACCAACACCGAAGATTATCGGCCTTGTTCCATATCCTCCTCTTTGATTTCCAGTCGTTCGAACAGCCCATGTTCGTATTCCCAGCTGGCAATTTTAGAGATTTATTGCTCGAAGCCAAGCGTGCCCAGATCATCGTTATTACCAAATGTCCTCTCTTTCTTCCTATTGAGGCTAAAATGCGCATCGAAAGAAAGATCCGTCAATATAATAAAAAAGCGTTGCTAGTGTTCACCCATATAAATTACTTTGATCCTATAGATCGAAAAGGAAGACATGTAAGCTTGCAGGATAAGCATATCGTTTTGGTCACTGGAATAGCCAAACCACAGCCATTGATAGATTATGTCAGCAGAAGAGCAAATATCGTTACACATGTTTCCTTTACTGATCACCACCAATTCAATATGTCCGATATTGATCATATTCTAACAAGCTACCAGTCGATCTCCTATCCTCAAAAATTAATATTAACTACCGAAAAAGATTATCAGCGTCTGAAGCCATTTATACAACATTTTACCGGAGTGGAACTGGCATACTTACCAATCGGCCTACAGTTTAATGATGCCGTACAGAGACAACTGTTTAGCAGTGCATTGAACCAAATTCTCACTTCCAGTGTTAATCAACATTAAATACTGTTAATCAACCTTAAATTTTGTTAAGCCTTACCGTTCCACTAAACTTTTTCGGGAAATTTATATTCAGTATAAAATAGAATATTAAAATATAACGTGATGAAAAAGACAATTTTGACGGTATTGGGTTCATTACTCTTAATGACTACAGCCACTTATGCCCAGCAGCGCGAACAGCGGAGTCCTGAAGAACAAGCTAAACATCGTGTGGAACGTTTGGATAAACTATTAACACTCAATCAGACACAAAAGGACTCCATCTATAACCTGACACTAGAACAAGCTAAACAGCGCGCTTCCTCGAAAAAAGATGGTGGAGACCGTAAAGCCAACATGGAAAGGTTTAGGCAGATGCAAGAAGCACAGGCTATTAAGATAAAGTCATGGCTGACTCCGGAACAGATCAAATTATTTGATGAACAGCAGGAAAAAATGAGAGATAGAATGTCAAAACATTCAGGAAACCAAAATTAAGTACAAGAACGGAAATGATTGATCTCCCGTCGTATCAAGTATATAACGCTCGATAACCGCAATATCATTCACTTATTTAACAACTGCTCTGGTATCGAAAGCTACTGGAGCAGTCTGCTTTTAAAGTTCGCCCAAATCAAAACCCCTTTCAGCTTTTTCGACAGCAATAGGTCAGCGAACCACTTAATTCTGTCCCCCCCCTCATTCCTAGCCATGACCGTGCACATAAAAACCTCATTTTTAGCGCAGTAAACAGCCATGATATGTTAAAATAACGTTAAAGTAACATATTTGATACAACAAAATAGATAGTGCTATAGTTTTTATAGAAAAGAGTGTGACAATAATTTTTAAATATAAAAGCTATGAAAAAGATTATTTTAACAGGTATAGGGCTTTGCCTGACATTGGCCCTAACATTCGCACAACAGCGTACCCCTGAGGAAACAGCTGCGAAAGCGACGACTGAACTGGTGCAAAAATTGAATCTAAATGACGAACAAAAAACAGCGGTATCAACCATTCTATTGGATCAGGCCAAAGCAGAAGACACTATTTTAAAAGATAAAAGTGCAACTTCAGAGGCGAAAAGTGAAGCTCTGAGCAAACTGCAGACAGAAGTAGATACGAAAGTAAATCAACTACTGACCGAAGATCAAAAGAATATCTTCCAAAAAGTCATTTCCGAACGTCCTGCAAAAGTTGTCCCAAACACGCCTGAGCCTTCTAAACCCGACACAGTTGCCCACAAATAGGTAAGACATCCATAAATTCATTGAATAATTCACATAAAATTAGACAGTATGAAAAAATTATTTTTGACAGGTATTGGCTTCTTTTTAGCCATCACCCTAACATTCGCACAGCAAACTACACCAGAAGAAAATGCGACTAAAGTGGTAACCGAGCTGGTAACGAAACTTTCGTTAAATGATGAACAAAAGACGGCAATATCAACAATCGTTTTAGATCAAGAAAAAGCTGTTGCTACGGTTCTCCAAGACAGCAGTACGACAGCGGATGCTAAAAAAGAGAATATAGCAAAACTTCAAAGTGAATCGGATAGTAAAATTTCGCAGTTACTAACAGACGATCAGAAAGCAACTTATCAAAAATATGTCGAAGAAAGACCTCCAGTGAGTATTCCAGATCCACAAAAAAATACCGAACAGGAGGAATCTAACAATGAACAAAATAATCAGCAATAATAACCCTCTATTTTTAGCACTTACCACTGGATAGAGCAATAACCTATTCAGTGGTTTTTTGCTTTGTTACTTAACAGCAAGTTCGATACTAAATAGAAAGGCTGTTCATTTTCATGAACAGCCTTTCTATTTAGCCCGACACAGCGAAAACTATGATTTCAATTTTTTCATAATATCGCTAACATAAGTCTTAAATTTCTTGTCCGTTTCAATGAGATCCTCAACGGTTTGACATGCGTAAATGACCGTTGAATGGTCTCTTCCTCCAAAGAACGCGCCGATTGATTTGAGCGAAGATTTGGTATGAGCTTTTGCTAAATACATCGAAATTTGCCTGGCTTGCACGATTTCACGCTTCCTGACTTTCGATTTTACCATGTCCACAGGAACTTCAAAATATTCACAAACCAGTTTCTGGATGAAATCCATCGAAATTTCCTTGTGCGTATTTTTCACAAAATTCTTCAGCATTGACTTTGCTAAGCCTAGATCAATTTCTTTTTTGTTTAGTGTAGATTGAGCCAATAAAGAAACCATAGCTCCCTCCAGCTCACGAACGCTATTATCAATTTGCGTCGCTACATACTCGACCACATTTTCAGGTAATTCGATGCCGTCAGAATACATTTTCTTCTTCAAAATCGCCATTCTCGTTTCAAGGTCCGGAATTTGAATATCTGCAGACAGTCCCCATTTAAAACGACTAAGCAAACGTTCCTCCAAACCAGCCAAATCTTTTGGGGCCTTGTCCGAAGTTAAAATAATTTGCTTACCAGATTGATGCAAATGATTGAATATATGGAAGAAAATATCCTGTGTTTTTTCCTTTCCAGCAAAGTTATGCACATCATCCATAATGATGACATCCATTGCCTGATAGAAATTCACGAAATCATTGATCGTATTGTTTTTCAATGAATCCACAAACTGCTGACAGAACTTTTCACAGGACACATAAATGACCAACTTATCGGGAAGATTTCTTTTAATTTCATTCCCGATAGCTTGAGCAAGATGCGTTTTTCCTAAACCTACATCACCATAGATCATCAAAGGATTGAATGATGTACCGCCGGGCTTATTGGCTACGGCATACCCCGCGGAGCGAGCAAGCCGGTTACATTCTCCCTCAATAAAATTCTCAAATGTGTAGTTTTGATTCAACTGCGGATCAACCTGCAATTTCTTTAATCCCGGAATGACAAATGGGTTTTTAATGTCTCTATTTAATGAGACTGGCACTGGGATCGATTGCCTCTTCCCCTCCGCTCCATTGCCATTCGAAGGAAGATTAGTCGTGTAGGGATGCGAAGCCGATGACTTCTCCACTACGATATTGTATTCCAATCTACCTTGTTCTCCCAGAAACTTTTTTACTGTCTTACGAAGAATACCTACATAGTGCTCCTCAAGCCACTCGTAAAAAAATAAACTAGGCACTTGAATAGTCAAAACGTCACCCTCCAAACGGACTGCTTTCACAGGTTCAAACCAGGTCTTAAAACTTTGCGCCGGTATATTGTCTTTGATAATCGAAAGACAGTTATTCCAAACACTTGAATACGTTTTTTCCATTCTAAAATTGTTAATAAGTTGATTTACAATATGCGACAAAAAATATGTTGATAACTTTCTCTGAGAACGAAGATGACAAAAAAAAATCAGCTAAAAAACTAAAATATAAAATAATTACTAAAAACCTGACAACAAGCAACTTATAGTGTAAAAATGTGGAAAACTCAAGCTAAAATTGATCTCTAAAAATAATTATTAACATTCCAAATTTATTTCAAAAAAAAGAACAAAAATAGTAGCAAATAGGCTACATCTCTGCCTTAAAGGTCTACAACTAAATTAACCAAAATAAAAGCGAAATACAACCTTTGCTTCATATATTTTTAATATTAATTTTATATGAATTTAAAGCCTTATTAACATTAAGTATCACGGCTGTTGCCAATTAATTTTGATAATATAGCCAAGAACAAAAAAACTATTGTGTAACAGCTTAGTGTTAGCTGGCCGATATATCGTTTACGAAAAAAGGAAATCCCTAAACGTGATTTCCTTTTAAAATACAATGCTAATTTTATTATACGGTGTAGAGCTATCCAACCATGGTATTGGTGAGCTTACTGTCACAAAGTTTCTTACCTTCCTCCACGATAGCCGACGCATCATAATGGCAGTTTTTCCATTGGGCATTTTGCTCCGCGTGTTCAACAATTCGATCCGGGATCCCCAACCGCACAACATGGCTGTTATACCCATGATCAGCCATAAATTCCAATACAGCTGAACCTATACCACCTTGGAGGCAACCATCTTCAACGGTAATAATCTTCTTGAATTTTCTAAACACCTGATGCAGTAGCTCTTCGTCCAGAGGTTTGGCAAAGCGCAGATCATAATGCGCAGGATGTATACCATGTTCATTGAGCTGCTGTACCGCTTTGACAGCTTCGTTACCGATGGCTCCAAAACTTAGAATAGCGAGCTCTTCCCCTTCCGTAATCACCCTACCTTTTCCAATCTCAATTTCCGTAAATGGACGGCGCCAGTCCGGCATTACGCCATTTCCTCTTGGATACCGGATAACAAACGGTCCCTTATCAGTTAACTGTGCGGTATACATTAAGTTCCGGAGTTCTTCCTCATTCATCGGCGCTGTTACCGTCAAGTTTGGTATACAGCGCATAAAAGCAATATCATAGGCTCCATGGTGCGTAGCACCATCTGCTCCGACCACCCCTGCGCGGTCCAGACAAAACACCACATTTAAGTTTTGCAGTGCTACATCATGGATAACCTGATCGTACCCACGTTGCATAAACGATGAATATATATTGCAGAACGGTAATAACCCCTGCGTAGCCAGCCCAGCGCTGAAGGTAACCGCATGCTGCTCGGCAATACCAACATCAAATGCCCGATCAGGCATTGCTTTCATCATAATATTCATCGAAGACCCCGAAGGCATTGCCGGTGTGATTCCAACGATCTTGGAATTTTCTTCAGCAAGTTCAACCAAGGTGTGACCAAAAACATCCTGATATTTAGGAGCCACCGGTCTATCGCTGGAAGACTTCTTAATCTCACCTGTAATCTTATCAAATAAGCCGGGTGCATGCCATTTGGTCTGATCTTTTTCAGCCAGAGCAAACCCCTTTCCCTTGATGGTAACAACATGCAATAATTTCGGCCCGGGAATATGTTTGAGGTCTTCGAGCGTCTTTGCAAGCTTTTTTACATCATGCCCATCAACTGGTCCAAAATATCTAAAATTCAAGGACTCAAAGAGATTGGCATTCTTTAACAAGGTTCCCTTGATGCTTTTCTCCAATTTTTTAACAATACCGAGCGCATTAGGTCCCACTTCCGAAATTTTGGTCAGCACAGCTGCGATATCATCCCGAAATCTATTATAGCGTTTTGACGTGGTAATACTAGTCAAATACTCTTTAAGTGCTCCCACATTGGGATCTATAGACATGCAATTGTCATTCAAAATCACCAATAGGTTAGATTTGGAAATACCGGCATGGTTCAGTGCTTCGAAGGACATTCCACCTGTCAATGCTCCGTCACCGATGACCGCTATATGCTGACGGTCTTTCTCACCTTTTATCTGCGAAGCTACAGCCATACCTAGAGCCGCAGAAACTGATGTGGAAGAGTGACCAACACCAAATGCATCATATTCGGATTCAGAACGGTTAGGAAAACCGGAAATTCCATTTTCTATGCGATTTGTATGGAATACTTCCCGACGTCCGGTCAGTATTTTATGACCATACGCCTGGTGACCAACATCCCAAATCAACTGATCATAAGGCGTATTCATCACATAGTGTAATGCCACTGTTAACTCTACGACTCCCAAACTTGCTGCAAAGTGACCTCCATTTACCGAAACCTGATCAATGATAAATTGACGTAATTCCTGGCTGAGTTGTTCCAATTGGTCTTCCTTTAGCGTTTTAAGATCAGAGGGATCGTTTATTTTACTTAATAATTCTCCAGCCTCAAATTGCATAGTCCTGCTAATTACATTAAATGTTCACACAAAGTAACGACAATTTTATTTAATCTTTAAAACAAATCGCAATCACATATTGAACTACAACAAATAAATACAGGAATAGTTTGGCTATGCCCAATTGCGAACCATTTTATTATGTAAATTTGTATAAGATATGCAAGTAGAAGAAGGTTACGAAATCAGGCTTCCTCAATTCGAGGGACCTTTTGATTTATTACTATTTTTTATCGAGCGGGATGAATTGAATATTCATGATATCCCTATTTCGAGAATAACCGACGATTTTTTGTCTTACCTAAGTCAGATGCACGCGTTGAATATGGAGATGGCCAGCGAATTTATTTTTGTAGCCTCTACGTTGATGCGCATTAAAGCTAAAATGCTTCTGCCCCGCCCCGAAATGGACGAAAATGAAAACGAAGTCGACTTGCGCGAGGACCTTGTTCAGAAGCTTATTCTCTACAAACAGTTTAAAGAAGCCTGTGAGGATCTAAGGTCAATGGAAGAAAGCCGTCTGAAGTGCTATAGACGCGGCAATATACACTATGATATACGACAAATGCTTCAACTGGATGCTACAGGCGAAAACTTGGACAGCTTTGATCTTTACGGGCTGATGATGATCTACGAGCAAATGATGTATCAGTACCGGAATAGGCCACCAGAAGTGACGCATACCGTCATCAAGTATCCCTATACCATTGAGCAGCAGAAAAAAGCGATCGCTGAACTCATCGAAATAAACAAGAAGCTGGACTTTCAGCAGATACTTAAAAACTCTGAAAACAAGATTCAGTTTGTATACAATTTTCTGGCCATTCTTGAAATGCTCCAGCAACGTCTGCTGCAGATTGAAGTGGGATTGGGATATAACAATTTCAACGTACAGGAAAGGGCTCCTCATCAAGAAGAGCTGCTTGTTGAAGAAGAGCTTGACCAGTAGAAAATATAAAAAGGGTAAAATCTATCGCAATTTTACCCTTAGTACTGCTAATTATTCAGTTAGCCATAACATTAATTTTTTTTCTTAAAAGCATTCCAGCCCTGCGCGGTAATCGGATACACATTGCCAGATTTTGATATCATTTCGCAGCCTTCAGATGCGGGCGTTATATAACCGATAATACTGATATCAGGCTGATTCTTAATTTTATCGTGGTCAAACTGAGCAACGGTAAATAACAATTCGTAATCTTCACCACCATTGAGCGCTGCTACTGTAGGATCTATACCAAACTCGCGGCCAGTATCGTAAGTCATTTGGTCTAAAGGTATCTTCTCCTCATATAGCCGACAACCTTTATCAGACTGTTTACAAATATGCAGGATCTCGGAGGCTAATCCGTCGGATACATCCATCATGGCGGTCGGCTTAACTGCCAATTTCGCAAATAATTCAATAATATCCTTCCGTGCTTCTGGTTTCAACTGGCGCTCCACAATATAATCTTTCCCTTCCAGGTCTGGCTGCACACTCGGATTTTCCAGATAGATCTTCTTTTCGCGTTCCAGAAGCTGCAATCCCATGTAAGCAGCGCCCAGATCTCCGGAAACACATAACAAATCCCCCTCTTGTGCTCCGTTCCGGTAAACAATAGTATCGGCATCTGCATAACCTATGCTTGTCACCGAGATAACCAGCCCCTGTGCTGATGCCGAGGTATCTCCACCAACCAAATCAACATGGTATTTTTTACAAGCGATAAGCGCTCCCTGGTAGATTTCCTCAACAGCCTCCAAAGGAAACCTGGAAGATAGACCAATCGAAAATGTGATTTGAGAAGCGATCCCATTCATTGCATAAATATCACTCAAATTGACTTGTACAGCCTTATATCCCAGATGCTTCAATGGAACGTATCTCAAGTCAAAATGAATTCCCTCCAGAAGCAGGTCGGTAGAAACTAAAGTTCTTTTTCCTTCAAAATCCAATACCGCTGCGTCATCACCGATACCCTTTATCGTCGACTTTTCATTAAGCTCTACAGCTTTACTTATATAATCTATCAAGCCAAATTCACCGATCTCTTCAAGATTGGTCCGCTCTGTATTGTCAAAATCAAACATGCTAATTATTTTAATACTTTATCCTAATATTTGTCCAAGAGCCTATAGCACGTTGGCAATGCGTTGTCAGTGCTGTCAGGCTTGGTGAAGATCCAGTTGACACGCCAGTTCTCAATGGAAACTAGTGCGATGGAAAGTCAGCAGATCGGTCCCCAGATCCCCAAATTACAATCCCAACCGGGCAGATATCTCCAACATCCGTTCGATCGGACGTTGCGCTCGTAGAATGACATCTTCCGGTAAGAGAATTTCCGGAGACTCATACTTCAGACAATTGTATAATTTCTCCAGTGTGTTCAACTTCATATGTGGGCAGTCATTACATGCGCAAGCATTGTTAGGAGGTGCAGGAATAAATGTTTTATCCGGGCTCGCCTTTTGCATCTGATAAAGTATGCCAGATTCGGTAGCAACAATATAGGATTTTGCACTATCTGTCTGGGTAAACTTAAGCATACCTGCCGTAGAACCAATATAATCTGCCTTGGCCAGAATGTGGTCTTCACACTCCGGATGTGCGATGAATTTTGCGTCAGGATGTTCACGCTTCAGGCGATCGATTTTATCTTGGGAAAATATCTCGTGTACCATACAGGCCCCATTCCACAAAACCAGATCACGCCCAGTTTTCTTCTTAACATAGGCACCGAGATTACGGTCGGGACCAAAAATAATTTTCTGTTCAGGAGGTAGGCTTTCTACAATCTGCACCGCATTGCTTGATGTGCATACGATGTCAGAAAGCGCCTTTAACTCGGCAGTACAATTGACGTATGTGATGACCAAATGATCGGGGTATTGCTCCTTAAACTTCGCAAAAAGATGTGGTGGGCAGGAATCCGACAACGAACAGCCCGCTTTAGCGTCGGGTAGGATAACCTTTTTTTCCGGGGATAAAATTTTAGCCGTTTCAGCCATAAAATGTACTCCGGCAAATACAATTAAATCTGCATCCGTTTTGGCAGCCTCTTGCGACAAGCCGAGGCTGTCACCTATATAATCTGCAATATCCTGAATTTCAGACTCCTGATAATAATGAGCCAGAATTACAGCATTTTTCTCCTTCTTCAGTCGCTGAATCTCAACAACTAAGTCCAACGAAGGGTCAATGGGAGCATCAATATAACCTTTTGCTTGAAGCTCATAATTTACAATTTCCATGTGAATACATTCAACAGTTATGAACAACAAAAATAAGCATTGTTATATATATAAAAGTCAATAAAAAAACAAATTAACAGATTACAGTTTGGAACTAATATAATACAATAATAGTAAATATAAATAAATTAATTAATTTAAAATAAATACACATACTTTTACACCGCTGCAAAGGCTCCTAGAATGTAATATTCGGCAGCATATCCATTATCAATGGTTCTATAGCATCCTGAACGGGTTTGTTTTGATATCTTTCGCCCACTGAAAATCACTTTCTTCAATTCTTACCTAGCACATTTCTCCGCACATTCTTAGGGATAATACAAAACAAGGAAAAATAATGGACAAACCGAAGTTTAATTACCAACACCAATAAGAAGTCACAACTCGAAGCCGACAGATTTGGAAAATAACAATCCTGCTCGACATATGCATAGATCAGGAAACTGTGGTCTTAGATAATTAAGTAAAGGCTTTAGGAGTGATTTATTTGTACTCTCGGAAAAATAATATATATATATGCGAATGTAAAAGGGTTTGTGGCGCTTAGCGGCTCATCCTAAGCGCGCCCAGATTCAGTTATTTGCGTACATGTTTGGCCAATCTATTTTTTGTTTAATTCTGAATGGCCTTCAGCATAGTATATGTGGAAAGTTAAGTATGTAGTTAGATGTGATCAGTTGAACAGCAAAGCTCCCAACAATCGAATAAACCTATCTAACTACTTTTAAATCGGAATTATTAAAATCTCAGCGCATTTGATTGCTACCGCCGTTGTTGTTCTGTCCAAAACGCGTTCTGTGAAGTTGAGTCTACTATAGAAAACCTATTAGGATCGAATGTTTGAAGTTTCTAAAACACACTTACAATTATAGCATTCTAAATTGATAGCACCAATCATATGCGTTTGCAATATTTGTAGCAACACGATCATAATATACTTAAAATAAATATATTACAAGATCAAAATAGGTATATTAAACTTCTACACTATAAAGGGAAGAAAAATTTAAATTAAAATAAAAAAACTAATAATATAAGAAATTTATTATATATATAAATCATTTAATGTCGCAGACTGATGGATTCAGAATAAGCTATTTCCGATAAATTTCCGTTATCAAAAATCTACGGCGCGCAAAAGCGATTCATTTTGTAAGACAAAGCCTCTGAGCTTTCCATATAAAAATAGAAATCGTATTCAATATTGTATAGCACAATCTGAGAGGCTTTATTTCGTTTTCCCAGTATACGTAAAGTGACCGAGCAAATATAGTAAATTGATTCATTTTAACTAACATCCCCTAAATACAATTCCGTCCACAGACATTTTCAATAGGTAACTGTTTCTCGCTATAGTAAGTTGAGGCACTCTGAATCGCTTAAAAATTTCCGAAGCCAAACATTTCAAAACCATCGAAATGTGATCGCGTTTATTATTCTAAGGCGATTAGTGGCGCATATAAGCTTCTAAAAAGAAGTATCACCAAAATATTGCAAGCATATTCGCTTTATTTTATAAGAAATATCCCTTTAATTTTGGTCAATTGTTCTAAAAAGTCTACTCAAATAGCCTAAGAAGTGCAAGAAATTGACTGAAGTTTTTAAATAATTAAATATCCGGCTCTAAAGTGCTTTGAAAGAAAAAATTCCAAACAAATTTTTCGTTTCTATCGATTGATAACAATACAAGCCTTAAAATACTTCAAGATCTACAAAAAGGAAACTAAACCCGTCTAAAATGTCATAAAAATCTATTTAAAAAATTATGTAATAAATATCCACTTCTAAAAGGCTTTATATGCCGGCTAGAATTTTACATTTCGAAAATAAACCCAATGACAATTCGCTATTTGAATAGGGGAGCCAATAGATTCTCAGATATCCAAATCTCAGAGGGTTTATTCGATGTTGACAAAACTAAACAAAGATTTTTGAATGTAATCCACAATCTTCTTTTTCAATAAATACTAATTTTTTTAAATAGAGGATCTCTTATTGTTTATTAGGCTGTGGAAAACTGGGATAATTTGCTGTCTGATGATTTTGAATTTTGTTTTTCATAGAGTTTTCAACAATTTTTCAACAGACTATACCGATTAATAGGCTGATTTTTAAAAGTATAAAATTTCACATTTTTTATTTTCCATAATTTTTTGTTGAATAGTTTGTGTTCACAGAATGTGGAAATCTAGGAATATTTTTGCGGATAAAATTCAAAAATTAAGGTAGGAAATAGGGGATTTGTGGAATGTCAAATACTTTTCATTTTTATTTAACCTTTTATTTACACGTTTTCCACATTTTTCGTTAATTTGATCCAGCGCTTTTGGGCAAAGTTTGTGAATTTTAAAGTTTATGGCAGATAGAAAAGTAGATTTTTTGGTCATTGGATCGGGCATAGCGGGTTTAAGCTTTGCGTTAAAGGTGTCCAAATTCGGTAAAGTGTTGATAGTCACCAAGTCAAACGAAGATGAATCCAATACGAAATATGCGCAAGGTGGAGTGGCTGCTGTTGTGGATAAATCGGATAGCTTCGAACAGCATATTATTGATACACAGATAGCTGGGGATGGATTGTGTGATGTTGAAATTGTGGAAAACGTAGTTAGAGAGGCGCCGGATCGGATTGCTGAACTTATTTCCTATGGGACGTCTTTTGATAAGGAAGAATCGGGCGTATATGATTTGGCAAAGGAGGGAGGTCATTCGGCACATCGCATCTTACATTATAAAGATATTACCGGTTATGAGATCGAGCGGGCCTTGTTGGTACAGGCGCATAGTGATCCAAATATTGAGATCGTAACACACTACTTTGCCATTGACTTGATTACACAGCACCATCTCGGCGAGTACGTTGACAAGAATCGCGAAGACATTACATGCTATGGTATTTATGCTTTTAATACGTCATCCCATCTAGTGGATAAGATTTTGAGCAAAATAACTGTTATGGCTTCCGGGGGTGCTGGGCATGTTTACTCGAGTACAACTAACCCGACGATCGCTACGGGTGATGGTATTGCGATGGTATATCGCGCTAAAGGCAGAGTTCGGAATATGGAATTTATGCAGTTTCATCCGACATCTCTCTATAATCCAAAGGAGTCGCCAGCATTTTTAGTATCTGAGGCTGTTCGCGGATTTGGTGGAATTCTAAGGCGTGTGAACGGGGAGTCTTTTATGGAGGAATATGATGAAAGGGCATCATTGGCACCTCGCGATATTGTTGCCAGGGCGATAGATGCTGAAATGAAGAAATCAGGGATTGATTATGTCTACCTAGATATTACGCATCGGGACAAAAACGATATCATTAAACACTTTCCAAATATTTATGAGAAATGTCTATCTATAGGACTCGATATGGCAAAAGATTATATACCGGTCACCCCAGCCGCACATTATCTTTGTGGCGGTATATATGTGGACGACTTTGGAAGGAGTAGTATCAGTAATCTTTATGCTTGTGGCGAGTGTTCTTCCACGGGACTACACGGGGCAAACCGCTTGGCTTCAAATTCCTTGTTGGAGGCGCTCGTATATGCGCATCGTATATTTTTAGATGCTAGTCAATCTATCGCTTCGATATCGCATGTAGATAATGTGCCGGATTGGGACGACTCCAAAACCTCACTTTCCAACGAAGATATTCTTGTAAGCCACAACTTGCGCGAATGTCAGAAAATAATGAGCGATTATGTAGGGATTGTCCGCTCTGATTTTAGGTTGCAGAGAGCGCTTAAACGCTTACACCTATTGTATGAGGAAACAGAAGACTTTTATCGCAACACGCGCCTTTCCGTGAAGTTATGTGAGTTACGGAATGTTATTCAGGTCGCCTACATTGTCACTAAATCCGCTATGTTGAGAAAGGAAAGCAGGGGCTTGCATTATACAACAGATTATCCGAAGCATGCGGAAGTGCTGCAGGATACGATATTCTAATCTTATGGCACTTATTTTATCTGTTCTGGACAAGACTCCACTGATTGCTGAAGAATGCTTCCTGGCGCCGAACGCGACGATTGTCGGCGATGTGGCGCTTGGACATCATTGTTCCGTCTGGTTTAACGCTGTAATACGTGGAGATGTAAACTATATTCGCATTGGTAATTATACGAATATTCAAGATGCTGCAGTCATACACTGTACCTATAAAAAATGCGGTACCACTATAGGAAATTATGTTAATATTGGCCACCAGGCGATGATACATGGTTGTATTATTAACGACCATGTTCTGATCGGCATGGGGGCTATAGTAATGGATAATGCAATAGTTGAGTCCAATGTGATCGTGGCGGCCGGAGCTGTGGTTTTGGAAAACACCCGTTGTGAATCCGGCTTCCTTTACGCTGGTGTACCAGCTAAAAAAATAAAACCGTTAACGGAAGACCAGAGAGCATTGCTTCAGCAATTACCGAATAATTACGTTTTATATAGTTCTTGGTTTTAGCTTAAACGAATTAGCATAGATTAATTGTAAATGGCCTCAATTACTCTTTTTTGAGGCCATTTAGTGAAAAGCTATCTTTTTGCTCCCAGTTTGCGCGTATGGTAAATACTTTGTTTAGGTAGACCACAGGCTCTGGGAAGGTGCGTTGTTCAACGTCTCCTGTGTCCCAAATGCCATTGTTGTTATCATCTCGAATGACCCGAATCGTGTATTTACCACCCGGATACTGTTTATACAATACCTTCGGAGTATCGGCATCGATTCTATCTACACGGTATACCCTGTCTTTCTTTTCGTTGATTAGTTCAACCAAGTAAGTGGTATTGCTGTCCAGATCTGTAAAATCAAAGGTAAGATCGCCGTAGTTTTCACTGTCATCGTAGACTAATTCAATTTTCTTATCTTTATTTGTCTCTCCAAAGTATCCGTTAATTGCACCTTCGGTAAACTCAATCTGGTACTTTTTTTCTTTCCGCCAATTATAACGAATATGGTATATATTGCTGTTTGCACTATCCACTGCTAGCTGGTAGTTTGTACGTAAAAGAGAGTCTTCCTTAAATTTTACCTTCGTTTTATCGATGCTTTTTATAGGCGTAATTGCTGATACCTGTAAGTGTGTTATTCGGTCTACTTTGCCATTATTTGGGGAAAAGATAGGTTCAATTGTTTGATCTATTTTTACATTTCCTTTGCGCACCAGTATGGTATCCAGGGGAGCATCGTTTTCACTGAGAATAAGCTTTAGCGAGTCTATTTTCAAATTGGGAAGAAAGATACTGGCAGAGTCTGAGGTTTTTGAGAATCGGACAATTTTATCTTTGTTGTTGACTTCATCGTTGAGAATTTCCAGTTTTGGTTGGTCAACCCTTCTGTTGAATACCAGCAAAACACTACCATTTTTTTCAAATTTCTTCTCTTGGGTTCTGAATTTTTTTGGAATTCCCTTGAATATTTCAAGATTTATATTGCTTAAATCGCGATCGAGCACGATAGAGTCCTTTAAAAAGCCGATTTCCTCATCGGCAGCATTATATATACGGTCGTTATTTTTTTCCTGTAGCGCATATATCCTGTATGTTCCCTCGCGTAGATTGTTGAGTTTATAATTGCCTGCTGTGTCAGTCGTGGTGAAGATGTTGGCTTTCTTTTTTCCAAAGATTGAATCCTGGCTTGTTGGGATGAGAAGTACTTTTACCTCCTTGACAACTTCCTTTGTGGTGGCGCTTTTCACATTGCCCGATATGCTTAGCGAATCGATTTTATCTCCTGTAGCGAACACATAGGCATAGTTTACCAATGCATTCCCCGCGTTATAGTCGACGAGACCTTTTCCAAAGTATATACTGTAAGTTGTATTCTTCTCAAGGGAATCAGGTAAAGTAATTTCCAGATTCTTTTTTCTGACCTTGAACTGAGGAGCGCTTTCCATCTCTGGGGTGACGCTGAATTCTTTCTGCTGATTGGCAAGTTTGATATATTCATCGAACGTTATGATAATTTTTTTTGCGTGGAAGTTCTTCGAAAAGTTCGTAGGATTTTCCTGGAGAATTTTGGGCGGAATGGAATCCTTGGGGCCTCCTGTAGGCTGTTGTATGCTGGCACACTGTATGGATAGGCCAATTAGCATTAGAAACAGGCTTAAAATAAGCATTCTTGCTTTTAAGCTGCTTTTAAGCCTTTCTGAGCTACTTTTATTATTTTTTGAATAAGTTGTCATGAAAAATAAAATATCGTCTTAAATAGCTTATTTTAAGTTTGTATGTTTATTATTTTAAGTTGTTGATTTTCAGTATATTAACTCATATGTACCATTAGTACGCTAATGTCCGATGGTGAGACCCCCGATATTCTTGAGGCTTGGCCTAGTGTTCGGGGTTTAACTTTTGCCAATTTCTGTCTTGCTTCTATTGAAAGAGAAGTTAGCTGCGTATAATCAAAATTCGGATTTATCTCCCTATCCTCCATTTTTTTCATTCGATTGACAATTTCAACTTCTTTCTCAAAGTAGCTTTCATATTTCAGATTGATCTCCGCTTGCTCTATTGTTTCTTCATCAAAGCTTGCGACGAATTGTGCAAACTCATTATCGCCTTTTATGATATCCTGTATATTGACTTGAGGCCTAGCCAGTACATTACTTAATTTTGTTTTCTGAACGAGCGCAGATGATCCTACTTCCGCAAGTACCGCATTCATCTTATCTAAATTTGTTGAATGCTGTTTGAGGTAATTGATGATAGCATTTGAGTTGTTTATTTTTTCTTGGACTTTTTTAAGTCTTTGCTCAGATACCAAGCCAAGGCTATGGGCTAGCGGTGTTAGCCGAATGTCTGCGTTGTCTTGACGTAGTAACAAACGGTGCTCGGCTCTCGATGTAAACATACGGTATGGCTCTTCCGTTCCTTTGGTGACCAAGTCGTCAACAAGTACTCCGATATACGATTCGGATCTTTTCAGGATAACTTCCTTGTCGTCGTTGATGCGCTGATGAGCATTAATTCCTGCTAGGAAACCTTGTGCAGCAGCCTCTTCATATCCTGTCGTTCCATTAATCTGCCCAGCAAAAAATAAGTGTTTTACCAGTTGAGTCTCTAAAGTCAGATCGAGTTGCATGGGTGGAAAATAATCATATTCGATTGCATATCCTGGGCGGTACATTTTGGCATTTTCAAATCCTGGAATAAGTTGAAGTGCTTTTAACTGCACGTCTTCGGGTAAAGAAGTGGAAAAACCATTTACATAGATTTCTACTGTTTTAAAGCCTTCGGGCTCGACAAAAATTTGATGTCTATCACGCTCGGCGAAGCGATTTATCTTATCCTCTATGGATGGACAGTAACGCGGACCGAGACCCTTGATACGGCCTGTAAACATAGGTGATTTTTCAAATCCTGTTCTGAGCATTTCATGGACTTTCTCATTTGTATAAGTGATCCAACAGCAACGTTGTTCTTTCGGTACTTCCACGTTGCTGTATGAAAACCTTCCTCTTTTTTCATCGCCCCATTGCTCTTCCATCAGCTTATAGTTAAGGCTGCGACCGTCTATTCTTGGAGGTGTTCCGGTCTTCATACGACCAGATTCGAAACCCAAAGATACCAGTTGCTCAGTAAGTCCTGTCGCTGCTTTTTCGCCGGTTCGGCCTCCTCCAAATTTTTTATCTCCGATATGGATAACGCCGTTCAGAAATGTTCCATTTGTGAGTACGACTGCATCCGATTCTATTTCTATTCCCATCGAGGTAATGACGCCACATGCTTTACCGTTTTTGACGATCACTTCCTTAACAGTGTCTTGCCACATGTCTAAGTTCGGAAGAGATTCCAGTTGTAAGCGCCACTCTTCTGCGAAACGCATACGGTCATTCTGAGTTCTTGGACTCCACATGGCTGGACCTTTTGACAGGTTAAGCATCCTGAATTGAATTGTTGACTTATCTGCTATAATTCCTGTATACCCTCCCATGGCATCAATTTCTCTGACAATTTGCCCTTTCGCTACGCCACCTATAGCAGGATTACAGCTCATTTGTGCGATCACTCCCATATTCATCGTGATGAGCAATGTTGATGAACCAAGGTTTGCGGCAGCCGCGGCTGCTTCACAGCCTGCATGACCTGCACCGACAACTATTACATTATATTTTTTAAACATCTTCTTATTCTGGTTCCACGTGAAACGTGGCGTTTTTATTTATTTTACAAATTTAGTCTTTCCCGGTGTTCCACGTGAAACGCAGGAAAAATTTTACATAAATTCAGCAAGAGTCATCCATCTCTCCGATTTACTGTCAATCAAATTTTGTAGGTTTTGAATTTCTTCCGCTACTGTCGCTAACTCGGTGTGGTTAGTCAATGTGTTTAATTGAATGACTTTAGCTTTTAATACCTGTTCGAGTTCGTCGATCTCACTTGCAAGTTTGTTATATTCCAGCTGCTCTTTATATGATAATTTTTTCTTTTCCTCCTTTATCTTAGGTAGGTCCGTTTGTTGTATACTCTTTTTTTGTTTTTCCTTTTCAGATTTCTGATGTGCTTCCTGCTCCAGCTTAAAGTCAGCGTAGTTACCATTGTAAATACGGATGATTCCATCTCCCTCGAAGATGAATAATTGATCTGTTAATTTGTCCAGTAAATAGCGGTCGTGTGAAACTAAAATTAATACACCTTTATAATTATGTAGAAAATCCTCGAGTACATTTAAGGTATCAATATCAAGATCATTTGAGGGCTCATCCAATATGAGAAAGTTTGGATTTTTCATCAAGACGCGCATGAGCTGAAGCCGTTTCCGCTCACCACCACTGAGTTTGTTCACTAAACCAAATTGTTTCTCGGGTGGAAATAAAAAATGCGTTAATAGCTGTGAAGCCGTAATTACTTCGCCGTTTGCCATCTCAATATAATCGGCAATATTTTTTACCACGTCGAGCACCCTGTCATTTTCATTTACTGCTAGGCCACCTTGCTTATAATATCCGTATACGGTGGTTTCACCGACGCTAATGTTGCCAGCATCCGCTAATTCCTCCTGCGTAATCAGATTTAAAAATGTCGATTTACCTGTTCCGTTCTTTCCTGCTAAACCTATTCGGTCTCCTCTTTTGAATGTATAGGAAAAGTTCTTTATAATGATCTTTTTTCCGTAGTGTTTGGTGATGTGATCGAGTTCTAGGATTTTAGACCCTTGCCTACTTACTTTGACACTCAATTGTACTGTATCATTTCCTTTTATGGCCTTGGACTTTTCCTCTAGTTCATAATACGCATCAATTCGTGATTTAGACTTAGTCCCTCGTGCTTGCGGCTGGCGCCGCATCCATTCCAATTCACGACGTAACAAGTTTCTGCTTTTTTCGACCATGACCGCATCGATGGACTCTCGCTCCGATTTCTTCTCTAAAAAATACGCGTAGTTTCCCTTATATGTATATAAATTTCCACGGTCAAGTTCACGAATTTCTGTACAGATATTATCTAAAAAATAACGATCATGTGTGACCAGTAGGACTGTTTTATTTCCTGTGGTAAGTAACTTTTCCAACCATTCAATTGTTTCGATGTCAAGATGGTTGGTAGGCTCATCCAGAATATATACATCTGGTTCATCAATCAAGAGTTTTGCCAGCGCCAGCCGCTTTCGCTGCCCACCCGAGAGACTATGAATATTTTGCTGAAAATCCATAATGTTCAGACGATTCAAAATCGTTTTAATATTATGTTCATATTCCCATGCATTCAAAGAACTTATCTTTTCAGTGAGATCTTCCAGTTTAGACTGATCGATGTGCTCGAAAGCTAACAGTTCTTCATAATCTCTAATGAGCCGCTGCTGATCATTATCTGCACTATAAATAAAATCATTGATTGATTGAAGGCCCGTGAAATCGGGATCCTGTTCTAGATAGCCTATTTTTATACCTTTCTCTTTGACAACTTTTCCCGACGTTGGAATTGTCTGACCTGCCAGAATAGATAATAATGTCGACTTACCTGTTCCATTTATTCCGACTAAGGCGACCCGTTCCCCTTTTTGCAATCCGAAATGTAGATCCTTAAAAAGCCATCTGTCATGAAAGGAATGGCTTACTTGTTCTGTAGCTAAAATACTCACGTTATATCACCCTAATTAAATTTAATCAAAATGTAATACAAAACCTGAGATATAATTATATCTTTATGAATTCTGTATTTTATTGAAAATCAGAATGTTAAGTATTTTTTTCTGATTTTCAATTATGTATATATTAATCAATAATCTTGCTGATTGTTGATTGTGTAAATCTACTGGGTGTCTTCCGATACGACCTCGGATGCAGCTAACGTCATTCAATACTTAGCATTCGTATATGTGTTCACTAAGAACGTTCGCAAAAATAAAGAAATACTTTCTTATTCGCTGCGAAAAAAACTTCGTAGTGTGCTAATTTGGTAATAATGATATTAACTTGATAAATTTAATTCAATGCGTAATCAGCAATGAGATTGAAACGAGGTATTTCAACCTGAAAGTTACTATTATCCAACGCACGAACCATGTTATAATGACCTTCCATAAATCCAAACTCACTATTCAGGTTGCAACCTGATGTGTATTGATGTATTTGGCCCGGCGCTATTACAGGCTGCTCGCCTACGACCCCCTCTCCGGATACTTCTCTATAATCTCCCTTGGCATCGAATATTTTCCAATATCTGCTGATGAGCTGTACCGTGTAATCACTCAGATTTTCAATGCTGATATGATAAGCAAACATAAAATGTTCACGGTCAGGATTAGAATACTCCGACTGATAGCTGGTTTCAACCGAGATTTTTACGCCTTCTGTAATTTGTGTGATCATTGGATGATGTTTATTGTTGCAACAAATACTTACGCTAAATTACTAATAATGAGTTTAAAATTCGAAATTTTAACGATTTTTAAAGGTAAGCAGGACTTAAGTTGAAAAATACTATTTCTAAATAGACGTTAATTAGTAGGTTTGTATATGGCAAATGGAGTATTATATTTGATCCCAGTCCCCTTGAGCGAAGATGCTGCGCCCAAGTCATTCACCCCTTTTTTGATTGATACCATCAATTCACTTGATGAATATATTGTAGAGAATGAAAAGACAGCGCGGAAGTTCTTGAAACAAGCTGGGTTGAAGATTCCGCAAAGTGCATTGATAATCCATGATTATGGAAAGCATGCCCGTGAAAAAAGTGATTCTAGCAAGTTTTTTTCGGGTTTGAAACGAGGAAAGGACGTTGGGTTAATGTCGGAGGCCGGTTGTCCCGGAGTGGCCGACCCCGGAGCGGATATTGTTGCGGAAGCTCATAAGCTTGGAATTAAAGTGGTCCCACTGGTTGGACCCAGTTCGATATTATTAGCTTTAATGGCTTCTGGATTTAGCGGACAGAAATTTGCATTTCATGGCTACTTACCTATTGATAAAAACGAACGTTCAAAAAAGATCAAAGAACTCGAAAATCAGTCTATGCGTGAGAAGCAAACACAGATATTTATCGAAACTCCCTTTAGAAATAATCAGCTTCTGGAAGATATTATCAAGACATGTAAACCAGCAACGGGCCTCTGTATAGCGTGCAATGTAACCTCAGGCGAGGAATATATCCGTACTCGCACTGTGGCGGAATGGAAAAAACATAAAGAGGACTACCATAAGAAGCCGGCAATATTTTTGCTCTATGTATAGGGACCAATGTTTGGTGCCTCCCCTCCCCCATCTCGCTTTAATAGGCAGGATTTTTTGAAAATGGTCCGATAACGCTGTTTAATAGTTATATTGAGGGTGAGTGAGTGGTTACAGTTTCTGTCTTGTGGACAATCCAAGCCGGATTACATTTGATGTATAGGATCGTTCTAAGCAGTATAATAAATAAATGTCGGAATCAACAAAATATATAATATGTTGAATAATAAAAAAATAGCGGTTGCTATATCATTTTTTATGATAATTGCATGGGGCAAAATTGCTTATGCACAGCCTGCTGTTTATGTCATTGTGCATGGTGCTTGGGGAGGTGCTTGGCAATTTAAAAGTACAGCCAACGAGCTGGAGAAAGATGGTGGTAAAGTATATCGTCCTACACTGACCGGATTGGGTGAGCGTTACCATCTGGCCGATACTTCAGTTGGACTACAGACTCATATCAACGACGTAGTGAATACAATTCTTTTTGAGGATCTTAAAAACGTTGTATTAGTAGGACATAGCTATGGCGGCATGGTCATCACAGCGGTTGCCGATAGTCTACCTGGTAGGATTAAAAAGTTGGTTTACGTAGATGCTATCCTCCCCGATAACCAAGAATCTGTTATGATGCTGATGAGCAAATCCGACGGTTCCAACGGCCTGTTGGCATCCGAAAGCAATGGCTATGTAATGCCGTTCTGGGTAAAGGATGGTGGGAAATTTCCGCGAGATGTCCCCCACCCTCTGAAGACAATGACTGACAGGATCAATCTAAGTAATCCAGCACGGGAACGTATTCCATCGACCTATATTTTGACTTATGAACAAGGGAAACCTATGGAGCGTGATGACTTTTATCCCTTCTATGAAAGGGCAAAACAGCGACATTTTAAAACACGTGAACTGATCTCGAATCACAATCCGCAGATAAAAAAATTGCAGGAATTAGTAGATTTGTTAGAGCAGGAGAAATAGATATACATTAGCATAGTTGAATGACAAAAGAAGAATTAATCAATGAATTGAGTAAACCGGAAGTGCAAGTTATTGTTTTCGGTATTTTGGCCATACGGATTATCGTTTGGCTCTTGTTTGCGAATACTATCCGCAAGACGTTAAATTTGGTGGCCGTTGAAAATAGACTAATGACACCTGGGCAATCCTGGTTGGTAGCAGTTCCCTTAGTTAATATTTACTGGAATTTTCAGGTTGCTTCCCGTTTAAGGGACTCGCTTATTAATGAGTTTTATGACCGTAAGATAGCTGTGGAAGAAAATCCAACGTTTAAGAAAGGCTCTTTGTATGCGTGGGTTTATCTGGTGACAAATATCCCGATGCCGTTTTCAATTTCTGGGCTGCTTGCAGTTATGCACTTTGTCACATTAGCCAATTATTGGTTTAACATTAATGCAAATCGTAGGATTTTAGAGGAGCACAACAAGTTTAGAGAAAAGGAGGTAGTAATAGATCATGAAAATTAAAGAAGTCATTCAGTATTTGGAACAATTGGCGCCATTGGATTTGCAGGAGTCGTATGATAACTCCGGACTTATCGTAGGTGATGCAAACCGGGAAATCAGCAGCATTCTGATTTCACTGGATTGTACAGAGGCTGTTGTTCAGGAAGCCATAAATAAGGGATGTAATTTGATTATCTCCCACCATCCTATTGTCTTTAAAGGATTAAAGAAAATTAATGGAAAAAATTACGTGGAACGTACTGTAATCAAAGCTATAGAAAACAAAATCGCGTTGTATGCGATCCACACCAACTTGGATAATATCGTCGGGGGAGTAAACTCAAAGATCGCCGACCGACTGGGTTTAGTTAACCAGGCTATTTTGGCATCCAAGAGTAATGTATTGCGAAAAATGGTTGTGTTTGTGCCGCGAAGTCATGTGGAAGAAGTAAGACAAGCGCTATTTGATGCCGGCGCAGGGCAGATTGGAAAGCATTATGATCAGTGTAGCTTTAATACAGCAGGCTATGGTAGTTTTAGACCTTTGGAGGGCGCGCAGCCCACTATTGGTGAAACAGGTATCCAAGAGCGCGTTGAGGAAACACGTATTGAGGTGATCTATAGACGTTCTATTGAGCGAAAGCTGCTTTTAGCGCTTTACGAAGTACATCCTTACGAGGAAGTGGCTTATGATCTATTTGATTTACAGAATACGGCCACGGAAATCGGCGCTGGTATGATTGGCAACCTGGTGGAGCCGATGGACGAAAAAGAATTTTTGGCATATTTAAAAGAAAAGCTTAACTTAAATGTCATTCGGCATACCGCCTTATTAGATAAAAAAGTCAGCCGCATAGCTGTCTGTGGGGGAGCAGGTGGATTCCTACTGGATGCAGCCAAGCGCTCGGGGGCAGATTTTTTTGTTACCGCTGATTACAAATACCATGAATTTTTTGATGCGGAACGCGAGATTGTCATCGCCGATACAGGACATTTTGAGAGCGAACAATTTACGCAAGAATTATTGTACGACATTATTACGAAAAAATTTCCTAACTTTGCAACCTTAACAACAGAAATAGATACAAATCCTATAAAATACTACAGTTGATGGAACAAACCGTAGAACAAAAATTGAAAGCATTATGGCTTTTGCAAGCCATACATACTAAAATAGACAAGATTCGCCAGGTTCGTGGCGAGTTGCCTATGGAAGTTGCAGATCTTGAAGATGAGATTGCGGGTTTAGAAACTCGTATCGAGAAGATCAGAACGGACTTAGACGATTTAGAAGATTCGATCGTTAAGCGCAAAAACATGATTAAAGATGCTCAGGCTGCTATCAAAAAATATGAGTCGCAGCTCAATGAGGTTAAAAACAATCGTGAATACGACGCTATTTCAAAAGAAATTGAAATCCAAGGACTTGAAATTCAAGTCTGTGAAAAGAGAATCAAAGAAGCTGAGTTTGAGATTCGTAACAAAACAGAAAACTATGATGCTACGGTAAGTAATCTTGAATATAGCAAAAACGAACTTGAGGGTAAAAAGAAGGAATTGGAGACAATTACTGCTGAGACTCAAAAGGAAGAGGATGCCTTATTGGCTAAGGCATCTGAAGCTGAAGCGAATATTGAAGAACGTCTGGTTAAAGTGTATTATCGTCTGCGTAATTCTTTCAAAAATGGCCTGGCTGTTGTTTCCATTGACCGTGACAGCTGTTCAGGATGTCACAATAAAATCCCAGCTCAGATGCAATCTGAGATTCGTCAGCGCAAAAAAATCATAATCTGCGAACACTGCGGTCGCGTATTGGTTGATGAAGGTATCGTATTGGAAATTGAACAAGAATACGGTTTTTAATCTGACTCACAGTATATAGGCCCTGCTCAGCGAGCAGGGCTTTTTTTGTTCTTTTTTATGCAACTTTGTTGATATAAGTAACTAATCAATCGGCAAAATCGTAGCTTTGCATATAAATTTTAACCACTAAATATTTATGAAGAAAACTCATTTCAAGTTTATCGCAGCGTTTTTGGTAGGAACAGCCATTCCAAATGCTAAAGCGCAAGAGACTTTATTACTTCGAAACCCGAGCATCAGTGTCAACAATATTGCTTTCGTATATGGTGGAGACATCTGGATAGCAGACAAAAATGGAACCAATCCCCGCCGTCTGACAACTAATCCCGGAGTCGAACAAAATCCGATATTTTCGCCCGATGGCAAGAAAATCGCATTTACGGGTAATTATGATGGTAATACGGATGTATACGTCATGCCCATTGAGGGCGGAGAACCGAAGCGGATTACCTATCATCCAGCCTCAGATGTACTACGTGGCTGGCTAAATAACGATGAAGTGTATTACACGACATCGCGCGATTTTACTTATGCTTTGAGTCCCCGGTTGTACAGTTCTCATATTCAGCGGCTGGGTATGGATAAGGCACTGATGATGCCAGAAGCTACGCAGGGCAGCCCCTCTCCGGACGGACGCTATTGGGCATATATTAAAAATACTGATCCTACCGAACGTGATCGCGTAGCATTTAAACGGTATAGGGGTGGTGGTATGCCAACGATCTGGATTTTTGATACAAAGACTAAGGAAATCGAAGCAATTCCACATGTTAAAAGCAACGATGTTAAGCCGTTATGGTTGGGCAATAAAGTATATTTTCTCTCAGATCGTGATAAAATAGTAAATATCTTCAGCTATGATACCAAATCCAAGAAAGTTGAAAAATTAACTGATTTTAGAGATTACGACATTCGTTCCTTGAATGGAAATGGAAATGATCTGATTTTTGAGTACGCGGGAAGACTGAATACATTGAGTCTGGAGACAAATAAAGTCAGTACTTTGCATGTCTCTGTCAATACAGATGCGATGTTTAAGCGTCCTTTTTATAAAAATATGAAAGACGATATTCGCTATGCAACGTTATCTCCTACTGGGCAGCGGGCGCTATTTGAAGCTCGGGGCGAGATTTTCACTGTCCCCAAAGAAAAAGGGGAAGCCCGTAATCTCTCCAATTCCCCCGGATCCCATGAGCGGTTTCCAGACTGGTCACCTAATGGTAAATGGGTTTCATATATATCCGATAAGAATGGATCTTATCAGTTGGTATTGGTGGATCAATTTGGTAAAGATCAACCTCTGTACTTTAATCTGGGGCAAAGTAATTTTTATTTCGAACCTACTTGGTCTCCGGATTCGAAGAAGTTGTTTTATAATGACGCACATCTTAATCTCTATTACATAGACATTGCTTCTAAAGCCATTGTAAAGGTAGCGGATGATAAACTAAGCGGGCAGACGGGTAGAGTATCCAACCATTTTCAGCCCAGCTGGTCTCCGGATTCTAAATGGATTTCCTATATCCGTACCCTGGAAAACGGTGTGCCCGCTGTGTTTATGTACCATTTAGATACGAAGAAAACACAACAGATTACAGACGGAATGAGTTCTGTTCGTAGTACTGCTTTCTCCCAAGATGGTAAATATCTCTTTTTTACAGCGAGTACCAATACCGGTTTAACCAATTCTGGTCTGCATATGTCAGCAACACAGCGTAACGTTGATTATACTGTTTATGCCTTTATCCTTTCGAGCAAAACGCCTTCTTTCTTTAAAAACGAAAGCGATGAAGAACAGATACGTGATGATAGAGCTGAAAAATCAGAGGTACCAGAGGACAAGAAAACCGCAAGAGTGAAGGAGAACGATAAAAAGGCACCTAAGAAAGATAAGAAGGAAGAAGCTCCCACAACTAGGCCCGTAGATAAATCCATTGAGGTCGATTTTGATCGCATTGAAAACCGAATCGTAGCACTGCCTTTACCTGTGGGCTCTTATTGGAGCTTAAATGGGCAGGTTCCTAATCAGCTAACTTACCAGCGCGGAGGCACTATAGGTGCCTACGATTTTAAAGACCTGGAAAATAAAACCTTAGTCGAGAATGCTCGTAGTTTTGCAATCAGTGCAGACGGCAAAAGAATGTTGTATCAGACGAGCAACGGCTATAATATTGTTCCTGCGGGTCAGAAAGTAGCATCTCCGACAACAGGTGCAGTCAAATTGGATGGTATCCAGCAACTAGTAGATCCTGTAGCTGAATGGAAACAAGTTTTTCATGAGGTATGGGCTATGCAAAAAGAATATTTCTATGTAGAAAACATGCATGGTGCTGACTGGAACGCTATGAAAACGAAATATGAAAAATTTCTTCCATTTGTTAGTCATCGCTCGGATTTGGGCTATCTATTAAACGAAATGATGGGGGAAATGGTTGTCGGACACAATTATATTTATCCGGGCGATCAACCTTCTACTCCTTCGGTGTCTGTGGGGGTGCTGGGCGCCGATTATGCAGTCAAAAACGGGTATTATCAAATAGCCAAAATATTTACACGGCTGGAATGGAATCCTTCATTTAAAGCGCCTTTAGCCGAGCCGGGATTGAATATTAAAGAAGGAGACTATATCGTTGCAGTAAATGGTATTGAATTAACAGAAGATAGGGATATCTATAGCCTTTTTGACAATACAGTCGGCAAACAGGTTTCATTAAAGGTCAACTCCAAGCCTTCTCTTGTGGGCGCTCGGGAAGTGGTGGTGAAACCTATTTCGTTCAGTGATGAGATGAGCCTGCGGAGTATGGAATGGGTAGAACGCAACCGTAAGAGAGTAAATGACCTGAGTAATGGTCAGATCGCTTATGTTTACATGCCTAATACGGGTCCTGAGGGATATACCTACTTCAACCGTTACTACTTCTCCCAAATGGATAAAAAAGCTTTATTGATGGACGAAAGAAACAATGGCGGTGGCTGGGTAGCAGATTATGTCATCGATCTGTTGTCGCGGGAATTAATTTCTGGCTGGGGTATCCGCGATGGAAGAGGATTTACGACTCCGGGCAATGGAATTTATGGGCCGAAAGCCATGATTATCAATGAAAATGCTGGTTCTGGTGGTGATATGATGCCATATATGTTCCGTTTCAAGGGACTTGGTAAGCTGGTTGGACGTACGACAATGGGCATTTTGGTTGGAATTAGTGGTTATCCGCCGCTTTTGGATGGTGGCCGTATCACTTCTCCAAATTTCGGTGTATATGATCTTAATGGGAATTGGATTATCGAAAACGAAGGTGTGGCACCGGACGTGTTCGTAGAACAGCTGCCAAAAGACCTCTTGGAGGGCCGTGATCCACAATTGGAAACGACAGTCAAGATTTTGCTGGAAGAGATGAAGACTTATCCATACAAAAATCTACAAAAACCTGTAGATCCAATCCGTGTTAATTAGTCCATAGAAGCATTGGAAATACCTTTAATAAATAAACTGATCCGGTGAAAAGCCGGCCTAACATTTTCATCAAAAGGGGCACATTCTGCTGAATGTGCCCTTTTTAATCTATTATCTACTGATCGACCAGCCTGTTCATCCCCAGAATTAATGCTGATTTTAAGTAAATAAAAGACAGAATTGCTTGGATATATGCCCTGAACAGCCTTTTATTCTTATCTTTAAAGCATATTTAATAAAAATGCATCCCGAACGAACAACACATCCTCTTCAGTCTTTATTACGTTTGATTCTGATGATTATCGGATTTACCTTTCTATCCCAGGTAATCTATATCCTATTGCTTTTCTTTTATTATAAATTTACAGGGCAAGACTTTTCGTTGAGTATCGTGATGCAAGGTTCCGCCAACGAAATGCGATTTCTGTTATTAATGAGCAGCTTAGGTTCTTTTGTCGTGCCTGCATACCTGATGAACACGCGTGAGGGGTACGGTATCTCGTATTTCAGACGGGAAACTAAGGGTAGGCCAGAGCAGTTTGCTTATATATTTCTTGCCATGTTGGCATTTATGCCGCTCATGAATGCTATTGGGCACTGGAACGAATCGATGCAACTGCCGGATGCTATGGAGTCAGTACAGCGTTGGATGGAGCAGAGTGAGAGAGAATCGGGAGAGCTTATCAAAAGCATCATTATGGAATCAGCTATCGCTGGCTTCCTGTTCAACATTCTGGTATTGGCGTTAGTCCCTGCCATAGGTGAAGAACTTTTGTTTCGGGGTGTATTGCAACATATCGTCGCACGATGGATTGCCAATCCGCATATGGTGATCTGGATAGTGGCTATTGTTTTCAGTGCGATACATTTGCAATTTTTTGGCTTTATACCGCGGATGCTGTTAGGCGCATTTTTCGGTTATCTGTATCTGTGGAGCAAGAATATCATACTTCCTATATTTGGGCATTTTGTCAATAATGCAAGTGCTACCGTCATGGCTTTTTATTATGCGCGAAATGGGAAGAGCTATGACGAACTCAATGCCTTTGAGCCTCAATCTTGGTGGATATATGTTGTAGCCTTCGTTTTTACTGTTATTTTTGTATTCTTATTTTATATGTCAACCCAAAAAGAAAATCATGGAGAACGATTGGAAGAGAATTAAAATATTTACGAACGCCATTGAAGCTGAGATTGTCAAACAAATGCTTGAGGAAAACGGTATCCCTGCAGTGGTGTTGAACAAGCAGGATTCTTCCTATCTGTTCGGGAAAATCGAACTCTATGTCAATGAAAACGCTATAGAGATCGCCGAAAGATTGATTGAGGAAGCGGAAGGAGATCGTTAATATGAAAACAAGAGCAATAACGGGAATCTTTTTTGTTGTTATAATGGTGGTGTCCACGTTGTTGGGGCCCTTTGTATTCAACGCATTTTATACATTACTCAGCGCTTGGTGTCTTTATGAGTTTTATGGCATTGTGACATCAGACGAGCGGTCGCCAAATAAAATGCTTGGTATCGTCATTAACCTGACTTTGTTCGTGCTGGGATCACTAGTCGCAATGAATCTGTTACAGGCCAGATTTCTATGGCTGATTGTTCCGTTGATTAGTCTGACCTACTTGGTTTCCCTTTTTCAGAAGCGGGTTTTTCCATTTAATGACATTGCCTATACCTTTTTGGGAATCGGTTACGTTAGCCTACCCTTTTTCCTGTTTGCCAAGCTCGGATTCATCCAAGGAGATTTTAACCATTACATCCCCTTGGGATTTTTGATTTTGCTCTGGACCAATGATACAGGAGCCTATCTTGCAGGAAGAAGTTTTGGTAAGCATAAATTATTTGAACGAATCTCTCCCAAAAAGACCTGGGAAGGTTTTTTCGGTGGATTTATTTTGGCGATTGTTGTGGCTATAAACCTGCATAAATACTTTGCAACCTTACCACTCTGGCAATGGATTACCGTAGCTGCAGTCATTAGTATCATCGGTACATTGGGGGATCTGGTGGAATCGATGTTAAAGCGGAGTCTGCACGTCAAGGATTCGGGCAATATTCTTCCGGGGCATGGCGGTTTTTTGGATCGTTTTGATGGTCTTTTACTGGCAGCGCCTATCGTGTATATATTCTTAATCTTAATTGCTTAAATTCGTTATGGCCTACATTCAAAAATCGACCTTTGATTTTCTCAGCGAACTGAAGGAAAATAATTCGCGTGAATGGTTTACTGAAAACCGCAATCAATATGAAGCTGCCTTGGCAGATGTCCGTGTTTTTTTGACAGAGTTAATCGCTGCACTGAGCGAAATCGATCCGAAAATCAACACGTCCATACAAGCCAATAAATGTTTATTCCGCATTTACAGAGATACGCGTTTTTCAAATGATAAAACACCTTATAAAACTTGGTTTGGAGCTGGCATATCTGTCGATGGACGTAAATTACAGGGACCTGAATACTACATTCATATTGGTGCTGAAAACTCATTTATAGCTTGTGGATATTGGCGGCCTGAAAAACAACACCTTGATGCCATTAGACAGGAAATTGACTATAATGGGGAGCAGCTGACAAAAATTATAAATCAAGTTTTAGAAGACGGAAAGATTACACTTTACAAGGAAGATCTGCTAAAACGTGCTCCTGCCGGTTATGGAGAAGATAATCCCTATATTGATCTGATCAAGTTAAAGAGCTTTGTTTTGGATCAGCCTTTAACAGTTAATGCGCTTTCAGGCAAAAACGCTCTGCAAGATATTGTTACTTCTTACAAAAGAATGCTTCCGTTTAAAGAGTTTTTACACGAAGCGATAGCGGGTGATTAGCTATTGTGGTAAACTTATTTTGCCCATACATATTGCAGGAGAATCTTTGATGTTGGCGACATGGGATCTGTTGCCAGCGAGTGTTTCGTTAGCCAATAGAGCAAAGAGCAGGGCTTCTTTCGCATCAGGATCAATGCCTAAAGCATCAAAGCTCAATACTGCTATTTTACCCAGTTTCCCCTTGATATGGTCTACAAGCAAGGGGTTATGTAGCCCGCCCCCACTGATATATACGGCAACATTATCTAATCCGGCGGACTGCTTTTGGATGGCATTGACTATGGCCTGTGCCGAAAAGCGGTTAAGCGTAGCCATTACATTTTGTGCCGACAGCTCAAGTGTACCCGACTTTTGCTGCGCTTTTCTAAGATAGGATAAGTTAAAGAGTTCAGGTCCTGTCGTTTTTGGGAAATCCAATGAAAGGAATTCCTCGGATAATAGCTGTTCTAATAGGCCATTATGAACACTGCCTTTTTTAGCGGTTGTGGCATCTTTATCCATCTCTACGCCGAAATGAGCTTTCATGAATTGGTTCATCAAGGTATTGCCTGGCCCCAGATCCGTAGCATACGCTTTTAACTCGCTGTACTGGTTTGGGATGAATGTAAAATTGGAAATACCGCCAATATTGAGCAAAAATCGATTTTCTGTCGGATGAGAAAACAGTAAGTAATCTCCATAGGCCGCTAATGGAGCGCCTTCTCCCCCAGCGGCAATGTGCTTTTGCCTAAAGTCGGAAAGGGTGATTATCCCTGTATCTACCGCAATATGATCCCCATCCCCTATCTGTAGTGTACTATTGGGCCAGCCGAGGTCTTTTGTCAGTGACTGTGGGGCGTGATAGACCGTTTGTCCATGGCTTGCGATGCAGTCGATTTCAGCTGCGGAGATACCCCAAGCTTGGAGAGCTTGGTTGATCAGCCTGGCATGCACAATACCTACATAAGCGTTTAGCCCTGAGAATACTTGCTGGTCGATTATTCGCTTTGCAAAAATTTCGCGTACTTTCGAACGGAAATCCTCCTCATAATCCATGGTGATGAACTTTTCTAAGCTTATTTTGCTTTTTTTTCCAGCATTTTCTATTCTGCACAAGGCAATATCAAGTCCATCAAGGGACGTACCAGACATCAAGCCAATTATCCGGCGTTCTTTTTTTTTCGCGATCTCGTAAAGCTTAGTAATTTGAGGATTCATGACCTAAAAATAAACACAAAAATCTTATGATGAATATCATTTTTGACAATTGAAGATATTTTGTAACTTCACGGCATTAAAAATCAAAAAATTAGATACAATGAATTTTCCAGCAGAATTGAAATACACCAAAGATCACGAATGGATTCGTGTTGAAGGTGATGAAGCAGTTGTAGGGATTACCGATTTCGCTCAACGTGAATTGGGGGACATCGTTTTTGTTGATATTAACACTGTGGGTGAGGAAATTGCCGCAAACGAAGTCTTTGGTACAATCGAAGCCGTAAAAACAGTTTCTGATTTGTTTTTACCGGTTACAGCAACAATTTTAGCTGTTAATGAGGCAATTGATGCGTCTCCTGAATTAGTTAATTCTGATCCATATGGCGAGGGCTGGATTGTACGAATTAAATTAAACAATGCAGCCGATGTCGATGCATTGCTATCCGCAGAACAATATAAAGAAGAAATAAACGCCTAATGAGCGTATAATATAAAAAAAGGGCTATAAGCCCTTTTTTTATACCTATTGGCATTTCAGCACAGTTTTGATTTTTACTTCAGTCATATCGATATCACTCGTCAATTCTGTTATTTTCGTCAGGCAGGTTTGCTTGTCCAAAATATAGAAGCCTTGGATACTGCCAGCTTGCTTTGCGTCCGGACCAAACATTTTACCTTCTACATTCACCTTATAGCCTTGATCATTCACTTCAACAAGGGTAAGTTTACTTTCGGCCAGCATTCCTGATTCATCTGATTCTGTTTTCGAAGTCCATGACTCTCCAATACCCACTGGCTGTTCGGGAAGTACAGTACTGATATTCTCAAACATACTTTTGTCAAATGGAAGGTTCACCCCCTCCGGCAACGTGATATCCGTCGATTTACCGTACTGATCGATAGAAAGCCTGACGTTGTTCTCCAATAGCTTGCCAACTGTGGCATGCATTTGTTTAGCAAATTCATTAGCTTCTGGATTTTTTGAATCGTAGGCCATCTCCAGTCCTGCACTGTTCATTTTCATGTTAATACCGGTGTACTTGATCTCAAATAAGTAGGTGTCCTCTTTTTTTGCAGTATTAATCATATCGTATCCCATCGTCAAGTCGGTGGCAATCTGTTGTCCTTGGGTTTCGATATCCATTGTCATGGCTACCTGTTGTGCGATTTTCTTTCCCTCTTCCGGTTTTACCTTGAGCGTATATTTCTGCTGCGCTGATACAGAAGTTGCAATAAATGCAAATACAGCGATAAGACTTGTTATTGTGCGTTTTTTCATTTTGCTTTCGTTTGTTAATAATTGGACATGTACTATACGTGAAAAACTAAATTATATAAAAAATCCCTTTTATCATCGATAAAAGGGATTTTTTATATAATTAACTGTAAAATGTCTATGTTATTTTTTGATGTAAGAAACTTCTTTTACAGCCTTAACTACCTTGGCAACATTTGGTAAAGCTGCTTCAATCAATGTCGGAGCATATGGAAGCGGCACATCTGCACAGTTAACACGGATTACCGGCGCATCCAGATAATCAAATGCATTGCGCTGTACATGGAAACCTAAGTCAGTCGAGATAGATGCTAGCGGCCAGGCTTCTTCGACGATAACCAAGCGGTTTGTTTTCTTAACAGATTCGATAATCGTTGGATAATCAATAGGACGTACCGAACGTAAATCGATCAGTTCTACACTGATACCTTCTTTTGTCAATTCTTCAACTGCTGGGATAACAACTCGAGGAAGCATTTTGCCAAAAGATACAACGGTAACGTCAGTACCTTGTTGGATAATATTTGCCTTTCCAATTTCTAGGTAATATTCTTCTTCCGGGACTTGACCTTTATCACCGTACATCACCTCGGACTCCATAAAAATCACCGGATCTGGGTCAATGATAGCCGATTTTAACAAACCTTTCGCGTCATAAGGATTTGAAGGAACAACAACTTTTAAACCTGGCGTGTTAGCGTACCAGTTTTCGAAGTTCTGAGAGTGTTGTGCCGCAAGCTGTCCTGCATTACCTGTCGGACCGCGAAACACCATTGGGATAGAGAACTGTCCACCGCTCATGGAGTAAATTTTGGCAGCGGCGTTGATCACCTGATCTATCGCCACAAGTGAAAAGTTGAAAGTCATGAATTCAACAATTGGTCTAAGACCATTCATTGCGGCGCCCACAGCGATCCCTGCAAAACCAAGTTCGGCAATAGGTGTATCGATAATCCGTTTGGCACCGAACTCATCCAGCATACCTTGACTTACTTTGTAAGCTCCATTATACTCTGCAACTTCTTCACCCAATAAAAATATTTTGTCGTCTTTACGCATTTCTTCGCTCATTGCTTCGCGAAGTGCTTCTCTGAATTGTATTTCTCTCATCAGTTGTAAAATAGTGTCAATTTTTAGATTACAAATCTACTATTTAAAATTGATATTTTGAAGATTCAACCAACGTATTTCTATAGTTTTATGTCATTTTTTAATAAGTAAATGACTTTTGTATCAAATTTTATCAAATTGGTTCAGCAAGTAATCCAAGGTTTGTATAAGTGCCTTATTACTATGCATTATCGCCTGGGGAATGTTCCACGTGGCACGGTTCCTCTTCTCTACATAATTGGAGATACCACGAAGCTCGATAACAGGGAGGTCCATTTTTTCACCTGCAAAGAAGACTGCAGCGCCTTCCATACTCTCGACGCAACTCTCCGGATACAATGTAGCGATCCTGCGTATCGTTTCTTCATTACCATGCACCTTATTCACCGTGATGCCATGCCTTTGCGGTAAAAAAGGTAGGGCTATTTCTTTTCCTAAATATAACGGAGACCGAAATGTGGACTTGCCATATCCCAACTGCTCGATTGATAAAAAGGCCTCATCGTCTTCGGCCCCCAATTCAATAAACCTGTCTGACACAACCTGGACGACCTGTCCGATGGGTAAGCTGCGATCAAAGCAGCCACCGATGCCGACGTTGATCAGTATGTCATATGCGTTGTTTTGATGCAATACTCTACCTAATTCATATGCGGTGGCCACCATTCCAACACCTGTAATGAGGGTGTCACACTCTGGGTAATTAATTGCAACTTCAAGAAAAGGCTGTAGTTCAAATTGTGTTGCAGCTACGATTAGTACTTTCATGATAATCTCATTATAAAAACGAAATTTACGAATAATCTTCATGAATCTGTTTCTGTTCCCAAAAACATAAACTACATCCTATTATATTACGGTATTCTGACGGCATTGCGAAAATAGAAATGTTAAAATTGAGCGTAAACCCGTATCTTTGTACTATTATGGTATTTATAACTCGTCGAGAACGTTTTTGTGCTGCTCACAAGCTGTATCGTGAAGATTGGAGCGATGAACAAAATGAGCAGGTATTTGGCCTGTGTTCCAACCCAAATTGGCATGGGCATAACTATGACCTTTTTGTCACGGTCAAGGGCAACGTAAATCCGGAAACCGGCTTTTTGATTGATTTAAAGGTCATGAAAGAGATCATCAACCGCAGTATCATCGATAAAGTAGATCACCGTAATTTCAATTTGGATGTTGATTTTATGCAGGGGGTCATGGCTTCTACCGAGAACATCGCCATAGAGATATTCAATATCCTCAAACCGCTGTTTGAACAACAGGGCGTATCATTGCATTGTGTCCGTTTACATGAAACCGAAAATAACTACGTCGAATATTTTGGCGACTAATCTTTAATACATTAAATAGTACAAACTATGAGTCAACACTCATTTGAAAGCGAAGAGCTGGATGGATACATCAAGATCGACAAATACAATACGGAGAAGGTAGATCGCATCGCTTCGCATTATACCGATATATTAGAAAGCCTGGGCGAAGATCCAAAACGCGAAGGTCTGCTCAAAACTCCGGAACGAGTCGCCAAAGCATTGCAGTTTTTGACCCACGGATACGATATTGATGCCGCTGAAGTACTGCGGGGTGCGATGTTTGAAGAAGACTACAGCCAAATGGTTGTGGTAAAGGATATCGAAGTTTATTCCCTATGTGAACACCATATGTTACCTTTCTTCGGTAAAGCTCATATTGCTTATATCCCCAATGGTCACATCGTGGGGCTGAGCAAGATTCCACGTGTCGTCGATATTTTTGCACGTCGCCTTCAAGTTCAGGAGCGTCTAACCAACGAGATCAGGGATTGCATTCAGGAAACTTTGGGAGCTCGTGGTGTCGCTGTGGTAATGGAGTGTAAACATATGTGTATGGCAATGCGCGGGGTCCAAAAGCAAAATTCTGTAACGACAACCTCAGCATTTACAGGAGCCTTCCAGAACGATGTAACCCGCTCTGAATTTTTGAGGCTGATTACGGCTGATCTTGCCTAATTTTTATTGTTTAATAATAAATATATGCCCTCGGTAACTCAGCGTTCCGAGGGCATATTTTTTATGAATCAACATCCGGAAAGAGGCAAATTAAAAAAAATCGTTTTCTGCGTTTCTGCGCATTTGAGGCATTTATAACAGAAAGCTCTTTACAAAGAGGTAATTATATGCTGTTGATTATTAGGTATTTATAAAAAAATATTTTTTTCATAAAGATGTTTTTTGATACCTTTGTGGTTATGGAAATTGTTGCCGACGATTTAGAGTCCTATTTGGAACATACTACAGACGAAGAAAATTCGTTACTGAAAAGGGTAAATCGGGAGACTTATTTGAAGGAAACAATGCCCCATATGTTATCTGGACATTATCAAGGAAGGGTTCTTTCTTTATTGAGTAAATTGGTTGCTCCAAAACGTATTCTGGAGATTGGGACATTTACTGGCTATGCCACATTATGTCTCGCTGAGGGGCTCAGACATGACGGGATCATCCACAGCATAGACATCAACGAGGAGCTGCAGGAACGTGTTCAAGCTTATTTTGATGCATCTGAATTTGCGGATAAAATTCGATATCATATTGGTGATGCTGCAACGATAATACCCACATTGAATGAAACATTTGATCTGGTGTTTATCGACGCTGATAAAAAGAGAAATTTATATTATTTCGAAACGATAATAAATCAAGTTCCGTCTGGGGGACTTATTTTGATTGACAATGTCTTATGGAAAGGTAAGGTATTGGAAGCAAAACCAGACAATCAAACAAAGCAGATCATTGATTTGAATGCACGTTTAGCTCAGGACAAGCGAGTAGAAAAGGTAATATTGCCAATTCGAGACGGACTTTTTGCATTGCGCAAGAAGTAATTTGTGAACTAAAACATTCTTCATGAATTTAAAACAATTAAAAAGCTTTGTACTGATACTGGCTTTGGCGATTTTTGGAACAGCAAAAGTTTCAGCTCAAAGTCCGGCATATGTCGAAAAGTACAGTCCAATAGCAAAAGAAATGATGGAGGAACATGGTGTTCCAGCATCGGTTATCTTGGCCATTGCCATGCATGAAAGCGGAAATGGACGCAGCAGGATAGCAAAAAATTTGAACAACCATTTTGGGGTCAAAGGTAGGAATAACAGTACGGTTATTCGATCAGCCTACAAGGGTTATCGTTCAGTATTAGATTCCTATAATGATTTTGTAGGAATAGTAAAAAGAAAGAAGACTACCCAAAGCCTTTTTGAAAAACATCCGGGAGAGAAATATGAAGCTTGGGTCAAGGCAATTGCCCGTTCGGGATACTCTACAAGTAAGGACTGGACAGCCAAAGTACTCAAAACGATCAGATTATATCATCTTGATATGTTTGATAACGATTCCAGGCAAAATAGATTCTCGTCAACAAAAAAATAAGTACGAAGTTATTGCATGAAGAAGTTTTTTTATGGCATGTGTGTATTCATGGTGTTGATTACATCATGTTCAAGCCGGAGAGGCACGTTATCCTCCACTAAATCCGGTTCAAATTCAAAAACTTCTTCATCTTCTGCAATCGGCCGGCCAAGTATGGCTGGCAATGACTATATTGCCCAATATAAGGATATAGCAATTGCCGAAATGAATAAATATGGAATTCCGGCCAGCATTAAACTTGCCCAGGCTCTACTGGAATCCGGTAACGGCAATAGTTATCTGGCGCGCGAAGCAAATAATCATTTTGGTATAAAATGTGGTGGTGTATGGAAAGGTAAATCGGTAACAAGACCAGATGACCGAATCAATGATTGTTTCCGTGTATACGATAGTCCCCAACAGTCTTTCCGTGACCATTCTGAGTTTCTTCTCCGGCCTCGTTACGCAGCGCTTTTTAAGCTGGACAAAAATGATTATAAAGGTTGGGCCAGAGGCCTTAAAGCTGCCGGATATGCCACCAATCCACGTTATCCGGATCTGTTGATTGAGATGATTGAACGCTATCATCTTGACCAATACGACCGTGGTGAGACCTCGCGTGAAAAGGTAATCCGGGAAGAAGTTGTAAAAGAGGAAATTGTACAACATGTTCAGGAAACACCGCCTGCCCTTGCCACAACGGACTCGATCAAGAGCCCTGTAGCGATGCGTATCCATGAAGTCAAAGCTCAGGAAACGCTCTATTCGCTGAGCAAACTGTACAATGTGTCCGTTGAGCAGATCAAATCCCTCAATGGTCTTACAGAGGATACACTTTCCCTTGGACAGCTATTAGTTATATCTAAATAGTTACGCTTTAAAAGATGTTAAATATTTCAGTTTTGTATAGCTATATAGTAGTTTTACGAAAGTGAAGTTTATACAATATATCTTGCTATCCGCGCTGGTTCTTGGCAGCTATACGCTACTTTTCTGTCAGACGAAAAGAGTGGAAGGTATTGTTTTTGATAAAAATACCAAACAGCGTTTAGGCAATGTGAAGCTCGCTAACCTGCGGACGGGCAATGTCATCTATAATAATATCAAGGGCGAATTCGATCTTCAGGCACGTATTGGGGACCGAATTGTCGCCATGAGCAAAGGCTATTTTCCGGACACATTGGCTGTTGATGACAAAGGTCTCCTTCTGTTTCATTTATTACGGGAGTCTATTTACATTGATGAGGTGCAGGTATTAGCACGTAAGAGTCCAGAGGAGATACTAAAAAAAGCGCGAGAAGATTATAATAAAGCATATCGTCTTGCTGGATATGGAGATGTCTTTTCCGTAGGTCCTAATGGTGCGGGACTAAGTATAAATTCTATTTATAGTTTATTCAGTAAAGAAGCCAAAAGAGCGCGAAGGCTGACCAAGACTATTGAAAATGATTATAAAGAAAATGTTATCGATTATAAATTTACGAAGGAGCTGATCAGTAAAGTGACCGGCCTCAGTTTTGACGAATCCGAAAAGTTCAGAAGGATTTTTAGACCGTCGTACTTTTTTATTCTTGCTGCGAGCGACTATGAACTGACAAACTATATTAAAGATTGCTATTCGCGTTATCGATTGAACCCTTCTCAATATTTTATTGAGCCTTTTCCAACAATTAATTATAAATTAGTACCGTAAACAAAAATATAGACATTTTCAGAATGAAGTTATTCAATTTTGTCGGCATCGCTGTGCTTTGCCTTTCTTTTACGAGCATACAGGCACAGGATCTAAAAGATCTTAGAGCAAAACCAGATACCGTAATTTCTGTACAAAAAGAGCAACCCTTAAATATCAAAACGATCCGCCCGGTTATTCCTAAACTGGATCTTGAGGTGGATTACTGGAAACATTGGACCAAATTTGGGATCAATTTGAACCAAGCTTCTTTCAACGACAACTGGAAAGGTGGTGGTGTAGGTTCTATCGCTGTAGGCCTCAATGCTAATCACAAATCTGACTATACCCGCGACAATTTTAACTTTGTGACGGAGGTAGATTTGCGTTATGGTAAGATCAAGAACAACAATAACATTGCAAAAAAGAATAACGACCGTATATTTTGGGATAACAAGTTATCCTATAAGCTTTCCACAAATTGGGCGCTGTTTACATCCGTTACCTTCGAATCACAATTTGATGCTGGTTATAAATACAAGACCGTAAACGGAAAAGATACTATTGATTATATTGAAAATGCATTTATGGCTCCCGCCTATCTGACTGAATCTTTCGGTCTTGAATATAAGCCGAGCAATGAATTTTCATTGCGTTTTGGTACAGGTACCGCGCGGCAGACGTTTATTTTGGATGAACGGGTAAAACCACGTTCTGGAGAGGGATTTTTTCAAAAATATGGTTACTATAGGGATCCGAACAATCCCGCAGCCGGTACCGGCGAAAGATTTGGCGTGAAAGAAGACCGCACATTTGCCAACGCGCTGGCTTTTCAGCTAACCGCCAACTTGGATAAAAACTTTACCGACAAGCTGAATGTCAAGGCTCGTTACAATTTATTTGCCGACTACGAAAAGATTTCGGATCCCACGCATCGTATGGATGTTACCGTCACGGCAAAAGTCAGTCGGGTGATCAATGTTAACCTAAATGGTATCATGATCTATGATCCGGATGTGATTTCAAGGGTACAGTTGAGCCAATCATTGGCTATGGGTATTGTATATAGTTTACCGAAATAATGGTCAGATCGGTGTCAGTTGGAATTTTACTTTCTGTATTGTTGTCTTTGGCGAGCTGTAGGTCCAAGGTGCAGGCTACCGTATCGAAGCCATTGATCACGGCATTTGCTGCCGGTGCTGTACTGGAAGAAAAGGTGCTGTCGAAGCCGGACACGAATCAGCTGACTCCGGACGAGCGAAAGGTTATCATGCTCCAAATGACAGGTTCCCACCCCTATTGGCGACAGGAGAAAGCAATTCATTATGATGTCCGGAAGCCCAACTTTGTGATTATACACCATACTGCGCAGGACAGCGTTGCGCAGACTATCAAAACATTTCAGATCCCGCGGACAAAGGTCAGTTCACATTATGTGATCGGACGAAACGGTGAAATTATCCAGATGCTTAACGACTACATACGCTCATGGCATGCGGGAGTTGCTAAATGGGGAACTATTACAGATATGAATTCCTGCTCCATTGGCATTGAACTGGACAATAATGGCAGGGAACCTTTTCCCGATGCACAGATCAATTCCTTGATCACGGTTTTGGATACCCTAAAAGCCCGTTATTTGATTCCCAATAGCAACTTTATTGGCCATGCTGATATCGCTCCGGCACGTAAAAATGACCCTAGTGTGTTTTTTCCATGGAAAAAGCTTGCTTCCAAAGGGTTTGGTATCTGGTATGATGAGGGCCAGCTCGTTGCACCCCCTGAGAATTTTAACCCTATTGATGCTCTTAAAGTCATCGGTTACGATACTTCCAATCTCAAAGCCGCCATTGTGGCATTTAAGCGAAAGTTTATTATACGGGATACCACACCCGAACTGACCGTTTACGACAAAAGTGTCTTATACAATATTTATCAGAAGTATTAACTGTAAAGTAGCTCTTTGGGCCCTGTGCCGATCAGTGTATGTCAGTTCGGATAACGTATGGATGGAAGACCGGGAATATAGCTCAGGATGTAGCGCGCTAAGGCTTCGAAAGGCGCTGAACACAGTGGGCGATGATCATTACAGCCAGGCAGCCGACCAGATTGAGCCAAAGGAATGGTATTTTGTCCAATAGCCAGATTCCAATGACTATAAGCTCTGACAATATAGCCGCAATGAAAACCGCTTTACCTCTAACTTTTTTCTGATAGAAGGCGACGATAAAGATTCCCAGAATAGTGCCATAAAACAGTGAACCTAATATATTGACAGCTTCCAATAGATTGCCCAGTTTGTTGGCGTATAGAGCGATGATAACGGTAAAGATTCCCCACACCATGGTAAAAATACGTGACCATAAAAGATCTTGTTTTTCGCTTGCGTTGGGATTGACAAAGCGTTTGTATATATCGATTGTCGTTGTAGAAGCCAGCGAGTTGATGGCACTTGCTGTTGATCCCATTGAGGCAAGGAAGATAACCGCAATGAGTAATCCGATCAAACCCTTTGGAAAGGTTCTGGTGACGAACGATAGAAACACGTAATTATTGTCATTGGTTTCTGCGGCTGGATTGACCCTCTTAATCAAAGTAAGTGTACTGTCTTTTACCAGCTGTAATGCTGTATTTACCTGTTGTAATGCGTCTCGGGATAAGGAAACTCGATCTTGATCATCCTGATTCATAGCATCATTTACACTATTCACGATGGAAAGCCGCTCTTTAAACAACTCCGCATGTTTGTGTTCCAGATCTTGGTAAGCTTGGGCATAGGGGCTTTCTTTTAATTTCTGTATTTCCACCTGATTGAAAAAGATAGGCGGTTGGTGATACTGGTAGTAAACAAAAACGAGGATGCCGATCAGCAAGATGGCAAATTGCATCGGGACCTTTAGGAGACCATTCATGATGAGTCCCATACGGCTTTCTTTAACGGAAGACCCCGTCAGATATCGCCCCACCTGGCTTTGATCAGTACCAAAATACGATAACTGCAGAAAAAAGCCTCCAATTAATCCCGTCCAGAGTGTATAATTATTGTTCAGGTCAAATGTAAAATCCAACGCGTTGGTCTTTCCGGATTTTCCAGCAATATGGAGTGCTTTAGAGAGCCCAATATCTGCAGGAAGGAGGTGGATGACGAGCAGACCTGCAATAAGCAACGAACCAAATATAATGCTCATCTGAAGTAATTGCGTATGCGAAACTGCCTTAGTGCCACCGTACGTGGTATAGAGGACTACAAAGCTTCCAATCGCCAAGGTAGTCAGCGTAAGGTCAATATGCAGGATGGTGGAAATAATCAGTGCAGGTGCGAAAATTGTTATGCCTGTAGATATGCCGCGCTGAATCAGAAATAACAGCGCTGTAAGTCCACGTGTGCGGACATCAAAGCGTTTTTCCAGAAACTCGTAGGCAGTAAACACCTTCAATCGGTGAAATATCGGAATAAATGTAATGCAGAGTACAATCATCGCCAGTGGGAGACCAAAGTAGAACTGCACAAAACTCATTCCTGAGGAGTATGCCAGACCGGGAGCCGATAAAAAGGTAATGGCACTCGCCTGAGTCGCCATTACCGAGAGCCCTACATGGTACCAGGGCAAAGAGCGATTGCCCAAAAGGTAGCCATCAATATTTTTTATACCCCTACTTTTGTAGATACCGTAGGTAACAATTAGCAAAAGCGTCAGCAATAAAACGATCCAATCTGCTGTACTCATGTATAGTAAAGGGTAAAAAAGTACAGAAAAAGAATGCATATAAATAGCCAGATAACGACCATCCAATAGAAGCGTTTCCAGCTATTCATCATATAGTTTATCTATCTGAGGGTTTTTGCGGATAGATAACACTGTTAAAAAACGCAGCGATGATCAATCCAATAACAGCACCGCCAATGATGCTTAGAAATGTCTCATTTGCAGTGAAGCCAATTAATGCACCGAATATTACAGCAACCAAAAGAATAATTCCTTTTGCTTTACCAGCATCTATTATTGTGCAGTTGTTGTCAATCTGATTTTCCATTATGATATTTATTTTGATTTTGATAACAAATTTACAAATAATCTATAAGCTCCGGGAACTCCAGCCGGTAATTGTCTAAAAAAAGATAAGGAAGTATAAACAAACTTGCCTTTACCATAAGAAGTGACCAATAAAGAGCCTTTATGTAAACCTTCGCCCGGATCATGCATGGCGATAGGCGTTCTATACCGCTTGTCAATGTTTTCCGCAAAATATAGACCTCTCTCCTGTACCCAGTTTTCAAAATCTGCCGCTGTGATTTTATTCGGATAGTTAAAAACAGGATCTTTTTCGTCATAATGGACAGGAGCAAGTTCATCTGTGACACGGTTTCTTCCAAGGGAAAAAGCATAAGGACCAAAATTCTTCGAAACAAGGCCATTGCTAACATTATATTGTGTCAGTACTGTACCTCCTCCTTGGACGTAGTCCAAAAGCTTGGTCTGGACCTGTGCGATATTTTTATTGACATTGAAGCTTCGTACGCCTAGAATCACCGCATCATAAGCAGCAAGATCGGTTTTTAATAGCTGTTCGCTGCTTAGCACATCCACGTGAATTCCGATGGCATTTAGGGATTCAGGGATAAGGTCTCCAGCACCATGAACATAAGCCACGTGTTTGACCTCGTTAAGCAGCTGGATATTGCTGATTTTAATCGCGGTCTCAGGAAAGTAGACAATTTCCGGAATATGTGAGTAATCTATCGCTTTCACCTCTCTCAAGGGTTCCTTCTGTTCCTGCTGAAAGCGGAGGGTGTCAATAGAAGAAATGTCGGCGTCTAGTGGTCTGATATGAATTTCTTTCGAGAGCACTGTTGTATGGGCATCAAATTGGAGATCTAGTTCCGTAGGAACGATTTCCCATCCTTTAGGGGCAAGCACTCTGAGCTTGGCCGCTTGATTCGGTATTTGCCCATGCTTCTGAAAGCTGACACGAATGTTTATCGCTTCGCCATTTCGGATCAGGGCCAATGGGCTTTCGCTTTTAGCCGTGATCTGCGGCATGATCGCTATCGGATGATAAAGCTCACCACGCACCGGATCCGTATACTTATATTCAATATCCTGGTCAAATGCGATTGGCATGCCGTTGACTGCCAGTTCGAAGTGTACCTTAGGCTTGTTGGGGTTGTCAGGATAGCCTGTAAGGCTAAAATCACTAACATTAAACTTGCCTTTGGCATGAGCCTCTATCAGCCAATAGGGCTGTGTCAGATTATCTGCGTTTACAAAGATCGAATCTTTAAAAAGAAGGTTGCCAGCGAGCTGCTTGTTGATCGCTTTTCCATTTAATTTTAGCAGCTCAACATCCACTCCTGTTGCTCTGGTGATAATCGCATTGTCTATGTGGATTCGATCTCCTACGGCGTGATCAGCATTTCTTGCAATGCTCTCAAACCAGATTCCGCTGCAGGCAAGGATGAGCTTTTCGACCTCTTTTTTCTTTTCGCCGCGCCAATAGACGTCATCGATCTGGTCCAGTTCCTGATGAAGTTGGATCAGATCCGATACGGATGCTTCGGGCCTGTCGACTTGGTAATTTTGGATGATTTTCAAAATCCTGGACTGAACTTTAGCACTGTTTTTTACTCTTTTCCAGGAGGTGTCAACACCTTCTAGCAGAGAGGTCGATGCCGGCACACCGTCTACATATTCAAAATATTCCGTGGATGAACCGCGTTGTGCTGCAGATCCGAAACCCTGGCTTTTATGAGATGAACGGCTATGTGCGGCAATTTCGCCGTAGGAAGCTCCGAGAAGTGCGTTATATGCACCTATATCGACTTTCAGCTGGTCCTCGGCCGTATTGTCCTGGCCCCCAAAATTGAAGGTATTCCATAGCAGGCGTTTGGCTTGCCATGGCTGCACATGCTCCAGCTGCTCTGGGAACTGTTGGGGATCTGCCGCTGCTTTAAAGGCTTCATGAGCGAGTATGGCCGAAGCCTGATGATGTCCATGCCCTCCTCTGGCGTCGGGTGGAAACCTTGTGATAATGACATCTGGTCTAAATTTCCGGATCAGCCATACGGCTTCACGCAATACACGTTGCTTGTCCCAGAAGGCAAACGTTTCTTCCGGCGTTTTGGAAAATCCAAAATCATAAGCTGAAGAGAAAAACTGTTCACCCTTGTCTATCCGGCGTGCAGCCAGCAGTTCCTGTGTCCTGATGAGCCCCAATTCGATACCTTGCTCAGTACCGATCAGGTTTTGTCCCCCGTCACCACGTGTCAACGACAGGTAGCCGGTTTTATATTTTTTCTCCTGGGCGAGCCAGGCAATCAGACGTGTGTTTTCATCGTCTGGGTGTGCTGCAAAATATAAAACGGAACCCAGGACATTCAGCTTTTCGAGGTTTAGCTTGATTTCTGCAGCGTTCCATTGCGGATTTTGTGCCTGTACAGTTGACTTTGAGAAGAGACTGGACAAAATGATGATGACAGAAAGAAACGGTTTTCGCATGTTTAAAGATAAAGATTTCATTGAAAATCGTACATCCACACATTGTAATTTTAATGTATATATTCTGCTAAAACAGCTTGGATCAGAATGATGAAGCAGGAAAGCTTCCAGTCCATAAAAAAACGGAAATCCCAACCACGCTGGAATTTCCGTTTAACAATTAAAATATTTTTTCTTGAAACGAATAGTTTTAGAGAATAGTTATTTTGTCGCTTCGCTCCAAGTGGCAACCTTTAACATAGTAAATATATGTAGAAAATATTTAGTTCTGTCAGATTCCTTCAATTAGTTTTCCACATTGCTAAATTTTGTCAACAATTTAGCGCGGTGTTGCTAATGGTATGAAAAGAAAGTTTCACTTCAATGCACTTAAAATCAGACGGTAGATTATTTATCAATTGCACCTAAAACACGTTTCATGAACATATTTAAGGCATCTTTTTTGGAATGACCTTCTTTGATTAATTTGTCAACCTCTACAGCTCCGTATAGGTTTGAAATCAATTCACCGATTACGTCGAGTTCCTCATCTTTCAGTGGAGCTTCGGTAAGCGCTTCCAACGTCTCAATGGTCTCCAATACATAGTCGACATCATTTTGCTCGATGAATTCTGTCAGATGTTTAATTACTGGTAGCTTCATTGAATAATTCTACTAATGCGTCCAACTTATTTGTTTGTACCTGATTCACCAATTTGCCGTTTTTGAATGCTGCGAATGTCGGCAGGTTGTTGACATTGGCTAATTTGCGGGATTCAGGAAATTTTTCGGCATCCGCAATGATAAACGGTACCGAATCGTTTTCGCCGGCCAATTTTTTGAATTTCGGTTTCATGATTTTGCAATTGCCACACCAAGTTGCGGCATATTGTACCATGACAATATCGTTGTTGTTTACAATTTCTTGTAAATTATCGTTTTCTAATTCCTGTAACATGATTTTATTATTAAGTTGATAGAGAAAAGAACAGGAGCCGGGTACAGGCCCCTGTTGATTAAGACCAAAGGCCTTTTATAGTTAGTGTTTTGCTAAATATTCAGCAACACCTTTTCTGTCTGCATTCATGGCATCCTTACCTTCTTCCCAGTTTGCTGGACATACCTCGCCAAACTTTTGTACGTGAGCATAAGCATCGATCAAACGCAAATACTCTTTTACATTACGGCCAAGAGGCATATCGTTTACAGACTCGTGGAATACACGGCCAGTCTCGTCGATCAAATAAGTCGCTCTGTAAGTAACAGCAGAACCTTGAGCTAAAGTGCCATACTCAGGATGCTCGACTTCTTGAACGTCCAAGATACCCAATACGCTCGATAAGTTACGGTTGGTATCCGCTAAGATAGGGTATTCAACACCTTCAATACCACCGTTATCTTTTGCTGTATTTAACCAAGCAAAGTGAACTTCGTTTGTATCGCAAGAAGCACCGATTAAGATCGTGTTGCGTTTTTCAAATTCAGCGGCTGCCTCTTGGAAAGCATGTAGTTCAGTAGGACACACAAAAGTGAAATCTTTTGGATACCAGAACAAAAGTACTTTTTTACCTTCTTTAACTGCCTTTTCAAAAACGTTGATCTGCAAATTGTCACCTAAATAATCGATTGCATCTACTGTAATGCTTGGAAAACTTTTACCTGTGAAACTCATAATATATCTTTCTTTTTTTGTTGACACAAAGATAAGGCAAAGCCGGCCAAAAAGCGAATTGATTTTACCAATGTACTATTGTCAAAATCTATTATGACCAGAATATAACAATAAGTTTTTTTTATATTAACACAATCCTATCCTCGCTATTTGCTGGACTGCAGGCCACGTCAAAAAAATAAAGCAATTCATATAGCGGGAGTTACGAATTTATAGCGCGAAATAATTGCACAAACGCTATGCAAAACCTACTTTTGCGACGTTCTGTTCCACACAGAACAATGCTGGAGGGGTTCCAGAGCGGTCAAATGGGACGGACTGTAAATCCGTTGCTTCGGCTTCGAAGGTTCGAATCCTTCTCCCTCCACATTTTTTCTTTTCCTGTCACCTTATTTTTTCGGTTTTAATACCCATAGCACCTCAGAAATGACAAAGTGAAGCATAGGTCCTATTTAGCATATATGCTGGACAGTTAGTTTGACTCCTTTTCATAGACGCTGGCACAGCAGCCTCTGAACCAAAAACAGGCGTTATACAGCCGATCGATTCAGTTATGTGCTGAGCTGTATAAGTCCTGCCGGAGCGGCCATGAACGACGGTGCCCTATGGGGCAATTCAATGACGAATTCGTGCTTTTTTAGAAAAAGATCAGATGGAATTTCATCTAACTATTGACTTATTTGTAAAATAAACCTAAGTTTGGCTTTTGAAAAGGCCCCGTAGTTCAACGGATAGAATAGATGTTTCCTAAACATTTGATAGCAGTTCGATTCTGCTCGGGGCTACAAGAAGGAAGCATGCGGTCATGTTTTCCTTTTCCAGGAGAAATAGCAGGAAGTTATTTCTCCTGTTTTGTTTACTGTAAGCAGGATCTGCTGCGGAAAGCCTTCTTTGTACGGTTAAGCCTCTTGATTTTCTTTGAATAACGATAATCGCCCAACCATAAAAAACATCAGCAGACCGAAACAGGCGAAGATACCGTAAGAGTAACGGAGGCTAAAGACTTCCGCAATATAGCCGATTAGGGGCGGTCCCATCAGAAAGCCGAGGTAACTGATGCTAGAGACCATGGCCAGTGCCACCCCCGACGGGACATTTTTATTCTGCCCAGCAAGGCTGTACACAGATGGTACATTGCAGGCAACGCCTATGCCCACTAGCATAAAAGCAAGTGTGCATACAAAAAACTGTGGAAATACAACCGAGGTCATCATCCCCGCAAACATCAGGAGACCGCTATATTGTAACGTCCTCTTACGTCCAAGCCTGCGGATGGCACCGTCACCAACAAAACGGCCTATGGCCATCATCACCATAAACGAAGCATAGCCAACGACCACGAATTTTTCGGGAGCATGCACAATCTCTTTAAAGTAGACTCCGCTCCAGTCAAACATGGCGCCTTCTGTTGCCATACTGAAAAAGCCAATGATGCCAAGCTGCAATAAGCTTCCTTCCGGTTTAGCGAAAAAACTCCGTTTTTCCTTTTGTGGAGACTTTCCCGGGACGAGGTACTTTTGATTGATTAAGGTGTTACCAACCACGAAAAGTAATATAATCAAAAAATGGGTGAATGTGTCCAGCCCGAGATTCATGGTCAGCAGTCCCACCAGTGCACCTGTAAAACCAGCGATACTCCAGGCACCATGGAAGGAAGTCATGATAGATTTTTTGAAAATCTGTTCAGTGGCTACGCCTTGCGTGTTGACCGAAATATTGCACATATTTCCCGTCACCCCAAACAAGAATAAAATGGCACCCAGTTGCCAGGCGTTTTGTGCAAAAGCGATCGCACACAAAACCAATACATACGCTATCGGCACAATGCGAAGTACTTTGGCGCTGCCATATTTGGTAACCAGCTTGCCCGAAAGAGCCATAGTAGCCAGTTGCCCCACAGGCAGCATCAGTAAAATAGTTCCCAGCTGAGCCTCGCTCAAATGGAGTCGCTCTTTAATAACAGGGATGCGGCTTGCCCACGAAGCAAAGGCAATCCCCTGACAAAAAAAGAATAAAGATACCGCGATACGAATACGGTGACGTCTGTTATAAAGGTCTTCTTCTGAGACAGTTAAGGTTGCATTCATTGTTTTTAATTTGAGGCCGCAAAGTTACGGATAAGTATTTCATTTTTATAACCCAATAGACAAAGAAACTGTAATCCAGATCTTATGATACAGAATAACCGGTTTTATCACACCTTTGCCAGAGCGATTTGTATTTGCCGCAAACTTCCCTACTAAGATAATAATAATACGAATCCAACCGATTACCTAAAGATCCGATTTGTCGCTCTGACCAATACAATTCGAATGTAAAATTCCCGATATTTCAGCTATTTATAAGACATTTTTCAGATCCAATTCTACCTTTGTATAAGGCAAACAATTATTAGCCTCCTGGATATATGATTAAAAGATTGTTTTTAAGTACAGTTCTGGCCTATGGCGGAGCTGCCTATGTTGTTGCCCAGCAACCAACATTTTTGTCCCATCCTACATTGACACCAGATGGTAAAGAAATGGTCTTCAGTTATGAAGGAGATCTGTGGAAAGTAGATAGTCAGGGTGGTATTGCCGTGCGTTTAACTGGAATGGAAGGAAATGAGATTAACCCGCGGATTTCGCCCGATGGCAAGTGGTTAGCATTTTCAGGAAATCAGAACGGCAATATGGATGTTTATGTCATGCCATTGGCCGGTGGAGATATACGACAGTTGACCGCACACGATGCTTCAGACGAAGTCGACAGCTGGAGCTGGGACAGTCAGACACTGTTTTTCACGTCTACGCGATACAATCGTATGGGAGCCTACCAGCTGCCTTTGACGGGAGGCACAGCTACCCGATTATTTCCGCATTTTTTTAACTATATCAGCGGTGTCGTGCCTACGCCTGGTGGAGAGCTGTTGTTCAATGATAGCTGGGAAGGTTACAGTTCGGCCAATCGCAAGCGCTATAAAGGTGCATTCAATCCCGATATACATGCCTACAACCTCAAGACCAAAGCATTTCAGCAGTATACAGATTACATTGGCAAAGACCTATGGCCTACCGTTGATCAAAAAGGTAATGTATATTACGTTTCGGATGAGAACAACGGGGAATACAACCTATACCAGCTGAATGGCACAACAAGCACAGCGCTCACAAGTTTTTCCGAAGCCATAAAACGCCCATTTGTGGCAGCAAACGGCGAAAAGATCGCCTTTGAAAAAGGATATCAGCTTTACTTGTATGACGTCCGCACTAAGAAAACGGTACAGCCCAATATTTCATTAAATCGTAATCAGGTGCTGGGTAAGCTGAAAGAGTTTAATATTTCTGGTAATATCAGCGACTTTGATGTATCGCCGGACGGCAAGAAAATCGCATTTGTGTCGCGCGGAGAGCTGTTTGTTGCAGACAGTGAAGGTAAATTTGTTCGGCAGATGCCAGGGCAGGGAGAGCGTGTGATGGAGGTGAGATGGCTTAAAGACAGCAGAACCTTGTTGTACAGCCAAACCTTCCAGGGTTATCAGAACTGGTTCTCACGAACAGCAGACGGTCAAGGCGACGTCAAACAGCTGACTCACGATCAACGCAACAATCGCGACATTAGCTTTAATGCAGACCGGACAAAGGCAGTGTACCTCAGCGGCCGCGACGAAGTCCGTACCATGGATCTGAGCAGTTTAAAGAGCCAGACTATTGTTAAAGATGAAATTTGGGCATTCCAAAACTCTAAGCCAACTTTTTCACCAGACGGTAATTATCTGTTATTTACAGCTATCCGTAATTTCGAACAGGATATCTTCGTTCATAATCTAAAAAACGGGCAGACATCCAATCTGACCAACACCGGGGTTTCGGAGACTAGTCCCTACTGGTCTCCCGACGGCAAGTATATTTATTTTGCCAGTAATCGCACAAAGCCTTCTTATCCTACGGGCATGCAAAACTCCAGTATTTTCCGTATGGCGCTGAGCAATTTTGATCAGCCCTATCGCAGTACGAAATTCGATGAGCTATTTAGTCAGCCGGCAGTGAAAAAAGACACCTCTACGAAGAAGGAAAATCCTCGAAAAAGAGAAAACACTAGTAAGGATAAAAATAAGACAATTTCCGATAAGGAAAAACAGAGTTCTCCCATCGCCGAAGCGAAGAAAGTAGTCGTTGTACAGCTTGATCTAGAAGGATTGCGCGACCGTATCGAACAAGTGAGTCCAACATCTGGAACACAATACAGTCCCATGGTTATTCAAAAAGGTGATAAATCCTATGTGTTCTATTCTTCAGACCACGAGGGTAAATTCAGCACATACCGTACAGTTTATGAACCTTTTGCGACCTCAAAAACAGAAAAGGTGAACGAAGGAGGCATGGGGCAGGTACTGGAGGCTGCGGGCAAATACTTTGTTTTGAACCGTGGCGTTATCCAGAAGTATAATCTGGAGATGAACAAGCTGGACGCGATCAACATGAGTTACAAGTTCAATAAAGATCTGGAGAAAGAATTTAACCAGATGTTTTATGAGACTTGGGCTAATTTGGAGGAGAATTACTATGATAGTACTTTCCACGGTGTAGATTGGACTGCTATTAAAAAGAAATATGAGAAATATCTGCCTGGCATCAACGACCGGAATGATCTTCGCATTCTCTTAAACGATATGCTTGGCGAGCTAAACTCATCTCATTTGGGGTTCAGTTCAGCAGGAGCGGAAGAGCGGAAACCATTTGGCTTTGTCACCAATGAAATTGGTGTGGAATACGATAGTCAGAACCCGCTTAAAATTAGCCATATTCTACCCAACGGGCCTGCCGCCAAGACAGGAGTAGATATTAAGGAAGGCGATATCCTGTTGGCAGTGAATGGTGTTAAGTTGGATGCCGCATTGGACAGGGATAGCTATTTTACATGGCCTTCGTTAGAAGAGGAGGTTCAGCTTACCTTAAGCCGCAATGGCAAACATATTCAGACACATGTACGCCCGATATCGAGCACCGCGTTCAGGGAGCTGATTTATGATCAGTGGATAAAGGATAATCGAAGCCGTGTCGATCAGCTCAGCAACAACAAAATAGCCTATTCGCACATGAAAAATATGTCGGGTGGCGAATTACAGCGTTTCCTCATCGATATGGCTGAACAGGAAAATAATAAACAGGGCATTATTTTGGACCTGCGTTATAATACCGGCGGCAACGTTCATGATGAAGTTTTACGCTTTTTGTCACAGCGTCCATATCTACAGTGGCAATACCGTGGCGGTAAGCGGGCACCGCAAAGCAACTTTGCTCCCGCAGCTAAGCCTATTGTGTTATTGATCAACGAGCAGTCGCTAAGCGATGCGGAGATGACCGCAGCAGGATTCAAAGCGCTCAAGTTGGGTAAAATTATTGGTAATGAAACCTATCGCTGGATTATTTTCACTTCGGGCAAAGGACTGGTCGATGGCTCTTTCTATCGCCTCCCTGCTTGGGGATGCTATACATTGGACGGACAGGATCTGGAACAAACCGGTGTAGCACCTGATATTTTCGTCAAAAACACGGTTCAGGATAGGATGGAGAATAAAGATCCGCAACTAGAAAGAGCAGTTAAAGAAATTTTAAACGATCTGAAATAATATCAAGTCACAGGATAGAGCGACAATATTGTCGCTCTATCTTCCCTTTCTTCGATTCTGACGAAGGTATGTCGGCGAGAACCATTACGATGTCATAAAAGTGAAAAAAATACATTCTTATACTTGACATTTTCTCCGGTGAGCCTTACATTTGATCTATCGAATGACTTCGTAGCTCAGTTGGTAGAGCAACAGACTCTTAATCTGTGGGTCCTGAGTTCGAGCCTCAGCGGGGTCACAAAAGCGTTGAATAGTAAGGAGCAAATACCTGAATTTCAGCGCTTTTTTGTTGATACGGAATTTGCTGCACACATTTCTGCACACAGTGTTGGCATTAAGATTTTATTATATATTTGTTTTTAGATATATTTGCATCTATGGAGCTAAAAGAATTTTTGGATAAGAATCCAATCCTTGTGAAGTCTGAACTTGCGCGGGAAATGTACCCAAACATTGCTGCAGGGAGTGCTTGGACTAAATTAAAGAATAAACTGAACGGGTGGGAAGCCGGTACCGGAGCTCAACGTATGTTGCCTCATGATGTTGAAGCGTCTAAAGTTGTGCTTAGAAGATTGCGTGACAATATCGACGAATATCTACGAAAATAATATATATCCATATTTGGATATATTAATTGAGTTTTGTACTTTTGTGTAAAGTAACACACACACAAGTATGAAAACACAATTTGACAACTGCGATCAGTTCGCAGACTATCTAATCAATTCAGTATTGGATCAAGGTGATCTTGTAACTGCAGAGTTCAATCAATTGACTAATTTAGATATCACCAGAGGAAAATCTTTGACAGCTTGGTTGGCAGAACATCCACAAAAAGGTGAAAACTATCTAAAGCTTCGAACTGTACGATCTTTCTTATACGATATTTTTGAACTACAAAAATCCCCCCTTTTTAAATATTTCGATACTGTGCGATTGGCCTACTACTGGTCGTCAATGGATCCGTACCGTTCAGCTAGGATCAATATTAATGAGCACATACAGGAATTGAACTCTGATTTGTCTGTAATACCAGAATGTGAGCATGAGCAATTCACTCAGGGATACATAAAGTATTATCTCGATTGGATATCCGCAAAAAGCCGAACAGCTTCCGCCATGGTAACTGGTCCGGCCAAATTTCCAACAGAGCGAAATCGTAAAGCTTTGGACTTAGAACAAAGGAAATATGAATCTTTTCAAAACTGGCGTGAACGGGCGATCAAAAAAATTAACATGAAAATTGAGCGAAATAAGCCAGAGGAACTGAAGAACGCAGAGAAATGGGAATCACTTAAACTACACATCATCAAACAAGCTACTGTTATCATTGGAATAGACAATGGAACAGAGCCTTACAGCCGCGCGCTTTTTGTTTCTTCTCTTGTTAACCCAATAATTACAGCCGCCAAAAATGGTGAAACTGAAATAGTCGAAAAATCTCTTTCCTTAATTGAGGAAATAAACAAAGGTCAAAAGAAACCGGTAATAACCTTGAGGCACAAAGTTTGGCAGTTGAAAGGAAAGTCGGTAGCTGTTGCGTATGCAAAAGATAATCCGCGTGAAAATGTAGAATATCCCATCGATGGCGGGAAGATTATAGTAAATTATGCTGACAACAGAATTCAAGTAAAACATGATGAAAAACCGTCGAAGCAAATTATCGACATGTTAAAAGAAAATTCATTTAATTGGTCAAGATTTAATGCATGTTGGCAACGAAAAATCACATATAATACAAAATCCGCGATAAATAAAATGTTCGGGGTCATTATCTGAAACGTCCCCAAAACATTCTAATGGATTAATAAAATAGGTAAAAACAATTTGTGATAAGGCTTTGAAGTAAATTTGAACTTTAAAGCCTTACTAACGTTTTATGGCAAAAAAAGCATCAATAGTACCGATCCTTATCATAAAAGAAGTTCATTTTAATGAGATAATGGATGGTAGAAAACTGGAGGAATATAGAAGTCTGAGCGAGCATTATTTTAGAATGTTCTTTGATAAGAACAAGATTGGCGAGTATGAATTTAGAAAGCCTATTAGCAAAATTATGTTGGCTGTTGGCTATAGTCCGAAACGGAAAACTGCAATTGTAGAGCTGAAAGATATTTATATCTGTCAATTTATTAACGAGATTCCAGAAGGTTTTCAAAAAGGTGATGAATGTTTTGTTTTAGAGCTTGGTAAGGTATTGGAAAAAAATTTCTAATACTTTATAATCTATGGCAGAAACAGCAGAACAACGAAGAAGAAGTTCTCGTCCTCGTTATAGGATAAGCACTTCAAATAGCGGTGTAAGGACCGTTACCCCAGTTAATTCGGCAGCAAGACGGGATATGCGCCAACCTTCAGGAATTCGTAGAGTTACCCGCTAATGATGCCGCTTGAGATATTGAGAAAAGTTCGTTCCGAAACGGACGGAATAATACTGTTTAGTTCTCTGAACGGTAAGGACTCAATATTGCTCACAGATATGTGTTGTAAGGTCTTTGATCGTGTGGTAAGTGTTTACCTGTACACGGTTAAAGACCTTTTCCATATTGAAGCATTCAAGCGAGCCCATAAAAGACGGTATAAGAATTTAACGTTCATAGAACGTCCGCATTTTGCGTTATATGGGTACCAGAAACAAAACTATCTGGGATTTACAGGAAGTGAAAAATTACGGCGCCGTACACTGGCCCAAATTACTCAGGATGTAAAGAAAGAAACTGGTATCGATTGGGCATGTTTCGGATTTAAACGTTCAGACGGTTTACAGAGACGTCTAATGATGATGGCATTGGAAAAGAAGGGCACCCCTGGTTATAATCCCAAAACTAAGAACATATATCCCATAGAGAATTGGAAAAACGGTCACGTCTTAGCTTACATTGAAAAAATGAGATTGCCGCGACCCACTGTATATGATCAAAATCACCAATCTCAAGGAGTTGCGCCTGGTGATCTCAATTTTTTGCTATGGTGCAAACGAAACTGTCCAGAAGATTATCGTAAAGTGTTAGATGCATTTCCCGAAGCGGCAGCAATAGTATTTGAACATGAATACAATGAAGAATAAACATAAATCATCGGTACCGGTCACAATAAAACGGTCACAGATAACATTAGCGCATTACAATCCGAGGAAGATATCTCCGGAAGCTAGAAAGCAACTCAAGGCAAATATCAAACGCCTAGGTATGATGGGCGGTGTTATTTGGAATGAAGCTACAGGAAATCTCGTTGGGGGGCATCAGAAGGTTTCTATCTTGGATGAGATCAATAAATATCCAACAAACGATTATGATATCACTGTTGAAAAAGTGAACTTAACGGACAAAGAGGAAAAAGAGCAGAATATCTTCCTCAACTCAAAATCTGTCCAAGGTGAATTTGATAGTGATCTTATGGCCAATATTATCACTGATATAGACCCTATTTTGGCAGGTCTGGATGAATATGATTTAACAATGCTATCTCTGGAAACTCCAAGCGTTGATTTTACTGACATTATAAAGAAAGCCGATTTGCTTACACCACCTGCAGAACCATTGACCAAAGACCAGATTAAGGCCAAAAAAGAGAAATATAGCGCGGACGTTGACGAAAAATGGGAAGGTGAACCAACGGTTATACTATCGTTTGACAGCTTCCAGAACAAAGCAGAATTTATGGAAGCCCTAGGCAAAGACCTGTATGATAAAATAATCAAGGGAGAGGAAATCGCAGAACGTATTTTCAGCTAAATTTTTTGCCCGAAGTATATCGAAATTTTATGGAAGATATGTTAAAAATGCATGTGCACTACACTGAATACACTTTCGGGGATATTGTCTATTTAAAGACCGATCTAAACCAAGAACAGTGGATAGTGACCGATATCGAGCTTAGACCAAAAGGTTTGTGCGTCTATACTATTGCGTGTGGCAGCTCAACATACACGGCTTACGACTTTGAGATATCCAAAGCGCCAAACGAAAGCAAAAAACTTGGATTGTGATACACTCGCCATCCGATAATGATATAATTAGTTATTAATAGATATATGATTAAGCATATTCAAACAAAGCTACATAGCGACACTGTAATCGGGAATTGTTGGCCAACAGCGATTGCGTGTATACTCGAATGCCGAATAGATCAAGTGCCAAATTTTGAGGAATTATTTAAAGTTCCCGATATGCCGTGGTTTTGGATCCTAGAAGAGTGGCTAAAACACAAGGGATACAAATATGTATATGGTGGAGACCGAGAAGACTATATTGGTTTTGATGGCTACTATTTCGTAACGGGTAAATCGCCTAGAGGGGATTTCAATCATATTGTGATTTACAAAGATGGAAAGATGGTACATGATCCCCATCCATCGGGAGCCGGAATACTCACGGAAGAGAAGTTTGAACATTTAGAAAAATTATGATAACAGTACATTGGCATTTGATCGTGGTGATAGTCATTACGATTTTATTAGTGATCGGTATTTTTCAACAAGATGGGCCATTCGATTTTACAGGACTATTTTGCTTTATTGGGCTGATTGTTTTATGGCTTATTTACGGAGGTGTGGTATGGTGGTAAAAATAGAACAACTGTAAGGAGGATTTATGGCAGATTGCAAATATGAATATGAAAGCGAAAGTTTTTCGAACGCCTGTGAAAATTATGCTTTGAAGGGGCTGACAGATAAAGAGATTGCAATCGAATTGGGATTGAACGTTACTTACTTCTGTGAACTAAAATCAAAGTATGATAACATATCCGAAGCCTTAGCGCGCGGAAGGTCTAAGATCATTTCAGCTGTTCGTCAAAAGTACATTGGTGTTGCTTTGGGAGGGTTGAAACGGAAGACAACAACTAGAAAATTACCATCTATGAATGAATCAGTAAAATTCATTCATGAGGACGGTATGGTAGTTCTGGAAACAGTTGAAGAGTTGGCTCCGAATGCACAAGCCTTAGCGACGCTCCTTTTCAATTATGATGAGGAATGGCGCAAAAAGGTTATTGATGGCAAAAAACTGGACGTCACTTCCAATGGAAAGGACCTCACTGGCAGCATTAATATTTTGTCGTGGTTACAAGCAAATAATGAAGATGACGGTAACGAGGGAGAAGATAACACCGAAGATTTCGGCAACGAAGAGGAAGAAGATAATTAGGACACGTCCAAAGATCAAGATTGCTCCTCCGTACATTCCATTGTACGAAAACACGGATAAGTTCATTATCCTCATAACCGGTGGCCGTGGTTCGGGCAAATCGTTCAATGGCTCCTTGTTCCTTGAAAGATTGAGTTTTGAAAAAGGTCACAGTATACTTTTTTCGCGTTATACAATGTCATCTGCTGCAGATTCTGTTATACCAGAATTCCAAGAAAAGATCGACCTTGAAGGAACTTCGAACTTCTTCGAAGTAAAGAAGAATAACATCATCAATAAATTCTCCAAGGTTCCGATCATGTTCCGTGGGATCAAGACAGGATCCGGTAACCAGACGGCTAAGCTAAAATCAATACAGGGCCTTACGACGTTTGTGGGTGACGAGATGGAGGAGTGGACGGACTTCGACAGCTATGAAAAACTAATGCTGTCTATCCGGCAAAAGGGGATACAGAACAGGATCATTCTGATAATGAACCCGACTGACGACTCGCATTTCGTTTATGAGCAGTATATTAAGGACACACACAAAATCATAACTATTGACGGTGTAGACGTCCAGATATCTACGCATCCGAATGTGCTGCACATCCATACCAGTTATTTGGATAATATCGAGAATCTCTCGGATAATTTCCTCGAGCGGATCGAGCAAATCAAGCAAGAGTCAATTGCACAGGCGACCGACGCACAGGGAAAATTTGACCGCGCTAAATTCCAAATGACCAAATACGCGAATGTCGTTATTGGCCGTTGGGCAGATATCAAAGAAGGCGTCATTCTTCCGAATACTATGGAAGGTGAATTTAACGAGTACCTTCCCTATTGCTATGGTCAAGATTACGGATTCTCAGTCGATCCGGACACGCTTATTCGTGTTGCTGTCGATCATAAGAAAATGCTTATCCATGTTGATGAAGAATATTACGATACAAAACAGCTTGGGACGAATGATATCATCGAACTAAACAAGTCCAGGATTCGAAAGTCATCGGATTTGATTGTCGGTGATAGTGCTGAGGATCGATTAATAGCCGATATCAAGAAGCAAGGAAAGTTGAACATTGTGGAATGCTGGAAGGCTCCCGGATCCGTCAATGCATCATTGCTAAAAATGGCCGACTATACTATCGTTTATACACCGCGGAGCCGCAATATTAGAACTGAATTAAAAAACTACATCTGGAACGATAAAAAGGCAGGTATACCCATTGATAAATGGAACCATGCTATTGATGCAATAAGATACGCATTTGACAGGCTTGTAAGCAAGGACCATAACGCGCTACAAAAGACAGCAAAGGCAGTATCAAAACTTAGAACAGGAACAACTAAAAGACGAGCAAGAAGATGACAAGAGAACAGTTAAAAACATTAGTAGATGGAGAAGACTTTAGCAAAATATTTGAAGTCATTACGAAATCGGAGCGGCGAATAAAGCTTGGTACCAGTGTTATCACCGTTGATGATGCATTGCGTCAATATGATCCATTCCTCCACGATGTAAATGATCCAAGTAAACGTGAAAATCGTAGGCTTGAGCTCGAAGGCGAGGAATATATGGATCAAATATCAGGGGAAACTAAAAGGTCCCAAGAATATGATGAAGTGCCTGTCAATAGGCTGCAGCTGGCTCGGCAAAAACAGATTGTGCAGTCTGCAATTTTCTTTGAATGTGGAGCCGATATCACAATCGAATTCACCAGCGATAATGAAGCTGAAAACGAGTTTTTTGGTTTAATTAAGAAAGTATGGGACGACAATAAGCTTTCCTTTAAAACCGAAGATATTGTTGAACGCCGGATGGTTGAGACTCATTGCGCCGAGTTGTGGTACGATTATGAGGATGAAAACTATTGGAACGGTACCAAACTGGAAGGCAGTACCCGCCGGCCAGGGATGATGCTTCTCTGTAAAAAAAATGGCGACGACATTTACCCTATCTGGGACGAACATGATGATTTTATCGGCCTTGGCCGGAAGTACACGACAACGGATCCTGTGAATGACATTAAAACGCTCCATTTCGATCTCTACACTGCTGATGTTATCATTTTCGGAAAACAAACTGACGGGGGCAACTGGGAACTGGATCCAAAAGATGGTTATGGTTTTCTTTCACTTGTTTATCATTCACAGGACCGACCGGAGTGGGCAGATGTCCAGCCTTTATCTGATCGCGAAGAAAACAATTTGTCAAACTTATCAGATACCAACGATTATTACGGTGACCCAGCCATGGTAGTTGAAGGAGATGCAGACACCTTACCCTCAAAAGGTGAAGTTGCTAAGGTTATTCAAGTCAAGGGCGAAAACGGGGCTCGCGGAAGCGTGACCTTTGCGCAGCCGGAATCTATGGTTGAATCCAAATCTCTGGAATTTGAGAGAATCAAGCAGGAGCAATTTGACATCACCAACACCCCTGACATAGGGTTTAGTACCATGTCTAAACTTATGGGTAATGGCACTAGCGGTATTGCGTTGCGTCTCCTGTTCATGGGGCCGCAGATGAAGGGAAACAAATCCCAGAAACGTCTAAAGGAGATGATCATACGACGGCTTAACGTCGTCAAGAACATGTTGATCGAATTTAGTCCAGAGGAATTGGCCGACATGATCAATGTAAGACCGAATGTAAAGTTTAAGGACGCTCTACCAGTTGATAAAGGGGAAGTGATTGGTAATATTACTAAAATGGTATCCGCTAAGCTTATGAGCCGAAGAACAGCTATGACACTGTTGGGCGAAGTTTCGGACGTTGACGCTGAACTAGCACAGATCCAGGAGGAAACCAAGCAAGATTTGGCGTTGTCTCAATCTATTGTCGAAAAAAATATATCATAATTTTATCATTGATATATATTTTTATTTGGATATATAAATTATTGTTTTTACCTTTGAAATATTGAAACGATAACCAAATCTTCGAGAAGATTAACGATACGTAATCGGTTTGGGTAAGATATTAAAACGACTGTTCCTGAAACATGGTGAGTGAATCAAAACACGATACGGCGACCGTAAATGCTCGGTCAAGGGTGACCACATCATCCTCTTAGCCTGCGACAGTCGTTTTTCTTTGAATCTAAAGTGCTGGCATACCACAACGTGATGAACGTTCTGATGTAAGATCTGGACCAGGCGGCGAGCCTTCCAGTAATCAGCTTTGAAATCTGTATAGTATGCCAACCTGCTGCATTGGACAAGTGGTTAAGTCGCTAGCCTTTCACGCTAGAGATCAAGGGTTCAAATCCCTTATGCAGTACAACGCAAATAGGATGTAAGATTACCGAAAGTAGGTAGTAGTCGAAGCTATCTGACGATATACGGAAAGACGTAGGTGGCGCAGTAAAAGGGAGATTCTGATAGTTAGATTACTACTGAGGAAAAGTTGACGGCTCGGAAAGACGAGCAAACGGCGCGGTTGGCTGGGTGACTATGGTAAGTACAACCATGTTAGAGGAGGTAGGTTCGATTCCTGCCCGCGCCTCAAAAGATTGTTCTTTGAAGATATAAATAAAGTAGGCTAATCACTGCACTGGCGCGACTTGGGATGTAAATGCATTATGGATGTGTTAATGTATCCGCCCCCACGGTGTAATCTCACAAATGTTCGTGATTGGTCTGCTTTGAAAAAATAAATGAGTACTAGGGGTAAAGCCTTCGTCTGTTGTTCGGTTACGTAGAAACGGGCAGAGTAAGCGTAAAATGATGGCGGTAACGCTACCCCTAGTGTTCAAAAGCATAAGTATCGCAAGCTGTTTGACCCAGTAGCTTTACTAAAAAGCAAGGTGTCTGATTACACGTGGGTGAGTAGGCGTTAACAGCCAGAGAGCGGATAATAGTTAACACACTTTGATGTTCCTAATCAGACCCTTGCTTTAAAATTGAGGTGTGGCGGAATTGGTAGACGCGGGGAAACAGCGACGTGTAGGATGTAATCGAAGTCGAGACACCCTTTTTACAGGTTCGAAACCTGTCACCTCAACGTTTTCATTAAATCTCCCATTTATTGGGAAAAGCCCACTTACAGCCGTGAGGTTGGATCGTGGGAACTTGGAAGATTGGCAGAGCGGTTGAATGCAGCAGTTTGCTAAATTGTAACTCGGAAACGGGTCAGGGGTTCGAATCCTCTATCTTCCACCGGTCTGGATGAAGGTCGATAAAGAGACGGAGCTTGTAAATGTCTAAACCGATCGACAGTTTTTTATATGTTTTCTCGAAAAAGCAGATTGGCAGCCGGGAATAGACCGGCTTTATTAAGTCTTTTCATAAAATAGGTTAATATATGGCTAACCGAGGGGATCGCCCGGTCCTCTTCGGTTTTTTGAAAGAAAGAATTAAAAAACAGTATTCCCCACGGGCTGGGGTGAGTAAATAATGAAGCAAAAAGGGGGGAATAAATGCTTTCCCAAGGGCGCCAACGGGTTTTGTACAATTTTGTCCCACTTCATCGTCCTTTTTACCTGCGATACTGTTTTTTGGGGAAGTAGCTCAGTTGGTAGAGCGTCCGATTGTTAATCGGTTGGTCAATGGTTCGAATCCATTCTTCCCCGCTCACAATTAAATTTGTTCTTTAACATGAGAAAATTAGGTTATCTATTTGCGCTATGCGCGCTATTACTATCGTTCGCTTCTTGCTATGATTTCAGTCGTGAACAACGTTTGAAAGATGCAGAGAATAAAGGTAGAGCCACGCTTCTCGAGTCTGAAAACTCGAAAAAAGCACTAATTGAACAAGCAAAAGCTGAAAACGAAAGTGCTACGCTCCAGGCTGAAGCTAAAGTAAAAATTGCTAAGGCAGAAGCCCAAGCTGAGATCGAACGTGCTAAAGGTGTCGCTGAGGCGAACAAAATCATTGGCGAATCATTAAAGGGGAATAACGAATATCTCCGGTACTTACAGATTGATGCAATAAGGGGATCTAAGGGCGAAAAAATTTATATACCAACGGAAGCAGGGCTGCCCATAATTGAACGTAAGTAATGAAAGCGACAATTCTTTTGATAGCGGCATTGGTTATTGTTGTTCCAGTCGGTATTGTTATCTATCGAGAATTGTGGCGATACCTCAAAAACAAATAAGTGGTCCGATTTGACCACTTAAAATGCGCTCGTAGCTCAGTGGGTCAGAGCAGGACACTCATAATGTTCGGGTCGTTGGTTCGAATCCAACCGTGGCGCACTCCTTTTCATATTTAGGTTTATAATTGGTTATTATCCGCGGGATTCTCCCAGCTTCTCGCGGATCTTTTTTAAACCTCTTATGGAACAAAATTTTGAATCAATTAAGTATAAACTATATGGAAATAATTAAAGAATCCTTGGGAATATTTGCAATGGTCTATTCAGTATTCGCTATTGCTCTTAATTTGGTCTCCATGGCCACGCATAAAGAATTAATGTTGGACTGTTTGCAGGACTGCAAATCTATCTTTGAAAAGGCCCTCTTCATTTTAATGCATGTTTTCGTCGGCAACTTCTTCATCAATTATTGGCATAAAATAAAATAGGTATGAATTTTTATTGTCAGAAAATTTGTGGCGAAGAAGATTTTTCCATTGAAGAATGGACTAAGGTGAGTCAGGAGTTGGATAAAACTAACTTATCAGAAAAAGATAAACAAGATATTCTTTTCCCTGCTAAATGTGGTAAACAATGCTTTGACTGCATGGCAATTGTCGGGGAAAGACAGACAAAAACAAAGCAACTATTAAAATCATGAGTACAAAACCAAGAGCCACCGCTGAAGGTACTATATTAACAAGATTGTCAAGCAACCTCAAATCCTTTCGTAAGGAGAACGATTTAAGTCAAAACGACCTATCTATCCAATTGGGAATAAAAAGGGCTACACTGGCAGCTTATGAGGAATGTAGGGCCTTCCCTAACCCTTTGACCTTGGTAAAAATCTCCAATGTTCTGGATACTTCGCTCGATCTATTGATCAAAGGCAAAGGAGTTGACAAACCTGTGAAAACGGTCAACTTTCGAGAACACCGGGCGACATTTAATGAGAGCATGAAAACTTTGACTCAAGTATCGAGCAAAAAGGAAATATTAGCTATCGCTTTAAGGTCCGGTGCGATCTTAGCGCTAAAAGGAGCAAAAGTTAAGTTCCAGGAAGAAGGGTTTGACACACGTCTTGGAGCCCTCGTTTATCGGGCCATCATTACTGAAAGCTATCAAAGCTATGGCTTTATCTTTGGTTATACGGATGGAGTGTTAGATGAATAAAAAAGGCGCAAATAATGCGCCTTCATATAAGTTTAAGATTAAATTTAGTCTTGAATTTCATCCTTTTTATCTTCATTAAACTTAACGAAATTTATAGTTGGTAATATAATAGGATTATATCCCGCATTAAGTGAAATTGAAGAGATAGCAGCTCTAAAATAAGGAAACGCTATAGCTGGAGCATTTACTTTCGGAAAATGTGAATCTCTAAATTCTTGAGAAATGTCTTCATTTGTTTTAAATTTAGCAATGTATTCACAATGTAAGTTAAACGATTCTGTTGGATCTATTAAAGATAAGATAAACTTAACTCTAAAAGACTTTTTATATTTTTCATTAAAACCTACTTTTAAATCTAAACTGAGTTTTATTCTCTCCTTATCTTGTTCCTTTGGAACACGAATAAATTCTAGTTTTTTAAAAAAAGTTTTTGATAGCTTTATTTCCATTATGATGCTAACGCGTAAGATTGGGTTTCGTCTTTTGCCCAAAAGCTTTGATTTCCTTTTGAGGATACTTTGTTCAAATGATCAAGTTTTCTTTCGTTATTCTTGAATTCGATTTTCACTTGTTTTATATCAAATGAAATTTCCATATCGGAAGTCTCTCCTACTTCCTCAACTTCATATCCTAAATTTAATACGTCTTCTAATAAATCATCCGGATTTACTGATTCGAAGAACAAATCCATTTTTTTTTGAAGTGCTTTATAATCCATTTCTAACCTCCAATTCTATCTTCTTAATATTGCGAATTGTTGTTACGTCAATATTCTTTTGTGTGTTATTTACAGCAATGATCGTGCAATTTGGGAACCTTGATTCAATTCGTTTTTTACGTTCGAAGGTGAACTTTATGTAAAAATCTCCCTTTACCGCTTCTAAGCCTAATCGCCTTTTCATCATCTTAAGAACGCTTTGATCGGTCAATTCGTTTTTAATCTTTATTCTTTTTGTTTCTTTTAACTTTTGCTTTACATGATCTCGATATTGATTTAGCAACTTCTTGCCATTAGTAACTGTCAAATCTAAAAGTTTGTCATCATCTACATTAATATCAACATTAAAACATGCTGCGTGACTACAATTATAAGAACCAATTTCATTATCCCAACTATTGGCGATCGCCCATTTTTCAGCGAGTACCTCAATTTTCTCACTATTGCATCCATCAACAAAAAAGTAAGCTCCATCTCCCAGCCACTCATCAGCTCCAGTACTTTCGTTAAAATTTTTTTCTCTTATTGAATCTATGCAATCAAAATTAGTACCATGAGCACCAACAATCATAAAATTTTAATATTGACCTTTACAATTTAATGTATTATTTACCTCTCAATTAGTTTATCCTGCTAGCACCTTTTTAGAATACTATGTGGCAATTATAAGACTTGATATTGATTTAAGCAAACCTAGAGGTGATGATGAGAATGGAGTTATAGCTACTGTGGGTGGTCTTGAAGTAAGTGGCAATAAATTGCCTTCATTTGATTAAAATTAGCCTATTAGCGACACTTTCTTTATATTATTAGAGAAATGATTCATTCATTTATTCCCTTCGCTCTGGAGCCAAATTTGGCCGCAAATTTTTAAAAAATTTTTATATAATATATTTTATATTTTTTATAAAAGTCGTTTATATTGTTACAAAGTGTAACAACGGATTGTCATAAAACATCGCAAATTTCATACATATTTGTCCACAATTACAGGAATTTCTGTTCTTTTGGTGCCTTTCTTTCCACATCAAAGGATGAAGCCTTGTTTATTTAAAAAATTATACATAGATAATATTTTGAGAAATCGACTTAAATAATGTTTCAATCAAAATAGATTCTACAAAAATTATCTTTAATTATTAAGTTTGTATATGGCAAATCCAAAGTATGGCAGTTTGATGTTCTATCCTGTAGTTCATAATTTCAAATGGAGGGAGCATATTTCAAAAGTTGTCGATCCTGGAATAGAAATAGAATTAAACTTCCGGCCACACATAACTATACTTTATGGATTTGATAATTCTGTGATCGATCTTGAATGGCTCCGGATAGTCGTAAATAACTTTGTATTGAATAACCCGTTTTCATTACATGCCGAACATGTGACCACATTCGACAACAATTCTGCAGTTGTCAAGATTGATATTATTGATTTGAATGGAAACTTAACCAAACTAAACGATATCCTTCAAAATGAATTTGAATGTAATATCGAATATCCTGTTTATTTACCCCATATTACGATTGGACGCCTGTTACACGCAAGTAACATAATTGAGCATAAGCAAGTAGATGTCAAAGAATTTGGCTTTTGTAACCTAAATGAAGGCATTTTTTCGATATTACGATGGAGTTAAGAATATAATAGATATTTAGTTTCATATCTGTTTTCCGTATGTTTGTTATAAATGATTATTATGAAAAGGTTTATATTATTATTGACTTTTGGTGTTTTTGCGATCTCTTCCCAAGCGCAGACAGTTAAATTAACTCCCAATAATTTCGTAGATAGCTCCGACGAAAAAAAAAATTATGTCGTAATTGAAGCGCCAGGAAAAAACAAGGAGCAATTGTATACCGACATCTTATCTTTTGTAAGGAAATACTATAACAATCCGAAATTTGTTACCACTACAACCGAGAACCAACAAATCGTTGTTGATGCCTTAGCAAATGAAGCGGTTCGAACAACTATTGTTCTTGCAGGGAGCAACCTTTGGGATCTCGAATATAAGGTTGACATGCAATTCAAAGATGGCCGGATCCGTCTGGAGCCTATATATAAATTCTTAAATAATGGCGAGGGTACAAGCATTAGTCTAATTGGTAAGAAAGTTTTGGGATCCGCCACTGGTATATTCAATGATAAAGGGAAAGTCCTGAAGGATAAACCTCCGGTCCAAATAGAAAACTTCATGAACGACTACATTCAGAAAATAAAAATTGCAGCAACCAAACCAGCTGAAAACTGGTAAATGTAAAGCTCCCTCATCGGGAGCTTTTTTGTTTTCAAACACTTTCTTTTCTTAAATTCTCCCTCCAAAATGTTTCAAGGCTTTAATAGGTCGTTGAAAACTCGTATTAAAATCATGCGTGACAGACCTTTGTGTTAATTCGTAAAAACACAAAAAGTAAACATGAATATTCAAGAACGAGTTTTAGCTGCTCTGAAACCCGTAGTCGCTAGCAAGGGGTTCGGAGAAAAGACTGTAGAAGGGTTGGCAACAAACCTTGCCGCAAGTCTTACAGATGAAAGCACGGATGAGGAAATTAGTAATGCTATTAATGGTGCTTCTACCTACTTTAATTTGATGCAGTCGGAAAATACCCGTTATGTCAATGAATGGAGAAAGAAGAACCCAACGCCAGCTAATCCAAATCCAGCTCCTAATCCAACCAATCCAAATCCCCATGAGCCGGCTCCTACAAATATAGAAGCAAAGCTTGCGGAGTTGGAAAACAATTACAAAAAGCTTCTGGAACAAAACGCCTCTCTTTCCTTGACTGCGAAGTGGGCGAAATTGGCTGAAGCGAACGGGATAACAAATGAGACGCTTATCTCTAAATGGCAACCGGCTAAAGAGGAAGACTTTGACAGCGCGATGGAAGAATTGAAAGCTTTCACCACTGAATTTGTGAAAAAGGCAGCAAATGTGAAATCGCCTGGCAGACCAGGGAGCGGCACTCCCACAGATCCCGATCCAACGAAACCTAAAGAGATGACTAGCGCCGGAAAAGAAGCTATCGCAGGTTTCAAAAAATCGCAAGAGCGCCATGCGAAAAAGGCGTAATAACTTAAATTTTTTAACAAATGAACATTCGTAGAGAGACATACAACTCGGAGCCACCAGTGTTTCAGCACGACAAATCATTACAGTTATTGACTGGAGGATTTGTTTTAAATGTATCTGGTTTTCCAAATGGTGCAATTATCCGAATGGGTACAGCCATTTTAGTTGATGAGATTGCGCGCACCGCAATTCCTGTTAAAACAGCGACATTAACAAAGGCGGTTGTAACAGCCGACACTACAGTAGAGGTGGCAAAAGGTCATTTCCTTATTGTTGGAGATAAGTTGAATGGTAAAGCTATTTCTAGCATTGACACAACCGATCCAACTCATGATGTAATTACTTTAGCTGCTGCTTATGGTAAGGCAGAAGCTGTAGGCAATTTAATTGGATCAGGAGACGGCAATGCCCTCCTTTATAATTCAATTAAGGTTATTACTGGAAATGTACATCCTGTTGAAGCAGTAGTCGGAGGTTTGGTTTATGCACGTCGTATCGGATTTATTTCTGCTGCCACTAAAACGGCATTGCCAAATGTTATTTTTTCACAAACTAAATAATTGAGGGGATGGAATTACAAAGATCAGCTCTATTAACATTTTTGGCTAATGAGGGAATTACGCCAGATGTAATGTTGGAAGCAGCGGAAGCTCGTTTTGCTCCATTATTTTTCCCTCGTTTTTTTAGGACCTTGGATCCTACTGTTTCTTTAGAATATGAGACTATCATTAGTAATGAAACTTTGGAAGCAATGGCTACTGTTGGATCACGTGAAAGTGAATATCCTCTACACTCACGTGGTGGATTGGAAAAGCTAAAGGGTGAGGTCCCTCCTATTTTCTTGAGGCGTAAACTAAATGCTCAGGAGCGTCGTAATATTGAAATTCTTATCGGTTCTAATGCCTTGGGTTTGCCCGAGCGTCTGCGTCAGGTAATGGCGCGTGAAGTGGAAGACTTCCTCTATTGTAGAAACGCGATTATGAGACGTTTAGATTCAATGGTAAAACAAGCGGTATTCAATGGAACTATTAGTATTACGTTAAGTAACAATCCTGGGGGTATTGTGTTTGACGTTCCTCTTGTTGGCGCTGATAACAGACTGAATGCTAATGGTGATTGGGATAACGTGGATACAGATATCGTTAAAGATCTCGAAGCGGTAAGATTGAAAACTCTTATAACAGGGGTTCCATTTGAAACGATTCTGATTAGTGAGGCGAAGTGGTATAAAATTATTAACAATAAGTCTTTGCAAAATTTAGTTAAAGGCTGGTACAACCCAGGATCAAATGCTAGATATGCGACAACATTAGAGTCATTAAATAATGCTTTGACAGCAAATCGTTTACCTGTATTTGAAATTGTCTCAGATTTGGCTTATGTTCAAATAGACGGCAAAAAATCAGCAACTACTTCAATTAATGTTGATAATGCTATTTTCATTCCCGCTGGAGAACTTGGTGTAATTCATAATGCGTTAGCTGATGAACAAATCACGCCGATAGATAATGTAACTTACATCAATTCAGATGGTATTTTACTGTCTCGTTTTAGAGAGCCAAAGCCAATCGCAGAGATTACAGAAGGTGTTTACAATGCTTTCCCTGGATTAACGCAAGCAAAAAACATTTTTATCTTGAATACAAAAGGAGCATAGTATTTATCCTTTCGTATATCAATATTTTATATGTGATATGACCATTAAAGAAGCCTTTCAGCAATTTTTAGGTATAGATGCGGATGATAAAGCAATCGAGTTGGCGTTATTGAATGCGAGTCTTGACGGATCGGAAGAATATAGCGCTAGCTTGAAAGCTAGTGTTGAAAGAAGTACTATTGATTTATTGTTTCAAACAAATATAGTGACCTCAGAGTCGGAGAGTCAGTATTCAACTTCGAAGGATGCTAAATTAATGCGCGATAGGCTTCTTTATTTAGCTCGCAAGTATGGACGTAGGGATGTTGTGGATGCTTTGATAGGATCAGTTAAAATTACTAACAAGAGTCGAATAAGATGATTCAACGTAGACCACATACCTTGAAAGCTGTAGTTACAACGCCGAAAAAGCCATACCAAGATGACGATGGCAACATGGTCTTTCCGGATGGTGGATCGGATATAAATGTTGAGCGATCATGTAGGGGTGAAAGCAATACGGCAGACGGTAGAACGGTCGTGAGAGACGGTGTAAACTATGAGTACAGCTATTTAGTGTTTACAGATACGGCTGTTCCAGTGCTTCCAAATAATGCGAAGGTGACCATCATTGTGAATTCAGATGGATCTGTTTTCGGGGAAGGTGTAGTTGTGAAGTTTGAGAAAGGTCAACGAGTGACAAGAATATGGCTAAAGTAAATGTTAAAGCCAATTTCGACATGCCAGCAATCAAAGAGTACTTTGGTAATTACAGGATCCATATCGAAGAAAAGGCTGAACAGGTTCTAATTATTCTAGCGGATAAGGTTGCCGATGATGCGCGACGAAACGCTGAATTTATGAACCATTCTTATAACCTCAGGAGCTCCATTGGCACAGTGGTTTTTAGAAATGGTTTCATTGTTCATCAAAATTTTAAAGATGTCGGTGGTGAAGACGGATATCAAAAAGGGATTGATGTCGCCGAAGATAACTTGCCTGAATCTGGCGTCGGAATGATGATAGTGGCCGGTGAAGATTACGCATACTATGTGGAGGCAATAGAGAACAAATGGGTTATTTCCGGAAGTTCTTTACGGCTTGCAAAGCTATTACAAAAATTAATATGACAGCTGCAGAAGCAATTGATTTAGGTTTTGATTTGGTTTGGAAAAGCTCCCTAAGGACAGCGATATCTGGAAGTATCCGTCGATATCTAAGGCCTACAAATAGCTTTCGTGAAGATATCACAATAAATGTGCTTGAACAAGATTTTGATCAATTACAAAGTGGTATTCTAAACATTAATCTATTTGTCCCAAACCCAGAATATGACGCAACTATTGATGGCAAAGTGGTCCGATTGAGAGATATCCCAGATCATACTCGAGTCAAAGTATTGGCTGCGCTATGTAATGTAATTTTCAAATCTGTGTACAACAAAGATAAACGTGCTTTACTCGAGCTTTCAAATCAAATAATCCTTACAGACAAGGAGCAAACAGTGATAAATAACAGAATTAGACTAACCATTAAAAATTTTTAGCTATGGCTGTAGAACATTCAAGCATAGGTTTAAAGAGCATTAAGATTGCTGAGGTTGATCCAGCGGCAATCCCTACGACCTTCAATTTAGAATTGGAGGATGCTCAAGTAGGATCAGCGACTGTGACGGAGACGGAAGCTACCAAAGAAAATATCCGTACAGAACAACGAAAGGGAATATATCGCAGAATAACCACTCAAGAAGGAGAGGTTACATATACCGTTCAATTATTTGATTTATCTGTTGACCAGATCAATGCTGTAAAAGGTGGAACTGTTACTCCGGCCACTGCAACAGTTGGGAAACGTTGGGGCAGGACTGAAACTGTAGATATCATAAAAGCACTCCAACTGGTCACGTTTGATGATTTCAAAATCTATTTCCCAAAGGCTGATGTAAGTGCATTGATTACATGGCCTACCACTAAAACGGCTTTGGGAACGATAACTCTTACTTTCACTGCTTTGGAACATCCGGCTGGTGATATAGTAATTGAGGAGCCATTGTCGTAACACCAAAGAATCGATAAGAATAGCCCTTATATCTCGATGTAAGGGCTATTCTTCTTTTTTATATATTATTATTTGGATATATAAAAAATTCGTTATACATTTGTGCCATTGCAATCAATTAGTTCTTTTGACTATTTCATATATTTGTTTCTTAAGAAGTTGAATTATGAAAAAAGTCATTTTATTAATATCTGTTTTCGGGCTGTTGCTCTCCTGCAATAAATCAAACGAGGAAAAAGCAAAGGCGCTAGTAAAAGAATACATAGTCAAAAACGCAAATGACCCCGATAGTTATGAGTCTGTTGAATGGGGAACACTGGATTCAACGTACATAGTTAAGTATACCGAAGAATTTAAAAAAAATTCGGAATTGATGAGTAAAGCTCGAGATGAATATGAAATAGCTAGACTTGAAAACCTTAACTACACTATGTTATTGAATAAAGAAAAATATGGCAAAGGATGGGTGATTTATCATAAATTTCGTGGTAAGAATGGTTATGGCGCCAAGATGTTAGCGGATAGTAAGTTCTATTTAGATAGTGCTTTAACTAAAGTTGTTGGTCAAGAAATTGAAAAATAATTTTGAATATTAAAAAATGTTTTGCATTTTTGAAGTGCTAAAACATCATAGGCTAGTAAAGACCTTTTAAAATTTCTTTACAAAAACATAATCAATACTAGGTATTGATGGAATATACAAGCTTTGCCTTGTCGTTGTGGTTCATAAATCAGTCTCGTACTGGCTTATGGTGTTTTAGCAGACCCACACGGCAGGGCTTTTTTGTTGCCGGATAAATATGGTAAAATGCTAAAACACCAAACAACACCCCCAGTAATCGACCTCCCAAAAATGGTCGAAAACGCTACAGATGCTGTAGAATTAAGTGCAGTGAGATTGACTGCTTGTCTAAGAGGAATAGACAGATTAAGATCGTTAATATCTGACAAATGTGTCCTAGACGATGAAATGCAGGAAGTTTTTAACGCCGCTGGCGAAATGGAACTAATGATTGAAAAAGCAAGATCAATCATTGATGAGTTCTATCAGCCGTCCGTTCATGCATTAGTTTACACAAAGCGTTTCCTAGACGCTCAATTCCCTAACTCTTAACCGGTAGCATCATGAAATCATTAGTTTTTAAAACTGCTTGGCAATTGGTAAAAGATTTTAAATCCTTCTCGGAAGCTTTAAAATATGCATGGAAAGTTGTAAAACTTCGTATCAGCATGCTTAAAAAAGTTGTGGAATTCCAGTACAAAAAAGTGGATGGCTCTTTGCGAACTGCTATCGGTACCTTATCCCCTACCTTTGTTGATTATGAGTACAAAGGCCAAATGAGTACAAATAAAGTATTTACTTATTTCGATGTCGAACAGGGTGGGTTTAGGTCCTGTAGAGTTGAAAATTTAATATTTTAAGATATGTCTCAAATTATCCAAATATTTGACTACAATGGTAAGACCGCTGTATCAGCTAGAGAACTTCATAAATTTCTTGAGGTTAAGGAAAAGTTTACAGATTGGATGAAGCGAATGATAGAATATGGATTTATTGAGAACAGGGATTATGTTATAGGTTTTTCCGATATTTCGGATAAACCCCAAGGTGGTAGACCTTCAATAGATTACATACTTACGTTAGACACTGCCAAAGAAATAAGTATGATCCAAAGGACCGAGAAAGGTAAGCAGGCTCGGCAATATTTCATCGAGTGCGAAAAAATTGCAAATCCATTGGCCCAAAATGGCGATATGGTGATCTTACAGGCAATGCAGCTTCTTCAAAACAGAATAGAGCAGCAAAACCAACAAATGAAAAGCTTAGTACCTAAAGCTGACTATGTAGACAGGATAACATCGAGTAACACTTTGTTTCGTACTACCGTTATAGCTAAAGAATTCGGCATGACAGCTTATGAGTTAAATAGCCTTCTTCATGAATTGAAAGTTCAGTATAAAGTCGGTGATACTTGGGTACTGTACAAAGAACATCAGGGCCGAGGATATGAATTTATGGACACCGAAATATATAACGGCCATACAGTTCGCGTTTTGAAGTGGACAGAGTACGGTAGGGCATTTATCCACAATAAAATTAAATCGTTGAAGAAACTTAATTAAATATTAACACTACAAAACATTTTAAGGCGGAATTAGTTCCGCCTTTTTTGTTAGCTGATATTTTATGTTTTCACCTTTGTATATATCGAAATTTTATAGATGATATATGAAAGTAATAAAGATATGTGAAGCGTTTTCAGAAAAGAAAGTTCGTCTAGTTTTTAAGAGGACACCAAAAAATTTTATCTCTAAACTTCTTTTTAAAATAGGTATTCAGAAACAAAATATAGCATACGATGTAACTCCTACAACTTTGGGCACTCGTGCTTTATTTAGTACATACATTAAAAATATAGATTTAGAGCAACTTTCAAAAGATCTAGGATATAAAAGACTTGAATCGTTAATATTTGAAAAAGATTGCAATGACCTTTTTACTGGATTAGCGGTGATTATACACAACAAACAATCCGATCCTCCTAAATGGTTGATTGAAGAAATAAGATGTTTGGATAACGATGCCTTGCTTGCAATTATAGCTATCGTAAATGATATGCTTGATACTAAATCTTTTATGAATTCTATCATCTCGATCGTGGGGATGAGCCTACAAACGGAGGAGATAATAGCCCCCGAAAAACAAAAAGACCTGGAAGGTATAAAATAAACTACTGGAAAATACTAGGGAATGTAATGAAGTACTGGGGCATTTCCTACCAACAAGCAATGTGGGATATCTCTTATCAAAATCTTATGCTTTTGACGATGAGTATTCCAAAGTACGATAAAGAAGGTAACGAAATTGAAGCTCCTGCAGAATTATCTGGAAAAGATTTAATGTCACGTTTGACTAAAAAGAGGGAATAGATGGCAATAGAATTTCAAGGGAAACCATTAAAATTTACAGCTGTATTTGATAGTTTGAAGGCAGAAAAGGACATGAATTCTTTTTTTGGCAAGATAAAAGATGCTAACAAAGAATTTCAGAACTCTTTTCCAGCCCCAAATACTAGCGGTATAACTGAATACAAAAAGGCTCAGATTGCAATAATGGAGTCTTTGGCGCAGGCAAGATTGGATTTATTGGCTCAGAAAAAAGCTCAAGAAGATCTTAATACAGCATTCCTTCAAGGTAAAATTGACATTCAAAATTTCAGAAATGAACAAACTAAATTAAATGCTGCTCGAAAAGAACAAGCAAGAATTGATCGTGAAACAAAGCGACAACTTGCTCAGACCAGCGAATATAGTAAGCTTACATCTGCTCTTAACTCTGTCAGAAAAGAGACTAAAAATGTCCTAGCTGAATTAGTAAGTTTAGAAAACCAAGGTAAAATGAATTCTCAGTCATTCAAAGATTTGAGTGCTAAAGCTAATGACTTGGTTAGGCAAACGAATATACTTGATAAACAAGTAAAGAAAATAGATATTGCTGTTGGTCAACATCAGCGAAATGTTGGTAATTATGGTGATGCCATTTCAATGGTATTGCCGCAATTATCTCAATTTGCTGGCAGGCTAGGCTTGATAGGTGTTGCAGTGGGTGCTGTTCAACAGTCTTTCAAATCGAATTTACAATTTGAACCACTTCAACAAGGTTTAAAATCTGTCACAGCTTCAGGTCAACAAGTTAACGATACACTAGAATTCCTCCGGCAGACTTCGGACCGATTAGGCTTGCAATTTACCTCTACTGCCGATTCTTTTAAAATGTGGCAGGGGGCGGCAAGATACTCAAATTTGACAGCGAACGAAAGCAGGCGAATTTTTGAATCTGTGGCTAATGCTGGTGCTAAAATGAAACTCAGTAACGACCAGGTGCAGGGCACTTTCCTCGCATTGTCTCAAATGATGTCAAAAGGAAAAGTTCAAGCCGAAGAATTACGCGGGCAACTTGCTGAGCGTTTACCTGGAGCCTTCCAGCTGGCTGCCCAAGCGATGGGGGTCACAGAGCAGGAACTCAATAAAATGCTGGAAAAGGGTGAAGTTATCGCCCAAGATTTCTTACCAAGATTTGCCGAACAATTGGATAAGTCATTTGGATCTGATAAAACAGACCGTGTTGAAGGCATGCAAGCGTCAATCAATAGGTTGTCGAATGAATTTGACAGATTATGGCAATCCGATAGGGCTCAGCGCTTTTTTACTGTAGTTATTGATGGTTTTGCAGACTTAACACGGGGGATTGGTAGTTTAGTTAAATCTGAAAGTTGGCAAGAGTTTTTTCTGCGTCTTGGAGGTAAGCTAACTGGTGGGTTGAATGGCCAGATAATGGACATAGGTGCTGAAGCTTTGAATAAGACCAGTGTTTTTAATAGTAAATCTATATCTGCAAAAGCAAATGAAGCCTATTTAGCAAGGATTGAAGATTTCGCCAAAAAAGATCGTGATGAACAATTTCGGGTGCTAGCTGAAACAAAAAAAACGCTCAATTACTACGTTAATGAATATAAAAAAGAACAAAATAGAACTAACAAAGAAAATCTAAAAAATGTCTCACAAAGACTAGCAGATATCAACAAGTTTTTGTCGGAGGATGGGGCTTTTTCCAAGAAAGGTAAAAGTAATGCGGTTGATCAAAAATCAATAGATAAAGCTCAGCGAGAAGCTGAAAAACTAGCCGAACAACAACGCCAAGCATTCGAGCGTCAGCGTTCCCTTCAATTCGAAATCGACAAGATTAACGAAAATGCCACTAAGCGCAATCTTAATAGAGATCAACAAGAAATCGCATCTATCAAGGAAAAGTATGCCAAGATAAGGGAAGAGATCAGAAAATTCAATAGCGATCCGAAAAATAATGGCCTCAGCGTTGACAGCGGTGGTTTATCCAAATCAGAAAAACAGGAAATTAACGATGCCATCTACAAGCAACAGACAGCCAAGATCCTTAAAATTTACCAAGATGATTATCAAAACTTCGTTAGGTACGAAGATTTAAAAAAACAATATGGCGTAAAGGTAGCAGACGATCAACTTGGAAAATACAAAGATGTTTACCAAAAAATAGCTGGGGAATATGCTGGTCTTCTGACGAAGCAACGTACGGTTGGTATTACAGGGCTAGAAAAAGAGCGAATGCTAGAATTGGAAAAATTGGTTGTCGCACATGGCAAGCGAATCGAAGAACAGAACCTCTCCCAATACCTCGAAGCTATAAAGCTGTCAGACACATACAATGATCAACTACTTACAATTGAAAAGAAGTATCAAGAAGCTTTTACTGCCCTTGGTGAAAATGCAAGTGAGGAGAGAAAAGAACAGTTACGCAAAGCTTTACAAGAAGAGGTAAGCCAATTGACCGTTGCAAATATTCAGAAGGAAATGCAATGGGATAGGGTTATCCAAGGTCTTCAAAATAAGACTAAATCTGGCGCCAACAAATCGTTGGATTACCTAATGCAAGGGGTAAATACCAAGTTCAAATTAGGTAAGTTATCAAAAAAAGACTATGACGATCTTACGGGGCAGATAGACAATGCAAGATTTGAGATAAACTTAGATAAATCTTGGGTTGCTTCTACCGATGCCCTTAATAGGTATCGTGCAGCTGTTAAAGCCTATGGAAAGGATAGCGACGAAGCTAGGAAAGCACAAAAGCAGTTGTTCGCTTCTTTCTCTGAGGATATATCAAAAGCTCAAGCCATAATTTCTTCGTTAGACCAAGGGCTTCAAACTCTTGGTGTAAGTGGTTTTGAAGATGTGTTTAAAAATGTTCAGGGAATCCTAGATGGTGCGATGGACATCGCGTCTGGGAATCCTATCGGAATGATTACTGGAGGGATAAAGGTACTCACTAATGCAATTTCACTTTTCAACACCAAAGACAAAAAGCTGCAAAAGCAGATCGATGCTTACAAAGACCAACTGGATAGTCTTGGCAAGGCGTATGATCGGCTACAGGGTAAACTCAATAACTCGGATACAAACTATTATGAGAACCAGGATTTAGTATTAAAAAACCTTGATGAGCAGGAAAAAGCTGTCAGGGCGATGATGAAGGCGGAGGAGGACAAGAAAAAAACCGATAAAGAAAAGATAAAAAGCTATCGGGACCAACTTGACGATATTAATAAACGCCGCGAAGAAATAGAGAAGGCTGTCCGCCAAATGCGACTACAGACTGATATAAATAGTCTATCACAATCTATTACTGATGCTTTGTTATCCGCCTTTGAAGCCGGAGAAGACGGTATAGAGTCGATGGATAAAGCCTTTGATAAATTTATCAAGAATGCTTTGGTAAATAGTTTGAGGCTTAGGCTTATTAACCCTATCGTGGAAGATATGGTAAATAAGCTTGATCAATATATGGCTAAAAATGACAATAGTCCTGTCGGATTCAATTTCGATTATTGGCGTGATAGATTAAATGGGGTTGGTAAGACTTTCAACGAGGCTATGGAAAATGCCTTCGCTGGTTTAGGTCTTGAAAAAGAGAGTTCGAGCTCTACAGAAAAAGGTTCCCTCAAGAACGATATACAAGGTATAACGGAACAACAAGCTGGCCGTATCGAAGCTGAGTTTGGAGGCTTAAGACTTGCGCAGCTTCAATTATTGGAGACCACGAAATCGAATCACAATCAAATTTTTATGATCGCCAGCGACAAACTCGCTCAATTGGTCGCTATTCAGCAAAACACGTATCGTACAGCTAACAATACTGACAGGTTAGCCAATATTGAAAATGCAATAGTAAGTCTTAACAACAAAGTATCAAATTCAGATGCAGCTAGAAGGGGAGCGGGACTAATATGATAAACAAAGAGATATACAACTTAGTGAAAAGTCACAAAGGGTGCAGTTGGGGATTGGCTAAGGTTTCTACAGCTAATACCATTCACGAGATGATACGCCTTTTAAAGTCGCCGAAAGGAGTCGAGTTTGCGATGGGCGAAGATTTTCTACCTATCCGTATTCTGGAGAAATATCGCAAAGAACTGGAAGTAGAAAATATATTTTTCGACGGCAATCACAAAATTGTGAACCCACGCTTTTTATTGGTTTTGGGCGGACAGGTTGAAGTGGATGTGAATGGCTATGAAGTAAGCGCCATTTACGCCAAGTATGGTGTAATTAAGCTTATGGCTGTTGAAAATGCTTTCGTCACTCTGGAAGTAAAAGATGCACAGGTGATTAAAGAGACCATCGGTAACGCTAAAGTTAGAGAATTTATAAGATGAGCGCATACAGATTTAACGGAATAGATCCTGAAACAGCCTACGGGCTAATAATAGAGCGTGGGATAGACAGCCAGCTGATGACCATACCTGAATTGAAGGACAACGGTCTTTCCATCGATTGGGCAAATGAGAATGGAACTGAGAGATATCATGGCATGCGGAAATTTAAATCTAAAACATACAGTATTACAGGGGTTATCATCGCAAGTTCGCCTACGGATCTACAGACAAAGTTTAATGCTCTTGCTACTTTTTTTATAACGACTGGAGAATTCAATTTTGATGATACCGGTAAATCCAGGAGATGGAAGGTATTCTACAATAAAATGACTTCTCAAGAAAAGTTAAACAGTCGCGCCATACGTGTGACATTTGAATTAATAGACGATTATCCAGTAGACATTTTTACAATCTAAGCATGTTGTATCAGATCAAGAGGGGAAATACAGTTATATGGAGCGGTAAAGCTCAGGGGAAACAGTCGAAAGTTATCATGCAGGAGGATCGCGTTGAGATAACTATCAAAAGCCCAATTCCTGTTGTTTTCAAAAAAGGAGATACAATCATAGTATACGGGGAAACCTATAAGCTTAACCGGCCAGAAAATATAGGGAAAACAAATACTGAGATTGGCTACACCTACACGATAGAGTTTGAAGCACTCTATTACGACCTTGGTAAATGGATTCTCAATACGCTTGATAAAAACAATAATCTAACGGAACCCGATGTTTATATCATGGGGGAGGCAAGTGCAATACTTGGCCTCTTGCTTCAAAATGCGAACCGTGTAGATAGCGGTTGGACACTTGGGCAGGTTGATCGCACAGAGACTATCCAATGGGCTTACAATGGAGCTAAACTCCTTACTGTCTTACAGGATATTGCCGATCGAACAAATTTAGAATTTTGGTGTGTTGGAAAGCAGATCAACCTTACACGCAAGCAGGTTCAAACTGGAATCACTTTTCAGTATGGCAAAGGCAAGGGTCTGTATGAAATCCACCGCGAACGGAAGGAGAACCCGGTGGTCACGCACATGAAGGTCCAGGGAGGTACACAGAATGTTCCAAATGGATATGGCTTCCGTCAGATACAGCCAACGGGAGGAAATCCAATGGTGAACCCTAACTATGTTCAGGGTGATGAAGTTGTAGAAGATGTACTCACATTCGAAAATGTCTATCCAAGACTTGAAGCAAAGGTTACATCGGTACAGGATAACAACATTATCCGCTCAACCGATATTGATTTTGACCTGAACGACCACCTTTTGAACGATGGTTCAAGTGCGCAAATTGCATTCACAAGCGGACTATTGAACAGCTTCAAGTTCACGATAGCCGAGGGAGGTTTTGATAACGCTACAAAGCAGATTACTTTTAATCCGATAACTGACGAAAATGCTTACCCGCAAGGGGTGCCTAATTCTTTATTGAAACCCGCGGTAGGAGATTCATTCGTCTTCCTCAATATTAGTATGCCACAGTCGTATGTCACAGCAGCAGAGGACAGGGTAAAAGAATTGGGCGATCAATATTTTGCGGAAGAAGGTACAGAGCAATATACTTGGTCGGGAAAGATTACGCCGAAATTTATTCTAGAGAACGATATCCAACTTACTTTGGGAGGCGTGGTATACTTGAATGCTGGAGATATCGGTTTCTCCGGCCCTATACGGATAGCTTCCTACACAAGAGATTTGGAGGAAGATTACAAGTACGAGTTCACGCTATCAAATGTTATAACGATCAACTCACTTGTAAGGCAACGGAACCAGTCGGACAGGCTGGCAAACGCTGTAACCAAAGGGCTTTCATCAGATGGATTGAGTATCAAATCTACTTATGCCGAAAGTGCAGGTTTTGCAACACTGGCAGGTCATGCCAATACAGCAACCAATGCCGCAACCGCCAATTTTGCCACTAATGCGCAAAACGCTGCAAATGCTGATAGAGCAACCATTGCCAACCGGTCTACTTACTCTGACCAAGCCGACCGTGCAGCATTGGCCGACCGTGCTATCAATGCCGACCATGCAGATAGGGCGACATTGGCCGACCGTGCGACATTGGCCAATTATGCCTTAGATGCCGACCATGCTAAAGAAGCTGATCATTCTAAAGAAGCCGATCACGCTACATTGGCCGATTATTCTTACGACTCGGATAAATGGGATGGCCGTCAATTTGCCGATTATCTCGATCAGCCGGTTAGGATAAATGATGATGTAAGGCACAAGTCTATTTCGACACCTGAATTTATCTCAGGTGCTACTGGATCAGGCTGGAAGTTATCAGCGGACGGCAGCGCTGAGGTAGATAGCCTTACAGTTAGAAAATCCTTGAATGTAGTGCAGCTGGTTGTCCGTGAGATTACAGGCACAGGAGGAAGTTTTGCTGTTACCAACGTAGCGAAGATACATGAGGTGTATGAGCAAGCAACCTATTACAGATGTCATATCAATACTGACGGAGGTTCATTATTCGTTCCTTTCCTTGCAGGGGATATTGTTCGTTGTCAGGTTTGGGACGGCAAGGGGGTTAAGTATTATGTAGGGAGAGTTCTAGCAGTCTCGCAAGGGGTTTTCGACATTGCCAAACCACTTTTAGAAGGTTCAGGTATCCCTGCTCCCGGCGATAATGTTTTCCAGTTCGGTTCTTCTGTTGCAGGCCGTCAAGGGTTGATCTATATGACCAATTCCGACAGTGGAGCGCCTTATCTTGATGTATTGGATGAAGTTGATTCTCCTAACCTAAGTGGTAAGACGAAAGTTAGATTAGGAAAATTGGATGGTATTGTCGATCCTGTTTTTGGCGCTCTTTCGGGTTATGGTCTTTATTCCCAAAGCGCATTTTTGAGAGGTAATTTTTGGGTCACTGGTGGAAATGCGGAGACTAAAGACGGAGCGCAGGATAAGGCAAATTCAGCACAGGCAAATGCTATCGCTGCATCAAGTGCCAATATCGCTGCGGCAATGGCTGCTCTGAGCGTTGGTGGTCGCAATATGCTCCTAAAGTCGGACGAAATAAAATATATCGCAAGCGAAGGCTGGATGATTTGGCCGCTATCTTCCCGAGTAAAAGGTGATATCGTTATTCAGTTATGGTGCGAGGAAACGGTTGAAAACGGTACTGGATTAGCGTTTCGCACGGAAGACACGTGGGATCAAACATTCATTGCTACACCTACACTTAGTAATGGGCTGAACACGATCCTGATAAAAGATGTTGATAGTACAACAAATACACATCTATGTCTCTATTGCAACAACACGACTAAAGTGGTCAGAGCTAAATTGGAGTATGGCAATCTTGCCACCGACTGGACACCAGCTCCTGAAGATATTACCAATTCACTTGAGGTATTCAAGACAGAAACACATCAATCATTTGCTGTTTTAGACGGAAAGATCGAGGGCAAAGTAAGTCAAACAGACTTTAATGCACTTGGTCAAACAGTATCAAATCAGGCGACATTAATTTCTCAGAATGCTGGCGCTATCGAACTTCGTGCAACAAAACAGGAGTTTTCGGAACTAAACAATACTGTAGGAGTACTCACAGGTCGTATAGGTAGCGCTGAAACAGCGATCCAACAAAACAGTAATGCTATTTCCCTGCGTGCGGTAAAATCTGATGTAGACACACAGATAAACTATGTTAACGGCAGGGTGGATAGTACGGTTACTAGATTGGATGCGGCCGAATTAAAGATAACACCTGAAGCAATAAAAAGTACTGTTAAAGGGCAAACGGATGACATTGTAAATGCAGCTGTAAGCAATATTAATATTGGTGGTAGGAACTTGATTTTAGGTAGTTCATTTAAGATTGATGTTTCTATTTCTAAAGTTGATTACATATTAGCTTATTATGATTTTTCAAGCTCCCTTGTCAACGATGTTGTTTATATCTTGTCTTTTAAAATAAAAACATTTCAAGGGAAAACAGCTCGGATTTGGTTTAGAACAAATATGGATCGGCCGTCTAGCTTTGACGATACTGTTGAGTTTAATTCGGAAGATAAAAATCAGATTAAAACTTACTCCGCTATTTTTAATACAACGCAATCTGATACAAATATTGTTTTTTACAACTTTGGATATGGTTCTACTGAAGTTCAGCGGTTGGGAAATGCGTTTATTATTTATGACCTAAAACTTGAAAAAGGCAATAAAGAAACAGATTGGACACCTGCCCCCGAAGATGTGAGCAATAGCATCGATGACTTAAAAAATAGAGTATCGATTAATGAAACGGCTATAACTCAAACTAAAGAGGAAATCAATCTACGTGCTACAAAAACAGAAGTAACAACACAAGTAAATCAGGCAAAAACAGATGCTTCAAATGATGCTACAAACAAGGCTAATAACGCTATTTCTACATCAAAAACGTATACCGATAGTCAGATAACTATTGCAAATAATGCTATTTCGTTAAAAGCGGACAAATCGGATGTTGAAGGGCTTACTACCCGTATAGAAAGTGCTGAATTAAAAATTACTCCTGAGGCTATCAATTCTACGGTTTCGGGTCAGATCAACAGTAAAATAAATGATATTGTAGAGATTAAAGACACGAGGAATGACAATAGGCCGCCGAGCTGGTACTATGCTAATTACCCATTTAGGACGGTTAGAGAGTTTAAAAACATAAGTACTGTAGGACTTCCTGATTTGGGCGAATATTACGCACAAGTAACTACAAATGTACCTTGGGATCACGTTAGCGGTGGCAATATTATACAAGAAGCGGTTCAATTAGGTAGAACGTATACACGTTTTGGCTTAACTGATGGTTGGACGGCTTGGGTAGAAAAGGAAACAACTACTGGCGCACAAGACAAAGCTAATGATGCGTATAATAATGCTGTTGGATATACAGATTCTCAAATAACTCAAACTAAAAGTGAAATTAATCTTTCTGTAGATGCGCGTATAAATAACATTAACAACGAAATTGGTGGGTTACAAAACCGTGTAAGTTCCGCAGAACTGAAATTGACCGATGATTCTATCCGTGCTGTTGTAAAATCACAAACCGAGAATATAGTAAACGATACAGTATTAGCAAACCTTTGGTCAAGTGGTAAACCTCTTAATCCTGATCCGACCTTTAAAGAGGGTATGAATGGATTACAAGTTTACAATAATACTGGTGCAGGTGCAACGGCATGGAGTAGGTTGGAAAAATCAAGTTTTAACGAAATTTTTCCAACTACATCTGGATATGGAATATATTTTATGCAAAATGGAGATCGACCAACCCAACCCGGTTGGGGAGGTTTCCATTTTAGTACACAAACACGACCAAAAGCAAAATTCATCGTTAGGATGCTATTAGCTTTTGAGGAAGGTAGGTATATTGAATTTCGTACCAATGCGTTTGGAGACAATGGTTCACAGAGATGGCTAACGCCTGTTGTTGGTAAGGGTATAAATAATTTTGCTGAATACATTTCCTATGTTGAGTGTGGAGCTACAGGCAACTTTAGTACAACCAATTTCTTTGCATTTTACGGAGATACTTCAGTGAGTGTACGTATTGCTTTTGCAGGTGTATACGACATTACTGATGCCGTCAATAACTACACTACTAAAGAGGAAATAGCATCTTCGTTTGAAATGACTCCCGGTGGAATTACATTGGCCGGGAAAACAATCAGCTTGGCAGGAATGGTGACGTTCAGCTCTTTGGATGCAGATTCTCAGAGTAGAGTCAATACAGCCAATAGTACAGCATCTAATGCGCAAAGCATTGCTAATAGTGCAAAAAACACGGCAGATTCGGCCAGTAGTGTTGCCGCAACCGCAAGCGACAAAGCTGATAATGCAACTACAACAGCACAAAATGCCAGTAATACCGCTGGTTCTGCTTTGAATAAAGCAACCGAAACCGAGCAGTCTCTTATTACGTTACAGGCATCTCTAAAGGGTATGGCATTCGAAGATAAGGTAGAGCTAGCTAAGATGGGTACAACTATTATCAATGGAGGTTATCTGAAAACAGAATTGCTAAATGTAAACGAAATATTTGCACAGAATATCATAGCAACCGGTCAGATTACTGCTACAAATTTATTGGTAACAGGGAATAGTCAGGTTGCTGGTTTCAAAATATCAGGAAATCAACTCGAAAACAATGCTGTTGATGCTGCTTTAATTTTCGACGAGCTTGGCGGAGATGGATTTTTACGAATAAATGGGGATGCAGATTCGATCCTTAGTATTAGAACCGACACAGCAAATCGTAGAGGGATTAGTATAGCAACTTATGCGGCCGGAGCAATTGGTCTGAATATCGTAAATAACGCTTCTTCCGGGACTGGCTTTGCGGTAAGAGCCTTGGGTTCAAGCCAGTTTTACGTCCGGAGCGGGGAGACTTGGAATGCCCCTGGGGTATTAGGCGCTGCCTTGGTTGACTTAAGTAATGCAGCAACTAGCCATTTTTGGTCTATAGCAGGACTTGGCTCCTATTTCTATAAAGCAAATACTTTAACCTTAAGATGGAATCACAATTTGGGGCATACCGAATATGTCATTATCGCAACATTGGTGAATCCTAACGTTGCAAATATAGTAGCACCTCAAAAATACGATGATTATATGACCATAACATATAATCTTATTCAGCCAGGCGCCAGTCCTTTATTGAATTTAATGTTAATAGGTCGCAACAAACTGACATAAAATGAAAAAACAGAATATAAAAGTACTAGATCTCAAGGAGGTATATTACACTGATTTAGACGGCAATAGAATCGCTGTCAATTTCGATCAGAGAGATTTTGCAAACGCTCTTTTTACAAATGCAAATAGCATCGATATGGATGAATTCGCCCGGGAACTGCATAAGAATGGTAAAGCGGAGCTAAACGACATCGTTGAGTCTGAATTATTATTGCTGCTTCCGCAAATGTATAAACATCGTGTAGTAGAAGCAATCAAAGAAACGATTAATAAATAAAAAATGGCAAGTACAACTAAAATTACGAGAGAGGTAGTAGCTACTGTAACTCAAGAGACAAGCAAAGCAGTTTTCGATGGATGGAACTTAAGTTTCGATATCCGAAAGAATGGGGCTTTAGTGAAATCTGTCCATGTTTACGGAACGAAGGAAGGTGTTACAGCAAATGTTACAGCTAGCCTTCAAGAAAATGGAGCTATAAGTATTGGATTTTCTAATACTGATTACGACGCTACATTAGCCAATGCTTTAGCGGTTGAATTAAAAGCTATAAAAGCTAGTGAGGTCTAAAAATGCCCCTTCGGGGGCATAAAAACAAAAGAGTGATGAAGACAGGGAAAAAGGGAATCGATTTAATATTCGAGTTTGAGACAGGAGGAAACCTTAAAAAATACCTTACTGCTTATTGGGATGCCACAGGCAAAGTCTGGACAATAGGGATAGGCTCTACATACTACGAAGATGGTAGTTTGATCAAGAAAGGGGATAGGATCACGGAGGATCGGGCAAAACAGTTGTTTGCTAATATTCTTCCAAGGTATGAGGCAGACGTGAATAGACTAGTAAAGTCAAAACTGAACCAAAATCAGTTTGATGCACTAGTCAGCTTTACATACAATTGCGGAGCCAGCAATCTAGCGAAATCAACACTGCTCAAAAAGGTGAATGCAAATCCCAATGACCCCACAATTCGGGATGAGTTTGTAAAATGGAACAGAGCCGGGGGCAGGGTATTGGCTGGGCTGACAAGGAGAAGAAAAGCGGAAGCTAATTTATATTTCACGAAGTAGTATGAAAGGAATTATACAAAAACTGATCGCTAAGACGATCTTAATCTCGGCTCCCCAACCGACAGTTTGGGAGAAAATAAAGTATGCTTGGGATGTTGTGCTGCACTTAACGCCGATCGCGATTTGCTTGGACCTTGCAAACTGGTGGTTTTCGGAGAACAGGCAGTTCGGGATCTTTATGTCGATCGCATTAATGTTTAATCTGATCATCGGTGTTATTTATCATCTGAAGCGCGGTACCTTCAATTTCAAAAATTTCTTATTGAAAAACATCGAGATGATCGGTGTCGTGGTAGTGGTGTACTTCATGCTGGAGATGCTCCGATACACTGCAGGCAACAATTTCGCAGGTGAAGCCTTCCGGATCTTTATCCAGATGCTTACTCTATTGTATCCAACATCTAAGGTGTTCAAGAATATTTTTATCCTAACTAAAGGGAAGTATCCGCCAAAATTCCTGATGTTGAAGCTGTACAATTTTGAAAAAAACGGCGATCTGTCAGAATTTTTTAAGACCAAAAAAAATGAAGAAACTACTACTAATATTGACAATCTGCACTCTTAGTGGGTGCGGATTGTTCCGCAAAAAAACGAAAGTTTCAAATTCGTTGGAGAATTCCTCCAAAACCGAGGTACGGTCCGAAGTGGAGGAACAAATCCAGACCACGGTAAAGTCGGAAAGAGAAACTCAGTCAAATGAGCAGTCACAGCTGCAGAAGGATATCGACGAACAGACAGCGGTTGCCGCGGACGAAATAGAGATCCGGCCGGATGGAACAATTAAAGCTTCCGGCAATGCCAAGCTCTCACAGAATAAAAAAGACCGGTCGAAACTGGAGCAAAGTAAGCAGGTTGACAGCAATGATCGACAAGTTGGACAGATTGATTATAAGTCGGCCGGAAAAGAGCAAAATAATCAGGAATCTAAGGAAGAGGTGAAAAATGTACAGTCACAGTCGGAGCCTAAGGGATCAATGTGGATTTGGATATCGGCAGGGGCACTACTTTTTGTTGTTGGTTTACTGTTTCTTAGAAAGAAAGGCTTTATTTAAACCTTTTTTAATGTTGTATGTTCTATATACAATGAGTGATATATGAAATTTTTGTAATAAAAATAATTTAACACTTTTATTATTGTATATTAGATTTTAAGATATTATACTTGCATTACATATTACCATAAATCAAATAAGAGAAAATTTAAAACCAAATAATATGAGCAACTTAATCAAACATGGGAGTACCTTTGTTGGTGAGATTAAGAAAGTTGTTTCCGCAAAGGAGTACATTAAGATTACTAAGGATGAAAGAAGTAGAGACAAAATTCAATCTGTCAAATTCATTAGACCAGAATTAGGAAAATCTAAGGGTCTAGGAAAATTTATGGTGACTTTTAAATAAGTCACCTTTTTTTATTACCTGAATTTATGACTAACAACAAAGAAAATAATGATATGTCCCCGGATGTTATAAAGCAATTCGTGGAAGTCCAAAAGCTTAAAATTCAAAATGAAACAAAGGAGCTGTTTATTAGGGAGAAGGAAATCGCATCAAATGAAAAACTAGCTCTTAAATCTATGGAACTTGAAGCCGAATTACTAAAAAATAGGCCTCACGACATGCGTAAAAATATAACACGATTGGCTTATATTTTTTGTGCTATCCTGCTTATAATATTGCTTTTTATATGCTGGCTGATACACAGCCAAAATAAAGATTTTGCTGTTCAATTTCTAGATAAAGCCTCATATGTGGTCACAGCCGCGATTTCCTTCTATTTTGGGAGGAAGAGTAAATCTCAGAAAAAGGATAAAGAAACCAGTAATAATTCAGTTGAGCAAATAGATTAAATTAAAGGCAGACACTTTTCATAAAATAGGTTAATAATATGGCTAAAAGGCCATGGGCGCCCGCTCACGGCCTTTCTTTTATCCACTTAATCTCCCCGCGCTCGATCATACCGATATACTTCTGTATGTGAGCATCGGTCAACATTCCATCCGGCCGGCAGTGGTATTCGAATGTTTTGCGGAACTTGTCGTACTGTACGCTGGCGGTATAGTCGTGGTTGACAAAAAAATGCCAAAGTCCATCGGGTTTGGGGCTCACTCGTACGACGTATCGCTTCCCCTGATGATAGAACATTTCGGGAACATCGTGATCGTACCGGAGTATCAGCGCATCGATAACAGCCTCTTTGATGTCATCGGCAAGATAGCCGTAAGCCAATTCCCAGTCGCCTTGACTCTTCCTGAATACGTAAAATGTGACCTTATTTTTGTGATACACATAGTAATCCCGCATACCAAGGCCCTTGTCTTGGATACTTATCTGGGCGAACATGACCCGACCCCTGCAGTGGATTTCTAGCGGTTTCATTTTACAATATTACTAATATTATTAGTATATCGTCAAGGGGGTAAATACGGGAATTGAAAAAGCCTAGGTTATTAGTCTAGGCTATATTTTTGGTTTGTGATTTACGCATCTGTAGTAACGAAAAGTAGTTGGTTTAATGTATGCTTTCTTATTGGTGATTACATTCGTCATTTCGATAGTGTGACCATCACATGTGCCACGCCTAGCATTTTGTTTACGGTAGAAAATACAGTTATCACAGCAGGCTGTTTTTAGATTGCTCATTTCTTCGTCCTTTCTCTCAATTCGAATGCCGCCACAGCAGTAGAATCGTTAGGAACTTGCGTAAATAACCTGAAGAATTCGGCAACATTTCTTGTGTATAATACTTTCCCATCAGTATAGACGGCTACAAGAAATTCATCGCTACCTTGTTTTTTATGTCTAGCGTAGTCTACTAACTTGTAGATGTTGTTTTTGTATTTGTAGTATTCTGGCATTAGGCTTTCATGTTTAAATTAACGGCATCAAAGGGGTGTAGCCCCTCGTTAAATAATGGCAACCATGATTCGGGATCTAATCTTGACCACGCGTCGCATCGTGGCGTTTCAGGGAAACACCCGTATCTATCCTGTAGATTGAATGCACATTTTCTAAGCCAGTCCTTAAATCCATAAGGATACTGCTTACCGTGTATGTAATTTAAATTTTCCATAGTCGGTGGTTGTTAGGGCGCCCCGATTACTTTAGTCGGAGCGCTTCTCTTTGTTTCTTGGAAATTTTAGTCATAAATGTATTTCCGTTTTGTTTTACCGCACTTTCTACATCTATATACATCGCATTCTTTAGTCTGGTCTATGCTTAATGAAGTATATTCTTTTACCCAATTATGCCGATGTGTTTTTTCAAACAATATCATCAGGATAATAAGTGCTATTAGTGAAATCTCTATCATATCAATCCTCCTCCAATACAAATACATCATCTGAAGCAAGTGGTGTTTCATCGCTTACAGAATCGTAAAAATCTATTTTCTTTACTCCTGCTGAGTTTACTAGTCCATAAGCAAACTCAGTTGATCTCTCACCAACGAAAACATCCATGTGATCGGGTAAGTCGGCAATAGCCTGTTTTAATTGTTTTATTGTCATAGTTTTATTTATTATAGGTTCCATAATAACTACCATCATCCAAATAAGGCGTGCCGGTGCAGTCGTATACAATTCTCAATTGCTCACCACATCTTGCACATATACGATAGCTTTCGTCTTTCCCTTTGGCAGAAGCAACTTTCATATTACATCCGCACCATGGGCAATTTAGGTGGGTCATAATTTTACCTCCAGTTCCTTTCCAGTTAGAAAATATATTGCATTCTGTAATTGATGAAGGGTATTAATATTTTCAATACACCAAGTTTCACAATAAAGATTCCACCCGAAAGTGCAATTCCATTTATATTCAATTTTCTGATTACTAGGCAACTCAAATCGAATTGAAAATTCACTTCTGTATATCTCCTGAAACCCACACTTCAATAGTATTTCCTCTGTCAACTGGATAGGTTTAATCTTTTCTGTACTTATTACTTCTCCCTGTCTAACACCGTCAAGTCCTACCGTTCCAGCCAAACCGTTAATATTAACGATAGTGTAAATTCTAGCGTCGTTAGATATTTTAACTTTTACTAGGTTATTTATTCGGAGTTCTTTTGCTTGTATCATACACCCAACTCCTTTCTGACTACATCTAACATTTCCGATAATGATTTTCCGGATGATACTAGTCCAGTTATTTCCTCGTACTTGTAAACTACCGACCAGTAGAAATCATCAGAGGTCGCACCACCATCATCACATTCTTTAAAATTGATCAACTTTTGTGCTATCTGGTCGCAGTGCATATGTGACTTCCATGTGTAGGTATCGCCATCAAATTCATTGTACTGACGGTTGTATTCTGTACCTATTTCTATCGGCAATCTGCAATAGTTGCATCTATGAACTTTGCGTGCCTTTTGGGTTGTTTGGCTTATTACGTTTGTCATACTTCAAACCCTTTCAATTTTTTAAGTGGTGTAGTTATCAATTCTTCATACTCCTTTTCATTAACTAAGCCTTTTGGCGTCGCCCTTACGTAAGCTTCTAGCGCGTTGACTAATGCTTGCTTAGCCATTTCAAGAGCTGTAAGATGTCCTAAAATGCTCTTGTTGCTATCGATAGATACTGTAACACTGTTACTATCGGTATCTATGTCATAAGTTGATTTTATATTGAAATCTATGTTTAATTGCATATTCTCTTCTTCTTTATACCCCTATATGATAGGGGTGGGGTTAAAATTATTTTGTACTTTTATTTTTATGAAAAGAATGACTCAAGGAAAAGCTATAATAAGTGTTATTTCAGTGACTCTATTCTTTTTTATTTTAACTGGATTTGATCTCCGCATTTTGGTGGCCGGTTTGAAAGGCCTTTTATTTTGGATAATTTGGCCACTAGCATTTATGCTTTTGGCTCTGATCTTTGTCTCATTGAAAAATTTGGCCAAGAAAATATGGAACAAATTCAAACAGTACTAATCCGTACAACTACCAGCATCGCAGCTGGCATAATCAATAAATTCTAATTGTTGTTGAATTGGAAGGTTTTTAATCCAATCCATAGATGCTGGATAGGTTTTCTTTCCTACAGTTCGTCTCTTGAATGTTTTACCCTTTAATTTTTCCGCATCATCAGCCCATTGCATTCTGTTCCAGTTGATCGGATCTTGCCATTGTTGTTGGAGCTGTTGGACGGTATGGTGAAAGCACATTACGCAATTGGAAATTGGCGGAAATACATACTCTGGGCGACCTTGCCAATACTTTATTATTTCCGCCTTGGTAATACCGTGTTCGATAAGAGGAAACGACGGAACTCGATAAAAATCCTTTTTGTAGTAGTTGAATGGTGTTGGTTTAAGTACTCTTTCGCCGCGTCTTACCATTCCTTCAACATCCATAATGTCCCACCACCTTACTAGGTACCTCGGTATATGTAAGTCATTGATAACGGTCTGCAAATCAAAGGAAGGATTAGGAATCCGATCTTTAATCTCTACCAGCCTAAAAAACATGTTTACTGTTCGGTCGAGTTCATCAAGCCGGAAGCCAATACGCATTTCAACCGGATCTACTGGAGAAACTTCTTTGCGAATATATTTGTACATCGGGACGATTTTCAAATGTTCAGTACACATTCTTGTTTGTGAATTCGGAAGTCGCTCCCTCGCCATGTCATCATAGGTCTTGAACTTTGATAATCCCCAATTATGGGCGAACACCACATAGATTCCACCGGTAACTATTGAATGCCAAGGTTTACACAATTCCTGTGAAAGTTGGTGTAATACAACTAAAGTCCTATCGTCTTCAGCACTCATCCAAAAGCCTGGGTGAAACATTCTCAACCAAGCATGAGAAGCTAACAGACCTGGGACTTTCATCCGTGCTTGCGCCGTCTCTTTTGTGTATTTGTACGCTTCTTGCTCAACACAGGCAAAAATATTGTGATCGGCTTCGAAATGAATACCCATGAACGAACTGGTTTGACCACCTGAAAGACTATTTACTGTTATCATTCCTTTCTCCTTTCTAAACTTCCAAGTTCTAGGCAAACCACCGAATTATTACGCGAATGACGAGACCGGAAAGTCATCACCTCATCGATCACACGTGAAAGTTCGCGCGGATCGATACACTCTATCGAAGCTGCTTCTTCGAGTGTGAGGGTACCTCCAATAATCAATTCGATTAGTTGTCCTATTTCCTCGGGTGTCATGTTAAAAATCCTCCTATGATAAGTCCTGTAATACCTCCTATAGCAGCACCTACTGAATAAATTATCCTGTCTTTCATCTTTCCGAAAGCAACTTTCTTGACATTAAATGACCAAATGAAGCTGATTAGAAAAGACACTATTAATACCCCGTAATAGTTCCGTTGGGTGATAAACCAAGTGTTAATCGCTACGAAAAACACTTGTAAGAAGCCTGTAAGGAATAGTTTCATTACGAAGCGTCTAATAAATCAAAAAGCGTGGGAACTGATAACTTATATTCCAAGGCCTTCAAATAGAATAGACCGTCGTCATAATAGTCCGGGTTTAGCTCTGCAGATATCGCTCGGCGATTTAATTTCAAAGCTTGGTGAGCTGTAGAGAAAAGACCACCGAACGGATCATCTATCAAGTCGCCTTCATTTGTAAAGCGATAGATCAAACGATCTATGATATCGAGCTGCAGGGGACAAATATGTTTTTCTCGCTTACGGTTTGCTTGATTCGCGTTCAGCGTGTTCATCCGGTTGATATCTGTCCAGACCAGATCATTGCTGGAAGTGGGAGGAATGGTCATAAACAATTTGGATAGCTTTCCGGACTTGTCTAAATCTTCACATACGCGCAGGTGTTCCTGAAAATTGTATATAGTCGATCTGTCGAATTCTTTCCACTTGTTAAAGACATATTTCATGTCTGCTTTTGACAGCTCGTCAAACGAGAGAAACCGGTCGCCGGAAGATTTCCAATAGGCGTGCGCATCTAGCTGCCATAGTGAAAGGAGATATTCGTCTATCTTCTTTACCACGGGCTCATCGGCATAAGCATTAGAGCTGTCTGTAGGTGCTTTTCTGAATAATAGGACGTATTCAGGAAGACCGACACCCATCTTGGTAGCGTCCTTACGCTGTTCTCCCCAAGTTAGGCGGTATGTCTGGTTGTTTTCCCTAACTACGTCTGTGGTGATAGTTATTTTGCCCACCAAGTAAAAACCATGCTTTCGGAAGCATCTAACCGTATCGCCGCTAAAATCGTCTATTGTAGTGAAGCACGTTCCGTTCTGATGCGAGTACCGTATACGGTCTTTTACGTGTATAGCTGCAATACGCCCCGGCTTTAATGTCCGAAGAAGCTCCGGTACCAAGAAGTCCATTTGCTTAAAAAATCCATCGTTACCGAAGTTGTGACCGAAGTCATTGTAATTGTCACTGTATTCGTAGTGATCACCAAACGGGATAGACGTTAGAATCATATCCGTGTGATTGTCGGGCATCTCTTGGTGAATAACTACAGTATCTTCATTATAAACAGTTGCGCTGGCCACGGTTGCCGATCTTCTATTGCTGAAAATTTGACGTTTCATGTCTGATTTAATTTTATTGGTGTTTAATCCGTATTCTCGAACAAGGTTTATCATTTCAGTCTGCAGCTCGATATGGTTCTGCCATTTCTCTTTTAGCGTTTTCAAAACTTCATGTTCGTTCTGCGTGAAAAGAACGTAAACATTAACCTCGTTTGTTTGTCCAAACCTGTAGCAACGGTGTATTGCCTGTATGAAGTCGTTGAACTTATAATCAATTCCTACGAAAATCATATTGCTACAATAATGCTGCAGGTTGCATCCGGATCCTGCAATCTTTGGCTTGGTGGAAAGTATCTGATACGCCCCCTCGGAAAAGTCGATCAATAGCTGCTCTTTCTCTGAGTTGGTCTGCGATCCGTAAACAGATTGAAAGTCGTCGTGATATGGTGCCGACTTGAACTTTTTTTCTATGGCCATGCGTTCACTTTCGAGGTGGTGCCAAAGAATCCAGTTCTTGTCTATTCCATGAGATTGTACAATGTCGAATGCTTTTTGTACGCGGACGTTTACACTTTCGGATTTCTCTCTGCTAACATCTACAAGGCTTTTCGTTGTGTCCTTGAACATTACGATATCACCTTTTTTGTTGGTGATAACATCATCGGTCAGGTTCTGTACCTCGATCTCATACAGATTCAGTTTTGGTAAATCATATCCGTGATCATCAAATCCCAAATCGCTTGGCTTATTTATGAATACCGCCCATGTTGCTACCCACTTCCAAAATTCCTCTTTCTTGTTTTCGTACAATGTGAGATGGCCGGCCTTGGTACTGTCTCTTTGAAAGAATCGTGTAAGTGCATGTCCGCGGTCGATCACACCAAGGTAGTCTGCATAGTTGAGTATCTCTATGAAATCGTTTGGCGTAGGTGTGGCCGTAGCAACGAAGCGATAAGGGATCTTTTTGAAGTACTGCAAAACATAGTTTGTTGTTTCCGTTTTCAGATTCCGCAATATAGATGCTTCGTCGAACGAGACACCCCCGAACATTTCCGGATTAATATCACCTTTTCTTACACGTTCGTAATTGGTAAGGTATATCTTATTACCGTATTCCGATATCGTATCGGTGTCTGTTATATATTCTACTTCAAGGCCTGTTCCCAAATATTCATTATCCCTTTTGAACTCACCGACCACGGCCAGAGGCATACAGATAAGGAAAGGCTTTCCGGTAATGGATATTACCTGTTTAGCGATTTCCAATTGCATCATGGATTTACCAAGACCAAAACTTGCGAATATTGCCCGACGACCGCCTTCTATACACCATGGAACAATGACCTTTTGATGTGGCAATAATTTAGGGGATAACGTCGATTCATCTATCTTGGTACCGAAGCTTTCAGCAATAACGATCTTACTTTCTAAAAATTCTTTGTACGTCATCCCTTCACCTCCTTTCCTAAAATCGTGTTTAAAATATAGTTCGCACCATCAACAAATACATCTTGCTCAATATCATAATCCTCAAGACCTTTCTCTGATCTGGCATGTTCTAAAATATCTTCCTCTGTAGGTAACTGGATTTCTTCGAGCCAGTAATCTGGGTTAGGCATTCCCCATTGCCATCCATTAGTAGGGCTGTATTCTATATTACCAACAGCAGTGTCGTAGTATCCATATTTTTCAGGATCACGATCCTTTACGCTTACCCGTCTAAATAGCTTATCCATTTCCTACCTCGCTTTCTTTAAGCTTTACCCAGCCGTATTCGACCAACTTTTCAACCGACAATTCATTCCATGGTATAGCATAACCTTGTGATCGCAAGTAATCGGCAGCTGCTACAACTCTACTTGATTCATTTACTACATGACCTAGGAAACCATGCTTAGATTCATTTATTTCATCTTTAAGGTATTCAAAGGCTTCAAAGCCAAAGTTTTTAACGAAATAGTCGTCTTCTTTATACTTCAGTATTTTAGTTACCTCAATTGCATCTTCATCACTTATTGAAGAAAGAGGTTTGAGCTCTAAAAATGAATTAATACCAATATCCTTTGGATTAACAAGCCAAAGTGTTGCATTGATACCGTAACTTTCTATTAACATTTCAACTCTTTGTCCCCAATACAATGCGAAGAATTTCGCTTTGTTCTCTAATGTATTATCCATTTCCTTTGGTCTCCTTTCCGTCAAATTCCCACAGCGATAATTTGCCTTTTACATTCAAAATAGGCTCGTCAAACAATACTGGATTCGCTAATACCCAGTTGTAGATTGCATCTTCACGACCTTTACCCATGTGCGCAGGTAAGCCAGCTGGATAATGAGGAGAACAGCTAGGCGTTCTTTCTGCCCAAATGCTGGCGTGGTTGATAACACAGTCTACAATATCCACTTTGCCGATAATAGCCCCTCTATGTTGGAATGAATCAATAGCGGCCCATTTTTCTTTTTCGGACATACTGTCCCAAAATTCTTTAGGCAGGTTCTCTTTGTAACTTCCGGTAAATGCAGGCTTTCCACTTGCGTGAATGTAAATCGGACCACGGTACTTAGTGGCCCAAGTCCTGTTTTCAATATCCTTTATACCATGAGCAATAAGGATTGCCCATGGTTGTTTGATCGATAGAGTTTTCATTAGTTGGTCTCCTTTCCTTCGTGAATGTTGCCTATAACAGTCTTATTCATTAAATATCCGTTTGTCATTGGAGCAAAATATACCCTGCCTTTTTCAATGTAATGTAGGCACGGCATATTGTCCCATATAACTACAGTGTGTTTACGGGCATAAGGATTAATTACTATGTCTCCAATGTAGAAGTCCTGTTTTCCGTTGTTGGCAATGAACTGGCCTACTGTTTCGGGGATGACTTCAATAAAACAATTGTTATCAGGAGACATGAATCCACATGTTCCATCCCAGTCAGCGCCGGTTATAATGCATGCTTTATACACGCAATCTTCCGGCTCGTCTTCTTCTATGTTTAAAAAATACGGGACACCATATACCCATCCTTCTCCATCCACTCTAAGTCCACGGAACTTTATTTGCCTTACTGGCGCTTTCTTTTCGTTATTCACCTGAAAATTGTAAGAAGAAAGGACAGACTTAATACTTTCATTCATGGCCAATTGGACGGTTGAAAGAATGTCAGCTTCTAAATTAACCGGGGTATGTTTCTTTTCTACTTTACCGTTAATAGCGGTAATTAGTTCAGTCATATCGTTTCTGAACATTCGGTTTTCCTCTCTTAAATCTGATACAGTTTTTAAGAGTTGATCTATTGTTTGTTGCTCTTTAGCAGTCATTGTTTTAAGATTTAAATTGTTGTTGCTGATTGGATTAGTTCCTCTATTTGTGTACGCTGATTCATGCCTATATTGAAGAAATCTGTATGGTTATTATCAGGCTTAGCATTTTCCATGTACCATTCGATTACCTTATTAGCTTCCTTCAACATCTCAAGCATTTCAGGAGCTTTGCTTATTAGTAAGGCATTGGCAGAAGCTTCCTCCTCTTGATCTGTAGGCTCTATACAAGCCATTGATATTCCGTCTACAAATACTTGCGCTTGGTAACAGTGCCCGGGAACACCTTTTTGCCGAGAACTTTCCCACTTCCCTTTTGTTCCTTTAAATTCCATAGCCTACTTTACTTTAGTGATTGTTAACTTGCTTTTTCACCTTATTGAATAATCTGACAAAACGAGCAATTGGCTTGTTAAGCTCGCGAAACTCGTCTACGTAAGAATTATAAATTCTAGCATGAGTGATCTTACTTTCTATAGTAGTAGCCTTTTCCAATTCTTTACATTCCTTTCTCATTAGGCTGTCAAGTTCAGCCATTCTCACAGCATCTGTTTTGAATTCTGAAAACAGATCAGCAACAGCAATACCGAAACTTGCTGTACCTCTTTTTACGCTGTATGCTTCTTCAACATAATTTGGAAATGCGTACCCTAAAGAAGTAACCTGAAATCCTTTTACGAATAGCTGGGCACGTTCTTTATGCACCCTTTGTATCATCTTGGTGATTATCGAGATTTTCTCTTTTTTGGTTTTTTCCATCACTACCATCCTTCCATGGGAAATTCTAAGTAAACTTGCACTTGACTTCTAATCTCATTTGTGATATTTTTCACACGATCAGTATTGCGGCTTACACGTCCAAACCACCGCCAGCCATTTGAAACAGCCTTATTTCCTTGGTGAAAAGTATTGCAGTCCATGTATATTAGAGTCCTATCTTTAGCTTTTACAAGTGTTAGGACATCATAAGCTAAAAGACTCATAACTTCCTCATGCCATTTTCTATAAATTAATTCTCCCTCTGGGATCGCAGGCATAAAGCAGCTGCCAATCGCAAATTCTGTAGGGCATATGTCAGCATTTACTAGTCCTAAAATATGCTCACTCTTATACCTCGGATTGTCATAATCAGGTTGCCCAGCGGTAACAAAGTGTTGTACTACCGGAATTTCCGGCCTAGGAACATCATCATGATGATAGCCAGGGATTGCAGGATACCAACCCGGCATTAGCATGTGTACTCGGCTATCAAATACGACTTGAGATATCTTCCAGTCATTAGGAAGATTATCGATAAAGGATTTGGTGATTTCACCTCCATGCTTATAAGCAAAATCTAAATCTGCATTAAAAAACATTGGTTCGTTTTTTATATGATCGTTGCCTATTTTTTGTGCGAAAGATCCTAATTCCTGTATTTGGGAATTGAAATGTTTTTGTGTTGTTGCACTCATACTATTTCCTTTTAAAGGGTTAAACTGTGGTATGGGGATTGTATTGATTAATATTGATTACTTCCATTTCCATCCATGAATCGAACATAAATCCGATCATATCTTTTACCTGATTGTAAGAAGCAAATTCTTCGTCTGCCAATACGGCCGTCGAGTCGAACCATAGTACTTTTTTGTCCTTGTTTTCCGGCAGCCGGTCTTTTGCCAAAACAGGTTTATAGGACTTTCTAAAAATCGGCAATGCAGCATAGATTAATGCTAATCTTTGATCTCTTTTCATTGTGTTTAAACTAAAATGTGTGTGTTACTTTGTTCAAAGATAAATACTATATTGTATATATCCAAATAATAATATATATCAAGTATTAAAATTTGATATAAAATGATTCAAATAAATAGTAATTCTTTCACGAAATTCACTGTAGAACCGATAAAAGTGCTTAGCCGAAACAATGTACTCGTTAAGGCTCTCTCGAGAAATATTCAGAGACTCGCAAGTCAGTATAACAACTTCCTTTTTCATAATTTCATTGATTCCATATTCTCGGAAAAATGGACAATTAAGCATATAGATTATGAAGGCGACCTCTCTTTTCATTTCAACAATATCACGCCGGACCTTTTTCAATTTTAGCAATGATGGATCCTTTTGTTCAGTGGTTGCATAGTATGAAATGATCTCATTGACATCATAGTTCTTTTCCCTTTCGGTAATTAATCTTTGAACTTCATTATCTAGGTGCTGGGATAGATCAGCTGAAATAATAGCCAGCACTTTGAGCTTCATCAATTTTGAAAATTCCATACAGTAAAATATATCAGTGATAAAATGTCGCTATATTCTGGACATGAATTTATCGACGATTTCGACGAATTCTTCAACGGTCCGGCAAATAACAACCTTGTGTTTTAAACTTCGCAAAATGCAATGCATTGCCTTCTGTTTATCCGATGTGATACTATGTTTATGCGTGGTTTTCATTTCAATGAAAAGTATATCAGAGTGTTTAATTATTTGGAGATCAGGAAAGCCTGCCTTGAGGCCCATCTGCTTTAATCTCCCGCCTGTACGAGCGTTTCGCCTACCCTCATTAGGAATTGATACAATTACCCCCAATCCTCTATTCTGATATTTGTATTCGAACCATTCAACACAGGATTTTTGTAATACACTTTCCGCTCCCATTTACAATCTATTCAATGAAAAACCTTTTTCCTTGGCAAATATTGGATGAGACTCTATATAATTATGGCATGATCGACATACCGCTAAAAAATAGCGCTCATCCGTTAGTAATTTACCTATACGGCCCCTCTTGTGATGTAAATCGGTAGCCAGTATAGTACAATTTGATAAATTCGCTTGGCAATATTTGTTTTGCTCCATAAAGATACGTCTTTTTTTGCTATACAAAACATTTTGAGACCTTCTTTTTTTGCTTTGCTTCGGAATTATTATTGACTTCTTTTTACGGTAAACCGTTTTGTTGGAATTTAGACTTTCCGGATCCATAGGATTCTTATGTTTTGCTTCCGATTTTTTAATTATATTTCTGTGCTTCCAATAGCACTGTGGGCACCGCTTAGCAATAAGCTTGGTTACTTTCAAGCATTCGGAGCATTTTCCTTCCTTTACCTTTATCATTTTAATTCATTGAAATGGAAGGTATTTCTCTTAGTCCAATATGATCGCCTTGAGATTCGATCATTATACCGGATTCAAGTTTTAAGAAAATCTCCATACGTTCCGCCAGAGCTTCTTTTTGCTCTTGGTTCAATTTTAGAAAGCCTGATTTCGTAGTAATGATGCTAGGTAGTCTTTTTACTAGCCTTTCTTTTAAGTTTGCCATAGTATTAATTATTTAGTGAGTTGATAACGTTGTTTATTTTTCTTTCGATGAATGTATCCAGGGTATATCTTTTCCCGCTGAACACGAGAAAACGAACTGTAGATACTTCTTTGCCATACTTTCTATAAAGGTTATCAAATTGCCTCATGCAGCGCTGATAAAACTTCTCTGCTTCCGTGGGCGTTCGCTCAGGTCCTTTATCAATCGTAATGAGCGGCTTCTCTCCTACAGCCCGCTTTAAAGCTTCGATAACTGTAGGATGAAAGGAAGTGTTTATATTTTCCTCCTTTCTTACGATATTGTGCTGATGTGTCTTAACTCTTTCAAATTCGTTCATCCGCTCTTGGTTATATTCCTCAATTTTTGATAGGATCAGTTGTCCGTCAACACTGTCATAGAACTTGCCAAAATGACCCAGCTTCAGTTTTTCAAAAAACACCTTGAAGTCGGCTAAATTCAGATGGGGGAAATATTGGATAATCAAATATGTTGTCTGTTTTATCTGCGAAACATTCATGATCTTGCCAACATTCAGGAACTGAACAAAATCAGTAATGAATTCTGTTAATACTTCATTTGCCACCTCTGGATCAGACTTCTTAATTTTTGCTATTGAAGGAAGTTTACTCGTTATTGCCTGTGAGATACTTCTGTAATCTTGTGGCAAGAGACTGTTGATTAGCGAACCTGAATTCTGCGACTTCGCTAACGCGCTGCTCTCGGCTTTGACTGGTTGTATTTGCTGTTTGTTTTCCATAATTATCTTTTTGATACCATTCGTATTTAAATCCCTGCCAGCTTCTTCCTGCACAGACCTTTACTGCCTCTGCCACCGGAAAATTGTGTTTTATACATTCGTCGAAAAGCAATTGGAGTGATGTTGATGTGAATCCTGCCCTTTTTGCTGTTCGCACCTTGATCCAATCGTCAACGTGCTGCGGATCTGCTCCTACATCGATCAATGTTTGGCGAAATTCGGGTTTGCCAAAATCCTTTTCTTTTTTCGCGGAATTTTTTTCTTTTAATGTTGGTTCAATAGGATCTTCATTTGAAAAAAGATCTCCTAAATTTTTTTCTTCCGCGGCAGCGGTAAAAGAACTATTGTTTAATCTATTGTTTAAAGAACTATTAGTATTACTAGTATTATTACTGTCAGAATTTGACAGGGGGTCTATCAAATTTTGATAGGGGGGTGTATCAGATTCTGATAGGGGTACTGTCAAATTTTGACAGGGGGTATCAATAACTGATCTACCTGAAATAATATCATTCACTACAACCGTATCCGCTTTAAACTTATTGAAAGGGACTCCATTTATTACATCTGTTTGCTTTATTACAATACCCATTTGAATAAGATTGTTTAAGCATTTTGTAACTGTATTCCTAGATGTCCCCAAGATGTTTTGAAGATATTTACTACTTCCTGTGAAGTACGTTTCCCCATCTTGAGAAAATCCGTATATCACAGCAAATAGCATCAGTTCATTACCCTTTAGAGTAAGTTTATTAATCATCCAACCTTGGATATTGATATAATTTCTATCGTCCATTTTCTAAAAAAATATGATATTCTACCTCAAAGTGACCTTGCTCATTATTTATTCTGACTCTTTTTAAATAATTGAATTTTTCAAGTTCCCTTAGTCCTGTTCGCACTGAATCCCTACCATCGTTATTCCCTATAGAAATTTTTTCAGACGACAATTGTTCGTCGGAACATTTAGAAAGGATGTACCAAAATAGACCCTTTGCCTTTAAACTTAATCTTTGGTCATTCAGTATGCTTGATTGTAGTGTTAAAATGTTCTTTTGTGGTATCCTAATTACTGCCATCGCTTTAATTTTACTTTGCAATATTCTGCAAATGGTTTGAAATCATTTTGGATATACTGGGCATTCTTATCCAGGTTCTTTGAGGGATTACTCCCCTGACTTATCCGATATTCCTGCATAAACCTATTTAGCCCTTTTAAGCTCATTACAGCGTGCCTTTGTTCTTTTGGTATATTTTCCTTTAAAGAATCTATAATATAGCTTGAAGGGTATTTATTTCGGATATAATTTAGTATTCCCGTCAATGCTGTTGCGGGATGTCCGTATCTATAGGCCATCTACTTTTGTCTCCTTTCCTTATCCTTTGTTTTCATGATCTACTTTTCCATCTTCGTTAAATAGAAATCCCTGTACCCCTGATGGCAGCATCATCAAAGGGCAAGGGATACGTATTTTTTACAATAAAGTGAGCCCATGGACAATGCTACTGTCTTTCAGGCGAAAATTTACAATTTGAACTGTAATGTGTATTAGCGTACTGCAAATGTATAATTCGGACGTAATATATCCAAATAATAATATATAACAAGTATTAAAATTTGATATATCAAAGAATAAAACACTAGGCGTTTTCCGGCAAAATATCCAGCTCTTTTATAATTGCTGCTTGGCCTTGTTCCAATCCGTCCATGATCTTAGTTGCTAATTCAGCGTTTAAAAGACAGAAAAATGAAACTACACGGTCCAATACAGGTATCATGTCATACTCTAATTCATCCTGATCCGTCACGTTAAATTTTTTCGCCATTTCCATTTTCATACCTTGCACCGCACGATATATCTGGACACTATAGTTTCGAAGGGCGAAACTTTCGAGATTTGTGTCGAAAAGGTTGTTTCTCCAGCGATTTTCTAACAACTGTGCGATAGACCCCATAAATTGAACATCACACAATAACGCATGTTTACGAGCTGATGTTAAAGGTTGCATAAAAGCTGGTTTCGGAGACTTTCTCATCTTTTTAATCCTTTTGGTTTTTTAACTTCAATTTTATTGTATTGTTCTAAGTCAGACTTTTTAAAATATGTCCTAGTTCCGATCTTTTGATATGGAATAGTTCTATTCCTCTTCCATCGATGGAGTGTATTCTGTGTTACCTTGAGGAAAGCACAAGCTTCAGGAATCGTCAACAAATCATCGAAGTTATCCGGCAATTGTGGAGCTGAAGAATATTTGTCCAGTTTTTGCATAACCTCATAGAGAAGGTTCCGAGTATCTACAAGTTCCTTGTAAATAGCTTGAACGGCCTCAGGTAAATTGTTATGGTTTACCGTAATTTGATCCATAGAAATGAATTAGTTTGTTGATTTACGATTTTTTTTCGCTACTGCAGCTTGATCAATCCCTTTAGACTCCTGTGAGGGTTGAATATCTTTCACAAAGATACCATCAACCATTTTTCCAGTTCTCTTGGAGATGATTTCATAGGCTGATTGTGTGCATTCTTCCAATGTGTATTTATTTTCATGTGCCACACGTGAAAGCATTTCTTGTGCTCGGATGATATCAAGGCTTACATCTTTATTTTTGGTCAATTTGTTGAATATTTCAACAACCCAATTGATAGTCATAAAGATTCTTGAATTAGCTAGTTCTCCGTCGACCTTCGCGCTCTCTGATAATTTTTTAAGGATGATCAGTGTCACGTTAACATCGCCGATGGCATCTTTTATTTCCGGTTGATTTTTATCAACCAGTCCGCAGACAAGCTCGGTGATTTCTTCAAAAGTTTTCTTAAGTTGTTTTAAAGGGTCCGAATTTGATAAAATTCCTTTATTGTCTGCCCACTCAATTATTTTGTTATTTAATTCTTGCATGATTATAGTTTTTTTAATTTGTTAATCTTCTATTTTGTGTCCTGGGCAACCGCCCCCGAAAGGGTCAAACCCTTCACATTCCCCGATGGGTAACATTTTATGCCCCAAATCCAAATGCTTTTGGATTTCTTCCCTCGCCTGTTTGTCGGATAGCTTATTTCCGGCATCGTCTTCGAAGAACGTAATCTTTCTTCCTTTGTAATTTTCAATCAGCCCAATTAGGTTGACAGAAACATGTCGCCTGAATTTTGCCATGGTTAAAATGGTAATTCATCGTCATCTGTTGCGTTTCCAAATTCCGCTGGCATACCAGAGTAGTTGTGTAGTGGTGGCATCTCTGCATAGTTGCTCGGTGGTGCTGTCCGGTTATTGTTCGATAAAGGAGTGACTCGCCAAGCTACCAAAGAATTGAAAAACGTTGTCACACCGTCTTTATTCGTCCATGGCCTACCTCTTAGATTAAAATCTACAGACACTTCCTGTCCAATTGTTAGGTTATCAAAAATAGTTGTACGATCCTGTGTCGCTTGAAATGTTATATACTCAACAAATTGAGGGTTTTCAGCATACGCTACAACCATTTCTCTTTTTTTGAAGCTTTCAGTAATTTGCTGAATAGCTCCAATTTCATGTACTCGTCCTCTGATTTCCATGTGTGTTACTTTATGTTGTTTGATATTTACTTTGTTCAAATTCGAGCTTTTTGTATGAAAGAATACTTCTAATACTTTCAATTGAGTGACTGATGTTTGCCACGTATCTTTCAACAAGGTTGAGAATAAATAATTCTTCTTTTGCAAGCTCTAAGAAAATCGACTTTCTGTCTGTTGCTGTATAGCTTTTGTGAAAGTCGCTAATCAATAATGAAGCAATTTTTGTGTTGTATAACTGCTTGGCCATAGCTAAGGACCAAGATGCTGTACTTTGTAGAGATGCTAATTCTTGAAGCTTTCCTGTCAGCTCATCCGGATTATCCCTGTCGATCTGTTCTTCGATCGCTTTACCAATCTGGGTAACCATAATCGTCAGTTTCTGAAGATCCTTTTTGTGATTGTCCATAATACTGTTGTTTTAATTGTCGTACGATTCCTGTTAGTTGTCGAACAGTTACGAGCTGCATTACTTTGTCGGTCCCGCCTTTAAGTAGATCTTGCATAGCACTGTTTTCAACTTTTTCCGAGAGCTTTACAGCATTATTTAATAGGCTGTTGATGCTTGCTGTTATTTGATTTGACATAATCTGTAGTAGCTTTCACGTGTTAATTCAACATCATATAAGGCATCGTGTAGTTTTGTAGGATCAACCGTAATACCAAGCTTTTGAGCAATGGTGGAAAGTTTGAAATCCATCATTTTTGATCTTTCTTCTTTGAATTTATCGGAAGCAATAACACTTACATCTAAGCTGTTGCCCCAAAACCATGAAAAGAAGTAGTCATCACCACATTGCTTAAACCAAGCGTTTGCAAAGGGATCGTCGAAACCGGTATTGCGGTACCCGCAAAGATGAAATTTATCGAGCTTGTTGAACTTGTCAACATATTTTGCGAGGATTGCAGAGAACTTAAGATATCCTTGATTCATACCCAGTTCGTAAGTCTCGAGATCGTCCCGCGTTATTCCGGCGACTGCTAAAGCCTGGTCATCAATTTGTGCGTTAGGGTTCGGCTGCATTTTAATATTGAAAGTTTCTTTAACTTCACCGTCAATATCAATAATACCAGAAATTTGGTGAATGCCATTCTTCCAGTACATAGTGCCAGTTGTTTCTAAATCGTAAAAAAGTATTTTAGCCATTTTTTTAATTCAAATAGGGTGGGACATCCATTTTGTAAACTCCTTCTTCTGTATAAGCCCTATATTCGAATGACTCATGGAAATTTCCGCTCTTTAGACACTGTTTAAATTCCCTGACAAGATTTTCAAAAATAGATATGCCTTTCATTACAAGATCTTCCATAAGATGGTGAACGGAAACTTCACATTCTCGGTCAACCGCAATAATGTAATAGGGCAAAATTTCTCCAGCTGCTGTTGTGTAAATTCCAGACTGCAGGTGATAATTTTGGAAGATAATGTCACGTTGAAATTTTCGCGGATCCGCATCTGCACAGATTTTCAGGTCCAAAATAATTTCGCCTATTCCGTCCAGATAAGAAACGAATTTTAAACCTTCATAGTCAAATTCTATCTTGTACTCGGTCTGATGGATCTTTTCTAATATCTGCTTTGCGGCGCGATTATTGAGTACAGAATTTGCCATTCGTTCAGCTAAGGCAAACATATCAGCCGATACCAATGACTTATTTGGATATTTTGCTATTTGCTGTGATTTCCATTCTTTATAAGCCTTTGTTGACCTAGGGCTTGCACCTCCAATTTCTTTTATTTTGTCGCTATCTGTGTAAAAAGTATCTTTTACTGTTTCCGGTTGAAGTACCATAGCATGAACCAACTGGCCCAATAGCATTGAGTCTGTTGTTTCGAAGGTTCTCATTTTGTAATTGATAAATGCGTTTGGGCTGCGTTTGAATTTCGAGAATGAGGAATAGCTCAGTTTCGATTTTCCGTTATTGATATCAGCAATGAGAGCCTTTATAAATTTTTCTCTTTTCTCGGCTTCACTCATTCCAAGGGCTTCAAGGGCCGATAAGGTAGTTTCTATTGTTGTGAGCATTTTGTGTTACTTTTTAGTGTGTTTAGAAATTCGTTGTAAAGTGCGGGATTAAAAAATACAGTCTCATTGAATTCCGACATTTTACCTTGATATGCTTTAAACTTAGGTTTTGATCGTCTAACAGCTCTAGCTGAAACGTCAAAACCTAAGTCTGACCGTACAAGCGACGTAAATAAGCTATCCGTCATTATGCACTTTGCTGATTTGTGTTGACTTGTTTTAGTTCTGTCTTTTTAGCTGAAAGCTTAGTTACGAAATTTTTGTCCGCATGCAAGGCTGGAACAGAATTGAATATTTCTGTTAATTCTTCCAGACTTTTTGCAAAATCTGCCCTTTTTAAAGCTACAAGACTAACAAATTCTAAGTTGTCATGCAATGGGGTATTGTTGTTCCAGATAGTGTTAAGAGCGTCTAATTCCTTGGTTCTTTCGATAACTTTTTTCAAGCTTGGTGCTATTGTAGTCGTGGCTGCCGTTGATTGACTATTCTTCTCGCTCTGTTTGCTTTTATCGCCGGGTACTTGCATATCATCTGAATGCTTAGTATCAGTGTCATCAACGGATCCGGTTGGAACGAGGAATATATTAAGTAGTGTGTTCTTCAAGGCATATGTGGTCGCTTTACCGGCACTTTTATCTTGAGTATCTACACCGTGTCCATATCCTGAAATAATTTGGCTTTCACCGCTGGAATGCATTAAGAGATATTTAGGTTCTACCTCTGTAAATACTGATTGTTTTGTCTTTACACCTGATTTTTGGCCATTATAGTATATTTCCTCTTCCCAACGATCTATTTTGACTGTTGGATTGACTTCAAGTGGAAGGATAACCAAGCCGTGTTTACGCATTGACCGGCCGACTGCAAGTTTTACATCTTTGTCAGAAACCCCTTTATACGAATTGCTACCGCTTCCAACTGTCATATTTTTTTCGATATTCTCAACATCGCCCATAACGGCTAATATTGCATTAACTAAATTTGTCATATTGGCAGAAGATTAAAGGTTAATGATTAATAAGAAACAGATAGTTCCAAAAAATAGGAAAATCGCTACAAGTTGGAAAAAGAAATGAAATACTTCTTTGATGAGGATGATGTCTGCCTCTGTCAGATTTTCTTCCATTGTTTTTAGATAAATAATTACTTTTTTCATGTGTGTGTTACTTTATGTGTGTTTAAACTATTTGATAAATTCTAGCTTTATTTTTTCGGTATCATGATGAGGGAAAAAATCTTCATAGATTATTTCACATCCATCAATGATATTGAAAAACAGCACCTCTGTACCGTGAGGTACTGTCTTGTATATCATTCCATCAAACTTTTGCGAACTCATAATTGAGGATTAATTGGTTTGCTGCTTCCAGTGCTGCCTGTTCAGCCTCTTCATAATTAAAGCCGTCATCGCATGGTCGTAATTTCTGTTCTTCAATTCTTGGATATTCCCAGCCCCCAACAATTACATCTGCGCCTTGTGTTACGAAGTCAATTGTAATACAGATAATATCTTCTTCTTCGAAATAGCCGTCATTGTATTTCGACTGCATAACATAGTACGCTTTCAATGACGCTTTGTCAGCTTCTTGATCTATCAGAACAAAGTTCTCGTTGATTCCTTCGACAATTGTTGTATTTTTCATACCTTTGATTTGTGTTTAAGCACACCTTACATGGTGTGTGTTACTTTTTAAGCCCCGCCCTAACGGGGCTTTGTTGTTATTTGATATTCAAAGTTACAACTTGTTATTTAAAGATACAACTATAATACAACTTTTATTTTAAATTTTTTTTGCTTCCTTTTGGATTCACGCGCCATACATATATCTTTTTGTCAGTTGTTTTTGTTGTAAAACGCATAGCTGGATATTCCTTTTGAATTTTTGTAATAACATTTCTCAAATAATTTTTTTTGGTCAAATCAGCTTCTAAAGCATGATTATCGACTTTTAAGCGCATTAGGATGTCCTTTGCGCTTTCTTTCACGGATTTTTCTATAATACGCATAACTTGAATGTTGTAAAACGGTATATATTTTGTTATATTTATGTTATACAATGTTATAAATGGTTGTATAACAATATTGTAAATATAACAATAATACAACTAAACTACAACAAGTAATACTTAGATATTTGATAATTAGATGTTAAAAAATCTCAAAGAAGCAATTAAGGAAAAGTTTGTTTACGACACCCTTGCTGCAACCGCCTTAGGAATGGACAAAGGAAATCTATCTAGCATGTTAAGAGAAGATCCTTCGTATTTCGACAGGATGCGGAAAGGCCGATATGAAAAGATAAGAACTGTTTTCTTTGAGTATAATATGGACTGGCTCGCTGAAAAAGTAGGGGATGACCAGAAATATAGAGAAGGGGTGACCCAGTACACTCCTACTAGATCGAATGGAAATACACTTGGTGTTCTTCCGGACGATGAGATGGAAATGTTTGACGAAGACGGGAATACTAGATTTTACGAGATATCACCGGGCGTTTATAGAATGAAGGTACCATTAATGTCGGAAACAGCGAAAGCGGGAGCATTGACAGGTTATGCTGATGCGGAATTTATAGAAGATCAAGAATATATTTTTACAACAGTTTACAAGTATCATAAAGGTAATTATAGGGCATTTAAAGTAATCGGTGATAGTATGGATGTGGATCGTCGGACAACATTTGTGCATGGCGATATAATAATTGCCCGAGAAATTAAGAAGGATTTTTGGAAATCAAGGTTTCACACACATAAATATCCTTTTTATGTATTTGTAACAAAATCCGACGGGATTATATTTAAGGAGTTGATTGCCCATGACGTGGAGGCTGGCGTAGTGAAGCTTCATTCTCTGAATGAGGATAAGTCAACATATCCTGATTTTGAATTGAGTTTGAATGATGTGGAGTACATTTTTAACGTTGTCAAAAGAGAAGTAGAAATATAATGAGCATTACAAGCATTAAGGAGCAATTGAACATTACGGAAAGCATCATAAACTATTTAAAATCGAAACAGTTTTTCTCGGAATCGGAAGGGGAAATTTTCTTTGTTTCTGGAAAGGATCCAAGGCCGTCTCGAACAAAGCTCATTTTAGTAAATACTTTGTTCGCTATGAAGGATGAAGACACAGGAGAGATAGATGGATATTTAAATGTAAATATTCAGGATGATGATAATTTATGGATCGAGTATCTGAGCGAGCTTATAAATTTATATTTGGATCAATCGTTGGTTGATGGGTTCAAAATTGAATATACCACCGAGCATTTATTTAAAGTAGCTGAGGGTCTGTTTTTCAAAAACCTTAAATTCAAATTTTCAAAATGATAGAGGAAGAGCACGAGCAATTAAGTTTTAAAAGTGAAGGCGCCAGGCTGGTAAAGTTTCGCCAAAAGATGAACCTTTCACAAAAAGAATTAGCTACAATATTGGGAACAAAGCAGCCAGTTATTTCATTCATGGAAAAAGGTGAGCGGCCATTATCTTTTGCACACCTCCGGACATTAAGAAAGAAATTCAATTTCAATATAAATTGGTATTGTACTGGGGTGGGTACAATGCAGTTTACAGATGAAAATAAAAGCACCCTGATTTCTGACATAAGTACCATTCAGAAAGATTATGAGGATCTTTCGAAACAGTATGACCAGTTAAAAAAAATAGTGTACAAACTTGTGCAAGATGTTTACGCAAAAGATGAATAAGCTAGATCCCTAGCTTATCCATCCACTCAGCGAGTAGCCTAGCCTTATCTTCGTTCGTCGCACGTATGTATTTTAGAAATGACTTTTCGGTTTTATGCCCTGTGGCAGTCATAATAAGCAAATTTGGAACACCTAACATAAACATGTTCGTAGCATAGGAGCGCCTTCCAGTGTGACTGCCGATCATACTGCTTAGCTTGACTTTTTTTTGTACCCCCTCAACTTTAATGATTATCTCCCTGTCGATATTCAAAGCTTTAGATTTGAATATTTCCTTAATTGTACGGTTGAATTCTTGATTGCTAACTGGTTTTGGCCAATTGTTGTCGTATTTTTTTAGAATCTCCCGTAACTTCTTCATTATTGGTATTGTAACGCGTTCCTCAGTTTTGTTCTGCTTCATTCGAAGAAACCGGTCGTCTAAGCTTAAAATTTCGAAATTACTAAAGTCTTCAAATCGCATTCCGCTGTAGCATCCGATCAGGAATAGGTCTTTCACACGATTAAATTTCCCGACAAAATCGTGATTGTGTAGCTTCTCAATATCTTGCATACTTACAGCTACGGTATCGGACTCGTAGTCTGGCTTTATAAACCTACTTGATTTGTGGCCAATCTCTTCGGTTACAAAAAACTCACCTGCTTCATTCATTATTGCTTTGATATCTCGAATTCTGGTAGCGAAAGTGCTTGTTGTCATTCCCAAATCTTCGAAACACATCTTTTTGAACTTGTTATAAAAATTTAAATTAACCTCTTTGAAAGGGATGTTTTCTAGTTTATTGATCTGAATATATCTTTTTAAATTATACAAGGTAGTGTCTTGATTTTTTATTGAAGACTCCTTATATCGCTGCCCTTTCCTCGGTCCCTTAATAATTACCCTAGTTCCATCTCTCCTTTCTTTTATAACCAATTCAAAATATGAAATAAGATCGTGTTGAACATCAGTATTTGCCTCATTGTCTGGAACCTTAATTTTATCCTTAAATTCTTCATCCAGCAGGGCGCGAAGAATATCCTTAGATCTAACCTTATTCGTATTGACCTGGGTCATGCAAAAAGTCATCATTTCATCCAAAGTATCGTTGATCTGGGCCGCAAAACCGTAATTGTTTTTAATTGGTTTTTTTTGATTGTTTTTGAAATACTGATTATTGTAATATTTTTCTTCGATTCGGAACCCAGTATAATATTCAAGGCGGGTACCGGAAAATGAATAGTACAAATACAACTGACCGTCTCGCTCGTTTTTTTTCTTCTTAAAATAGATCTTCGGAATAGCCATAAGTTACAATCTTTTTTGCTGCACACAGTTTATGCACACAGTTTTTAAGGACTATAAAGATACTAATTGATACTGATAGTTATGCTAAATAATTTAGTTTATTGAGCTTTTGGTTTTGAAAGTCATATTCTTTACTAAAAAGATTGTAACAGATTTTTTAAGATATTCTCGGTTCAAACCTCAGCGGGGTCACTTGCTAGAAAACCGTTTTACAGGAGTAGGACGGTTTTTTTATTAGAACAGCTCCTGCAGTTCATGATCATGAAAAACTCGAATTGAATAGTGAATGCAGCTATTTTATTCCGTAAATTTGTATATCAAACACGAAAACTTATGGAAGACAGGAAGATTTCGGTATTGTATGTTGATGACGAAGAAAACAATTTGTTTTCCTTTAAAGCGACATTCCGATTAAAATACAAAGTGTTTACAGCGATTAGCGGAGCGGAAGCAATTGCTATCGTAAAAAGTAACCCGATACATGTTATCATTACAGATCAACGTATGCCGGAGATGACAGGGGTGCAATTCTTGGAAGAGATCATTAAAATGGACGCGGCACCAATGCGGATTCTATTGACGGGATATACAGATATGGCCGCGGTAGTGGATGCTGTCAATAAGGGAAAGATATTTCATTACCTCAATAAGCCCTGGAACGAAGCGGAACTCGATCAAACCATTCAGCGGGCTTATGAAGTCTATGCCGAACGGCAGAAAATCGTGGAGACAAACGCAAAGCTCGAGTCTTCCAATGACCAATTGGAGTTTATGCTGCGTCAAAAGTTGCTTTCTTAACGCCTATATTTGGACAGCAGAGATTATTTTCCTGGTATGGTGACTGTAAACGTGGTGCCCGCATTGGGGTGCGATTGTACATCAATAGTCCCTTGAAGCTTGAGCAAAGCATTTTGTACGTTGTATAAACCGAATCCCATTCCCTTGGCTTGGTCGCTTGCCCTAAAAAATAGCTTAAAGATATCATCGATATGTTCTGGCGAAATGCCAATGCCATTGTCACGGACAACGATCCTCGCCAGGCGGTTGGATACTTCGACTGAAAGGCTGACGAATTGGTCCGCGCGGCCCTTATGTTGATACTTAAAGGCGTTGGATAATAGATTATGGAGAATAAGTTCCAGAACAGCTTTGTCGCATCGGAAGTTTTCCGTTTGTTCGACACAGATATTAAATGCGACCTCTTTATTTTGCGTATACATCTTATAAAACTCCTTCACACTGTCAAAAAGCTCTTCAAAATTGATGTCAGACAACAGCAGTTCACCTCTGCGCAGCAAATAGTAATCGCGCAGGCTGTCTATATACGCATCTAGGCTGACCAGCGAGCTGTCCATCAAATTCAGCAACTCGTGGATCTGATTGATATCATCAAACTCCAGCCCTAGTTTGACTGCCGACAGTACGCCCGTTAACGGATCGCGCAGGTCATGACTTACACTGTACGCAAATTTATCAAGCTCGTCGTAAGCCCGTTGGAGCTCTTGGTTTTTAGTTTCCAATAAGGAGCTGGCTACATAGAATTTATTGGCTTCCTCGATGGCTGAAATAATTTCTTCGGTCTCCCAGGGTTTGCGAACAAATCGAAAGATGTGCCCCTTATTGATCGCGTCTATCACGGTATTCATATCGGCATATGCTGTCAGTAAGATCCGGATCGGCTTTGGAAAAACACCCTTAATACGATGGAGAAACTCGATACCCTGTTCTTCAGGCATACGTTGGTCGCAAAAGATAATACGTATATGCGGATTGGAACGAAGTATAGCTTCCGCTTCGGCAGTATTCGATGCGGTGTGGATGATGTAATTGTACCTAAAGTTTGCTTTGAAACCCACAAGGTTGTTCAACTCATCATCAATATAAAGTATTTCAAGTTCCTTCTGCATAATTCTATAGTCTGGTTCCCTCTCCAAAATGACTGAATTTAGTGATATTTTTTTGCACTACACAAATTTCATTCGAATCAGTTCTTTTGCTCCACTGGAATGTTTAAAATGAAGGTCGAACCCTGCCCTAATTCTGATTCAACTATTATTTTACCATGGTGCTTGGCGATCGTATTATAGGCTATTGACATACCCAGCCCCGTTCCTTCACCGACATCCTTGGTTGTAAAAAAAGGTTCAAAAATCCTGTCGTGTATTTCCGGCGGGATACCAATCCCGTTATCGCCGATTTTCACAAAAATAGAAAAACGGTCTTCAGCGATCCCTGTTTCCACCCATAATTTACCTCCATCGCGGCCATTAAATTTTTTGTTGATCGCGTAAATGGCATTGGTGATTATATTTAAAAACACCTGATTAAGCTTACCTGCATGGCACTCGACCTTGGGCAGCTCTCCATAGCGCTTTTCTACAGCAATTGAGTTATCGATCAGACTGTTCAATATGATCATGGTAGATTCAATGCCTTCATTGATATCGGCAAATTGTAACGTATCTTCATCCACACGCGAAAAGATGCGTAAACTTTTGACAATTTCTGCAGTACGATGCGCCCCGTCATGCATTCCCTTTAGCAGAAAATCTACTTCAGTCTTCAAATAATCAATGTCCAGATCCTCTTTAAACTTCTTGATCTGCACCTGCTTCTCATTATCCGTAAGGTCTGTATTAAAAGCGATTCGCTCAACTTCGGCAAGGGTTTCCCATATCATCTTGATATCTCTTTTCAATGGGGCTACGTTAGAAGAAACAAAGTTTATAGGGTTATTGATCTCATGGGCAACGCCGGCGGTAAGCTGGCCTAAAGATGCCATTTTTTCGGCGGCTACGAGTTGGGACTGTGCTTCTTTCAGTTGTGTCAATGTCGTCTGCAATGATGTGTTGGACTCTTTCAGCTCACGGGTACGCTCGCTGACTTTTTGTTCAAGGACAAGATTCTGTTGCCGGATGAGCTGCTCATTTTCCAGTGAAATAGCCAAGGCTTGAGCCTGCGATGTTTCCTTCTCCTGTTTCAGGATGTTAATCCGGTAAGCAAGGCCGAAAGAGAGCAGTGCCATTTCAATAACTGATGCAATCTGTACTGCATTACCCGTAAAATTATTGTACTCCAGCAGACTATAGTCCTTGAGTAAAAATATGATCGAACCCAGCAGCAGTACTGTCCATCCGTAGACAAAGAATTTTGCGGGTTTAAAGCCATTTATCATAATCCGGTAGGATATATAAAGAACAAATAGCGAACCGACCCCCGTCGTCGCTTGCATGACAAAGAAAGCGAACTGAGTGAGATGGCTTAAGGCCAGGATACCCCCGCAAGAAAACAGACCGATAAAGATCAAGATGATGCGCCGGGACCGCAACGCGTTGCTCGAGAACTGAAGAAATGCGTCGGCAAAAAGCAATGCACTGAGGCCCGAGAGGCACCCGAAAATAATAGGTCCTCTTGTGGCCAGATAAGGCCAGCTGGGCCATAGATACTGAAAACTGTAGCCTTCGATACCCATCTGGGTAACCCCTGCACAAACTATATAAAGCACGTAATAGAGATAGGCTTTGTCACGCACAGAGAAAAACAGAAAAAGATTATATATCGCCATAATAAAGACGATCCCCATATAGATTCCACTGATAAGGCTTTCACTATTCATTTGAGACATGAATCTATGCTCATCGGTGAGGTAAATCGGAAGGATAATCTGTTCTGTGCTTTTGACGCGAAGGAAGAGAACAGTTTCAGACTGTTTTGGCAGATGTATATCAAAGACATATTGGGGCACCTTATATTTTCGGGCAGAAAAAGGGCGATGCTCACCCAGTGCTGAAGACTGATAGGTCCCATCAGCACTGGGACTGTATAGTTCCACCTCATCCAATAAAGGATAGGCGATTTCCAGTAAAAGGTCAAGGTCTCGCTCCGAACTGTTTTTAATCGGAAAACGTAGCCATACAGCGGATGTCGACGTCCCTAGATTAGGCACATCCGCGTCGAGCGGAACGAAAGCTGAGGAAGCCAAAATCGCCGAAAATGACGAATTTTCCACACCAATGTAGCGTTCTAAATGGCGCCCGGCCAGCAGACGCTTTCCCTGCTGATCAATGGTAAGCTGCGCAAGCACCGGCCTCCAGCAGGTGACAACAATAAGACATAGAAAGACCAACCACCGCTTCATCGTTATCGCTATTTCTTTGCCTCCGCAATGACTAAATTCATCGAAACTAAAAAGCAGCCGCACTCATCGGCCCTGTCAAGAGCCCGTTGAAAATCGTCGAGTTCGGATTGACTTAATTTTCCTTTATCAAACATCTCCAGGAGGATTTTATCTAAATACAGATAGCGGTTCGCCTCTTCTCTCGATCGGGAGACCATACAGGACGTCTGCAATCGCACCTCTTGAAATCCATGCGCTAGAAGATCTGCCGTAAGCTTGTTGCCTGCCCAGCCATTATTGACCTTTTCTTCTGTTAGATAATGACCTATTTTAGCCTCGATACCGACCTGATTGGTATATAGCGTCAGGCTATTCCAAATGGTCTCTACGATCACAATAGGTTGTCCGGGACGCAGTATGCGGTATACCTCCTGAAACATTTTGTCAGGAGCAGTGAGGTGTTGCACCACACGTTCCATCCGCACACCGTCGATGCTTTCATTTTCAAAATCGAGCTGGTACACTTCCCCTTGCACGAAACTGACATTACCGATATCCTTACTGCTAGATTTTGCATGCTCAATTAGCGCCTCGTCGTGATCCACTCCAACGACACGCACTTCACTGCCCAGCATCTGAGCAAGGTTGATGGCATCCATTCCCGTTCCGCAGCCCAAATCGGCGATTACACCTGTTTTGATGTTGTTAAAAGGGGAATAGGACTGTATTTTTAATTGTTTTAGAAAATCTGCGGTATCTTGTAAATAACCGGCACCATAATGTTTCTTATCCATCACAAAATATTTAAATGACGATGATCTATTGTGAGATCTGTCGACGTATGTTTCAGATTTTTGATCACTTCTGCCAGATTCCAGCGTTCAAGATTAGGAATATCGATCTGATAATGGATTTCAATTTCTTTCTTCCGCAGGGTCTCGATACGGACGATATCAGAATTTTGGCGCAGCGATAGAATGGCTTCTTTATTTTCCTGATCCGCCTCTGTTAAGGTATCCAGGTTGTTCATGATCATGACCGTTGCCAACAAATCCAGTTTGGGGTAATAGAAGGTCCCATTGTTGCCAACGCTGGTATCTATTCGATAACCCACACTTTCGGCGAGTTTTACCGTGTAGGGAGCACATAAGGCAAACAAAGACTTGATGCCAAGCTGAGTGCTTATGGCTGCCCCCGCCCGCGTCAAGAAGATACTGCCAATACCATAGCCTGCAATCTCACGGGAGTTCCAGAGGCCGCAACCTTCGCCGGTACCTTGTTGTGCATAGTCGTATACGAGGTCATAAATACGGGCGTCCATAGCACCTGTAGCCTGCTCTATTGGCAAAGCTTCGCTACCGCCAGCCACATGGATGCGGACGCCACCATATACTTTTTCTCCGTCCAGGGATTCGACGATAAGGACGAATGATGCTGGATTGTACATCCATTCATTTTTGGATGAAGTAACCTTCTTGACTCCTATGGCCGTCAGTACATGAGCATGCCCCTCTATAAAACGTTCGCAGGTTTGAGGATCATCAATTGCACGAAATGCTCTCAGCCGGACAACTGGACGGCCGTCGTTGAATAATAATGCCACCGAAATGATTTATTTGTCGTTCAAACACAAAACTAATCAATAAAACCCAAAGCTGTTTACGGCCTAAGTAAATAAAAAGCCATTAAACGGTTGCCGCCTTATTCGTATATGGCCCTAAAGATAGCACATCACATATTCGTGCGAAGGTCACTTATTGTCGAGTCTGCAAAATGTTTTTAAAAATCTGGCCATCTTTGACAATAAGCAGGAAGTTTTTGTTGGGGTCTGCCAAAAGCTTTAGATCTTTGAGCGGATCTCCATCAACCAGTAGCATGTCCGCCATAGCTCCTTCTTCAATCACACCGAGCTTACCGGGATACGGGCTGCGGAGTCCCGCCAGCTGTAACAAGGCTGCATTGTCCTGTGTGACCATTTTGATAATTTCGGCGTTGGTAAACCATTTTTGAAGCCGGAGCAAAAATGAGTTTTGCTGTTCATTTAAGTCGGGTTCAAAAAGGAAATCCGTTCCCCAAGCCAGCTTAACACCATATTTTTTTGCCATCGGCCATACTTTTGTCTGGCCCTCAATCACTGGCCTACGTTTGATGCGGCGTTGTGGATCCATATCAGGGGTATCTTCTACCAGGTTTTGCAGGCTGAGCCAGACGCCTTTTTCGGCCAGCAGCCGTATGGTTTCTTCGTCCAGCAATTGGCCATGTTCTACACATCTGACACCTGCTTCGACAGCTCGTCGCACGGCTCTTGCCGTATAGGCGTGCACAGTGACATAGGTGCCCCAGTCCTCCGCCGCTTCTACCGCGGCCTTCATTTCATCAAGGGTATATTGGGTCACATCTACTGGATCATAGGCAGAAGAAGTGCCGCCCCCGGCCATTAGTTTAATTTGGCTCGCGCCAAAGCGGAGATTTTCACGGACGGCCGTCAATACTTCATCGCGGCCATCGGCAATAAAAGTGGCCCCATATCTTTCCGCTCTTGACACGATGCCGAAAAATCGACGCGATTTCTCTTCCGGCGTCCTAAAATCACCATGCCCCGCGGTTTGGCTTATCGTCGCGCCCGATGGCCAGATCCGTGGTCCAGCGAGTTTGCCCTTGTCGATCGCAGATTTTAGCGGAAATATAGGTCCACCGACGTCACGGACACTGGTAAATCCCCGCAGCAACATTTTCTGTGCCGATTGTCCCACTCTCTCGAGCAGAAACTCTTCGGAGAGATCGCTTGTCATCATCTGTGGCATAGTCAATGCCCCAAAAACCAAATGCACATGCGCGTCGATTAAGCCCGGAATCAAAGTTTTTCCTCTGGCGTCAATCTTCAACAGATTCTCGTCTGGAAGGCTAATAGGAGAATCGCTGATCTTTTCGATCAGATTGCCCCGAATGAGTACATGCCGTGGCCCAGTAAGTGACTGTGAAGAGTGATCGATGAGTTTGACATCTTGCAGCAGCAGAAGCTTTTGTTGTGCTTCTACAGCATGAAGGCTGAGCGCAACGTAAATGATGGTAAATATATGGCGTAAATACATAAGCGAAGCGATAATTCATTTCGTAAACAATGGGTGATAAAGATTAAGCTAATAATGAATTATTTGCCTCGCTTCATCTAATTAAGGTTAACTAATAAATTGACGTTTTGTTTTTCAGCGGATAGATTAAAAAACAAAACAATTTTATAAAATAGGCAATAACCCCTGAATACCAGTATTTTTTTTGGCATGGGAATCGCTATTTTCACAATGATGAAAAAACTGCCTTTTTTACCGATTCGGATGATCCTGAGCGTAGCTGTTTTGGCTGGGCTATCCTGCTCCTGTGGCAATCCGGCAAAAAATACGCAAGTTCGCCAAAGAGATTCGGCGCAGTCTGCTATTCTTTCTGCCAGAGATACTGTGGCAGCACCGGAATTTCCGGCATTACCGATCAATTATGACCAGACCACGGTGCTTAAAAACGTGTATGTCATAGACCGCGAAGGAGCCGTGCTGCGTCAGGGAGCAGATCAGAAGGCTCCCGCGCTCGGAAGATACCCTTATGGTACAAAGCTGGACGTTATTGGCGAAGAGGGTGATTGGATAGCGGTGATGGATCGCATCCAGCGTAGTCAGAAAGAAGCCGACGGACAGACCATTGAGGTTACTAGATGGGAAAAGGTCTATGTGGCAAAGGCGAAGCTTGGCACGCAGGATAAGATCAAACTTTCGCCCAAAGATCTGAATCTTATTCTACTACAGAAGGTCGGTGATAAGGAAAATTATTATGAAAAGGGACAGCCCTTGGACAAGTATCTGCACTTGGAGCTGATAGACGAACAAACCTTCCAGGCTGCTAAACGTACCGCGCAGGATGAAATGCTGAAGGATACGCTTTCCTATAAAAAGACGGGAATGACCTTGGATTTACCCTTAAAAAACGGTAGACGGTTGACCTTTACTGATCATGACATAGACAACGAGCTTCACGCCAGATACGATTATATGGGACATTACGATTTTCTGAATGCCTATGCGGTAAGCGGCAGTTATTGGGAGAGTGGAGATGTGCGGCTCTTTGATCGAAACGATGGCCATCTGATCGTAGAATGTGGCGATTATCCGCATTTCTCGACAGACAAAAAATACTTGATGACCCTGCATGCCGATCCGTACGAAACGACAGGAGACCTGCAGCTCTTCCACGTGAAACAAGGTAAGATTGCACCCATGCTTTTTTTTAGCTTTAAGTGCTGGATGCCGGCGGGAGAGGAAGATCTCACTTTTTGGGGCAGGGATGGACATATTTACGCAGCAGTCAATCATATCGATGCCTACTGGACCGAGAAGGGATTCTTGAGTGATAGATACCAGTTTCTTCGGATCAAGGTACTCGAACCTTAAAAGATAGGGCCTTTGGTGCAGTCCAGAAAGACTATGATTGCTTAATAAAACGAGGAGGTTTCTCTGTTTTGGGTAAAACTATTCTGTGGGCTGCCTGTTGTATTCCGTAAAATAGATTATAAGTTTGTAATTTAGTCAGATGAAACTAAAAACACGATTAATGTTTGTCCTTTTATGCTGTGCAGTCACACTGGCGAACGCGCAGGATCAGTCGTGGAAGGAACATAATAAATGGATCTGGGGTCCTTCAGTCGGGTACCAGTACCAAAGTGGAAATTTTCTGAAAGTTTCAGGCTGGGGTTTGTTCGCGCCCAATGATTTCCAATACATGAAAATTGATGCCGGAGCCAATTTCAGCTGGATGGAGAATCAAACGACCGTAATACCCGAGGTCGGCTTTACCTATTACCTCAACGACTTTGTATTGTTTCCCTTTGTAAAGGCCGAATTGACTCCCTATACCATCACGCCTAAGGTCGGTGCCAGCTTATTTTCAATTCTGGATCTGGGGATAGGTTATGGATTTGACTATAACACCAAGAAGGATTTCAAGCCGCTCGATGGAATTACGGTATCCGTGGGGGTCAACATCCCTCTGAATTTTCATATTTATTAAACCTTGAGTGATGCGAAACAAGAGTGTTTATTGGCTGTGTTGTATCGTGATATATTTTGCTTTTGGCGGCAAAGCGAAAGCGCAGGATTATCTGGTCGGTCCGACGCTGAGCTACCAGTTTCAAAAAGGAAGTATCGTTAAAACGGGCGCCTACTTCGCATTTCCTTTTTCGGGGGATCATATTATTCGGGCAGATGCTACAGCCAATTTCACCTGGACACAAAGTAAATTTGCCGTAATTCCCGAAGGAGCATTGTCATACTATCCCCAAACGTACGTGTTGACACCTTTTGTCCGTGCCGAGCTGACTCCCTATACGCTGACACCGAAAGTTGGTGTGAGCCTGGCCACTTTGCTGGATCTGGATTTCGGCTATGGTTTTTCCATCAAAAAGAAAACGGATTATCAGCCGATAAAAGGCTTTGCAGTGTCGCTGCGGTTTAGCATCCCATTAAACTATCGGCTCAATCTATAATAGCATGGGGTAGGGCGTGTGTTTTTCCCTTATTTATCTAACCATTTTTTGAAGGCGGCGACCTTTTCCCGTGATACAATAAGGTCCTCGGACCCATAATGGTGAAGGAAAACTTTTAATCTAGCGTTGGAATGGACGGCTATCTTTTTGATGGCATCAAAATGAATAATAGCGCTACGGTTGATCCTGAAAAAGTCAGTGGGCGACAGTTGCATCTCCAGCGCGTCAAGACTTTGGTCCAAAAGATAATTTCCGTTTTCCGACGTATAGACATATGTTCCCTTGTTCTCGCTATAGATACATTCGACTTGTTTCGTTGTGACAACTTTTAGAAACTGGCCTATCCGGATGGTAAACCGTTCTTTATACATCGCCCCACCTCTGCTAAAGAAGGATTCGAGCGCTCTTAAGTCCATTTGCTGAACAGGTTTTCGAAATTGAATAAATTTCTCGATAGCATTTTTGAGTTCGGTATCATCAATTGGCTTTAGAAGATAATCAATGCTGTTCTGTTTAAAGGCACGCAACATATAATCATCATAAGATGTTGTGAAAATAATTGCCACGGCAGGTTTTACCTGCTCAAGAATATCGAATGAAATTCCGTCGGCAAGCTGAATGTCCATCAGGATCAGGTCAGGATCTGCATTTTTGGCAAACCACTTAACGGACTCTTCCACCGTCTGCAATGTAGCGAGGACAGTATAGCCCAAATGTTCCAGTTTGCGCCGCAGTAATCTTGCCGAAGGCAATTCATCCTCAATAATTAATATTCTCATAAAAAGCGGTATTTCAAATAAAAAATGAATCCTCAATTTCGGATAAATAAATGGAAACAGGTTCGGTAATCTGTTTAGCGATGAAGATTCTGCCAGTCCGGTTGTTACAAAGTTTTGTCATACGTTGACTTATATAGCTAGATCGGTTTTTATGATCGGAAGTTCAACACAAAAAGTTTTGTCATTTTGCCAGATATTGACCGGTCGGTCGGAAAGCAACGCATAACGCTCCGCAATATTTTTCAGTCCTATGCCGGACTGTTGATGCAGCACTTTCTTTTTTTGTACCTTATTTTCCACAATCAGATAGTCTTCTTTTCGATAGATCCGCAACAGTAAGGGATTTTTAAAGGATATTACATTATGTTTAACTACATTTTCTATAAGTAATTGAAGGGAAAGCGGTAATAGCTGCTCTTGCGGAGCAACTTCATCAAGTTCCATGTGGATATCTATGCCATCTTCAAACCGGAGGCTAAGTAACGAGAGGTACGCTTTTGAGAAAGTCAGTTCTTCCTGCAAGGGAACAAGACTCTTATCTTTATGCTCCAGAACATAGCGGTATATTCTGGAAAGATTTGTGGTAAAGATGCTCGCTTTTTTGGGATCTTCCTCAATAAGGCTATTCAGTACATTTAAGCTGTTGAATAAAAAATGGGGATCGAGTTGGTTCTTTAATGAGGCAAATTGGGCTGAGATCTGCTGCTTTTCCTGCTGACTTTCTTTGATCTGGTAGTCTTTAAATCGTTTATAAAAATAAAAGCCAAAGAAAACCATGGAAATAAACAAAGAGGTGACCGTTATTTGGAAGTAATAGATAACATGCTGTTGATAGATAAAATCAACAAAACGCTGTGAAAAACTTTTGGGACCATCGGCAACAAATAAACCAGAGAAAAAAGCATTGACAACAAAAACCACAAGTATGGTTAAAATGATGCTTCCAGTATAAAAAACGATCATCCTCTTTCCAAAATCTCTGCCCGACGGATATCTGTCGGATACCCATTTTGAAAGGTATACATTCCCAAGGAAAAGCAAGAAGCCATATAGCAAACCTCTGGCCATATGGGGATGGAGAAAAAAAGATAACCAAGGGATATCCCTGCGGTCAAGCTTAGCTACGACCACAAAATACATGCAGACAACGAAGCTTGCCAGTAAAGCCTGTACAATGGTTTTATAAGGTAGTCTTTTCACCGCAATGTCATTTATATTCTTTTAATATCTGCACCGCCCGGTCCCGCCCCCAGGAAGGAGCAAACGGAATCGTTACTTTCTCTTCATCGAATAAAGATAGTGCTTTTCGCACATCCTCACATTCCTGACTTATATCTTGATTGAAATATTTCTTTGAATTTAATTGGAACTCAGCGATTCCTAATCTTGCACGGGGATTGTTTGGCTCGATGGCCAATGCTTTTTGATAGTACCCAATGATGATGGGGGCAAGTTCTTTGCCTTTGGTCATTGGATCGGTTAGCATAAATGCCGTTTTGTTCATAGCCCTCAACACAAGCCACTCTGCATTATTGTCCTGTTTGCTATCGTCGAGGATGGCTTCCGAAGCTTCGACATATTTGACCCGGAGCTCCTGGTCTTGCTCCGAAAAGGCGGCTGTGGTCAGTACCATAGCTTGATAATAGGCAGGAATCCAATTGTCTTTAGCGGCCTGGGCGATACTCTCCAGTTTAGCTGCGGCCTGCTGAGCCTGTCCAGATCGCCATAAAGTCATTGCTTCCGTCATGTTTTTTTCGTAGTTGCGCTGTGCAGAAGCCTTTGTGGCCAACAGGCACATCAAAATTAAAATTGCTGTTTTCATAATTTATATCAATTGCGTTTGTCTGTATATTGCTGTTTATAATAAGATGTTCTAATCATTGGCCAAGTTCTATAGAATCGGCAATCTCAGCAATTAATTGGGGATGAACCATCAGATTGTCTAGATGAATTGTAATTGCATATAGGTTTTCCACTTGATTATCCTTCTTCCGGGTAAAAGTGTCCAAAAGACGAGCCGCTTTGCTGTAGGTACGATAGGACGACGTTCACATATTCCTTTTCCTGGCCAATATGGGCAGCAATACTCCTCGTTCATAAGAGTGGATGGAATGTCAAAAAACAACGACGAACTGCCCTTTTTCGATTTTATGCCGTAAATTAAAGGGTGAAAAGAAAGTCTGTCCCCAGACACAGGTCTAAATAACTTCAAGAAGATGCAAATAACCGTTTTAGATGACTATCAGGATGCTGTCAGGCATCTGAATTGTTTCAAGTTGCTTGATGGTCATGATGTTCAGATATTGCAACAATCCTATACAGATATCAGTGAATTAGCTTCTATACTTCAGGATACGGAGGTGCTGCTCCTGATCCGTGAACGTACCAAAATCACTGCAGAATTGCTTCAGTTGCTTCCAAAGCTCCGGCTTATAAGTCAGACGGGTAAAATTTCCAACCATTTGGATCTGGACGCCTGTAACGCTTACCGTGTGGCGGTGGCCGAAAGCTCCGGTTCGCCAGTCGCCCCCGCGGAATTGACCTGGCTTTTAATCATGGCCGGTCTGCGGAGATTGCCAGAAGCTGTTGCGGCCATGAAAGCAGGAAAATGGCAGATAAATATCGGTCAGTCGGTCGCAGGAAAAACCATCGGAATATGGGGCTACGGAAAAATTGGCCGGCTGGTAGCCAGATACGCAAAAGCTTTTGGTGCAGAAGCAATTGTTTGGGGAAGCGAAGGCTCCCGTGAAGAAGCGGTAAAAGATGGATGCCTGGCAGCATCAAGCAAGTCTGACTTTTTCCACTTTGCCGATGTGATTACCTTGCACCTACGTTTGCTCCCTGCAACCCGCGGAATCGTAAAACTTGAAGATCTGCGCTCCATGAAACCCTCTGCTTTGCTAGTGAATACTGCCCGGGCAGAACTGATTGAGCCAGGGGCTTTACTTCAGGCATTGAGAAACGGTACCCCTGGCGCTGCAGCAGTCGATGTCTATGAATCCGAGCCTGTGCTGGATCCCCAGCACCCCCTATTCCTTCTGCCCAATGTGATCTGCACACCGCATCTGGGATACGTGGAAGAAAATGCCTACGAGCAACTGTTTAAATTGGCTTTCGAAAATATCGTGGCTTTCGCACAGGGGCGTCCTCAGCATATTGTGAACCCTCAAGTACTCATAGCACCGGCGCATGGATAGCCGGTGAATTTGTCCGGCGCGCTTTGTTATCGTAGGTGATCTGCAGCAGACATGATCGAGATCCTATCTTATTTATTGGGTTAAAATGCGTAATATTGAGTGCAATAACTGGTCTCTGCCCTGCAGGCAGAAAGTATTGCTCATGAGAATTTTGCAGATGACGGATTTTACGAAGCTTAATCAGCCTACCGGGCGAACCATATATCTAGACGGAAGAGAATACCTTTTTTTCGGAGGAACTTCTTATTTGGGTTTGGCAACCAATCCCGAATATACCGAACTTTTTATTGAAGGACTAAAGCGGTACGGTATTAACAATGGAACCTCGCGCAGTAATAATGTTCAGCAGGCGATATTTGACGAGGCCGAACAATATGCCGCACAGCGCTTTGGTTTTGAATACAGCTTGCTGCTGTCAAGTGGTTATCTGGCGGCACAATTTGTCGTAAAAGCATTATCAGCAGAGGGCGAACTGCTGTATGCCCCCTCCTGTCACCCTTCCATGTGGAAAAATCAAAACCCTGATGTCAGCGGCAATTTTGAGAATTGGGGTAAGCAAACCGTCGACTATATTAACCAGGCATCGGAAACATCATTTGTTATCATCAGCAATAGCTTGGATAACATGACACCGATGCGGTATGACTTTAGCATTTTTAGCCGGATTTCAAAGGAAAAAAAAGTTGTGCTATTGCTGGACGATTCTCACGGTATCGGTGTATTATATAAAGATGGACTTTCTTTGCTCCCTCAAGATCTGCCGGAAGGAAATATCGAGCTGATTGTTGTGGCTTCATTGGCAAAGGGCCTAGCTACCGACGCAGGCTTGATTTTGGCGAATAAGAAGCGTATAGAGGCATTCAGGAGATCCAACTTCTATACCGGCGCATCGCCAAGTTCTCCCGCCGCGCTCCACGCCTTTGTATATGGTGAACACATTTATAGGCAACAATTTGATAGATTACAGGCGAATATTCTTCACTTTGCGAATGTTAGCGCTGGAAAGTGTAACTTAAAGTCAATACCTCACTTCCCAGTTTTTTCATCGCAAGATACCGGGCTCTATACAAGGCTAGTGGAGGCCGGAATACTGGTGTCGAGTTTTCCGTATCCCTTGCCCACAGATCCTCTATTGAATCGGATTGTCATCAATGCACACCATAAACCGGAAGATTTGGAACTCTTGGGCAAGGCGATGAGCATATCTTGATTTTTCTGTGACAAGCATTGGATCAACTTGTTGTAAATTAGAGAATTGTTCTTATTTTTGGATTCTATTTAGCAGACCGTTTGTGGTAAAATAAGGTTAATTGATTGTAAATGTTTGGTTTTTGGAAGCGTATTTATCAAAAAAGTATTTAAATAATTTCCATTCCTCATTTTAAAACAATACTTTTGCATCCCCAAACATTAGTTGGCTTAAGGGTTGAAAAATAAATAATTACAGTAAAATAGATATGACTAAAGCAGAAATTATTGCAGAAATCTCTAACAAAACTGGCTTAGAGAAGGTAGATGTTCAAGAGACCGTAGAGGCGTTCTTTAAAGTGGTCAAAAACGCAATGATCGGTGGAGAAAATGTATATGTAAGAGGTTTTGGTAGCTTCGTAGTCAAAAAAAGAGCTGAGAAGACTGCAAGAAACATTTCAAAAAATACAGCAATCATTATTCCAGAACACTTTGTTCCTAGCTTCAAGCCAGCTAAAATTTTCGTTGAGAAAGTAAAAAATGGCAATAAATAATCTTTAAAATAGATTAAAATGGCGAAAACCAAACAGATAATAGTAGTCGGAGCAGTCGTAGCGTTGGTTGCAGTGCTTTTTGCGCAACCTATTAAAGGTTTGGTGGACAAAGAAAAACACACTGCTGCAGCATCTGAATCCGAACCTTCCAACGAAGTGAACCTGGAAAATATCTCTTCGATGACAAAACAGGGGTTAGATGCTAGTTTAGTCAAAGAAATTTCCGATATTGAGGCCCAGGTTGCAAAGGCTTCTGGCGAAGAGAAGATAAAGCTGTTGCAACAGTTGGCAAATAAGTGGGACGATGTTGCAAAGCCTGCCCCTCAGGCATTTGTCTATGAGGAGATGGCCAAGCTTTCACCCAAATTTGATTATTGGCTGAAAGCGGGTAATGCTTATCGTGCTGCTTATACAAATTTGCAGGATTCTACTTTAGCTCAGGCGTTGAACCAAAATGCCATCCGTGCATATGAGGCTGCGTTAAAAGCCAATTCAAGTAGTCTGGATGCAAAAACAGGATTAGGTGCCGCAATGGTATCAGGTACAAACAATCCAATGGCAGGTATTGCCTTATTGCGGGAGGTTGTAGCCGCTGATCCTAAAAATTTAGAAGCAAACAAAACTTTGGGATTGTTTTCTCTACAGTCCCGTCAGTTTGACAAAGCCATCGAGCGTTTTAAGACCGTCATCGATCAGAAACCCGATGCAGAGTCATACTTTTACTTAGCCACAGGCTATGAAAATATTGGGATGAAAAATGATGCCATAACTGCTTTTCAAAAAAGTAAGGAACTGGCAGCTGATCCGTCCCTATCACAATTCATCGATCGAAAGATCGCGGAATTGAGCAAGTAATTAATTTATTATTTATAATCATTAAAAAATTTAGCTATGCCAAGCGGAAAAAAAAGAAAAAGACACAAGATGGCTACTCACAAGCGTAAAAAACGTTTAAGAAAAAATAGACACAAGAAAAAATAGTCTTGTGATAAGCTTTTAAACATCTTGGCCCATTTTGCTGAGATAGCTTTTACGAAACGATCTACATGTCTTTCAGGGTATGTAGATTGTTTTTTTCGTAACAACGTTCTTTAAAATGTTTAATCGGATGCCTAAAATTGCGGTAGGATATCGCATAGGCGTCAAAAATGAGTAGCTTTTGGTAAAGGAATTAATTATCGATTCAACTCCTGATAAAGGGGTAACTATTGCTTTACTACAAGACAAGCAGCTGGTTGAGCTTAACCGCGAACCCGCCAATAATAATTTTGCTGTCGGAGATATCTATCTCGGACGTATCAAGCGGATTATGCCGGGATTAAACGCGGCGTTCGTAGATGTAGGCTACGAAAAGGACGCTTTCCTACATTATCTGGATCTGGGTCCTCAAGTGCAGTCGTTGCTCAAACTTACGCGTATAGTGAAGAATGGCAGTTATCAAGAGAAACTGCTCAATAGTTTAAAACTTGAAAAGGATATCGATAAAGCTGGCAAGATCTCTGATGTCTTGAGCAAGAACATGCTTGTGCCAGTACAAATCGCCAAAGAACCCATCTCAACAAAAGGACCTCGTCTGAGTTCAGACCTTTCAATAGCCGGTCGTTTTGTCGTTTTGGTGCCTTTCTCAAGTACTGTTTCCATTTCCAAACGTATCAAAGGCAGCAATGAACGCAACCGCCTTAAGAAGATTGTGGAAGGAATAAAACCACCAAACTTTGGTGTAATTATCCGTACCGTCTCTGAAGGTAAAGGCGTCGAAGAGCTGCAACGTGATCTATTGGACCTGATCTCAAAATGGGAGCTATTTACCAAACGTCTTCGGAATGCTGAACCGCCTCAAAAGGTTCTCGGTGAAATGGATCGTGCATCCACTATTCTCCGCGATATCTTGACAGACGAGTTTTCGCATATTTATGTTAATGATCCTTCGATCTTCGAAGAAACAAAATCATATATACACGATATATCTCCGGATCTGGAAAAAATTGTGAAGCTTTACAAACATAAAGAACCGATTTTTGACCATTTTGGAGTTGAGAAGCAAATCAAGGCAGCTTTTGGCAAAACGGTAACATTACCGGGTGGTGCGTATCTTGTCATCGAGCATACGGAAGCCCTTCATGTCATCGATGTCAATAGTGGTAACCGCTCTGCCAATAAGGAGAATCAGGAAGACAACGCATTGCTGGTCAATATGGAAGCAGCAAAGGAAATTGCGCGACAACTGCGCTTGCGTGATATGGGTGGAATTGTAGTCATCGATTTTATCGATATGCATAAACCCAATCATCGAAAAGAGTTGTATACGTTCTTAAAAGAGTGTATGGCTTCGGATAGAGCGCGACATACGATTTTACCACCCAGCAAATTTGGCTTGGTGCAGATCACCCGTCAGCGCGTAAGGCCTGAAATGAATATCGTCACAAATGAGAAATGTCCCGCTTGTGATGGTACAGGTGAAATCCGCTCAAGTATTGTCCTGATGGATGATATAGAAAATAATTTGAGTTTTATTCTTCAGGAACAGAACGAAAAAAAGGTGACCTTATGTGTTCACCCTTATATAGACGCCTACATTAAGTCTGGTCTGATCTCAAAAAGAATGAAATGGTTTATGAAGTACGGTAAATGGATCAAAGTAAATCCAATGACGTCATATTATCTAACTGAATTCCACTTCTTCAACGCAAAAGATGAGGAAATCAAGTTATAATAGAAAGAGATTAACGAAAAGGGTTAGCAGTGATGCTAGCCCTTTTTTGTTATATCCAATGGATCCGGATGCCATCTTTCTCCATTTTCCGGAAATAGGTCATCTGCCGTTTGGCGTAACGGTGGATTTCGGTCTCCAGTTTTGTAACAAAGCTTTCATGATCCATCTGCCCCAATAAATACAAGGAGGCGTATTTATATTCAAGGCCATAGTATTGCAATTGCTCGTGAGAGATCCCGGCGGTTAGCAGCTGTTGCACCTCCTCTAGAAATCCCGTGTGTAGTCTTTGCCGAAGTCTTCCGCTAATACTCGCCCGTCGTTGTTCAAGGGAAGGGTTGAGCCCGAAGACTATCGTATCCAGGCTCTTTTGTTGGATGGCAAAGCCCGGATGTTGTTGAAAGAACTCCATGATTTCAATAGCTCGGATAATCCGCTTTTTGGTTGAACGGTCTATGCGAAAGTCGGCCGGTACATCATAATCATCCAGGCGCTCCTGCAAAACTGACGTTGGCTGGTCAGCCAGAGCCTCTTTGAAACCTGCTATGCTAGGGATCTGTGCATACGGATTCCGCTGGATGACACTCTGTAGGTATAAACCAGTACCACCACATAAAATCGCCTGTTTGCCTCTCTTTAAAATGGATTGGTAAGCGTGATGAAAATCGCTAATGAAATGGCCGAGATTATAGTGTTCTCCGGGTTCGCGAATATTGATGAGATGATAAGGAATATCCTGGTATTCTGCCAGATCTTTCCCCGTGCCAATATCCATATGGCGGTAGATCTGTCTCGAATCAGCGCTGATAATTTCACCGTTTATCTGCTGGGCAAGCTGTACGGCCAATTTTGTTTTTCCGGATGCCGTGGGGCCAAGGATAACAATAACTTTCTCTCTTGAGGTCACGCTGTGCCCCAAAAGAGAAAGTATATGGTCTAATCTGTCTATCACACGACAAATTTAGTCCATTTTTCTGTTCCCTCGTTATTTTTAACTACGGTATCGATAAAGGCCATACCTCTTACGCCGTCGTATACTGTCGGGAAATCCTGCTCTTCGGGGGTAGGTGTCCTGCCCTCACGTTTGGCTGTCACAGTCGAAGCAAAGTTACGGTAGATATTGGCAAAGGATTCCAGTAAGCCCTCTGGGTGACCTGCCGGCACACGGGTATTGTGTGTCGCAAAGGAACTCAATGTATAGGGAGCTGCATAGGCATTTCCGGTACGGTACAGCTGGCGCGGCTGATCCAGCATCTTGATGATCAGATTATTTGGATCCTCATTGGCCCACTCCAATCCGCCTTTTTCGCCGTAAATGCGGATACGGACAGCGTTTTCTTCTCCCGCAGAAATCTGTGAAGCCATCAATACGCCTTTTGCGCCATTCTCGAAGCGTAGCAATACCGAACCGTCGTCGTCGAGTAAGCGCCCTTCAACAAAAGTAGTGAGGTCAGCGCATAGCTCCTGAATCTTTAACCCCGAAACGTATTCCGCAAGGTGCGCTGCATGCGTACCGATATCACCCATAACCAGCGATTTTCCCGAACGTTTTGGGTCTGCACGCCAGGCCGCACCGGCATTGCCTTCACGCTCCGTCAAACGGCTTAACCAGCCCTGCGGGTATTCAACAACGATTTTTCTTATTTTTCCAAAATGACCTTCTTTGATCATGGCTTTCGCTTGCTTGACCATGGGGTAGCCCGAATACGTATGTGTAAGGCATAGTGTACGGCCCGTACGCTCAACCGTCGCTTGCAGTTCTTTGGCTTCCTCAACAGATACGGTCATTGGTTTTTCGACAACAACGTCAAATCCCTTTTCCATTGCCAGTTTGGCTGGGGCAAAGTGTAAAAAGTTAGGAGTAACAATCGTTACAAAATCCATACGCTCGCCTTCTGGAAGCAAAGATTCCTTTTCGATCATCTCTTCATAATTCAGATATACACGTTCGGGAGCTACAAATAAGTCTTCTCCAGATTGTTTTGAAATTTGTGGATCTATACTGAAAGCACCACAGACCAATTCAATCTTACCATCCATAAAAGCGGCGATACGGTGTACGGCCCCAATAAAGGCGTCATTTCCACCTCCGACCATACCCATGCGAAGTTTTCTCTTCATAACATTATTATTTTGATTATTTATTTTTCAATTTAACAGTGTACAATATACACAATTTAGCTTATTTAATATATAAAATCATCTTGATGCTTCCCAAATTTTCCTTGAGGAAGCCTTTTGGGTGTTGGGCTACCAACGTCCTGAGCTCCTCCTGACTGCGATAAGGGTAACGACCTGTCGCGTCTACCCAAAAATGAATGGGCCCAGATATTTCTTTTTTTACGAAACCAATTTTTTCCAGCGAGGAGTCCTGGCTCCAGTCGCGGTCGGTAAATGTCATGATATCACCGGGCGAGAAATCCGCGCAAAAGGCTTTGATCAATTTGCTCAGCCCGCCAATGACGTTGTAACCCGATTTGTTGCAAAAGCGCAATAGTTCAAAGGAACGATAAGATTCGGGACTGTCGTTCATGCGGCGGCCCCCGGAGAATACGGCAATAGATACCAGCTCCCCCTGCTCATATAGACCATAACGGTACTTGCCCGGGATGGCAACCTGTAAATGATGTTCCACGAGAAACTGCATACTCACTTTTTTATCAATACGTGCAACGACCGTGTGCCGGGCGAAAATACGCCGGTTATTCTTTATCTTCGCTACAATGCGCTGAATAACAAGGCTGAATTTTTGTTCCAGCTGATCTTGATCGATATGAATGCTCGGGTCGGAGGTCTGATGGCGCGTCGGTTGCTCTTCGGGATAAAGAAAGATCTTCGTCGTCTCAGGAGCGGTAAGCTGTATAAAAGTATCGCATTCGGTCCGGCTCAGCTTTGCTCCAAGAGACTGCTCGAGTTCGGCTGCAAACCGATTAACCAGATCTTTAAACGATGGATTCATATAGCAAAAGTAACTTTTATAGAAGTTGTGACGAAATATTAGCTTTTAATTATTATCCGTACCTTTGTGCAAAATATAATTACTGTGGGAGTGCCCTTAATGAATGCCCATGAATACAAATGAGATTAAGGGAGAGACCGGGCGTTTGGACAGCCGGAGGCAGTGCGATCCCTTGATCACAGATAATAAATGCTGAACAATATTTATTTACATAGGAAATATGCCGGTAGTCAGGACTGCACACAGCCTGGAAACATATTGCGTGGAATATTCCTATGGCAACGAAAACAAATAATACACATATGAAACTTCCGATAGTAGCTTACGGCGACCCGGTATTGCGCAAGGTCGCTGATGAGATAGATGAAGATTATCCAGATTTGAAGAAATTAATCGATGACATGTTTGACACCATGTATGCCGCACATGGTGTGGGGCTGGCTGCACCGCAGGTTGGCTTACCCATACGTCTGTTTGTCATCGATGCCACGCCTTTTGCAGAGGATGACGTGGAGAATCAAGAATTGCTTAAATCCTTTAAGAAGGTTTTTATCAATCCCATTATGGTTGAAGAATCCGGTGAAAAATGGGCTTTTGGTGAGGGCTGTTTAAGTATACCTGATATCAACGAAGATGTGTTGCGCCACAAAAATATTCGGATCAATTATTTGGATGAGAATTTTGAAGAGCACGAAGTCGAGCTTACTGGACTGGCGGCCCGCGTCGTACAGCATGAATATGACCACATCGAAGGTAAGCTTTTTACCGATAAATTGAGCACGCTGAAGAAGACCATGCTGAAAAGCAAACTGGATGCTATTTCTAAAGGTAATATTCGGGTAGGCTACAAAATGCGGTTCCCACAGCAAAAGAAAAAGCGTTAGTCTCCTCTAACGATTTTTCTTTTGCCACCGCCTCAGTCCAGCCGGGGTAAATACAACTTATATTTGACAGCGGTCATGCGGATCATAAACACAACGGCGGCGCCTATAAATGCTGCCCAGGATACATCCAAGTGGAGGTGCACTAGCAAGATATACATCAGTCCACCTGCCAGACAGGCGGTCGCATAGACCTCCTTCTTAAAAATCAGAGGCGTTTCATTCAGCAAAATGTCGCGTATCATGCCACCACATACCGAAGTAAACATACCGAAGATGATCGCCGCATATACACTGCTTTCGTAATTCAATGATTTTTGTACCCCCAAAATGGTAAAAAAGCTGATTCCAATTGCATCAAAAAGTGTAAGGGTTCGGTAATAACTGTATAATTGCCTGTTGAAAATAATCGCAATCAGAATTCCCAAGAAGATAGCAATTAAATAATTACTGTCGTTTACCCAGACCGGCCGTAAATTCAAAAAGACATCGCGCATAGATCCTCCGCCAATGGCTGTCACAAAGCCCAGAAAAGCCGCGCCGAAGATATCTATGTCTTTTCGTTTGGCAGACAAAGTCCCCGATATTGCAAAAAATAAAGTACCAAGCAAATCGCTCAGATAAAAGTAGTTGGCATCCGTTATCATCGTCCTCCTGTCTTTAAAATTATTGCCATAACATTTCCCTGAAAAGAGACCCTCCCACAAATTTAGGAGAAATCTTTGTAGTTTAGATTCACTGTGAGACGAATGGCTTTTAAACCTGCAATACCCTGCACCTCTTCAAGCTTCAGATGCTCAATTGTATTTTCGATGATGCCCATATCGTATATGGCCTGAATACTCAGATTGAGATCCTCCAAAATTTCGTCCGAGAGATAAACGATTGCAATTTTATTGACCTGAGTCAGGCGCTCCTTGCTCCGCTTTATCCGGATTTTGTCTATTCTTTTCTTGATAATCTCATAACGGATATTTAATGAGCCTTCCACGTCAAACCGACGTTCATCTTCCCGGAAGCTGATATCAATGCTATGCGGGTTGATAAAGATCAGTTGGGTAGTTTCCAGCGCGATCGGTAAACTCTGTTTTGCCTGATGGGCTTTTAAAGCGATCCTCGCCATCGATATGATTTGCTGGCGTCGAAAGATGTTGATAAACTCCTTGCTAAACGGTTGTTGGGGCGTGATGGACTTGCCGATATAAATATCGTATTCGATGCCGTCGGTCCGGAACTTTTGGAAATAAGATGGATAGTTGCCTTGAATAAAATGGTTGAACTGGTTGAGCTCCTTGCTGATCAGCTGGTTGATCCTGCGCAAGGAAGTTTCAAATTCATTCCGATAAAACTCGCCAGTCTCCCTATTGGTAAAGAAGTGTTGTGCATAGTGTGATATGATCGCGTGTTTTGCCGGAAACTGTCTGTAGGCTTCATCCAGAAAGGGCTGCACGTCCTTTCGGAAAAACTCGATGATCTTAACCATGGATTCGTCAAAGGAGATACGGTCCAGCGAATCGGTAATCTGATCTACCCGTTTGGAAAAGTCCAGAATTAATTGATGTCGGCCATCCCGGGACAATTCGTCAATCAGCAGCGCGAGCTGCTTTACCTTAAAGCTAAAATCCCGCAGGATTGAGGCATTGCGGATGATCGTCGAGTCCTTGACATCTATGGCGCCGTAAAGAGGATAGACATCTTCGAAGATGACAGGTTTGATATGCGCATTCTGTTCGTCATTTTCCAGTCCCTGTATGTACTGTGCAGCCACATAGTTAAATTTCCACTGTACAGCAGGCTGAATGGTGGTAAAACGGTTGATAATTATTTCGTCGATCCGTTTTTTAAATTGCATCGTAATGTCATGAGATAACTGGGATAGTAAAGGGACCAGTGCACGCAGGGAATGTATGGTCTCGGTATCCAGCTGATCTAACTGACGGCTGTAGATTTCCATAATACCGGATAGGGCATGATTGTGAGTCAGCGGAATACAAAGGTATGTTTTGACCCCAGAGTCGTGTATCTGTTCATCAAAAATAGACTTTGTATTTTTGACCCCGTCCATGGCGTTGTAAAAGATCAAATACGGATGTTTGAGATAGTTTGCAACTTGGGGATGGATATTTGTGTCACCATCCTTTCCATAAGTCTCCGAAATCAGCACGCTTTTATTCGTAATGGAATAATCAAAAAATGGAAGGCCATTGAGCTGAAATAAAGGAAATAGGCTAAAAATAGTATCCGATCCTTTTAATATGGGTTTAAGGATGTTCTCCAGCTCTGTTAGAAAAATATGGTAATTATACGTTTCCAGGTCCGATAGCATCGACTGAATACGTTTTTGCGTATGGGCTAAACTACTTTTTCTAAAAGTCACCATGGAAAATCCCGACAGCTCAAAGTCTTCTATTTTGATCTGGCTGGTCACATTATTCCAGTCGAATAAAGATGTGTCGTCTGCGTTTTGGCTGAGGTGGCTTACATCAAAATGCGGAAGTTCCTTCCGGGGCTTTATATCGACAAATTTGAAGTCAATATGAAGGTCATAATAATCGATAATTTCGCCCCGTGTATTGAGGTGATGAAAGACGATACTACTGTTCTCTTGCGTAGGAAGGCCATATAGACGCTGGAAAATTAAAGAATAGATCATTTTTTCCTGATTGCTCAATGTGTCCCCACCTTGTATCTGGTCGTCGATATCCTGCTCTGCCAAGCGCTGACTGCAAAGCTCAAAAAAGGCTTCGGTGCCATAAAAAGTTTCTTCAGCAAGCGGAGTGGCCAAAGCCCAGTATTTTTTTGGATCGGTGTCAATAAGCGATACCGATAAACTATAGATCAATTGCAGTATATCTTTATAAGCATTCAGGTTCTGTTTACAGAGCCGGCCGCTGACAAGCTCAATTTCCTTGACCCGTTCGAGGGCGAGCACTGGGATCATATCATCCGAAGCAGCACTATTTTGAGTAAAGGATTCGAGGTATCGGAAAAAAGGCTCGAAGTTGAGCCTTCTTTCGTTGTTATGGACAACACCTTTGCTTTTGGTGAGTTGTACGTTCTTAATTTCCATGCGTTAAACGGTTAAAATCGGAACCCAGTACTAAAGTAAGGATACCAGCCTTCGTTGGATTTGGCCATGACAACATGTAACGGTAATGCATTCGCTACAATGTAATATAAGCCGGCCCCTATGCCTTGATGGATCCTATTGCTGTTGTACCCATGTGCCCATACTTTGCCGATATCATACATTCCCATGACTCCCAGTTCGCCCGGCAGAACATAACTCTTCACATCATGTATTTTCACCCGTGCTTCCAGATTATTATAAACCATCTGCTCCCCGGCAAATCTATACTGACGGAAACCCCGCAAATTTTCGTGGCCTCCAAGAAATAAATACTGGTAAAATGCGGGGTTTCCGATGACGGTACCACCTCCTACCCGATTGGCGAGAATAAGGCCTTCGTCGAACGCGCTAAAATAGCCTGCGAATTCGCCACTTATCTGAGCCGAGTTGCGGGAGTATTTATTCAGGCCCAGATAGGAATTCAATATTGCGTTGATATATAGCCCCTTGCTGGGGTTGACCTTGCGGTTGCGGCTGTCATGGGTCAGGAAAGCGTTCAGTCCCGTGAAAAACTTGTCATTGGTGATAGACAGGCTGTCATAAGAGTGTAGGGCCTGTGGATTTAAGATAAAGCGGTCTTGGTTTTCTGCTGGGTCCAGATGATAAAATTGGATGTGTGGGCCTACTGCATACTGCAATGAAGATCCAGAATGCCATCTCAACTGAGGATTAACGTTAAAAATATTGAAACGGCTGCGGTAATATTTTGCCCCATGTTGCTCCTTTAGAAATAAGGAATTGTTACCGACACCGAAGAAGTTTTGCGTGTTGTCCGGTGCTTTTGCCAAGGCATCGAGCACCAAGTCAGCGTTGCCCACAACGTCCTGCCATTCGCCACGATAATGGATTTTATAGGCTCCTGTTCTAAATGCCGCGGCAACCGTAATCTGTTGTTTGTAGGTGAAAGGTGTTTTCCGAAATCCCCGCTGATGGGTGTACGCCGCACCTAAGCCCAAGGAGAAACCGTCGTCAGCATTGTATCCTGCGGTAAGCAAAGGTAACCAGGAATTGTACAGGTTAACCGGTACAAACTGGATATTTGAACTGTCCTTGCTGCGATGCAGCTTGATTCGCTCTTTTTTACCTAAAAAGAGCGAATTTTTGGAGTTTTCATAAAGTTTTATGCTGGACCTGCTGTTTGTGACAACATAGGTTTTGGGTAAGCTGTCGCCAATGATACGAAGTTTTATGGGCGAATTACGGTTGTCGACGAAAACGGTGTCACTTCCTGCGCCTAAATATAAGCGTATTTCTTTGGTCAAACCTTTATCGTAAGTTTTGTCCATTAGCGTTTTGGTAACTTTTCCCTCCTTGTTTATCTTCGAGACGTTCACTTTGAGGCCTTTTTTGCCCGTGCTTTTAACTTCTACCTTTTCGTTTTTATCACTAAGATGGATATCCACGATAGTATTGATAAAACGGTAATAGGTTTCCATCGCCGCCGGTAGCGCATCCCGCCTACTCTGAAGTGTCTGGTAAATCTGCTCGCCACGAATCGCTATGGATGATTGGGGGAGACTGTTGACCGATTGCCGGAGTACCGAGTCCGTCAGGCGGTCAACAAATTGATTGACTTCTTTCGACCATTCTTTATGCGGAAGCTGGTTGCTGGGATGGGCATTCAAAAATTTGGACTTAAATAATGAATATTTGATGTTGGGGATTCCCATGGTGAATCCTTGCATGACCGGGTTTACAAAACGCTGGTAAATGTCTTTCATCAACAATCCTTGCGTAACCCGTAATGCCTGGTCGCGGTCCCTTGGAATGGGAATATAATCTTTGTCCTTATCATCGGTATCCTGATTCTCGTTGTACCATCGCCATTGGTCTTCGTGTCGGTCCCAGTCGCTAACGATGACATCCAACATACGCGCACGTAGATAAGCCTTGGCTTTAAAGTCATCATCATTATCTTCCTGCATCTTACGGACCGCCTTTGGACTGTTGTCCGAATCGCCTAACGGCTCTCTTTCTTCCAATAGGGCTACCGTATTTTCAAAAAGCGGAGCATATTCACCTAAAATCGTGTCCGGAGCGACTACGCCAATCACTGGATGCGCATATGGTACATGGACTGCATGGGCCAGAGGTGGAATCATCAAGGCCGAATACGGGTGCTGGGCGCTTGTTGCATCATCCAGAACATCCTGCACAAAGGTACCATGCAACTCCTCCGGGATCAGCGATTCCGTGCGTTTGTTGACTGAACGAAGCGCCCATTGACGACCGCTGGAATCTTGCAGCCGCAGCGAGACGGATTGCATGCCCCCTCCCTGTTTCACGGGGGTCAGTCCACCATACAGCTTCGAAAGCTGTAATCGTGGCAGGGTGGTTGGAGCTGCCCATTCTTTTCGGTAATTCTCTCCAAGAAAGAATCTTTTGAACCCTCCCGCTGTTCCGTACTTAGCATTGGCAACTACGGTTATACTATCTTTGATCACTGCGGGGCTAAGCGGAAGGCCGTTATGTCCTGCCGACATGTCTTGCTGCTGAGCAAAGGAATGCAAGGATAGGAAAAGTAAAAAGAAAGGTAAGGCCGATTTCATGCTTATATTTTTTCGAACTTATAGATGATTCCATTATCTTGACTACCCGCCTCGCTGCTGATATAGAGATTGAATTTTGAATCAAAGGTGATCCCCTCAGGTTGCGGAAAAAGTTTTGGATCAAGAGTTGTCACAGATTTAACGTGAAAATGATCATCTGTTACCACCAGCGCCTTATCAACAGAAGAAAGAATATACCATTCATTGCTGTCTAGCTTTTTAGCTAAGGCTGACGGCCTAAATGTTTTTTTAATCTTAGGATCGAACTTTTTCAGTTCGTCAAGCTGAACAGCAAATTCCCCTTGTGGGCTTAGCCCTCCGTCTGGGCCTATGGTGAAGATATAGCCGGAGGTCTGTGGTTGTTTTTTATCCGCCTTACACTCTTTACACAATACATAAGCCTGATTGGTACTTTTGTCAACGAAAAGACCTTCGTATTCTCCTTTCGGCACAAGATCTTTCTGCTCTGTGACCGCTTTGATATTATCCTTTTCGCTGATGGGAAAAGAATAAATAGTCCCATTGCTTTTTAGGATGAAGAGATGTGTTTTGCTGCTGGCGATATCTTCGTAATCGCCATCTTTACCGAAAGGGGTATAGGTTGCTTTTTGTGTCGTTAGATTATAGGTAAATAGCAATCCCTGCTCATCTTGAATAGCATAAATATGGTCATCCTCCCCTTCAATAAATGTGATGCCCGATATTTCAAGCAGTTCATCCGGAAGGTTTATCTTCTGGCCCGAAGATAGTCTGTAGGGAATGCCCTGCTGTTGCCCACGATCCACTGTCACGGTGGAGGGCTCACCTGAATTCCCATTTTTCCCCCTATTGGGGTTGCAGGCTAGTAAAATTGCTGCAGTCAATCCAAAGGCCAATGTTGTCATCAATGTTGCTGGTTTCATTAATTAGTTGTTTAAGTAATCAACAATTCTTTGTTGTGATATTATGCCACTTTGCTTGTCTACTGGAACATTTTGTCCAAGATCATCTAGAAAAGTTGCTTCAACATCATCTGCAAACTGTATGTCAAAAAGTTGCTGTATCCTTCTGGACAAGTCGGGGTCGACAATCGGAAAGCAGGTCTCTATGCGCCGATAAATATTACGATTCATCCAATCGGATGACCCCAGATAGACTGTTGTGTCGTCACCGTAGCTGAATATGAAAATCCGTCCATGCTCAAGGTAGCGGCCCACGATGCGTTTTACTTTAATATTTTCGCTCAATCCAGTGACCTGCGGTTTCAATCGGCAAATTCCCCTAATCAATAATTGTAATTGTACCCCTGCCCGACTCGCCTCGTACAGTTTATTGATTAACGATTCTTCCTCTAAATTGTTTAGCTTAATTTTTATGGAAGCCCTTGTACCAGCCCTAGCTTGGCGGATAGCCTCGTCGAGCAGCAACAGGAATGCTGTCCTAAGATTGAACTGGGCGACCAGCAACTGCTGGAAAGGGATCTCCGTTGGCTTCTCAGGCTTTCTTCTGCTGGGCAAAAAATCAAATAAAAGCCTTAGTTCGCTGGTCAGCTGACGGTTGGACGTCATCAGGAAATAATCGGTATATACCTTTGCTGTTTTTTCATTTAGATTGCCGGTTCCGAACAATGCCGTCTCCTGTCCATTTTTTCGTTTGACAAGTGCAATTTTGGCATGTACTTTCAGGTTGGGAATGCTGTAGCTGATCCTTACCCCCTGCTCCTTCATGAGTCTTGACCAATGTATGTTGTTTGCCTCATCGAAACGTGCCTTTAACTCAACGAACACGTGTACTTTCTTGCCATTTTTTGCAGCACTAGCCAATGCTTGTGCAATGCGCGAATCGCTGGCGATGCGGTACAGGGTGGTGTGAATTTCCTCTACATCCGGACTTATGGCTGCTTCATTAAAGAAACGAAGAACAGGGGCAAATGATTCATAAGGCGTGCAGATTAAAATATCACGTTGATCAATCTGTTCGAAAAGAGAATGGCCAAAGTCCTGATGGACTTCGATCTGTCGTTGTTTGGGATAGCATAGCTTTTCCCGTTTAATTGGGAAGGCAAAGAAGTCTTTCAGATTGTGGTAAAAACCGCCTTCTACAATGCTGCTTTTCCGTAGATCGAAAAGCGAGGCCAGCCTTTCCACCAGATGATCCGGAAAATTGGGCTGGTGCAAAAAACGTGTCGCGTAGCCGAGGTCCCGCTTGTAAACCTCAGCCTCGATTTTTAATGCGATGTCACCGTCAAACTCATCCTGTAAATTGAGTTCAGCATCGCGTGTGATTTTGAAGGAGTAGAATTTTAAGTTGTTATTATTGAGCGCTTTGGGGAGGAAGAGTCTAATAATATCATCAACGAATACAACATAGGTCTTGGCATCGACCTCACAGGTGAAAAACCGGCCCGTTCGGTCAGCAGGGATATTTACAATGAACAGATTGGACGAACTGCTATCTGAAAACGCGAAATAAAGCTGGTTGTTGACAGGAAAAAAAGAAAGCTCTTCGTCAAGCTTGACGATCTGTAGATAGGAAGCAATGGTATTGAAAAAATATTTGGCAACTTCGGCTTCAATCTCGGGCGGAATTTGTTGATTATAAATGAGCAGAATGCGCTCATCGGCCAGCTGACGGATAATATCGGACAGGAACGTTCCAAATTTTTCCTGTTGCTTATCTATGATTTTGGCCGCCTTTTTATAGGTTCCAATATCAAGGTTTGGAACACCAGTCTCGGCGCTCCTCTTTTTTATTTTTTTCCATGCCATTAATACGGGCATCCGGACGCGATAGAATTCGTCCAGATTAGATGAAAAAATGGCGAGAAACTGTAGCTTTTCTAAAAGAGGAACCTCCCGGCGGCCCGCTTCACCGAGGACACGCTCGTTAAAGGAAAGCCAGCTGATATCTCTGTTGATGTATAGGTCTTTTTTTTTCATCGATAAAACGATTGAAGAAATGACAATAATAGGCCAACTGTGAGTTTACAATAGTGTCGCGAATACAAACGCGATGACTGCAATCACTAGACCAAACATAAAAATACCGTAGGCATAACGTAACAGCTTATATTTCCGGCCCAAAACGACACCCTGGGAATATACGTCCTTGGTGAGCATGCCATAAAGGAACTCTGAGTCGGCCATTACTTTTTGCATGCCTTCGTTGTAATCTTCAAGCTTCATTTTGTAAAAATTTCCAAAAAAAAGCAGATTAACCGTTTTCTGTTCAATTTCATGTTTTGAAAATTTTCCAGAAGGAATTTTTGGAATGGTGGATAGTATGGCCATAACCATCGTAGCGACGACTGCAGTCGTCAAAATAATCGTAGGTAGGATGAGATGTTCGTTGCTGTCTAATTTTCTAAACAACACAGCAATGACAACCGACAGGATAATCGAGTTGACTGTCAACAATATATTGGCTTTGTTGTCGGCCATATCGCTCAGCCGTTGGTTGTTGGCGGATGTAATTCGGAACATCGTTTCTATACCCCGTTCGGGCTTCCCATTCCTGTCTTTCTCTTTCGGTTTTTTGTCGTCTTTTTTGCTTTCTTTATTTTTAGAAATAGACTTTTCCTGTTTTCGTTCTAACTCCTTTAAGTTCTCTTCTTTCTTTGCATTAAGTTTTTGCCGGGCATAGTCCGTGTGGTAATGGTGACTCAATAATAGCTTTATGGTTCCTGCGCGCCAAATATCTTTATCGATTTCTTTACCTAGGACAGCTTCAGCTTCTGCCTTCATAAGTTTGTTTCTGTTTTCAAAGTCATCGCTTCCAAGGTGAAATAGATCGGCATCGCAAAGTATTTTTTCCAATAGGGTATTGGGCTCTTGCGGCATTCTTGTCGCGAGGATACAGCCCTTAATCTTCTCCTTTACCTCTTCGGGGACACCTTTATCTTTTAAGAAGTCCAGTGCGATCTCCACACTCCTTTTTTCGTGACCAATTGCGTTGTCAGATTGTACATAACCCAAATCGTGAAAATAAGCAGCGCTGATCACAATAAAATGATCCACCTCATCCAACTGATAAAATGAAGAAATCTCTTCAGCTGCCTGAACCACCGAATGGGTGTGCATGCTATTGTGAAAACAGTGACATGTCGATATGTTTTCTGCGATATATGTTCCAGAATATTCTTCTATCTGTTTTAAAAGTTGGTTATAATCTATCATGGATCAATATGTTAATCGGAATAAAAGTATCTAATATCTTTAACATCTTAAATAAATATTATCTGTTTTTGTAATTTCTTAACCTAGATCAAAGTTAATGAAAATTAGCTCATTCCTTCCTGTCTGCTCTGCTTTATTGTCTGCCTCGTAGCTAAAAGTCTGTTCGCGATGTTTTGATGAACAACTACCTGACGGTATCTTACAATTTCATCCGTATTGTTGCCGTGTCATTGTCGGTATGTTGTATGCACTGGTTTTCTAATGACGGTGACCAAGTTCCATATTTACCTAGATATTACATATTTCTTAGTTAGGTTTCCGTTAGGTTTAGTTTAGCCTAAGCCTAATGAAAACCTAAACTAAACCTAAACAAACCCTAAGTAAACCCTATATAAAAGTATGTATTGGCGTCTGCCGAATTGCCCTTTGGACGTTGGACCGGATATCCGTAGCTGGTCGAGCGCTTCGGGCCCGTTCAGTCCCGGACAGTCAGCAGATCGTGTGTCCGGAGTGCGTGTGTCCGTGCTGCCCCA
>PJUE01000061.1_pt1 | contig 171521 bp, 152 predicted proteins | sample 1512171 | NCBI WGS metagenome assembly PJUE01 (sample SAMN08177674, study PRJNA422409) | Feces metagenome, whole genome shotgun sequencing project. | isolation source: Chicken feces (3) enriched on wood chips: alkali lignin treatment | host: Gallus gallus | place: USA: Madison | collected 2015-01-15
CGTGCTGGTGGCCTCGACCATCATCGAAACCGGCATCGACGTGCCCAGCGCCAACACCATCGTGATCCACCGGGCCGACCGCTTCGGGCTGGCCCAGTTGCACCAGCTGCGCGGCCGCGTCGGGCGCTCGCATCACCAGGCCTATGCCTACCTGCTGACGCCCGGCGAAGACGCCATCACCAACAACGCCAAGAAGCGCCTGGAAGCCATCCAGGCCATGGAAGAGCTGGGCTCGGGCTTCTACCTGGCCATGCACGATCTGGAGATCCGCGGCACGGGCGAAGTACTGGGCGATTCGCAGTCCGGCAACATCCAGGAAGTGGGTTTCTCGATGTACAACGAGATGCTCAACGAAGCGGTGCGCGCGCTGCGCGCCGGTGAAGAGCCCGACCTGGACGCGCCCTTCAACCTGGCCTGCGAAGTCAATCTGCACGCCCCGGCGCTGCTGCCGTCCGACTATTGCGCCGACGTCCATGCCCGCCTGGGCATCTACAAGCGCCTGGCGCACGCTGCGGACGAAGACGATCTGATCCACATCCAGGAAGAACTGATCGACCGTTTCGGCAAGCTGCCCGAGGCCGCGCAGACGCTGCTCGCCACGCACCGCCTGCGCCTGGCCGCCCAGCCCCTGGGCATCGTCAAGATCGACGCCAGCGAAACCCAGGCGCTGCTGCAGTTCGGCCCCAAGACCTCGGTCGATCCCGGCAAGATCATCGAACTGGTGCAACGCCAGCGCCACATCAAACTGGCGGGACAGGATAAATTGCGGGTTGAGATCAAGGCCGCGCAGATTCCTGCCCGCGCCGATGCCGTGCGCGCCGTGCTGCGCGCCTTGAAGTAACCGTCAAACCACACTGATTTCTATGACTACCCATCACCTTGTCGTCCAATCCCCCGGCCTGACCGTGGAACATGCTGAACAGTTGGCGGCCCTGGCCCAGGCGCAAGGCGTCGCGCGCATCAGCGCCACTGCCGCCCGCCTGCTCGACGTGCAGCACGACGACTCGACCCGCGCCGACGTCGTGGGCTGGGCAGAACGCCATGGCGTCGACACCGCCTTCCTGCCCGCAGGCCTGAAGCTGTCCGGGTGCAAGGTGCTGGCCATGGACATGGACTCCACGCTGATCAACATCGAGTGCATCGACGAGATCGCCGGCGTGGCGGGCCTGAAGGACAAGGTCTCCGAAATCACCGAGGCCGCGATGCGCGGCGAGATCAAGGACTTTTCCGAAAGCCTGCGCCGCCGCGTCGCCCTGCTCGAAGGCGTGCCGGCCGATGCGCTGGAACAGGTCTATGCGGACAAGCTGCGTCTGAACCCCGGCGCCGAACGCCTGATCACCACGGCCCAGGCGGCCGGCATCAAGGTGCTGCTGGTCTCTGGCGGCTTCACTTTCTTCACCGAACGCCTGCGCCAGCGCCTGAACCTCGACAGCGCGCACGCCAACACCCTGGAAATCGCCAACGGCGTGCTGACCGGCAAGGTCTTGGGCGACATCCTCGATGCCGACGCCAAGGAAGCCCACCTGCGCGAGTTCGCCCGCGAGCACGGCGCCTCCCAGGAGCAGATCATCGCCATGGGCGACGGCGCCAATGATCTGAAGATGCTGGGCATCGCCGGCTTCCCCGTCGCGTACCACGCCAAGCCGCTGGTGCGTCAGCAGACGCGTTATGCGCTGAATGTGTCGGGGCTGGACGGGGTGCTGAACTGGTTCGAGAGCTGATCGCGCCACGCCCGGCGCCTGTGCTCGCAGCCGGCGGCCAAGCATGAAAAAAGCCACCTCGCGGTGGCTTTTTCATTGCAGCGGCGTATCAGTACCGCACGCGCAGCGAAAGCAGCGCAGCCCGGCCAGTACCCAGCGCCGCATAGTGCGCCGCATAGGCCTTGGTGTAGTACGTTTCGTCGAAAATGTTCAGCACGTTCAACTGCGCCGACATGTGGTCGTTGAATTCATACGCGGCCATGGCGTCGAAGCGCCAGTAGGAAGGCACCCAGCGCGCCTTGGGCGAGCCGTCGGCGTTCTTGGTCGCGTCCGAATTGCCGTACACCTTGTCCACGTAGTAGGCGCCGCCGCCGACCGTCAGCTTGGGCAACACCTTGTAGGTGGTCCACAGGCTGAAGGCATTGCGCGGGGTATTGGGCAGGTCCTGGCCCACGGCGCCGCTGTTGTAGGCGCCCTTGGTCATTTCGCTGTCCATGAAGGTGTAGCCGCCGAACACGTTCCACTTGGGCGTGATGCTGCCGGAGAAGCCCAGTTCGATGCCGCGCACCTTGGCTTCGCCGACCTGTGCGGTTTCGGTGGCCGAAACGGCCACGCTGGTGTTCTTGCGGATGTCCTGGAAGGCCGCCGCCGACAGCGTGAGGCGGTCATCGAACACCTGCCACTTCGTGCCGAGTTCCACCGTACGGCTCTTCTCAGGCTCGAGCGACTGGTTCGAGACCGACACGGCGTCGCTGATCGCGCTGGAGGCGATGGCCGAGGGCGTGGACGAAGTGCCATACGTCGCGTAGATGGTGCCGTTGGGCGCCGGCTTGTAGGCCAAGCCAACCTGGTAGTTGAAGAGATTGTCCTCGCGGCTGGTGCTGTAGAACGCCGGGGTGCTTGCCGGGTCGTTACGGCCCTTGGCGATGTTGCTGCCGCTGGTGCGGTAGTTGTCCCAGCGCAAGCCCAGGCTGGCCTGCCATTGTTCGTTGAACTTGATCGTGTCGAAGCCGTAGAGCGCGACCGTATCCGTGTTGTAGCGCGCGGGATTGTTGTTGCGCTGCAGATGGCCGGGGTAGTAAGTACCCGGGTCCGGATCCCACAGCGAAGCGCACAGCGCCGGGTTGGCGTAGGTGTTCTTGCCATTGGCCGTGCCAGTCACGCAGCCGCTGGTGCCGGCGGGAACGCCCGACTCGGTATAGCCGTCCTTGTCTTGCTTGATATTGCTGTACTCGAAGCCCAGGTCGAACGAGTGCTTCAGGCTGCCGGTATCGAACTCGCCCGTCAGGTTGGTCTGGTTGGCGAAGCTCTTGGTGACGTAATAGCCCGACTTGAGCGCCCGGTACACCAGGCCATTCGGAATGTTGCCCTTGCTGTCGTCGGGGTTGGTCGCAGCAAAGTCGGTCGTGCCGCGGCCGTAGCGTGTCACGTTGCGCAGCTGCAGCTTGTCGGAGAAGTCGTGCTGGAAGTCCACCGTCGCAACGTCGTCGCGGGTCTTCATGAAATCGCGGCCCTTCAGGCCATAGAAGCTCTTGCGGCTCACGCCCATGGTCTCCGTCACCGGCTGACCCGTTTTCGGGTCATACGGGATGGAGTAATCCGGCATGCTGTCGTCTTGGTAGTGGTAGTAGCTCAGCGTGATGCGGGTCGGCGTGCCCACGCCCAAGGTCAGCGAGGGCGCCACGCCCCAGCGCTCGAAGTCCACCGCGTCGTCGCGGCCCGGCGCATCGCCCTTGTTGCCCATGACGTTCAAGCGGAACGCGGCCTTGTCGGCCAGGCGCCAGTTGCTGTCGATCGTCGCGCGGTAGTTGTTGTCCGTGCCGATCTGCGCCGTGGCTTCCGTGAAGTCGGTGGCCTTGGGCGTCTTGCTGACCATGTTGATGCTGCCGCCCGCGCCGCCCCGGCCCGAGTAGACCGAGTCCGGCCCCTTGATGACTTCGACCTGTTCCAGGTTGAAGGTGTCGCGCACCTGCGTGCTGGAATCGCGGATGCCGTCCAGGAAGATGCTGCCGGCGGAGTTCTGGCCACGGATGATGGGCAGGTCACCGCCCGGGCGGCCGCCTTCGCCTGCGCCAAACGTGATGCCGGGCGAGTTGCGCAGGACGTCCTGCAGCGTGGACGCGGCCTGGTCCTGGATCACCTGCTTCGGCACGACCTGCACCGTGCGCGGGGTGTCCAGCAGAGGCGCCGTGAACTTCGGCGACTGCGCCGTGGAGGTCTGGTACGACGACCCCTCACCCTCCACGCGCACGGGCGCAAGTTGCGTCACGCCCGAATCCGCGGATTGGGCGGCGGCGTACGGGCTGATGAACAACGCGGGGGCCGCTATCGCGGCGGCCAGGGAGGTAGTGAGCGTATTCAGCGAATACGTATCTTGGGGCTTCAAACCAGCTTCTCCGAATGTAAATAGCAACGATTCTTGTTTTTTTACCGGTTGCGATTGTGAACTCGAGGGCTGAACGGAACCTGAAAAATAGCTTTACGCTCACATAAAATGAAAAAAAACAACACTCAATACTTATAGGGTCAATACCGAACTTTCGCGCGGTGCGGCTAGTGGGTTCAGCCTCGCGCCCCCACAGGCTCTCACGCTACGGAATGCCGATGGAGACGCCCGGAAGGGCCTCTGGGAAGCCAAAGCGCATAAGAGAGGACATTCCCTCATTGCGCAAAAAAAAACGCCCCGCGGGGCGTTTTTCATGCACGAACCAAGCTGCCTTCAGGTGCGCAGGCGCGGGTGCCGTTTGAACAGATAACGGTACACGAACCCCGGATAAGCCAGCACCAGATACAGGCTCAGGGTGATCGCGTAGAACTCCCAGGTCTGGGAAAACCGGTTGCCCAGCGTGGATTCGAACGCGAAACCGAGCGCGCCGACGATGGCGTAGAACACCAGCACTTCGATCAGGCGCATCCAGAACGGCTTGACTGCCGCCACTCCGCCCTGCTTCCAGGGCATGACGGCGAAAACCCGCTCCGTCAGGAACGGGAGATTCGCGCTGACCAGGGCCAGCGCGATCAGCAGCCATACCGCCAGAGTCTGGTTCATGGCCCCGTTTTCCGCTTACAGGCTGAGCGAGCTGCGGATGGCCTGCACGCACAGGGCCATCAGGCCGCCCGGCAGGATGCCCAGGATCAGGATCAGGGCGCCGTTGACCGACAGCACGCCGCGCTGGCCGCAAGTGGCGACCATCGGCGCGGCATCGGCGGCCGGCTCGTCGAAGTAAACGACCTTGACCACGCGCAGGTAGTAGAACGCGCCGATCAGCGAGAACAGCACCGCGATCACGGCCAGCGTCACGTGGCCGGCGCTGACCAGCGCCTGCAGCACTGCCAGCTTGGCGTAGAAGCCCACCAGCGGCGGAATGCCGGCCAGCGAGAACATCAGCAGCAGCACGATGGCGGCATGCCAGGGGCTGCGGCGGTTCAGGCCCTTCAGGTCGTCGATGTGTTCGCACTCGAAACCTTGGCGCGACAGCAGCAGCACGATGCCGAAGCTCGCCAGCGTGGTCAGCACGTAGGTCAGCATGTAGAACAGCGAGGCGCCGTAGGCGGCCGACGACAGTTCCGGCTTGCCCGCGACCGAACCGGACATCAGGCCCAGCAACACGAAGCCCATGTGCGAGATGGTCGAGTAGGCCAGCATGCGCTTGAAGTTGGTCTGCGCGATGGCCGTCAGGTTACCGATGGCCAGCGACAGCACCGCCAGGATCATCAGCATCGGCTGCCAGTCGGCGGCCAGGCCGTGCAGGCCATCGACCAGCAGGCGCAGCGTGATGGCGAATGCAGCCAGCTTGGGCGCGCCGCCCAGGATCAGGGTGACGGCGGTGGGCGAACCTTGGTAGACGTCCGGAACCCACATGTGGAACGGCACGGCGCCGAGCTTGAACGCCAGGCCCGACACCAGGAACACGATGCCGAACACCAGGGCCAGCTTCTCGGCCTTGCCCGCGGCGATGACCTTGGACACTTCGGCCAGATCCAGGTGGCCGGTGGCGCCGTAGATCATGGACATGCCGTACAGCAGGAAGCCCGAGGCCAGCGCGCCCAGCACGAAGTACTTCATGGCGGCTTCGGTGGCGACGACGTTGTCGCGGCGCAGCGCGATCAGCGCGTACAGCGCCAGCGACATCAGCTCCAGGCCCAGGTAGATGGAGATCAGGTTCCCGGAGGAGATCATGACCATCTGGCCCAGCAGGGCGAACAGCGTCAGGACGTAGAGTTCGCCGCCGCGCATCATGTCGCGCAATTGCGCGTAGACGCGGCCATAGACCAGGGTCGCGGCCACGGCGATGTAGGACGCGATCTTGAGCAGATGCGACAGTTCGTCGGTAACGTACAGGCCGTTGAAGGTCGAACCAACAACGCCGTTCTTCCATTGCAGGGCCGACACGACGGTCAGCACGCCCAATGCAAGCATGGTCAGCAGAAACGTCGGCTTGCGCTCGGGGTGATTGCTGACCGCGTCGACGAGCAGGATAGCCAGGCCGAAAACCAGCAGGAGGATTTCCGGTGTCGCCAGGGCGAAATCGATTTGGGATTGCATCATTGTCTTGTCTTACAGTTTCGAGACGGCAACGTGTTGCAGCAGGGCCTCCACCGAAACGTGCATCACGTCGGTAAAGGGCTTGGGATAGATCCCCATGTACAACACGGCGATCGCCATCACGCCAAGAATCACAAACTCGCGGCGGTTGATATCGGTCAGCTCGCGCACGTGGTCGTTGGCGACGTCGCCCAGGACCACACGCTTGACCATCCACAGCGAATACGAAGCGCCCAGAATCAGGGCGGTCGCCGCCAGCAGGCCGATCCAGAAGTTGTGCTCGACCGCGCCCATGATCACCATGAACTCGCCGACGAAACCGCTGGTGGCCGGCAGGCCGCTGTTGGCCATCGAGAACAGGATGAAGAAGGTGGCGAAACGCGGCATGACGTTGACCACGCCGCCGTAGTCGGCGATGCGGCGCGAGTGCATGCGGTCATAGAGCACGCCGATACACATGAACATGGCGCCCGACACGAAGCCGTGCGAGATCATCTGCACGATGGCGCCTTCGACGCCGGCCGTGTTGAAGATGAAGAAACCCAGCGTCACGAAACCCATGTGGGCGACGGACGAATAGGCCACCAGCTTCTTCATGTCGTCCTGGACGATCGCGACCAGGCCGATGTAGATCACGGCGACCAGCGACAGCGTGATCATCAGGCCAGCCAGGCTGTGCGAGGCGTCGGGAGCGATCGGCAGCGAGAAGCGCAGGAAACCGTAGGCGCCCAACTTCAGCATGATCGCGGCCAGCACGATGGAGCCGCCGGTGGGAGCTTCGACGTGAGCGTCGGGCAACCACGTGTGGACCGGCCACATCGGCACCTTGACGGCAAAGGCCGCCAACAGGGCCACGAAGATCAGGATCTGCGGGGTGTAGCCCAGCTTGGTCTGCTGCCAGGTCAGGATGTCGAACGAGCCGCCCGACACGTTCCACAGGTACACGAAGGCGACCAGCGTCAGCAGCGAGCCCATCAGCGTGTACAGGAAGAACTTGAACGCCGCGTACACGCGGTTCGGGCCGCCCCAGACGCCGATGATGATGTACATCGGGATCAGCGTGGCTTCGAAGAACACGTAGAACAGCATGCCGTCCAGCGCGCAGAACACGCCCACCATCAGACCCGACAGGATCAGGAAGGCGGCCATGTACTGGGACACGCGGCTGGTGATGACTTCCCAGCCGGCCAGCACCACGATGATAGTGATGAAGGCGGTCAGGAGCACGAACCACATCGAGATGCCGTCGATGCCCAGGTGGTAATTGACGTTGAAGGCCTCGATCCAGGAGGTCTTCTCCACGAACTGCATCTTGGCCGTGGTGGAGTCGAAACCGGTGTACAGCGGGATCGTGACGAGGAAACCGGCGATTGAGCCGACGAGCGACAAGCCGCGCGTCAGGCCGGGACGGTCGTCACGGCCCACCGCCAGCACCAGCAGGCCGAATACGATCGGGACAAAGATCGCAAGCGTGAGCCAGGGGAAAGTGTTGGATGCCATCTCGCTTGCCATCATTGGGGAATCAGCACAAAGAAAGTCACCAGCGCCATGATGCCGATGATCATCGCGAACGCGTAGTGATAGATGAAGCCGGACTGCAGGTGACGGCTGACCGCTGCCACCCAGCCCACCACACGGGCGCTGCCGTTGATCAGCAGGCCGTCGATGATGCCGCGGTCACCGGTCTGCCACAGGCCACGGCCCAGGCAGCGCAAGCCGCGGGCGATGATCTGCTCGTTGACCCAATCCACGTAGTACTTGTTCTCGAGCACCTTGTTGATGCCGGACAGGCTGGACTGGATCTTGGCCGGAACCTTGGGATTGATCAGGTAGCAGTACCAGGCGATGACCGCGCCAGCCACGACCAGCCAGAACGGAACCGTCTGGAACGCGTGCAGGCCGAAGGCCACCCAGCCGTGCCACTCTTCATGCAGCTCGTGCATGGCGGGATGCTGCGGCAGGACCTTGATGACGCCGTCGAAGAACTTGCCGAACAGCATCGGATCGACCACCAGGGCGCCGATGATGACCGACGGGATCGCCAGCAGCACCAGCGGCAGCGTGACCACCCAGGGCGACTCATGCGGCTTGCCGCCATGATGGCCGTGGTCGTCGTGGCCGTGATCGTCGTGGCCATGACCATGGCCGTGGTCGCTGGTGTCGAAACGTTCCTTGCCGTGGAAGACCAGGAAGTACACGCGGAACGAGTACAGCGAGGTCACGAACACGCCGATCAGGGTCGAGTAGTACGCGAAGTTCGCGCCCCAGACGTTTGCGGCGCCGGCGGCCTCGATGATGTGTTCCTTCGAGTAGAAGCCCGAGAAGAACGGCGTGCCGACCAGGGCCAGCGTGCCCAGCAGGAAGGTGATCCAGGTGATGGGCATGTACTTGCGCAGGCCGCCCATGTTGCGGATGTCCTGGTCATGGTGCATGCCGATGATGACGGAGCCAGCGCCCAGGAACAGCAGCGCCTTGAAGAACGCGTGCGTCATCAGGTGGAAGATCGCGACCGAGTAGGCCGAAGCGCCCAGCGCGACCGTCATGTAGCCCAGCTGCGACAGCGTGGAATACGCGACCACGCGCTTGATGTCGTTCTGGATGATGCCCAGGATGCCCAGGAACAGCGCGCCGATGGCGCCGATCACGATGATGAAGGACAGCGCCACGTCGGACAGTTCGAACAGCGGCGAGAAACGCGCGACCATGAAGATGCCGGCCGTCACCATGGTGGCGGCGTGGATCAGCGCGGAAATCGGGGTCGGGCCTTCCATCGAGTCGGGCAGCCAGGCGTGCAGCGGAACCTGGGCCGATTTGCCCATGGCGCCGATGAACAGGCAGATGCAGGCGACCGTCAGCAGCATCCAGTCGGAACCGGGCAGCGTCAGCGTGGCCAGCTTGTCGGCCTGGGCGAAGACTTCGCCGTAATGCATGGTGCCGGCGTAAGCGAACAGCAGGCCGATGCCCAGCACGAAGCCGAAGTCGCCGACGCGGTTGATCAGGAACGCCTTCATGTTGGCGAAGATCGCCGTGGGACGGGTGTACCAGAAGCCGATCAGCAGGTACGACACCAGGCCCACCGCTTCCCAGCCGAAGAACAGCTGCACCATGTTGTTCGACATCACCAGCATGAGCATGGAGAACGTGAACAGCGAGATGTACGAGAAGAAGCGCTGGTAGCCGGGATCATCCGCCATGTAGCCGATGGTGTAGATGTGCACCATCAGCGACACGGAAGTCACCACGACCATCATCATGGCCGACAGGGGATCGATCAGGAAGCCGATTTCCAGCTTGGTCTGGCCGATCAGGCTCCAGGTGTAGACCGCGCCGTCGAAGCGCAGGCCGTTGAGCACGTCGTTCAGCACCACCACCGAACCGATGGTGGAGATGAGCACGCCCAGGATGGTGATCATGTGCGAAGCACGGCGGCCGATGGGACGGCCCAGGAACCCGGTGCCGAAGAGGCCCGCGAGAATCGCCCCGGCCAGCGGAGCCAGCGCGATGAGCAAGTAGAGATTGGGTGAGCTAGACATTTTCTTCCAATACCCCGTCAGCCCTTCAGGCGATCGAGTTCGTCAACGTTGATCGTGTTCAGGTTGCGGAACAGCAGCACCAGGATGGCCAGGCCGATCGCCGCTTCGGCGGCGGCCACGGTCAGGATGAAGAACACGAACACCTGGCCGGCGGTATCGCCGAACCAGCTGGAGAACGCCACGAAGTTCATGTTGACGGCCAGGAGCACGAGCTCGATGGACATCAGGAGAATGATCAGGTTGCGGCGGTTCAGGAAGATGCCGAAGATCCCGATGGCGAACAGGATCGCCCCGAGGATCAGGTAGTGGGCCAGCGTCAGCGTCATTTTTGTTCTCCTTGGGGCGCGGCGGCGGTCGGGGTGCCGTTCTGCGCCTGGGCACGCTCGCTCTGGGCGGGCATGCTCACCATGCGGTAACGGTCCTTCGAGCGCACGCGGACGGCGGCCACCGGGTCGTTGTACTTCACGTCGCGGCGGCGGCGCAGGGTCAGCGCGATGGCGGCGACCATGCCGACCAGCAGCAGCGCGGCGCCCACTTCAATGGCGTAGATGTACTGGGTGTACATGGCCTCGCCCAGCGCGCGGGCGTTGTTGTAGTCGCCGGCAACCGGGGCTTGCGGGCCCGCGCCGTACCAGGTCGAACCCAGCACGAAGGCCATTTCGACCACCATCACCAGGCCGATGACCAGGCCCAGCGGCAGGTAGGTCTTCATGCCCTGGCGCAGGGCATCCATGCGGATGTCCAGCATCATCACGACGAAGAGGAAAAGCACCATCACGGCGCCCACGTACACCAGCACCAGCAGCAGCGCCAGGAACTCGGCGCCAAGCAGCATCCACAGCATGGCCGCGTTGACGAAGGCCAGGATCAGGTGCAGGACGGCGGTGACCGGGCTGCGCGCGGTGATCACGCGGAACGCCGCGATCACCAGCACGGCGGCCAGTATGTAAAACAGGACAGTGGTAAAAGTCATGGATCAGGTCCTGGGCTTCAACGATAGGGAGCGTCTTCGGCCCGGCGGCGGGCGATGTCGGCTTCGTAGCGGTCGCCCACGGCGAGCAGCATGTCTTTGGTGAAATACAGGTCGCCGCGCTTTTCACCGTGGTATTCGTGGATGTGCGTTTCCACGATGGAGTCCACGGGGCAGCTTTCCTCACAGAAGCCGCAGAAAATGCACTTGGTCAGGTCGATGTCGTAACGCGTGGTGCGGCGGGTGCCGTCATCGCGCTGGTCCGACTCGATGGTGATCGCCAGCGCGGGGCACACGGCTTCGCACAGCTTGCACGCGATGCAGCGCTCTTCCCCGTTGGGGTAGCGGCGCAGCGCATGCAGGCCGCGGAAACGCGGCGACGCAGGCGTCTTTTCCTGGGGGTAGCGCAAGGTGACCTTGCGCTTGAAGAAATACTTGCCCGTCAGGCGCATGCCCTTGAGCAATTCGGTCAGCATCAGACTGCCGAAGAAATCCTTGATCGCTTCCATATCCTGCCTCTGCCTGGCGGCTTAGCGCCAAATGTTCCAGGGCGTCTGCATCCAGATCGCCACCACGACCAGCCAAACGCCGGTCAGCGGGATGAAGATTTTCCAACCCAAGCGCATGATCTGGTCATAGCGGTAACGCGGGAACGACGCGCGGAACCACACGAACAACGAGACCACGACGAACGTCTTGAGACCCAGCCAGATCCAACCCGGAATCCAGGTCAGCGGCGCGATGTCGATCGGGGAAGCCCAGCCGCCCAGGAACATGATCGAGGCCATGCAGGACAGCAGGATCATGTTGGCGTATTCGCCCAGGAAGAACAGCGCGAACGCCATGCCCGAGTATTCGACCATGTGGCCGGCCACGATTTCCGATTCGCCTTCGACCACGTCGAACGGGTGGCGGTTGGTTTCGGCCACGGCCGAAATCACGTAGATCACGAACAACGGCAAGAGCGGCAGCCAGTTCCAGGACAGGAACGTCAGGCCCTTGTCGGCAAACCAGCCGCGGTTCTGCACGTGCACGATCTCGGACATGTTCAGGCTGCCGGACACCAGCAGCACCGTCACCAGCACGAAGCCGATGGCCAGTTCGTAGGACAGCATCTGCGCGGAAGCGCGCAGCGCGCCCAGGAAGGCGTACTTGGAGTTCGACGCCCAACCCGCGACGATCACGCCATACACGCCCACGGACGTGATGGCCATGATGTACAGCAGGCCGGCGTTGACGTTGGCCAGGACCACGTCGGGACCGAACGGCACCACCGCCCAGGCCGCCAGGGCCGGCATCAGCGTGACCACCGGGGCCACGATGAACAGCACCTTGTTGGCCTGCGACGGAACCACCACTTCCTTGGTCAGCAGCTTGAACACGTCGGCGAACGGCTGCAGCAGCCCCTTGAAGCCGACGCGGTTCGGACCCATGCGCACGTGCATGGCGCCGATCATCTTGCGTTCCCAGTAGGTCAGGTACGCCACGCACAGAATGATGGGCACGGCGATGACCACAATCTTGACGAGGGTCCAGAGGACCATCCAGACCGTCGGGCCCAGCAATGCCGTACCCTGGCTCTCAAGAACATTAAGCCATTCCATCAGGCACGCTCCACGCTGATTTGACCGAATGCGCCACCCAGGGCTGCGGTGTTTTCAAAGGCTGCGGAGATGCGCACGGCGCGGTCGGCCACGGCATCGTCCTGCACGGTTTCGAGTTCGACTGCGCCCTGCCCGCTCGACACGCGCACCTTGACGCCGGCCGTCAGGCCCAGGCTGGTGAGCGTGCGGCCGTTCATGGCGGCAGCCGGCTTCTTCGAGGCCGGGGCCGCTTGCAGCGGCTCCGAGCGGCGAACCATCGCGTCGGTGCGGTAGATCGGCACGTCGGCGACGCGCTCCAGGCCGCTGGCGGCCTGGCCCAGGCCCAGCGGGGCCTTGATCTCGTTGGACAGGCGGCCTTCGATGCCGCCAGCCAGCACGGCGTCGCGCACGGACTCGGAAGTCTCGTCGTCAAAGCCAGCCAGATGCAGGACGTTGCCCAGCACGCGCAGGACCTTCCAGCCCGGACGGGTCTGGCCGAACGGCGTGACCGTGCCCTTGAAGCTCTGGGCCAGGCCTTGCGCGTTGACGTAGGTGCCCGAGGTTTCGGTGAACGGCGACACCGGCAGCATGACGTCGGCCCATTCGGCGGCGGCCGAACGGTAAGGCGTCAGGGCCACGGCGAACTGCGCGCCGCGCAGCGCGGCGATGGCTTGCTGGCCGTTGTCGGCATCCAGCAGCGGCTCGGCGTGCAGGACCACGTAGGCCTTCAGCGGCTCGGCCAGCATGGCGGCTGCGTTCTTGCCGCCCTTGCCCGGAATGGCGCCGGCCAGGTAACCGCCGACGGTGTTGCCGCCGGAGGTCAGGAAACCGAACTTGCCGCCGGCCAACTCAGCCACGGCGCGGCCGTTGGCGGCCAGGGTCGAGGCCTGGGCGCTAGCCACTGCCAGGTTGCCCATCAGCACGGCGGTGTTGGCGCCGGAAGCCAGGCTGGCAGCGATGATCTTGGCGTTTTCGCCGGGCGTGACCGAGGCGAACTCGGCCGGCACGGCCTGTTCCTTGGCCTGGGCCAAGGCGACTGCCACTTCGGCCAGCGCGCGCGCCAGCTCGGACGGGGCCACGGTGATACGGGCAGCCACGGGCATCAGGGGATCGTCGGCAGCGCTGTCGACCATCAGGATCTGCGTGCCGCGCTTGGCAGCTTGGCGCAGACGCTGCGCCATCAGCGGATGATCCTTGCGCAGGAAGGAACCGACCACCAGGACGCGATCCAGGTTGTCGAGTTCGGCGATGGGCATGCCCAGCCACGGCGCGCCGGTCAGAGCGGCGTCGAAGGCGGCATCGGTCTGGCGCAGGCGGAAGTCGATGTTTTCGGAACCCAGCGCGCGGACCAGGCGGCCCAGCAGCGCGTATTCCTCGGTGGTGGCGTATTCGGACGCCAGGGCGCCGATCTGGCCGGCGCCGAAGCTGTCGCGCACGCGGGACAGGCCCTGGGCCACGGCGGCAAGCGCGTCGCTCCAGGAGGCTTCCTGCCACTTGCCGTCGGTGCCCTTGATCATCGGGGCCGACAGGCGGTCTTCGCTGTTCAGGCCTTCATACGAGAAGCGATCGCGGTCGCTGATCCAGCACTCGTTGACGGCTTCGTCTTCGAACGGAACCACGCGCATGACGCGGTCGCCCTTGACCTGGACCACCAGGTTGGCGCCCAGGCTGTCGTGCGGGCTGACCGAACGGCGGCGAGCCAGTTCCCAGGTGCGCGCGCTGTAGCGGAAGGGCTTGGAGGTCAGCGCGCCCACCGGACAGATGTCGATCATGTTGCCCGACAGTTCGGACTCGATCGAGCGGCCGACGAAGGTCGTGATCTCGGAGTGTTCGCCACGGCCCAGCATGCCCAGTTCCATGACGCCGGCGATTTCCTGGCCGAAGCGCACACAGCGGGTGCAGTGGATGCAGCGGCTCATTTCCTCGGCGGAAACCAGCGGGCCCAGGTCCTTGTGGAAGACCACGCGCTTTTCTTCCTGGTAACGCGAGGAAGAACCGCCGTAGCCCACGGCCAGGTCCTGCAGCTGGCATTCGCCGCCCTGATCGCAGATCGGGCAGTCGAGCGGGTGATTGATGAGCAAGAATTCCATCACCGACTTCTGAGCGGCGCGAGCCTTCTCGGAGCAGGTGTGGACGACCATGCCGTTGGTCACGGGCGTGGCGCAGGCGGGCAGCGCCTTGGGCGCTTTTTCCACTTCAACCAGGCACATGCGGCAGTTGGCCGCGATGGACAGTTTCTTGTGGTAGCAGAAATGCGGCACGTAAAGCCCGACTTTCTGGGCGGCATGCATGACCATGCTGCCTTCGGGCACTTCGACCTTGTTGCCGTCGACGGTTAGTTCAACCATTGCTGTTCCTGAGACCTACAGATATTGCGGGACCACACAAGACTTGTGCTCGATGTGGTGCGCGAATTCGTCGCGAAAATGCTTGAGAAAGCCACGGACGGGCATGGCGGCGGCGTCACCCAGGGCGCAGATGGTGCGGCCCATGATGTTGCCCGCCACGTTGTCCAGCAAGTCCAGATCTTCCGGACGGCCGTGACCGTTTTCGATGCGATGCACCATGCGGTAGAGCCAACCGGTGCCTTCGCGGCACGGCGTGCACTGGCCGCAGCTTTCTTCGAAATAGAAGTACGACAGGCGCAGGAGCGACTTCACCATGCAGCGCGTTTCGTCCATGACGATCACGGCGCCCGAGCCCAGCATCGAGCCGGCCTTGGCGATGGAGTCATAGTCCATCGTGCATTCCATGATGATGTCGGCCGGCAGCACCGGCGCGCTCGAACCGCCGGGAATCACGGCCTTCAGCTTCTTGCCGCCGCGCATGCCGCCCGCCAGCTCCAGGAGCTTCGAGAACGGGGTGCCCAGCGGGATCTCGTAGTTGCCGGGACGCTCGACGTCGCCGGTGATCGAGAACAGCTTGGTGCCGCCGTTGTTCGGCTTGCCGACTTCGAGGTAGGCCTGGCCGCCGTTGCGGATGATCCAGGGCACCGCCGCGAACGTCTCGGTGTTGTTGATGGTGGTGGGCTTGCCGTACAGGCCGAAGCTGGCCGGGAACGGCGGCTTGAAGCGCGGCTGGCCCTTCTTGCCTTCCAGCGATTCCAGCAGCGCGGTTTCTTCGCCACAGATGTAGGCGCCGTAGCCATGGAACGCGTGCAGCTGGAAGCTGAAATCCGAACCCAGCAGCTTGTCGCCCAGGAAGCCGGCGGCGCGCGCCTCTTCCAGCGCTTCTTCGAAACGCTCGTAGACTTCGAAGATTTCGCCGTGGATGTAGTTGTAGCCGACGCTGATGCCCATGGCGTAGGCCGCGATCGCCATGCCTTCAATCACGATGTGCGGATTGAAGCGCAGGATATCGCGGTCCTTGAACGTGCCAGGCTCGCCTTCGTCGGAGTTGCAGACCAGGTACTTCTGGCCCGGGAAGGCGCGCGGCATGAAGCTCCACTTCAGGCCAGTCGGGAAGCCCGCGCCGCCGCGGCCGCGCAGGCCGGAGGCCTTGACCTCGGCGATCACGTCTTCCGGCTTCATGCCGGTGGTCAGGATCTTCTTCAGGGCTTCGTAGCCGCCGCGCTTGACGTAGTCGGCCAGGCGCCAGTTGGCGCCGTCGACGTCAGCCAGGATCTGCGGCTGGATGTGCCGGCCATGCAGGCACATCGAATTGGAAACATCGTTCAGCGGGTTGGGGTCCAGCCCCTGCGCGAACTGTTTGTACAGGTCGGGCGCGTTCATGCCGACTCTCCTTGCACCTTGAGGGCCGCGACCAGCGCGTCCAGCTTCTCTTCGGTCATGCGCACGCACATATGCTTGTTGTTCACGATCAGCACGGGCGAGTCACCGCAAGCGCCCATGCACTCGCCTTCCACCAGCGTGAACTGGCCGTCGGGAGTGGTGCCGCGGTAATCGACGCCCAGCTTGCGCTTGAGGTAGTCGCCGGCGCGTTCGCCGTCGCGCAAGGCACAGGGCAGGTTCGTGCAGACGGCGATCTTGTTCTTGCCGACGGGCTTGACGTCGAACATGTTGTAGAAGGTGGCGACTTCCTGGACCGCGATGGGCGGAACGCCAATGTAGTTGGCCACATCTTCAATGATTTCGGTAGCCAACCAGCCCTTCTCTTCTTGCGCGATGGCAAGCGAGGCCATGATGGCGGACTGCCGCTGGTCGCCCGGGAACTTCGCGAGTTCTCGGTCGATTTTCTGGTAGGCCTGTTCGGAAAGCAGCATAGTTTGAATCCGGGTTATGCGGGCGTGCTCGTGACTGTCTGGGCGGATCAGCGATCGATCTCGCCGAAAACGATGTCCTGCGTGCCAATGATGGTGACGGCGTCGGCAATCATGTGACCGCGCGACATTTCATCCAGCGATTGCAGGTGGACGAAGCCGGGGGCCCGAATCTTCAGGCGGTAAGGCTTGTTGGCGCCGTCGGACACCATATAGATGCCGAATTCGCCCTTGGGGTGTTCCACCGAGGCGTACGCTTCACCGGGAGGCACGTGGAAACCTTCAGTGAAGAGCTTGAAGTGATGGATCAGCTCTTCCATGTTGGTCTTCATGGCGGTGCGCTTGGGCGGGGCGATCTTGTGGTTCTCGATCATGACCGGGCCCGGGTTGTTGCGCAGCCATTCCACGCACTGGCGGATGATGCGGTTGCTCTCACGCATTTCGGCGATACGGACCAGATAGCGGTCATAGCAGTCGCCATTGACACCCACGGGGATGTCGAAATCGAGCAGGTCGTAGACTTCGTAGGGCTGCATCTTGCGCAGGTCCCAGGCCACGCCGGAACCGCGCAGCATCGGGCCGGTGAAACCCAGCGCCTTGGCGCGGTCGGGGTCGACCACGCCGATGCCCACCAGACGCTGCTTCCAGATGCGGTTGTCGGTCAGCAGAGTTTCGTACTCGTCGACGCAAGCCGGGAAGCGGTTGGTGAAGTCTTCGATGAAATCCAGCAGCGAACCCGAACGCGCGTCGTTCATGGCGCGCACTTCCTTGTCGCCGCGGTACTTGCTGGTGTCGCCGTATTGCGGCATCGAGTCCGGCAGGTCGCGGTAGACGCCGCCCGGACGGTAGTAGGCCGCGTGCATGCGCGCGCCCGAAACCGCTTCGTAGCAGTCCATCAGGTCTTCGCGTTCACGGAAGGCGTACAGGAACACCGCCATGGCGCCCACGTCCAGCGCGTGCGAACCCAGCGACATCAGGTGGTTCAGCAGACGGGTGATCTCGTCGAACATCACGCGGATGTACTGCGCGCGCAGCGGCGCTTCGACGCCCAGCAGCTTCTCGATGGCCATGACGTAGGCGTGCTCGTTGCACATCATGGACACGTAGTCCAGGCGGTCCATGTAGGGCAGCGCCTGGATGTAGGTCTTGTGTTCGGCCAGTTTTTCGGTGGCGCGGTGCAGCAGGCCGATGTGCGGGTCGGCGCGCTGGATCACTTCGCCGTCAAGCTCGAGCACCAGGCGCAGCACACCGTGCGCAGCCGGGTGCTGGGGACCGAAGTTGAGCGTGTAGTTCTTGATTTCTGCCATGATTTAACGCCCCAAGCCGTAAGAGTCTTCGCGGACCACGCGCGGAGTGACCTCGCGCGGATCGATCGTGACCGGCTGGTAAATGACGCGCCGCTGTTCCGGGTCGTAGCGCATTTCGACGGTGCCGGACAGCGGGAAGTCCTTGCGGAAGGGATGGCCGATGAAGCCATAGTCGGTGAGGATGCGGCGCAGGTCCGGGTGGCCTTCGAAGACGATGCCGTACAGGTCGAAGGCTTCGCGTTCGAACCAGCCCACGGCCGGCCAGCATTCCATCAGCGAGGCGACCATCGGGAACTCGTCGTCCTCGGCCCAGGTGCGCACGCGCAGGCGCCAGTTGTTCTCGATCGAGAGCACATGGGCAACCACGGCGAAACGCGAGCGGTGGATCTTGGCGTTGGTTTCCTCGGGCAGTTGGCGCGTGCCGTTGCCCCAGGTCAGGTAGTCGACGCCGCAGAGGTCGATACAGGTTTCAAAGCGCAGGCCGGCTTCGGTGCGCAGCTTGTTGCAGACGGAGAACCACTGCTGCGCGGGTACTTCGAGCGTCAGCTCGCCCAACGCCTCGGTCAGCGCGATATCCGCGCCGAGGGTGGTCTGCAAATTGTTTTTCAGGGTTTCGAGCCTGGTCATCATCTTGTACGCTTAGGTGAACCGATATGCTGGTTTCGCGGGGCCGGCTGCAAAGGCTGCTGCCTGGCGCGGCGGAACTCAGCGCGCAATCGTGTTGGTCAGACGGATCTTGTTCTGCATTTGCAGCAAGCCGTAGACCAGCGCCTCGGCCGTGGGCGGGCAGCCTGGCACGTAGACGTCTACCGGTACGATGCGATCGCAGCCACGGACCACCGAATACGAGTAGTGGTAGTAACCGCCGCCGTTGGCACAGGAGCCCATGGAAACCACCCAACGCGGCTCGGGCATCTGGTCGTAGACCTTGCGCAGCGCCGGCGCCATCTTGTTGCACAGCGTGCCGGCCACGATCATCAGATCGGACTGGCGCGGGCTGGGGCGGAAGATGATGCCGAATTGGTCCAGGTCGTAGCGGGCCGCGCCCGCGTGCATCATCTCAACCGCGCAACAGGCCAGACCGAAGGTCATGGGCCACATGGAGCCGGTCTTCGCCCAATTAAGGAACTTGTCGGCGCTGGTTGTGATGAACCCTTGCTTGAGAATGCCGTCTATAGCCATATTCGTCTCTGATAGCGTGCTGTGAAAAAACCCGGCGGGTTATTCCCAGTCCAGCGCGCCCTTTTTCCATTCGTAGATGAAGCCGACCGTCAGCACGGCCAGGAAAACCATGACCGTCCAGAAACCGACGAGACCGACCGTGCCCTGGGCGATGGCCCACGGGAACAGAAAGGCGATTTCCAGGTCGAAAAGAATGAACAGGATCGCCACCAGGTAGTAGCGCACGTCAAACTTCATGCGGGCGTCTTCGAAGGCCTCGAAACCGCATTCGTACGGCGAGAGCTTCTCGGCGTAAGGACGCCGCGGACCAAGGAGGGAGCCGGCCGTTAGAAGCGCGAACCCGATAAGGGTGGCCACTACGATAAACAGCAGGACGGGAAAATACTGTTGCAGGTTCATTCAGGCGTCCGTCAAATGCGCAAACCTTAGGATTGTAGCATTCGCGCGGTTACTTCTGGCTGAACTCTGTAGCTCGAACAGCAGGCGAAAGACAGCATTCCTTAAATGGAACAATGGCTGCTTTCAGCACCGGTACGCAAGCATACAGCAGCCTGCCGATGCACGCACAAACACACGTAAAAACACAGGCGCGAAAACGAAAAAAACCACCCCGGAGGGTGGTTTTATACAAACGGGCCGAAGCCCGTTTGTGCACTTTAAATCCAGGCAGGACTTGCGCCCTGCTTTGGATTAGAAGCGGTGACGGATACCGACGCCGACGGCGGTCGACTTGACGTCTTCGATGAAGGCGTAGTTCTTGGCGTACGAACCGTAAGCGTACAGGTTGGTGCGCTTGGACAGGTCGTAGGTGTAGCCCAGCGAGAAGACGTTCATCGTCTCAGCACCGTTGATACGGTCGTTGCTGGGGTCAACCATTTGCCACGAACCGAACAGCTTGCTTGCGCCGCCGATCGGGGCGGACAGGCCGACCATGTACGAGTTGGCCTTGAAGCCGTCAGCAAAGATGTTGGTGCCGATGCTCAGGGAGCCCGAACCGGTGTTCACACCTTGGCCAGCGAACCAGCCGTCGGTCGTGCGAGCGTAGGCCAAGGCCAGCTTCACGACTTCGAAGTCGTACGAACCGCCGATGGCGTACATACGCGGGGTCGCGTCGGTCATGCCGGTCGGCAGGTTGTTCGAAGCGTTCAGCTGATCGTACGTCAGAGCGACGTTCAGCGGGCCGTTGACGTAGCGCAGACCGGTCGTGATGGCGCGGGTGTTGTCGGCGGTGCGGAAGCCCGTTTGAGCCGTGTTTTGGTCGTCAGCATTGAACGAGTAGCCGATGCCGAACTGGAAGCCGCTGAACGACGGGGTCTGATACATGACCATGTTGTCGTAGCGTTGCGTGTTGGCAGCGCTCATCGAAACGCCGATGTTAGCTTGACCGAAGCCAGCGCCGAACGGGTCGATCGAGCCGAAGTACTTCGACGCGATGTTGGTTTGGCGACCGAAGTCCAGTTGGCCCCAGCTGTCGCTAGCCAGACCGATGGTGGCTTGACGACCGAACAGGCGGCCGTTTTGAGCCGACTTGCCATTGCCCGAATCAAAGCCGGATTCCAGTTGGAAAACAGCGCGCAGGCCGTCACCCAGGTCTTCCGAACCACGCAGACCCCAGCGCGAACCGTTCTGGACGCCGTTGATCATGCCGAAACGGCTGCCGTTGATGGCATCAGGACCACCGCTGATCTTGTTGTAGCCGATACCCGTGTCGATGATACCGTACAGGGTGACAGACGTTTCTGCCTGGGCGACACCGGCAAAACCGGCGAGCAGGGCGGCAGCGAGCAGAGTCTTTTTCATTTAAGAAATCTCCGTTGATTTGAGTGACAAGAGCAGCAATCCAGCAAACCAGCCTGCCGCCCCCCTAACTCCGCGAAGGGAAGTTGACGCTATTGCATCAAAAATCAGGGGGGCTGGCTATGGTCGGCGCCAGAAAAGTGCAGGTTTACGACAGGCTTGTTGGGATATTGCAACAACTCAGCGAAGCCTGGCCGGACACGCTAGGGCTTACCCTTAGTTTTTAGGCCAAGCACCTATTCATGCGACTTTCAGCCCTGCCCCTAATTATCCGGATGCTCCGGATACCATCCCCGCCATCAAATACAGCCCCCTTCCGAGCCCTGTTTCCGCGTCGCCGCGGCCTCCAATCAGCCATCGGAATCGCACCTTCGCCATAAGGCCCCCACAGCAGGAATGCGCCGACTCGTCCACTATCAATAACGTTGTTATTTATAAAAATCGCCGATATGATCGAATCGTCGTCTCACCATCCAGCCATATGCCTACGCCCACGTCCCGCGCCGACCGTTCCGAAAGACTGAATGCGTTGCGCCGCCAGCTGGTTCTGGACGCCGCCCAGCGCGTGTTCGAGCGCGACGGCCTGGAGAAGACCACGATCCGCGCGATCGCCAAGGAGGCCGGCTGCACCACCGGCGCCATCTATCCGTGGTTCGCCGGCAAGGAAACCATTTATGGCGCACTGCTGGAGGAATCGCTGGAACGCCTGCATGCGCATCTGGCCGAGGCGGCCTCCAGCGGGCCGGCGCCGGCCGCGGCGCGCACTGCGATCCATGCGTTCTTCGGGTACTACGCAGAACGGCGGACCGACTTTTCGCTGGGCATGTACCTGTTCCAGGGGCTGGGGCCGCGCGGCCTGGGCCGGGAAATGGACGAACGGCTCAACGCCCGCCTGCGCCAGTGCATAGATCTGCTGGGCGTGGCGCTGGCCCGGACCAAGTCCTGGGAGGCCGCGACCGTCGCCGTCGAACAGATGAATCTCTTCACCTATTTGATGGGGTTGCTGCTGCTGCTGCACACCCGCCGCCTGAAATCCCTGGGCCAGCAAGCGGAAACGCTGCTGGACAACTACTGCCTCGCCCTGGAGCAACGATGACCGCAACCGACCTGGACACCCCGGCCGACGCCCCGCTGATCAGCCTGGCCGACTTCCATATATTGCTGGCCGACCAGCATCCGTTTTCCATGCTGTTGGGCATAGACGTGATACGCATCGGCCGCGGCACGGCGCGCGCGGTGCTGCCGGCGCGCGACGCCCACCAGCGGCTGGGCGGCATCGTTGCCGGCCCCATGCTGATGGGCCTGGCCGACCTGACCATGTACGCGGCGGTGGTGGGCGCCACCGGACAGGCGCACGCTGTGACTGCCAGCCTGACGATCAATTTCCTGCGCAAGAGCCCCGCGGGCGCCATCTATGCCGACGCCCGGTTGCTGAAAGTGGGCCGGCTGTCCGCGGGGGAAGCCATCCTGACCGGCGAGGGTTCGGACGAACCTCTTGCCCATATCGTGAGCACGTGGTCCGTGCCCAAGCCATGAGCATGCGCGTGAGCATCGTCGGCATGGGCAGGATCGGCACGCAGGCCGCACAGCGCCTCCTGGCGGCCGAGCCGGACATAGCGCTGACCCTCTACGACATCGAGCCCGGGCGTTGCGAAGACTTCCGCGGCAGCGCGACGCTGGCCACCTCCGCGCGGGAAGCGCTGGAAGAATCCGACACCATCGTGCTGGCCCTGCCACGCGAACGCGAGATCGACCGCACGCTGGAGCGTTTCAGCGACGGCAACGTGACGGCGCCGGTGGCAGGCAAGCTGATCGTGGATCTGGAGCCGCCTTGCGCCGAACGCGCGCGCAGCCTGGACCAGGCCATCGTCGCGGCGGGCGGCCGCTACACCTGCGCGCCCCTGGCCGCGGCGGTGGACGCTCCGCTCGCCGAGACGCGCTTACTGAACGCGCTGGCCCGCGGCGCATGAGGGCCGCAGGCGCTGCGCCGCCGCCACGCACAGCGCCAACCAGGCCAGGCTGACCGCGAAGCCCGCCAGCACGTCGCTGGCGAAATGGACCTGCAGCAGGATGCGGCTGAGTCCGATCGCCATGATGAGCGCCGCCAGCAGCGCAATGCCGGGCAGGCGCCAGGCAGGCGGCGCCAGACGCCACAACAGATAGCAGGCCATGCCGTAGACGGCCATCGCGGCAGAGGAGTGGCCGCTGGGAAAGCTCCATCCCGCCACGCTGGCGTAGCCATGATCGTGCTCTGGCCGCACCCGTTCGAAGGCGTGCTTGAGCAGCCAGTTGAGCGCGCCGCCCACGCCCGTGGCGACGGCGCAGACCAGGGCCAGCCGCCATTCTCCGCGCCACAACAGGAACAGCGTCATCAGCACGCTGACCCCGGTCAGGAATTTCCGGTCGCCCAGGTAGGTGAACCAGGACAGCAGCCACAGCAACGGCGTGGACATGGACATGCTCAGGGAATTGGCCAGGGCCCGGTCGAACGCCACTACCCTCCCCTCGCTTTCTATCGCGAAAGCCAGGACCAGGAAGAGTACGAGCGCGGCGCACGTACCCGTCATGAAGAGGGCGTCGCGGCGACGGCCGCGCAGACTCAGGCCGCAGCGCGCAAACACGAGCGCCACCCCGCCGGCCAGCAACGGCAGCGCGATGAACAACTGCAAGGCATGGGCCGCGGCCCATGCCGCGTACGCGTCCGTCATGAATAAGAGCCCGCCACGATGAAACTCCCGATCCTTCTCAATTACAGCGCGACCAAGGTCCTGTCTACGGGTGCAAAAGCATGCGCCCCGGCGGCGTAGTCCCAACGCTCGATATGGCACTCGCCTGCCGCCTCGCAGGTGATGACATTGACCGAATTGGGCACATTGCCGCGCACGCGGCGCGAGCAGGTGGTTCCAGCCTGGACGACCCAGCCGCCGGAAGGCGCCGCCGGGTTCGCGGGCAGCACATAGGGCAGATGGATATGCCCCCCCAGAATCAGGTCCACGCCCGCCTGCGTCCAGGCTTCGAGAGCCCGTTCGCGCCCGTTCAGCAGATTGGACAGGTCCGACTCGACCTTGGCGCGCACGGGATGGTGCGCCACCACGACGCGCAACTGCCCGGGCCTGGCCTGGCGCAGCCTCTCCGCGACCCGGGCGATCTGCGCGCCGGATATCTCGCCATCCTTGCGGCGGCGCGGGCGTGTCGTGTTGACGCCGATGGCGAGCAGGCCGGCGTTCTCGAACACGGGTTCGAGCACTGGCCCCAAAGCCCGCTTGTAGTTGCCGTAAGGATTGAGCGCGCGCGCAAACACGTTGAACAGCGGAATGTCGTGATTGCCCGGCACGGTCAGCACCGGCAGCGACAGGCGCTCGATGAACCTGCGGGCGGCGGCGAACTGGCCGCGCCGCGCGCGTTGCGTGATGTCACCGCTAAGCACCACCAGGTCAGGCGCAAGCGTGCAGGCCAGGTCCAGCGCGGCTTCGACCACGGGTTTGCGTTCCGTGCCGAAGTGGGTATCGGAAAAATGCAGGATACGGGTCATGAACGGTCCAGATATTGCGAGTCCGCCGGCACCACCAGCGGCAGCCGTTCGTCGGCCACTTTGAATTCCAGCGGCGTATCCATCCAGGAGATTTCGCCGTCCATCGCCACCTTGACGCGGCGGCGCCCGCGCACGGCCACCGTCAGACGGTCGAAGGCGAAACTCACCACATGCTCGGCTTCGCCCAGGCGGCTGAACAAGCCGCGCAACAGCAGGCCATAGAGCGCCAAGGTGCCGACCGGCCGCGCCGCCATGGCGATCAGGCGGTTCTGATCCAGCTCCGCCGATTCGATGCCGATGTGCTCCAGCTGGAGCTTGTTGTTGCCCACCACCAGGGTGGGCGAGCGCAGATTGCGGGCCTGCCCGCCATGATCCAGCAGCAGGCTCAACTGGCGTGGCGCGCGCAGCAGGGTGACCAGGCCGGACCACAGCGCCACCATCCGGCTGCGGCCATACTTCTGTTTATAGGCTTCGCGGTCCTCGAGCAATTGCGGATACAGACCCAGGCTGGCATTGACCAGGAACAGCCGGCCGTTGAGCATGCCGACCTGCACCGGTCTGGGCTGGCCTTGCAGAAAGCCGCGCAAAGCCACCTCGGTATCTTGCGAGATGCCGTAGCTGCGCCCGAAGTAATTGAACGTGCCCTGGGGCAGGATGCCGAACGGCACTCCTTTGCCAAGCACCACACCCGCGACCGCATTGAGCGTGCCATCGCCGCCTGCCGCGATGACCACGCCCTGCTGTTCCTGCGCGCGCGTGACCGCGGCCTCGGCCGTGGCGGTCAGGCGCGACGGATCCTGCACGGGCATCAATTCGTAACGGCGCCCGGCCTCGTCGAGTATGCGACGGATCGTGTCTTGGAGGATCTGCGCGTCGCCGCGTCCCGATCCGGTATTGAGGACGATGAAGAGGGGTTCTTGTCCCGTCAGGGAATGGGCCGCTGTTGCCGGTTTATGCTGGGTTGGCGTCATGCGACAAACATACCCCATGCCGGCAAAGCGCCGCAACAAGGCTGGCGGCGGACGCGCCAGGCGCGCCCGCCGCCTCCGTTCAGCGGCCGATGGCGTAAGCCTGCATCAGGCGCGGCGTGGCTGCCGCGTGCAGGAGGCCGTCGGCATCGCGCGAAGCCGCGGTCAACCTGCCCACCGACCACTCGGGCACCTCCTCGATCTGGTGCCCGCGCTGGCGCAGCGCCGCGATGACCTCGGCGCCGAAGCTCGCCTCCACCGCCAGATGCCCCGGCTTGCGGTCGCGCGGATAGAAGGACGTGGGGAAATGCATGGTGTGGGACATGGGCAGGTCGATCGCTTCCTGCAGGTTCAGGCCGTGGTGCACGTGACGCAGGAAGAACAACAGTTGCCATTGCTCCTGCTGGTCGCCGCCCGGCGTGCCGAAGGCCAGGTAGGGCTTGCCATCGCGCAGCGCCAGCGAGGGCGTCAGCGTGGTGCGCGGACGCTTGCCGGGCGCCAACGTGCCAGGCAGCCCTTCTTCCAGCCAGAACATCTGCGCGCGGGTGTTCAGGCCGAAGCCGAGTTCCGGGATCACCGGCGAAGACTGGAACCATCCGCCCGAAGGCGTGGCCGAGATCATGTTGCCCCAGCGGTCGATGACGTCCACGTGCGTCGTGTCGCCGCGTTTGGCGGAGGCGCGCATGTCGGCAAGCGTGGGTTCATTGGTGGCGCTGCCGGGCGCGGATACCTTGGACAGGCGCTCCAGCGTGTCCATGACGCGCTTCACTTGCGCCTCGAAACCCGGCACTTGGCCGGGCAGCAGATCCTGCGAAGCCGACTCGCCGATCAACGCGCGGCGTTCGGCGTTATAGGCGTCGGACAGCAGATGGTCCAGCGGCACGTCGACGAAGGCCGGATCGCCGTAATAGGCCTCGCGGTCGGCGAAGGCCAGCTTCATGGCCTCGGTCACGCGGTGCACGAATTCGGCGCTGGTCGGGCTCACGCCTGCCAGATCCATCTCCTTGAGCAGCGCGAGGGTCTGCAGGAAGACCGGACCTTGACTCCAGGAGCCGGCTTTCGCCACGGTGTAGCCGTGATAGTCGTAGGTGACCGGCGTGTCGTAGCTGGCCGACCAGCCCGCCAGGTCCTCGGCGGTAATGACGCCGCGGTGGGTGGACCCGCTCTCGTCCATGACATCGGTGTTGCGCGCAAACTTGTCGATTTCCTCCGCAATGAAGCCACGGTAGAAGGCGTCGCGTGCCGCTTCGATCTGGCGCTCGCGGTCTGCGCCGGCGCTTTCGGCCTGCTTCAGCACGCGGGTCCAGGTGCGAGCCAGCGCCGGATTGCGGAACAGTTTGCGGGCCTCGGGCACCTGGCCGCCCGGTACGTAGACCGCGGCCGTCGTGGGCCAATGGGTCTGGAAGAAGTCCTTCAGGCCGGCGATGGTGTTGGAGATGCGCGGCATGAGCGCGTGGCCGTGCTCCGCGTAATAGATGGCGGGCTCCAGCACGTCGCGCACGCGCATGCTGCCGTGGTCACGCAGGAGCAGCATCCAGGCGTCGAAGGCGCCCGGAATGACGGCGGCCAGCAGGCCGTTGCCGGGAATGAGCTTGAGGCCTTCGGCGCGGTAGCGTTCGAGCGTGGCGGCAGCGGGCGTGGTGCCCTGGCCGCACAGCACCTCGACGCGGCCGGTGCGCGCGGAATAGAACACCGCGGGCACTTCGCCGGCCGGGCCCACCAGATGGGGTTCGACCACCTGCAGCACGAAGGCTGAGGCCACGCAGGCGTCGAAGGCGTTGCCGCCGCGCTCCAGCAGCGACATGCCGGCGGCGCTGGCCAGCCAATGGGTGGAGGTCACGACACCGAAGGTGCCAAGGATTTCCGGGCGAGTGGTAAACATGATGATTCCTATAGGGCTGCCGCTGAAACGCGGAACACTTCCTGCACGGCGGGCGCCTGGCGATCAAAAGAACAGGCACGCTGGAGAGGCCGGCGGACGCTGCCAGCCGGGGCACCGCGGATCCGGCTCCGCCGGTCCGCCAGCGCCGCCCCCTGGGGGGCCCGCGCCAACGGGTAGGGGGGAGCCTACTTTTTTGCCACAGTGACGCCCTTCAGGCGGATCAGGCCGTCGGGGTAAGGCACAAAGCCCTCCACCTTCTTCTGCACGCCGAAGGTCCACGGCAGGTAGAACAGGTAGACGATCGGACGCTGGTCCTGCATCGCCGTCAGCACCTGGTCATACATGGCGCGGCGCTTGGCGGTGTCCGATTCGGCGCGGGCATCGTTGAGCAGCTTGTCCACGGCGGCGTCGCAGAACTTGCCGTCGTTCAGGTTGCCCTTGCAGCTCAGGTACTGGTGGATGTTGCCGCTGGGATCGACGCGGCCCGACCAGCCGCTCTGCCCCACTTCGAAGTCGCCGCGCGCGAGCGAGGATTGCAGGGACGCGAACTCCACCGGACGCAGCGTGATGTCGAAGCCCGCTTCGGCGCCCATGGCCTGTACCAGCTCGAACACCTGTTGCATGGTGGTGTTGTTGCCAAAGGTGATCTCGAACTTGACGCGGTCATAGCCCGCTTCCTTCAACAGCGCCTGCGCCTTCTTGGGGTCGCGGCCCTTGTGCTCGAAGGCGGTGTTGTAGGCGAAGCTGGCCGGCGGGAACGGCTGATAGGCGGGCTGGAACATGCCTTCGCCGATCACCTGATTGAGCACGTCGCGGTCGATCGCGAGGTCCAGCGCCTGACGCACGCGCTTGTCCTTGGCCAGGGGGTTGTTGGCGCGCGCGCCATTGGCCAGGTTCACCGAAATGGCCTGGAAGCCCAGGCCGGTCACCGGCGCCAGGGTCAGGTTCTTGTCGTCCTTCACCGCCTTGGCATCGCTGGGCGCCACGCGCTCGATGATGTCCAGGTCGCCGGCGCGCAGGTTGTTCAGGCGCACGGTGTTGTCGGGAATCGGGGTGTAGACCAGACGGTCGAAGTGATAGTTGGCGGCGTCCCAGTACTTGGGAAATTTCTCGAGCACGATGCGGTCGTTCTGCACGCGCTCCTTGAACTGGTAGGGGCCGGAGCACACCGGCTTGCCGCCAGGGTCCTTGTCGAAGCTGGCGGGAGACATCATCATCCCGGCGCGGTCGGACAGCTGCGACAGCAGCGAGGCATCGGGTTCGGACAGCGTCAGCACCACGGTGCTGGCGTCCGGGGCCTCGACGCTGGCGACGGTGGCCAACTCGCTCTTGCGGTTGCTGTCGGGCAAGGTGCGGGCGCGGTCCAGGTTGGCCTTGACGGCGGCGGCGTTCACCGGCGTGCCGTCATGGAAAACGGCGTCGGTGCGCAGCTTGAAGGTCAGGACCTTGTTGTCGGGGCTGAAGGTCCAGGATTGCGCCAGCTGCGGCACGATCTTCAGGTCCGGCGTGATCTCCACCAGCTTGTCGCAGAGGGAAGCGAAGACGATGCGGCCCACGAAGGTGCGCGCGCGCACCGGGTCCAGCACGTCGGGGTCGTCCTGCAAGCCGATACGCAGGGTGGATTGCGCTTGCGCCAATCCGCTGGCCAGCATTCCCGCCATGGCCATGGCGAGGCAAAGTTTACGCATGAAAGATCTCCGTCGGTTCAGGTCGGCCTGGTTCCCCACGCGGACGCGCCGCCCGGCATGAGGGAACAGACCCGAGCCGTGCTGCATCCGGGTCCATCCCCCGCTGCGCACGTTCTTGTTGGATTCTGCGCCAGGCGCGCGGCGATTGTATAGAGCGACGGCTGTCGTAAGCCTAAATGCGCGCCGGACGGCCGCCTTGCGGACGCACCCTCAGGGGATGCGGCAAGGGGCCGCGAAGTCCACGGCGGCCTGGACCTCGGCGCGCAGCTTGGCGACCAGCGGCCGGGCATCATCGCGGCGGTACTGGAATGCATAAGGCATGGCCGCCAGCGGCGTATCGCCTTCCAGCACGCGCAGGCTGCCCTCGGCCTGCAAGGCGCGGGCCCAATGGCTGGGCAGCAGGCCGACCCCGGTGCCTTCTATCAGAAGGCCGACCACCGCCCCCCAGTTGTTGCAGCAGAGGCGTTCGCCGCCGGCATCGCGGCCCGCCAGCCAGTCGTCGATGATGCGCGTGGTGCCGGCCCCCGCCGGCAGCGTGACCAGCGGCAGGCGGGCAAGCAGCTCCGGCGTCATGCGCGTGGCGCCGTCCAGCAGCGCCGGCGCGGCGACCCAGGAAAAGTCGGCCTGGCCTATGGCCGTGGAAGCGATATTGGGCCGAGAGGAACGGCCGGCGATCACGGCAAAGTCCAATTCGCCGTCGGCCACGCGCTGCTCCAGCACCTGGCCGATGTCCACATAGGGTTCCAGCACCAGGTCCGGATAGGCGGCGCGCACGCCCCGGATCAGCCGCGGCAGCCAGGTGAGCGCGGTCAGCTCGCCCACGCCGAAGCGGCAGCGACCGCTGAGCCCCGCGCTTTGCGCCAGCGACGCCCGTATCTGCTCCGCCGAGGCCAGCAGGTCGCGCGCCTGCGGCAGCAGGCGCTGGCCGGCGTCGGTCAGCACCGCCTTGTGGCCGCTGCGATCGAACAAGGACTGGCCCAGGCCTTCCTCGAGCTCGGTGATGCGCTTGGACAACGACGATACCGACAGATGCAGGCGCTCGGCCGCCACGGCGAAACTTGCGCAGGTGGCGGCCCAGTAGAAGGCTTCGAGTTGCTTGAGGGTCATGCGCGGATTGTAGGGGCGTCCGGCATGGGGATGCTCACTTCAGGAGCATCCCGTTGAAAAGCGCCCGCCGCGGAATCAGGCGGCTTTCGGCGTCAGCAGGTGCGCGGAAAACCGGAGGGTATCGATGGCGGCGCGGAGCATGCGCTCGACGCGCGGCCACATGTCGCCCTTGAGGCGATCGGACCAGCAGATGCTGTCAAACACCCCGTCGACCAGGGCGTGCAGATAAAGATTGGACAGGCGCACGTCCAGCGCGCGGGGCAGATCCTCGCGCTTGACCGCGGCGCGCAGCAGTTTCTCCGAGGTGCGCAGGGCGTGGCGCTCCCACAAGTCACGGCGGCGCAGCAGCGGCGCGTTCTCGTCGCTGCGTTCGCATTTGAGGTACAGGATTTCCAGCACGCGCTGCACCGAGCCTTCCTGCGCGTAGATCTGGATGTATTGCCGCATGGAGGTGTAGAGCGATTCCAGCGCCTCGCCGTCGGTCGAGACATGAGTCAGGGGAGCAGCCTCGCCCAGCGCGCGGTCGCACATGGCGATGCAGACGTCGATCTTGTTTTTGTAATGGCCGTAGACGGCGCCCCGGGACACCCCTGCGTGGTCGGCGATGTCGCTCATGGTGGTGGCGGCCACCCCCTTGGACAGGAACACGTGCTCCGCGGCATCCAGGATGCGGTCACGGGTGCGTTGGGACTCTTCCTTCGTCTTGCGGGCCATGCGGGGGACCTCCTTCTTAAAAAACCGGCTGCAAAAAAACGGCGGCTTCAAAACAAGAAGCCGCCTCTTTCGTCACTGTGAATAAGTGTGAAGCGGGGAGCATACTTCCGAACAAAATAATTAATCAAGCGTGACGGATTAAATGATAGACTCGCTTCCCCACGCGGGAAAGTCGGCGCCTTTCCCCACCTCAGCCCTCTGCGGGCCCATCAGAAATTTTAAAAATGAAGCAAAGAGTCTCTCTACGCACGCTCGCCCTTTCTTCCGTACTAATTCTTATTACCGGTTGCTCGAAACCGGAAGCCCAACAAGCCACCGAGGCTCCCGCCGAAGTCGGCGTCATCGTTGCCCAAGCCACGCCCACCAGCGTCGCGACCGAATTGCCGGGCCGGCTGGAGCCCTACCGCGAAGCCGAAGTGCGCGCGCGCGTGGCCGGCATCGTCACCGCGCGCCTGTACGAAGAAGGCCAGGATGTGACCCGCGGCGCCGCCCTGTTCCAGATCGATCCCGCGCCGTTGCAGGCCGCCTACGATTCGGAAGCCGCGAACCTGGCGCGCGCGCAGGCCAATCTTTCCGCCGCCGCCGACAAGCTGCGCCGCTACGCTGACCTGGTGTCGGACCGCGCCATCAGCGAACGCGACCACGCCGAAAGCGTGGCGCAGGAGCGCCAGGCCCGGGCCGAGGTCGCCCTGGCCCGCGCCAACCTGCAAAGCGCCAAGCTGAAGCTGGATTACGCGCGCGTCACTTCGCCCATCGACGGCCGGGCGCGACGCGCGCTGGTGACCGAAGGCGCACTGGTGGGCGAAGGCCAGGCCACGCCGCTGACGGTGGTGCAGCAGATCGATCCCATCTACGTGAACTTCGCCCAGCCGGCGGCCGAGGTGATGCAGTTGCAGAAGCAGATCCGCGCGGGCGCCCTGGAAGGCGTGGCGCCGGACCAGGTGCGGGTGCGGCTGCTGCTGCCCGACGGCTCGGAGTACGGGCGCGGCGGCACGCTGTCGTTCGCCGATCTGGCGGTGGATCCCGGCACGGACAACGTCACCATGCGGGCGCTGTTCGAGAACCCGGGCCGCGATCTGCTGCCGGGCATGTATGTGCGGGTGCGGCTGGAGCAGGCGATCAACCGCGACACCTATCTGGTGCCGCGCAACGCCCTGCTGCGCAATGCCGAAGGCGCGCACGTGCTGGCCGCGGGTGCAGACGGAGAGCTGAAGAAGATCGCCGTCACCGCAGAGCGGCTGCAGGGTCCGAACTGGATCGTCACGCAGGGATTGGCAGGCGGCGAACGCATCGTCGTCGAGAACGCCGCGCATATGGCGGCGGGACAGAAAATCAAACCGGTGGAGCGGGCCGCGCCCAGTGCGCAGGCCCCCGCCGCCGGCAACCCGGAGGCCGGCGTCCAGGCTAGGACGTCCGCGCCGGGCCAAAAAGGATAAACCGCAATGGCGCGTTTTTTTATCGATCGCCCCGTCTTCGCCTGGGTGATCTCGCTGCTGATCGTGCTGGTCGGCATCCTGTCGATCCGTGCGCTGCCGGTGGCCCAATATCCGGACATCGCTCCGCCCGTGGTCAACGTCGGCGCCAGCTACCCCGGCGCCTCGGCCAAGGTGGTCGAAGAGGCCGTCACCGCCATCATCGAACGCGAGATGAACGGCGCGCCGGGACTGATGTACACCTCGTCCAGCAGCGACTCGACGGGCTGGGCCAGCATCAACCTGACTTTCAAGCAAGGCACCAACCCGGACCTGGCGGCCGTGGAAGTGCAGAACCGCCTGAAGGCGGTGGAGCCGCGCCTGCCGGAATCGGTGCGCCGCGACGGCGTACGCGTGGAGAAGGCGGCCGACAACATCCAGCTGGTGGTGTCGCTGAAATCGGACGGCGGCCTGGATGACATCCAGCTGGGCGAGCTGGCCGCTTCCAACGTGCTGCAGGCGCTGCGCCGTGTGGAAGGCGTGGGCAAGGTGCAATCCTTCGGGGCGGAAGCCGCCATGCGCATCTGGCCGGATCCGGCCAAGCTGACGGCCATGTCCCTGACCCCGGACGACATCGTCTCGGCCCTGCGCAGCCACAATGCGCGCGTCACCATCGGCGAGCTGGGCAACCAGGCCGTGCCCAAGGACGCCCCGCTGAACGCCAGCATCGTCGCGGGCGAGTCCCTGCGCACGCCCGAGCAATTCGGCAACATTCCGCTGCGCGCGCAGCCGGACGGCGCCACTTTGCGCCTGAAGGATGTGGCGCGGGTCGAATTGGGCGGCACCGACTACATGTACCTGTCGCGCGTGAACGGCATGACCGGCACGGGCCTGGGCATCAAGCTGGCGCCGGGTTCGAACGCGGTCGAAACCACCAAGCGCATCCGCGCGACCATGCAGGAGCTGGCCCAGTATTTCCCGCCGGGCGTGACCTGGGACATTCCGTACGAGACATCCACCTTCGTCGAAATCTCGATCAAGAAGGTGCTGATGACCCTGCTGGAAGCCGTAGCCCTGGTGTTCTGCGTGATGTACCTGTTCATGCAGAACTTCCGAGCCACGCTGATTCCGACGCTGGTCGTGCCGGTGGCGCTGCTGGGCACGCTGGGCGTGATGCTGGGGCTGGGCTATTCCATCAACGTGCTGACGATGTTCGGCATGGTGCTGGCCATCGGCATCCTGGTCGACGACGCCATCGTGGTGGTGGAAAACGTCGAGCGCATCATGGCCGAGGAAGGCTTGTCGCCGCGCGAGGCCACGGTCAAGGCCATGGGCCAGATCAGCGGCGCCATCGTGGGCATCACGGTGGTGCTGGTGTCGGTGTTCGTGCCGATGGCCTTCTTTGACGGCGCCGTGGGCAACATCTACCGCCAGTTCGCCGTGACGCTGGCCGTGTCGATTGCCTTCTCGGCCTTCCTGGCGCTGTCGCTGACGCCGGCGCTGTGCGCCAGCATGCTCAAGCCGATCGCCGCCGGCCACCACGAGAAGCGCGGCTTCTTCGGCTGGTTCAACCGGGCCTTCGCGCGCCTGACGGCGCGCTACACCGCCCGGGTGTCGGGCGTGCTGGCCCGTCCGGTGCGCTTCGGCCTGGCCTACCTGGCGGTGATCGCCGCGGTGGCGCTGCTGTTCGCCCGGCTGCCCTCTTCCTTCCTGCCGGACGAAGACCAGGGCAGCTTCATGGCCATGGTCATCCTGCCCCAGGGCTCGCCGCAAGCCGAAACCATGGCGATGGTGAAAGAGGTCGAGCGCTACATGATGGAGCATGAGCCCGTCGAATATGTGTATTCGGTCAACGGCTTCAGCAACTACGGCAGCGGACCGAACTCGGCCATGTTCTTCGTCACGCTAAAGGACTGGAAGCAGCGCGGCGGCGCCGACCTGCACGTGAACGCGGTGGTGGAACGCATCAACGCCGCCTTCGCCGACCGCAAGAACGTCATGGTGCACGCGCTGAACTCCCCGCCGCTGCCGGACCTGGGCTCCACCTCGGGCTTCGACTTCCGCCTGCAGGACCGGGGCGGCCTGGGCTACGAGGCCCTGGAGCAGGCGCGCCAGCAATTGCTGGCAGCGGCGGCCAAGCATCCCGCGCTGACGGAGGTTGTCTTCGCCGGCCAGGAAGAAGCGCCGCAGCTGGAGCTGCGCGTCGACCGCGACAAGGCGCAGGCCATGGGCGTGCCACTGGACGAGATCAACACCGCCCTGGCGGTAATGTACGGTTCGGACTATATCGGCGACTTCATGCTCAATGGCCAGGTGCGGCGCGTGACCGTGCAGGCCGACGGCAAGAGCCGTGTCGACATGGAAGACGTGTCGCGCCTGCATGTACGCAACCTGCAGGGCCAGATGGTGCCGCTGTCGGCCTTCGCCACCCTGAAATGGTCGATGGGACCGCCGCAGCTCAACCGCTACAACGGCTTCCCGTCGTTCACCATCAACGGCTCGGCCGCGCCCGGGCACAGCAGCGGCGAGGCCATGCGCGCCATGGAGGCGCTGGCGGCCGAACTGCCGCGCGGCATCGGCTTCGACTGGTCGGGGCAGTCCTACGAGGAACGGCTGTCCGGCAACCAGGCGCCCGTGCTGTTCGCGCTGTCGGTGCTGGTCGTGTTCCTGGCCCTGGCCGCGCTGTATGAAAGCTGGTCGATACCGCTGGCGGTGATCCTGGTGGTGCCGCTGGGCGTGATCGGCGCGGTGCTGGGCGTGACGCTGCGCGGCATGCCCAACGACATCTACTTCAAGGTCGGCCTCATCGCCACCATCGGGCTGTCGGCCAAGAACGCGATCCTGATCGTGGAAGTGGCCAAGGACCTGGTGCGCGACGGCCAGGGCATCGTGTCCGCCACGCTGGAGGCCGCCAGGCTGCGGCTGCGGCCCATCGTGATGACCTCGCTGGCCTTCGGCGTGGGCGTGCTGCCCCTGGCGCTGGCCACCGGCGCGGCCTCGGGCGCCCAGGCCGCGATCGGCACGGGCGTGCTGGGCGGCATCGTCACGGCGACGGTGCTGGCCATCTTCCTGGTGCCGCTCTTCTTTTTGATCGTGGGCCGCGCGCTGGGCATGCGCGTGCGCCCCTCGCGTCCGCAAGGCCGCGAAACGCTGGAGACCACGCCATGAAGGCTATGGCAATGACCCTGCTTGCGCTGGCCCTGGCCGGCTGCTCGCTGGCCCCCACCTATGAGCGACCGGCAGCGCCGGTCCCCCAGGCCTATGACACGGTCGCCGCGGACGGACTGGCGGCGATGCCGCAGGACTGGCGCGATTACTTCAACGACCCGGCGCTGCAGGCCTGGATCGCCGCCGCGCTCGAGAACAACCGCAACCTGCGGGTGGCGGCGCTGCGCATCCAGGAAGCGCGGGCGCTGTACGGCGTACAGCAGGCCGACCGCCTGCCGTCCATCGACGGCACGGGCGAGTTCAGCCGCGGACGCGGCGCGGAGCCCGGCCAGCCGCGCATGCCGGTGGCCGACCGCTACCGCGCCGCCGTCGGCATCGCCGCGTTCGAACTGGATTTCTTCGGCCGCGTGAAGAGCCTGAGCGACGCGGCGCTGTCGCGCTACCTGGCCAGCGAGGAAGCGCACCGCGCTGCCACGCTGTCGCTGGTGTCAGAAACGGCCACGGCCTACTTCAACCAGCGCTCACTGGCCGAACAGCTGCGCCTGACCGAAAGCACGCTGGCGCTACGCGAGGCCTCGCTCAAACTGACCCAGCGCCGTTACGACGCCGGACTGGAAACGGCCGTGGGGCTGCGTACCGCGCAGATGCTGGTGGAATCCTCGCGCGCCACGCATGCCGAACTGAGCCGGGAATACCGGCAGTCGGTGCACACCCTGGGCCTGCTGGCGGGCGACTTTTCGCTGCCGCCCGACACCGATGCCGTCACGCTGGAAAGCCAGAGCCTGACACCGCTGGCCGCGGGCCTGCCTTCGACCCTGCTGGTCCGTCGCCCGGACTTGCGCCAGGCCGAGGACACGCTGCGGGCCGCCAACGCCGACATCGGCGCGGCGCGCGCGGCGTTCTTCCCGTCGGTGCAGCTGACGACCGACATCGGCACCACGGCGGGCAGCTTCTCGGACCTGTTCGGTTCGGGCACGGGCACCTGGACCTTCGCGCCCAAGCTGACGCTGCCCATCTTCAACGCCGGACGCAACAGCGCCAACCTGTCGCTGGCGGAAGCGCGCAAGGACATCGCGGTGGCCCAGTACGAGGGCAGCATCCAGCAGGCCTTCCGCGAAGTGGCCGACGCGCTGTCCGCGCGCGACACGCTGCGCGCCCAGATCGACGCCCAGCGCAAGGTCCGCGACGCCGACCGCGACCGCCAGCGCCTGACCGAAAGGCGCTACGAACGCGGCGTGGCGAGCTACCTGGAAATGCTGGAAGCGCAGCGCAGCCTGTTCGAATCCGAACAGGAGTTCATCCGGCTGCAGCAGCGCCGGCTGGTCAATGCGGTGGAGTTGTACAAGGCGCTGGGCGGCTGGGAGCAGCCCCGCTCATGACTGGTCAGCCAGCCTTGTCGATACGGTAGGCGCAGCGGCGCGCACCCGCGAGGATGTGTTCTTCGCGGCGCACCCGGACTTCTGCTCCTAGCACCTTGTGGAAGAGTTCCAGCTCGCTGCGGCAAAAACCCATACAGGCTTTGGCCGCGGAGCAGATCGGGCAGTGGTTCTCGATGAACAGGAAGTCCGCGCCATCCTTGCGCAGCTCGGCCATGTAGCCTTCGGCAGAGCGGACTTCCACCAGCCGCTCCAGCCTTTCCTTCAGGCTGCGGGCGCCCTGCATGGCCTGGCGGTAGCTGTTGAGCATGGCGGCTTCGCGCGCCTGGATCAGCTTTTCGATGCCCTCTTCGCCAAACACCTGGCGCACCGCGCCCAGCATCTGCACCGTCATTTCGGCATGCGTGTCCGGGAAGCGCCCGTTTCCGGCATCGGTCAGGAACCAGATCTGCGTGGGCCGGCCCCGGCCCGCGCTGTGGCTTTCGGAATCCACCAGTCCTTCCGCATGCAGGCGCGTCATCTGCTGACGCACGGCCTCGGCCGTCACGTCCAGGGCCTTGGCAATGACGGCGACGGATTGCGGGCCCCGCGTCTTCAGGGTCATGAGCACGCGATCGGCGGGCTGATGCTCCCAGACCACGGGATGGGACGGACTGTCAGACATGGATGTGCATACTCCGGTTGTTTGCCTATGGTGCCATGAACCTGGCCTGCCGGTCAGCCGGAAGCGGCCGGCGGATCCATCGAGGGCGCCTCCCATCCGCCCCCCAAGGCTTTGTACAGCGCGATCAGGCGGGTATAGGACTCGGTTTCGGCCACGGCCACGGCGTCCTGGGCGCGCAAAAGCGTACGCTGCGCGTCCAGCACCGTCAAATACGGCGTACTGCCCTCACGGTAGCGCAGCTGCGCCAGTTCCGCCGCCCTGCCGCTATGCGCGGCCGCCTGCGCCAGGCTGCCCAGGCGCTGCTGGGTCTGGCCGTACTCCGTCAGCGCCGATTCCAGTTCCTCGACCGCGCGCAGCACGGTCAGCTCGTAGCTGGCGACGGCGCCGTCCGCGCGCGCCACCGCGCCACGCTTGCGCGCCAGCGCCGTGGGCAGATGGAAGGCAGGCCAGTTGGCCGTGGCCGCCACGCTGAACGCGCGGCTGGCCGATGAGCCGAAATCCGCGCCGCGCAGGGCGACGAAACCCAGGAACCCGCCCAGGTCGATGCGCGGATAGAGCTCCGCAGTCGCCACGCCCACGTCGGCGTTGGCCGCAGCCATGCCGCGTTCGGCCGCCAGCACGTCCGGGCGGCGCGACAGCAAGGCGCTCACGTCGCCGATCGGCAGGCGGGTATCCAGGGGCGCCAGCGCCTTGCCCGCATCGAGCTCGCCCAGCTCCACCGGCCGCAGGCCCGCCAACACCGCGATCCGGTACTGCGCCAGCCGTCGGGCCGCGATCTGCAACGGCACGCTGGCCTGCACGGTCTCCAGTTCGGCGCGGGCGCTGGCCAGGTCGCCTTCGTCGCCGCGGCCGGCCGACACCATGGCCTGGATCACGCGCAGGCTGTCGCGCTGGCTTTCCAGGTTGGCGCGCGCCACGGCCAGGCGCTGTTCCGCGCCGCGCAGCTCGAAGTAATTGCGCGCCACTTCGGCGGCCACGACGATGCGGGTCTGGGCCAGGTCCGCTGCCTGCGCCTCGCTGCGCGCGGCCGCGCCCTCGGCCGCCCGGCGCAGCCGGCCGAACAGGTCCAGCTCCCAGGTGGCGTCAAAGCCCGCCCGGTAGCTCTCGGCCAGATTGCGCTGGCCCGCGACGCCGGCATTGGCCTGCGACAGGCTGCGTTCATAGCCGCCGCCCAGCGTGACCGCCGGCAACTGGTCCAGTTCCTTCTCGTCCAGCACCGCGCGCGACTCGGCCAGGCGCGCCTGCGCCATGCGGATATCCAGATTGCGCGACAGCGCCAGATCGATCAGCCGGTCCAGCTGGGGGTCCTGCAATTGCTTCCACCAGTCGCGCTGCAATTGATCGGTTGAGAACAGGGCCTGTTCAGGGCTGGCCAACGCCACCGGAGCAGCCAGGGGTTTCTGGTAGTCGGGTCCGACGGCGCAGCCGGCCGTGGCCAGCGCGGCCAGCAGCACGGCCGCGCCGCGGCGCATGCGTATGGAAAGTTGTGAGTGCTTCATGATGGTTTCCTTCGGCTAGGCGGAGGCGCCGGGCGCCGCGGCGTCCTCGGCCTGGGCCAGCGCCAGTTCCCGGGCGCGCGGCGTGTCGTGCGCTGCGCGGTGGTCCCGGGCGAATACGGTGTAGACGGTGGGCAGCACGAACAACGTAAACAGCGTGCCCACCAGCAGGCCCACCACGATGACCAGGCCCAGGCTGTAGCGGCTGTGCGCGCCCGCGCCGCTGGCGAACAGCAACGGGATCAGGCCCATGACCATGGCGGCGGTCGTCATCAGGATGGGACGCAACCGGATGCGGGCGGCCTGCTCCATCGCGGTGCGCCGGTCCAGCCCGTGGCTGACCTGCATTTCATTGGCGAACTCCACCATCAGGATGCCGTGCTTGCTGATCAGGCCGATCAGCGTCACCAGCCCGATCTGGGTATAGATGTTGACGGTAGCCATGCCCAGCGCCAGCGGTATCAGCGCGCCGCAGATCGACATGGGCACGCTCACCAGGATGATGAAGGGGTCGCGCAGGCTCTCGTATTGCGCCGCCAGCACCAGGTAGATCACGATGATGGCGAAGATGAAGGTGATCATCAGCGCCGAGCCTTCCTGGCTGTACTGGCGCGCATCCGACTGCCAGTCGTAGCTGAAGCCCGCAGGCAGGAACTGGGCTTGCCGGGTCAGGAACTGCACCGCATCGCCCATGGTCACGCCCGGCATCGGGATGGCCTGGAAGGTGGCCGCGTTGAGCTGGTTGAACTGCGTCAGCTTGTTGGGCTCCACTCCCATGGACACGGTCACAAGGTTGGACAGCGGCACCTGCGCGCCGCTGGCGCTCTTGACGTAGTAGCGCGCCAGCGACTCCGGCGAAATACGCTGTTCGCGCAGGCTCTGCGGAATCACGTCGTAGGAACGGCCGTCCATGCCGAAGCGGTTCACGTAGTTCTCGCCCACCAGCACGGCCAGCGTGTCGCCGATGGCCTTCATGGTGACGCCCAGGCTGTTGGCCTTGGCGCGGTCCACCTTCAGTTGCACCACCGGATTGTTGTAGTCCAGGTCGCTGTCGACCACCATGAACAGGCCGCTTTCACGCGCCGCCTTCTTCAATCCCTCCATGGCCTCATAGACCACCGGATAGTCGGACGCGCTCATGATGACCATCTGCACCGGCAGCCCGCCGGTGGAGCCCGGCAGGGACGGCAGCTGGAAGGCGAAGATATTGCTGCCCTCGACCTGGTTCACCATGGCCTGCATGTCGGCCTGGATCTGATCGGCCGAACGCTCGCGCTTTTCCCAAGGCACGAAGTCCACGCCGCCGATGCTGTTGGAGACGCCGTCGGAACCGTTGATCAGCCAGCGCCCCTGCTGTTCCGGCAGGGTCTTCATGACGTCGTCCCACTTGCGGCCGAATTTCTCCACGTAGTCGATATTGGCGTGCTGCGGCGACTTGATCGCGGTCAGCACCGTGGACTGGTCTTCGACCGGCGCCAGCTCGCGCTGCGCGGCGTTGTAGAGGAACGGCAGGCTCGCCAGTACCGCCACGGCAATCAGCCCGGTCACCCATCGGTGATGCAGCGAGACGTCCAGCACGCGGCCATAGGCATCGCCCAGGCGTCCGAAGAAATGCTCGGCGCGGCGCGCCATCCAGCCCTCGGAGACCCGGCTGTTGAGCAGGAACGAGCTCATCACGGGCGACAAGGTCAGCGCAATGACGCCCGACACGACCACGGACCCGGCCAGGGTGAAGGCGAACTCCTTGAAGAGCGAACCAGTAAGCCCGCCCATCAGGCCGATCGGCGCGTAGACCGCGGCCAGCGTGATGGTCATCGCGATCACAGGCCCCGCCACTTCGCGCGCGCCGATGAGAGCCGCGCGCACCGGCGACTTGCCCTCTTCGATGTGGCGGTGCACGTTTTCCACCACCACGATGGCGTCGTCCACCACCAGGCCGATAGCCAGCACCATGGCCAGCAAGGTCAGCAGGTTCACGCTGAAGCCGAACAGCGCCATGATGGCAGCCCCGCCCAGCATGGACAGGGGAATGGTCAGCACCGGAATCAGCACAGCGCGCAAGGAACCCAGGCACAGGAAGATCACCACCACCACGATGGCGATGGCCTCGATCAGCGTATGCACCACGCCATCGATGGAAGCGCTGATGAAGCGGGCCAGCTCGAACGGCACCTGTACGCTGGTGCCGGGCGGCAGGTTCTGCTTGATGTTGGGCAGCAACTCGTTCAGGCGTTTGACGATCACCAGCGGATTGCCCACCGGCGTGGCGTTAAGGCCGAAGTACACCGCCGGCTCGCCGTCCATCAGGCCGCTGGAATCGGTGGATGCCGCGCCCAGTTCCACCGTGGCCACGTCGCCCAGGCGCACGATCGCGTCGCCCTCGCGCTTGACCACCATGTCGCGGAATTCCGCGACGTTGACCAGGTCCGTGTTGACCTGGATGTTGGACACCACGTACAGGCCCTTGGCCTGCCCCGGCGCCGCCTGCACGTTGTTGTCGCGCAGCGCGTCGGCCAGTTCGCCCGCGGAAATGCCGCGCGCCGCCATCCGGTTCGGGTCCAGCCACACCCTCATGGCCAGTTTTTGCCCGCCGTAGAGTTCCACGCTGGCCACGCCGTCGATGGACGAGAGCTGCGGCTGCACCACGCGCGACAGATAATCCGTCAGGGACGCCAGCGACAAGGTGCTGCTGGAAAAGCCGACATAGGCCACGGCGGTCGCCTCGCCGGCGGACTTGACCAGCACGGGGTCGTAGACGTCCTGCGGCAGGCGGTACTTGACCTCGTTGACCTTGGCCATCACCTCCGTCATGGCCTTGTTGGAGTCGGCGTTCAGCTTCATCCGCACCGTGATCACGCTACGGCCTTGCGTGGAGGAAGACGACAGGTAGTCGATGCCTTCCACCGTGGCCACGGACTGCGCGATGGGCTGGGTGACGAAGCCTTGCATGAGGTCGGGCGAAGCGCCCGGATACTGGGTGGTGATGGTGATGGTGGTACTTTCGGTCAGCGGATACTGCCGCACCGGCAGGCCGCTCAGGGCCTTGATGCCCAGCAGCAGGATCAGCGTGCTGACCACCAGCGCCAGCACTGGCCGGCGCACGAAGAGATCGGTGAATTTCATGTTCTGCTCCGCGCCCTTACCGGACTTGCGCCACGGTCTGCTGCGCGGCGTCCAACGCCACGGTGTCCTCGGCGCCGACCTCGACCGCCGCGCCGTTGTGCAGGCGCAGCTGGCCTGAGGTCACGACCTGGTCGCCCGCCTGCAAGCCTTCGGTCACGACCACGCGGCCGCGCACGCGCTCGGCCGTCTTCACATAGGCCTGGCGGACCGTCGGGCCGGCGGACGCCTCGCCCGCCTTGGGCGGGTTCAGCACGTAGACGGAATCGCCATAGGCGCTGTAACTGACCGCGGTTTCCGGCACGGTGATCACGCCGGGACGCGCGGGCAGGCCGATCTGGCCCTGGGCATACATGCCGGCCGCGAGCGCGCCGTCGGCGTTAGGCAGGGTCGCCTGCACGCGCACGGTGCGCGACCCTGCGTCCACTTGCGGCTCCACGGTGGTGATCTGGCCTTCGAAGACGCGTCCCGCATGGGCGTCCACGGTCACCGCCACCGGCTGGCCCGCGCGCAACGCGCCCATGGCCTGCTCGGGCAGGGTGATGTTGGCGTACATGGCGGAAGCGTCGGTCAGCGATACCAGCGGATCGCCGGCGCGGGCGAATTGCCCCAGGTTCACGCGGCGCACGCCCAGCACGCCGTCAAACGGCGCTTTGATGCGCTTTTGCTCGATCAAGGCCTGCACGCGCTTGATGTCGCCCGCGGCCTGGTCGTAGTCGGCCTGCGCCTGGTCCAGTTGTTCGCGCGTGGCGGCCTGCTGCGGCAGCAGGCGGCGGGTGCGGTCCAGCAAGGCGCGCGCATTGCGCGCCTGGGCCTGCAGCCGGGCCAGTTCGCCCTGCTCGGGCGCGTCGTTCAATTGCACCAGCAACTGGCCGGCCTGGACCTGCGCGCCCGAGGCGAACAGGATACGGTCGACCCGGCCGTCCACTTCGGCCGCCACCTGCACCTGGCGCGCCGCCTCCAGCGAGCCGATGCCGCTCAGCGTGACAGGGAAGTCCGCCTGCCGCGCGGCGGCCACCGCGACCTTGGCCGGCGCCATGGCCCAGCCGCCCTTTTGCTGCGCGCCGCCGTACTTCCAGTACAGTCCGCCGCCCGCCAGCGCCAGCGCCACGACCCCGGCCGCCCACGCTCCTGATTTCGCCTTCATGATTGACTCGCTATTTATCAAAGAATGTTCTTGGATAATCCACGATATCGGGCATTTCGTCAAAAGGGTTAATCCAATCCCCTGCATAGCGGCGGACTATGGCGCGCAAGCCCCTGCGGGCCGTGTGGGCAAAAAAAACCGCCAGCAGGCTGGCGGTTTCGTGGAGCGGGACGCGGCTAGGTCCGCACCATGTGCAGATAGTGGCGATGCCGTTCGTACTGGTCCAGGATGTCGCCGATGACGGCGTCGCGGCTCCAGCCCATGATGTCGTAATCCTGCCCGCCTTCGCGCAGGTGGACCTCGGCGCGGAAGTACTTGCGCTCGTCCTCGTCGGCCGCTTCCTCGGGCGTGAGGCTGGGACGCACGAAAGCCTCGGGCTGCACCGCGTAGGAAAAGTCCAGGTGCTCGCCATGGGAGACTTCCATGATCACGCCCTCGTCGTTGCCGTGTTCGCGCACTTCCACCTGGTAGCCCTGCTTGCGCAGTTCGTCCGCCACGTCTTCCATGGCGGGCCGCACCACGTCGCTGATGAAGCGCTGCACATGGGCGCGGCGCGGCATCATGACCATGTTGCGCAGGCGCCGCTCCCATGACTGTCCGCCGCGCGCGGGGCGTGACAAGGTCAGCGACTGGTAGCGGATGCCGCGCTTGGTCGCGTCCAGCTTGAGCGCCTTGAACAGGCCCCACAGCGACAGCAGCAGAATGATGGAGAAAGGCAGCGCGCTGGCGATGGTCGCGGTTTGCAAGGCCGTGAGGCCATCGGCCAGCAGCAGCGCGATCGCCACCGCCCCCATCAGCACCGACCAGAAGATGCGTTGCCACACGGGCGTGCGGTCCGAACCGCCGGAGGCCAGCAGGTCGACCACCAGCGCGCCCGAGTCGGCCGAGGTCACGAAGAACACCGCCACCATCGCGATCGCGACGACGGACAGCACCCCGCTCCAGGGCAATTGTTCCAGGAAGGCGAACAGCGCCAAGGAAGAATCGGCCTGCACCACTTCCGCCAGGCCCTGCACCTTGTCGACCAGGATCATGTGGATGGCGGTATCGCCGAACACCGTCATCCAGAACAGCGTGAAGCCGGCCGGCACCAGCAGCACGCCGGTGACGAATTCGCGGATGGTGCGGCCGCGCGAGATGCGCGCGATGAACAGGCCCACAAAGGGCGACCACGCAATCCACCAGCCCCAGTAGAACAGCGTCCAGCCGCCGATCCAGTCGGTGGGTTCGTAGGCATACAGGTTGAAGGTCTTGTTGACGATGTCAGACAGGTAGGCGCCGGTGTTCTGAACAAAGGTCTGAAACAGGAACACCGTCGGGCCGACCACCAGCACGAACAGCAGCAGCACCGCCGCCAGCACCAGATTGGTCTCGGACAGGATGCGGATCCCCTTGTCCAGGCCGCTGGCCACCGATAAGGTCGCCAGGCCGCAGGTGACGATGACCAGGATGATCTGCGTGGTCACGCCCACCGGAATGCCGAACAGATGGTTCAGGCCGCTGTTGATCTGCGCCACGCCCAGGCCCAGCGAAGTGGCCACGCCCAGCACCGTGCCGATGATGGCAAAGATGTCGACGGCATGCCCGATGGGCCCGTGGATGCGGTTGCCGATCAGCGGATACAGCGCCGAACGCAGGGTCAGCGGCAGCCCGTGCCGATAGCTGAAGAATGCCAGGATCAGCGCCACCACCGCGTAGATGGCCCAGGCATGCAGGCCCCAGTGGAAGAAGGTGATCTTCATGGCTTCACGGGCCGCAAGGGCGGTGCCCCCCTCGCCCACGGGCGGCGCGATGAAGTGCATCACGGGCTCGGCCACGCCGAAGAACATCAGGCCGATCCCCATGCCCGCCGAGAACAGCATCGCGAACCAGGTGAAGTTGCGGTAATCGGGTTCGCTGTGGTCGGGTCCCAGCTTGATGTCGCCATACCGGCTGACCGCCAGGAACACCACCGCGATCAGGATGATGGCCACGACCAGGATATAGAACCAGCTGGCGTTGCCCAATATCCAGCCCTGCACGGACTCGAACAGGCTTTGCGCGACCTTGGGCGCCAGGATCGCGAACCCCACCAGCAGCAGCGTGAACACGGCCGCCGGAAAGAACACTGGGCGATTGATGGTGGATGGTCGGGTTTCTGAAGTCATGCTGCCGCTCCTTTCGCCCGAGGGTTGGAAATTCCCAGCACGCGTCCCCCCTCAGTCCGGCCGCGCGCCGCAAGTATTACTATCACGGCCTAAGGCCGTCTGACAATCTGAAACCGCAAGCCGGGCCGGCCAGAGGAGAGATATCCCATGATCGATCACCTGGACCATCTGGTCCTGACCTGTACCGACCCCGACGCCACGGTGGACTTCTATACCCGGATCCTGGGCATGCGCCTGGAAACCTTTGGCGAAGGCCGCCAGGCGCTGCGCTTCGGCAACCAGAAGATCAACCTGCACGTGCGCGGCCATGAGTTCGAACCCAAGGCCCACCTGCCCGTACCGGGCGCGCTGGACCTGTGCTTCATCGCCGATCGCCCGCTGGAAGACGTGATCGCGCATCTGAACCGCGAAGGCGCCCGGATCATCGAAGGCCCCGTGCCGCGCACTGGCGCCACCGGCAAGATCCGCTCGGTCTACCTGCGCGACCCGGACCTGAATCTCATCGAAATCTCGGAATTGCTGGCCTGAGGCCGGGAACCGGCCGCCTTAGTCGGTCTTCGGTTCGCCGAAGACCACGCTGCGGAAGAAACCGGCCAGCACGGCCTCGGTCATTTCCGGCGTGACGGCCTGCGGGTCGAAGGCATAGCTGAACTGCATGCCGTCCGACAGGGCCAGCAGGCCCAGTGCCATCTGTTCCGGCGGCATGCGTAGCGGCGTGCCGACCCGCGCGGAAAACTGGCGGATGTATTCCGTGGTGGCTTCGCGCAATTCCCGCATGCAAGCCACGAAGCCAGCCCGGAAATCCGGATCGCGCGCCGCCTGCAACTTGCCTTCCATCCACAGCAGGAAACAGTCGTTCTCGCGGTAATGCGTGGAGTAGTACTCCAGCACGCGGGCTTCCATCTGCGGACGCGATTCGCCGTCCTCGAAGATGGCGCGCATGTCGCTCATCACGCTCTCGTGATCGCGCCTGAGCAGTTGCAGGAACAGTTCAGACTTGCTGGTGAAGTTGGAATAAAAGGCCCCGCGCGTGTACCCCGCCTGCTCGGCGATGTCCTCCACGCTGGCAGCCACGAATCCCTTGGCAAGAAAGATCGATTGCGCAGCGTCGAGCAGACGCTGGCGCGTCTGGTCACGGCTTTGCTCTCGCGTAAGGCGGACTTTTGACATGGCGGGAGTTTAGCACTGGGGAGCATTTCAGATTCAATATTGAATTCGAATTCATACCTGTATTAGAATCCAGGCCGTATCGGGTCGAAACCGGCCCTTATTCCCGAATCTCCGCGCCGCGAGGTGTTCCGTGACTTGCCCTGGCCCTGCCGCGCGCTTTGCCGCGCGCGCCGCCGCGGCCGCCTCTGCGGCGCCGCTTTCACCCTCCAACCGCTCCCGCCATTGGCCGCGCCTGTGGTCGCTGCCTGCCGCCGCGTCACTCGCTCTGCTGCTCGCTGCCTGCGGCCGCAATGAAGCGCCGCCGCCCGCGCCGCGCCCTGTGGTCGCCATGCCCGCCCAGGCCGATGAACGCCTGCCGGCCTGGACGCTGCCTGGCGAAGTGCAGGCGCGCTACAGCACCCCGCTGTCGTTCCGGGTCAATGGCAAGATCATCGAGCGCCAGGTCCGGCTGGGCGATGCCGTCACCCCCGGGCAGATCGTCGCCAAACTGGATCCGGCCGACGCCGCCAAGAACGCGGCCAGCGCCCGCGCGCAGCTGTCGGCGGCCCAGCACCAGCTGGACTACGCGCGCCAGCAGCTGGACCGCGACCGCGCCCAAGCCCGCGAAAACCTGATCGCCGCGACCCAGCTGGAACAGACTCGCAACGCCTACGCCGCGGCATTGGCGCAACGCGACCAAGCTCAACAGCAGGCAGCGTTGGCGGCCGACCAGCTCAAATACACCACGTTGCAGGCCGACCATGCTGGCGTCATCACCGCGGAGCAGGCGGACACCGGACAGAACGTGGCCGCCGGCGAACCGGTCTACAGTCTGGCCTGGTCCGGCGACATCGACGCCATCTGCGACGTGCCGGAAAGCGTGCTGGCGGGCCTGGCCATCGGCCAGCGCGCCAGCGTCACGCTCGGCCCCCTGCCCGGCCAGACGTTCTCGGCGGTGCTGCGCGAGATCGCGCCGGCCGCGGATCCGCAAAGCCGCACCTATCGCGCCAAGCTCACGCTGGAATCCCCGACCCCGGACGTGCGCCTGGGCATGACGGCCAATATCAGCTTCGACAACCGCTCCGGCGAAAACCTGACGACCTACACCGTGCCGGCCACCGCGCTGTTCCATGACGGCCCCGCGCCCGCCGTGTGGGTCGTCAAACCGGACGCCGACACGCTGGAGCTGCGCCGCGTCGAGGTGCTGCGCTACGACGCCCGCACCGTCACCCTGTCCAAGGGCTTGCAGGCGGGCGAACGCGTGGTCTGGCAAGGCGTGCATGCGGTGGCCGCCGGCGAGAAAGTCCGCGCCGTGCCGCCGCTGCATCCCGAGGATTTCGCCTCATGAGCGGCCCGCAGCATGACGCTTCCGTGCAGGCGCATCGCCACGAGGAAGGCCGGTTCAACCTGTCGGCATGGGCGCTGCGGCACCAGCCGCTGGTCATCTTCATCATCACGCTGATCACGCTGTTCGGCGTCCTGTCGTACTCGAAGCTGGCGCAATCGGAAGATCCGCCTTTCACCTTCCGCGTCATGGTCATCAAGACGCTATGGCCCGGCGCCACTGCGCAGCAGGTGCAGGAACAGGTCACCGACCGCATCGCCAAGAAGCTGCAGGAAGCCCCCAACACGGACTTCATGCGCAGCTACTCGCGGCCGGGCGAATCGCTGATCTTCTACACCATGAAGGACTCCGCGCCCGCCAGCACCGTGGCCGAACAGTGGTACCAGGTGCGCAAGAAGGTCGGCGACATTGCAGCCACGCTGCCACCGGGCGTGCAAGGCCCCTTCTTCAACGACGAATTCGGCGACGTCTATACCAACATCTACACGCTGCAGGGCGACGGCTTTTCGCCCGCGCAGCTGCATGACTACGCCGACCGGCTGCGCACCGTGCTGCTGCGCGTGCCGGGCGTGGCCAAGGTGGACTACTTCGGCGATCAGCCTGAGCACATCTACGTCGAGATCTCCAACACCCAGCTCACGCGGCTGGGCGTGTCGCCGCAGCAGATCGCCCAGGCCATCAACAGCCAGAACGCCGTGACGAGCGCGGGCACGCTGACCACCGCCGACGACCGCATCTTCGTGCGGCCCAGCGGCCAGTACGCCAACAGCCGCGTCCTGGCCGACACGCTGATCCGGGTCAACGGCAAATCGATCCGGCTGGGCGACATCGCCACCATCCGCCGCGGCTACCAGGATCCGGCCATCGAGCAGATGCGGCTGGGCGGCAACGCCGTACTGGGCATAGGCATCACCATGCAGCCGGGGCGCGACGTGGTCCATCTGGGCAAGGCTTTGAGCGCCAAGTTCGAAGAACTCCAGGCCCAGTTGCCCGCCGGGCTGACGCTGAAGGAAGTCTCCAGCATGCCCAAGGCGGTATCGCATTCGGTCGACGACTTCCTGCGCTCCGTGGCCGAAGCCGTGGCCATCGTGCTGGCGGTGAGCCTGGTGTCCCTGGGCCTGCGCACCGGCATGGTGGTGGTCATCTCGATCCCGGTGGTGCTGGCGGTCACGGCGCTGTTCATGGACATGTTCGGCATCGGCCTGCACAAGGTATCGCTGGGCACGCTGGTGCTGGCGCTGGGCCTGCTGGTGGACGACGCCATCATCGCGGTCGAGATGATGGCGGTAAAGCTTGAACAGGGCTGGAGCCGCGCGCGCGCCGCTGCATTCGCCTACACCAGCACTGCCTTTCCCATGCTGACCGGCACGCTGGTCACGGTGGCGGGCTTCCTGCCGATCGCGCTGGCCAAGTCCAGCACGGGCGAATACACCCGTTCCATCTTCCAGGTGTCCGCCATCGCGCTGATCACCTCGTGGTTCGCCGCCGTGGTGCTGATCCCTTTGCTGGGCTACCGCATGCTGCCGGAACGCAAGCGCGAAGCCCATCTGCCCGACGACCACGAACACGACATCTACAACACCCGCTTCTATCAGCGCCTGCGCGGCTGGGTGGGCTGGTGCGTGGACCGCCGCTACCTGGTGCTGGGCGCCACGGCGCTGATCTTCGTCGTGTCCATGGCCTGCTTCCGCTTCGTGCCACAACAGTTCTTCCCCAGTTCCGACCGCAGCGAACTGCTGGTGGACGTGCGCCTGCAGGAAGGCGCCTCGTTCGCGGCCACGCTGCGCCAGGTCGAGCGGCTGGAAAAGGCGCTGGAGGGCCGTCCGGAAATCGATCACTCGGTCAGCTTCGTTGGCACCGGCGCACCGCGCTTCTACCTGCCGCTGGACCAGCAGCTCGCCACCCCGAACTTTGCCCAGCTGGTCATCACCACGCATTCGGTGGAGGACCGCGAGAAGCTCGCGCAATGGTTGCAGCCCGTGCTGCGCGAGCAGTTCCCGGCCATACGCAGCCGCCTGTCGCGCCTGGAGAACGGCCCGCCCGTGGGCTTCCAGGTGCAGTTCCGCGTGAGCGGCGACAGGATCGCCGACGTGCGCGCCGTGGCCGAGCAAGTGGCCGCCGAGGTCCGCGCCGATCCGCGCTCGACCAATGTGCAGTTCGACTGGGACGAACCGTCCGAACGTTCGGTGCGCTTCGAGATCGACCAGCAAAAGGCGCGCGAGCTGGGCGTCAGTTCCAGCGATATCTCGGACTTCCTGGCCATGACCCTGTCGGGCTACGCGGTCACGCAATACCGCGAACGCGACAAGCTGATCACCGTGAGCCTGCGCGCGCCGCAAGAGGAGCGGATCGATCCCGCGCGCCTGGCCACCCTGGCCATGCCCACGCCCAACGGCGCGGTGCCGCTGGGCAGCCTGGGCCACGTGCGCTATGACCTGGAGTATGGCGTCATCTGGGAACGCGACCGCCAGCCCACCATCACGGTGCAGGCGGACGTCGCGGCGGGCGCGCAAGGCATAGACGTCACCCGCGCCATCGATGCCAAGCTCAACACCCTGCGCGCCGGGTTGCCCGTCGGCTACCGCATCGAGGTGGGCGGCCCGGTGGAGGAAAGCGCAAAAGGCCAGTCCTCGATCAATGCCCAGATGCCGCTGATGGCGGTGGCCGTGCTGACCCTGCTGATGCTGCAGCTGCAAAGCTTCGCCCGCGTGCTGATGGTGGTGCTGACCGCGCCGCTGGGGCTGATAGGCGTGGTCGCGGCGTTGCTGCTGTTCGGCAAGCCCTTCGGCTTCGTGGCCATGCTGGGCGTGATCGCCATGTTCGGCATCATCATGCGCAATTCGGTCATCCTGGTGGATCAGATCGAACAGGACATCGGCGCCGGCCACAAGCGCGTGGACGCCATCGTCGGCGCCACGGTGCGGCGTTTCCGCCCGATCACGCTGACGGCCGCGGCCGCCGTGCTGGCGCTCATTCCGCTGTTGCGCAGCAACTTCTTCGGCCCCATGGCCACCGCCCTGATGGGCGGCATCACCATCGCCACCGTGCTGACGCTGTTCTTCCTGCCGGCCCTGTATGCCGCGTGGTTCCGCGTCCGCCACGACGAGCGCGACGAACCCGAAGGCGTGCCGCCGGGCGCCAACGCCGGCGACACGGTGGAACGGGGAGCATGACGATGACCCAACTTTCCTTGCGCGTGGCCGCCCTGCCCTTGATGCTGGCGCTGGGCGCCTGCGCCTTCGCGCCCAGCAGCAAGCCGCCCGCGGTCGCGCAACCGGCGCAGTACGGCGTCGAAGCCACGCCCCCCGCGAGCGCCGCCGCCCAGGGCGTTGCGCAGCGCTTCGAGCAAGGCGCGCGGCCCGTGCCCGAATGGTGGAAGCGCTATGAATCAGAGGCGCTGAACGCGCTGGTGGCCGAAGGTCTCGCCAACAGCCCGGACCTTGCCGCCGCCGAACGCAACCTGGCCGGCGCGCGCGAACAGCTGCGCGGCCAGGTGAATTCATCGTTACTGCCTTCGGTCGACGCGGGCGCCGATGCCTCCCGCCGGCGCGCGCTGACCATGCCGAACCTGCCCGAACCGACGGCGCAATACAACGTCTTCACCGGCCAGGTCCACGCCAAGTACGACCTGGACCTGTTCGGCGCGGCGCGTTTTGCCAACGCCTCGCTCGCGGCCCAGGTCGAGCAGCAGGCCTTTCAGCTGGAGTCAGCCCGCCGTTCGCTCGCCAGCAACATCGTCACAGGCGCCATCACTGCTGCGGCGCTGGCCGAACGCGTGGCGTTGACGGAGAAGCAGGTGGTGCTGGCGCGGCAGGTCGCGCGCGACACGCAGCGCCGCTACGAATTGGGCTCGGCCTCGCAGAACGACGCGCTGGACGCGGACCAGGACGCCGCCACGCTGGAAGCGTCGCTACCCGGCCTGCGCGCGCGCTGGCATGCGACGCGCCATGCGCTGGCGGTGCTGCTGGGCCGCAATCCGGACCAGGCTCCGCCCGATCTCGCCTTCAGCATGCTGGCCGTGCCGCAACAAGTGCCGGTGGTGGTGCCGTCCGAACTGCTGGCCGCGCGCCCGGACATCCTGTTCGCCGATGCGGTGGTGCAGGCCGCGGCGGCCGACGTGGGCTTGGCCACCGCGCAGCTGTTCCCCAGCCTGTCCTTGTCCGCGTCCATGGGCAAGAGCGGCTTCAATTGGCCCGCTGCGATGTCGGGCGCCGGCGCCGTCTGGGCCATCGGCGCTTCGCTCACGCAGCCTATCTTCCATGGCGGGGCGCTACTGGCCGAGCGCAGCGCGGCCAAGGAACGCTACGAAGCCGCGTTGCTGCAATACAAGCAGACCGTGCTGACCGCCTTCCGCGACGTGGCCGACACGCTGTCGCGGCTGGACGCCGACGGGCAGGCGCTGGCCTCCGCCGAAGCGTCGCGCCGCGCCGCGGAGCAGTCCTACCGCAACACCGCCAGCCGCGTGCGGCTGGGCGCGCTGGCGCCATATACCGAGTACGCCGCCGAGCAGCACTACGTGGCGGCCCGCCTGCGCGAGATCGAATACGCCAATGCGCGCCTGACCGAAACGGCGGCGCTGTTCCAGGCCATGGGGTCGCCGGCCCGCGCCGCGCAGCAATAGGCGCATCCGGCCACATCCGGCCATGGCCGACGCGGACCAGCACGCAAGCCCTCGCGCTCACGGCGCGGGGGCTTGTTCCTTCATGCGCGTGGCCAGCGCCAGCGATTCGATGCGGCGGGCGGCCGACTGCAGCAAGGCCGTGGTCTTGTCCTGCGCGATAGTGTTGAGCCGAGCCGCAAGAAAGGTGACGGTCAGCGCGCCGAACACGCGCCGGTCTTCCTGGAACACCGGCACCGCGATGCCCGCCCGTTCTGGCGAGATCTCGCCCACTCCCAGATAAAAACCCTGCACCCGGATCCGGTCCAGCTTGCCGGTGAATTCGGCCTGAGTCGCCCCCAGGCCCAGGTCGCGGATCTCGTCCGCATGGGCCTCGTACAGGCGGCGCTGATCCTTGCGCGGCAGGAAAGCCACGATGGTCTTGGCCGTGGCGCCGCGGAACAGCGGATGGGCGCGGCCGCGGCCGTGCGGAATACCCAGTTCGTCGGGTCCGCGCTCGTGGTGGATGTTCAGGATGCGCAGGCCGTGGATCACGCTGAGCAATACGTCGCCGCCCACCTGATCCACCACCTCGCGCATGATCGGACGCGCCACGCCCAGCACCGGATCGCCGTCGATGATGAGGTGGTCCAGTTCGATAATGCGCGGCCCCAGCTTGTAGCCTTCGCCGGTCACGCGCAGCAGATAGCCCAGGTCCGTCAGGTCGCGGATGTAGCGGTAGCCCGTGGGCGCCGAATACGACAGGCGCGAAATGATCTCTTCCGCCGACAGCACCGGGGTTTCCAGGCTGAAGAGGTCAAGTATCGCTAGGGCTCGCTTCAGGGTGGACATGGCGGTCGTGGGACGGGGAACAACGCGGGATCGGGCGCAGCGTATCACAGGGATGCCCGCGGCGCGCCTGGGCCATAGGCGCTGACTACCAGACCCTGATTTCCCTCCAGGCGCAAACTATCGTTTTTCTATTTTTTATCATTTATAGATAAAAACTAATTGGATTAGATAATTTTTTATCGAATAATGATATTCAAGCAATGGGCAGATTGACGTCCAACACGCCACTGCACCTGCGGAAAACATCAGGGGAAAATCCATGAAGCAGTCTTGCGGCACCAAGGGCGGCATCAGCCGCCGGCATTTCCTGGGGGCTTCGGCCGCCACCTTGGCCAGCGCGGCGCTGGCGCGGCCCGGCCGCGCCTGGGCGGCCGGCTATCCGGCCGAACGCGCCATCCAGTTCATCGTGCCCTTCCCCGCTGGCGGCGGCACCGACCTGGTGGCGCGTCCGCTGGCCCAGGGCATCGGCGAAGCGCTCAAACAAAGCGTGGTCGTCATCAACAAGGGTGGCGCCGCAGGCAACATCGGTACCCAGCAGGCCGCGCGTTCGGCGCCGGACGGCTACACCATCGCGCTGGGCTCCACCGGTACGCACACGGTGAACCAGAGCCTGTACGAGAACATCGGCTATGACCCGGTCAAGGACTTCGAACCGGTGTCCATGGTCTGCTACTACAACAACGTGCTGGTGGTGCATCCGTCGTTTCCGGCGCGCACGCTGCAGGAGCTGGTCGCCATCATCAAGGCCAATCCGGGCAAGTACTTCTATGGGATCACGCAGAACGGCAGCTCTGCGCACCTGGCCATGGAACTGCTCAAGGCCACGGCCGGCCTGGACCTGCCCGGCGTGCCGTACAAGGGCGCGGCAGCCGCGGTCAACGACTTCCTGGGCGGACAGTTCCCGATCCTGATGGATGTGGTGATCAACCAGCAGCAATTCATCCGCGGCGGCAAGTCGCGCCCGCTGGCCGTGACCTCGGCGCAGCGCGCGCAGGCGCTGCCCGACGTGCCGACCGTGGCGGAATCGGGCTTTCCCGGCTATCAGGCCATAGGCTGGAACGGCGTGTTCGCGCCCGCGGGCACGTCCGCCGCCATCATCCAGACGCTCAATGGCGCCGTGCAAAGCGCGCTCAAGCAGCCCGCCCTGGAGCAATTGACGCAGAACGGGCTGGAGCTGCACGGCAGCACCCCGCAAGAACTGAGCCGTTTCGTCGCCACCGAAAGCGAAAAGTGGCGCACGCTGATCAAGAGCGCCAACATCAAGGCCACCTGATGCAACGCATACCCTATGGCGTCCCCGTGGACGCCCACTCCAATCCCTGGCTGGCGCTGGACCGCGAGTTGCGCGCGCAGGGCCTGCGCGCCGCGGGCGCCGCGCCAGTGCGCGCGGTGGTCTGCGTCACCGTCCACGTCGACGGCCCCGCCGTCGAGGTCGGCCGCAAGCAGTTCCCGGCCGGTCCCCACACCGCGGGCCGCTATGCCATCCGCCGCGGCGTGGCGCGGCATCTGGAGATCCTGGCGCGCCACGGCATGCCGGCCACGTTCTTTGCCTGCGGCTATGACGTCGAGCACTATCCGGCGACCTTCCACGACATCCTGGACGCGGGCCACGAGATCGCCGCCCACGGCTATCTGCACGAAGCCTGGGACCTGGGCGATGACGAGCCCGCGCTGCTGGAAAAGACCCACCGCATCATCCAGCGCGAGCTGGGCGTAACGCCCGCGGGCTGGTGCTCGCCCTCGGGCCGCAAGAGCCATCGCACCCTGCCCGCGCTGCGGCGGCTGGGTTACTGCTACGACGCCAGCGAAAAGGACCAGGACCGTCCCTACCTGCCGGCGGACACGACGGACTTCATCATGCTGCCGAACAACACGGTCTCGCTGGACGACTATCCGTTCTACTTCTCGGGCCACAGCCTCGCCGCGGAAGCCTATGACAACTGGGTGCAGGAATTCGAGGCGCTGCGCGCAGCCGAAGGCTATGTGCACCTGACCGTACACCCCAAGGCCGCCGGCGGCTCCGGCACGCCGGCCCGCGCCGCGGCGCTGGACCGCTTCCTGGCCTATCTGGCCGCACAACCCGATGTGCACGTCATGACGCTGGAAGCGCTGGCGCAACACTGCCTGGCCCGCCCCGACGCCTGGAGAAGCGCATGAGCGCCGACAAAACCGTACTGGTCACCATCAATGTGCAGGGCATCGGCCCCGAAGCCGCGACCCAGCCCGAAACCTCGCTGCACGGGCGCGACGCGCATGGCCGCTACACCTACGGCGGCGGCCTGGCGCGCGTGCTGGACATGCTGCGCCGCCAGGACATCCGCGCCACGCTGTTCTGGCCGGTATTCGAAGCCGAACGCTGCCGCGGCCTGCTGGAGCAGAGCCTGCGCGACGGCCACGAGGCCGCCTCGCACGGCAATGCCTACGAAGACCTGCCCGCGCTGGGCGAGCGCGAAGGCGAAGTGCTGGAACGGGCCCGCGACCGGCTGGCCGAACTGACCGGCTCCGCCCCGCAAGGCTTTCGCTATGCCAGCGCGTTTACCGCCAATACCGTGCCGCTGCTGCACCAGCTCGGCTATCGCTACGACAGCAGCGCCATCGACGACGACGCCCCCTACGCGCTGGACGCGGACGGCGGCCCCGGCATGGTGGAGCTGCCCTGGAGCGAAGGCCTGTGCGACGCCACCCATTTCAGCCGCCGCGTGACGCAGGACCGTGCCTATGCGCACTGGGTGGAGCAAGGCGATGCGCTGCTGGCGACCGATGGTTATGCCTGCCTGACCCTGCATCCGCGCGCCGACAACGGCGTCGGCCGCGCGGCCAGGTTGGTGAAAGTCGAGCAATTGCTGGAGCGCTTCCGCACCGCAGGCGCCAGCTTCAAGACCTGCTCCGAGCTGGCCGCCTCCCCCCATACGCGCTGAACGCAAGACGCCGATGGCGTGCTTGCACTGGTAAACCCTGAGCAATATTGGCGCCAAAATAAGCTAACATTTTTTCGCCATCCAATTCCCACCCCCAGATTGCGGCGCGGCGCGCCGCCCAAGTCCATGACCCAGATCACCCAATTTCCCTTCGTATCGGTTTCGGGCGCGCCCGAGGCCCGCGGCCGCTCGTATGGCCAGCAAGCCGCCGACCGCGTGCGCAAGAGCGCCAAGATGTACGGCCAGACCCTGGTCGACCTGGGCTATGACGCCATGGCGCGCACCCAGCTGATCAATGGCTTCGCCCGCGAGATCGAGAACTTCGCGCCGCACTACCTGGAAGAAATGCGCGGCATCGCCGCGGGCGCCGACGTGCCTTTCGAAGACATCGTGATGGTGAACGCGCGCACCGAAGTCATCGCCAAGGCCCGCGCCGAGAAGAAGAAGGCCGCCGAGCTGGAGCCGGGCGACGGCTGCACCGGCGCGCTGATCCTGCCGACCCGCTCGGCCAACGGCCGCCTGATCCATGGCCAGAACTGGGACTGGCGCGCGGAATGCGCCGAGACCGCCATCGTGCTGCGCGTGCGCAACGACAACGGCCCCGACATGCTGACCTTCGTCGAAGCGGGCGGACTGGCGCGCAGCGGCCTGAACAGCGCCGGCGTCTCGATCACCGCCAACTACCTGGAGTCCGACCGCGACTTCCGCCAGCTGGGCGTGCCGCTTTCGTTGATCCGCCGCAAGGTGCTGGAACAGGAACACTTCGCGCTGGCGATCAAGGCGGTGGCGACCACGCCCAAGTCCTGCTCGAACAACATCATGATCGGCATGGCGGCAGGCTTCGGCGTCGACTACGAATGCACCACCGATGAAGCCTTCCCCATCTACCCGGGCAGCGACGATCTCATCGTCCACGCCAACCACTGGGTCAGCGAAGTGGCCCTGAGCAAGCTGCGCGACACGGGCCGCGCCAGCACACCGGAAAGCGCTTACCGCGACTGGCGCGTGCGCCGCCTGCTGAACGACGAATCCAAGCTGACGCGCGAAGACTTGAAGCGCGCGCTGTTCGATGACTTCGGCGCGCCCTATTCCGTGTGCCGTCCGCCGCGCCCCGGCAGCCACGACAATCTGTCGGCCACGGTGGCGATGGTGATCATGGAGCCCGAGGCCGGCCTGATGGAAGTGGCGCCGCTGCCGGCGCTGAACCGCAGTTTCACCCGCTACAGCCTGACCGCCGAACCCGAACTGCTGGCTGCCGCCTGAAGCGGCGCGCCCGCGCAACCCCAGGAAAACGTATCGATGAAAAACCATTTGTTGAGCGCCGCGGTTGCGCTGGCGCTGGGCTCCATGGCCGGCGCGGCCTGGGCGCAACCCGCCCCGCCGCTGCGCATTTCGTTCACGGCCGATATCCGCTCCACCGAACCCGGCGTGAACCGCGACAGCAACAGCGACGCGGTGGTGCTGCACATCGTCGAGGGCCTGGTGGCCTACGGAGAGGACGCCGAGGTGCGGCCGCTGCTGGCCAAGTCGGTGGATATCAGCGCGGACGGCAAGACCTATACCTTCAAGCTGCGCGAAGGCATCAAGTTCCACAACGGCAAGCCGATGACGTCGGCCGACGTGCTGTGGACCTGGCAGCATTACACCGCGGCCAATTCGGGCTGGCGTTGCGCCAGCGAGTTCGACGGGCGCGGCACGGTCAAGGTGACGGGCGTGGAAGCGCCGGACGCGCAGACCGTGGTCTACCACATCGAAAAGCCCAGCAGCCTGTTCCTGGCGACGCTGGCGCGCGCCGACTGCGGCGGCACTGGCATCCTGTCCAAGGATTCGGTGCGGGCGGACGGTTCCTGGGACAAGCCCATCGGCACCGGGCCGTTCGAATTGGCGGAATGGAAGCGCGGCGAGTACGTGCGGCTGACGAAGTTCGCGGGCTATTCGAACCTGGACGGCAAGCGCGACGGTTATACGGGATCGAAACGGCCGCTGGTGGACGAGGTGCGCTTCCTGATCGTGCCGGACGACTCCACCGCCAAGGCGGCCCTGCAGCGCGGCAACATCGACATCATCGAAGACGTGTCCAATAGCGACGTGCCGGTGCTGCAAGGCACGCCGAACGTCAAGGTGGCGCATGCGCCGGTGATGAGCATGACGGCATTGCTGATGCAGACCAAGGATCCGGTGCTGGCCAATCCAAAAATGCGGCAGGCGCTGGCGCACGCGATCGATTACCAGCAACTGGCGGCGGCGGTGACGGAAGGCCTGGCTCAGCCCAACAATTCGATCGTGCCGCTGGTGTCGCCCTACTATGACGCGGCGCAGAAGCAGGGCTGGAACTACGATCCGGCGCTGGCGCAGAAGCTGCTGGGCGAAGCGGGCTACAAGGGGCAGGATCTGACGATCCTGACGACCAAGCGCTATCCGCAGTCGTACAACTCGGCGGTGATCATCCAGGCGATGCTGCAGGCGGTGGGGATCAAGGCGCAGTTGTCGGTGGTGGAGTGGGCGACGCAGCTGGACCGCTATAACGCGGGCACTTACCAGATGATGACGTTCCCCTATTCGGCGCGGCTGGATGCGGCGCTGAACTACGAGATGGTGACGGGGGACAAGGCGAAGCAGCCGCGCAAGGTCTGGGACAATCCGCAGGCGCTGAAGCTGATCGAGGCGGCGTCGTCGGATACGGATCATGCGAAGCGGCAGGCTTCGTTTGATCAGCTGCATAGGCTGTTCCTGGCGGATGTGCCTAGTATTCCTTTGTATAACGGGTTGGATATTGGGGCTTATCGGGCGGATATCAGGGGGTATCAGCCTTGGGCGGTCAAGAAGCCGCGGGCTTGGGAGGTGGAGCGGGTTTCGGCTCCTTGATGTTGGTTTTGTTGTCTTTGTTGGTGCCGTCGTTGTCTTCGTAGGTCGCCCGGCGGCACGGGCCCTGAGGCTGCTCGCGCCCACGATTGCGGTCCGGAGCCTTCGCTCCGGACTGCCCCGTCGTCATCGTCGTCACCGCCTGCGGCGGCTCCTTCCGATTCCCTCGGGCGCATCGAGGTTGCTCGCAGCCTCAGGGCCCGCACCGCCGGGCTGCCTTCATCTTGGCTTGTCGCGCCGTCAGACCCGTGGATAGTGGCGAGGTTTGCGGGGCCCGCTGCTTGCGGCCGCGCAGGCGGCCGCAAGCAGCTTACGTGGTGGTGGGGCGTCGGGGCGGTGTGCGCTGGCGCGCTGGCGTGGGCCTTGCTTTTCCTCTACTCGCAGTTTCCTCTCCCCGTAGTTTCCCTCCGGTTTTTTCTTCTTCTCCCCGTCTCACTCCTCTCGGATTGGCTGGCAGCATCAGGCCGGCCTATTAGGGATACTACTGGTATCTCTCTGGGATACCAGTGGGGTACCTTCTCGTCCATTGCGCCGGACGGCAACTCGGAGTCTCTGCCGTCCGCGCCTTTTTCTTACGCTGCAATACACATGAACGCTACGCAACGCACCTATCAAACCCTGCTGGACCAGATCGTTTCGCGCCGGATTCCGGCGGGGGAAGTGTTGGAGGAACGCCGACTGGCGGATGAGCTGGAGGTGTCGCGCACGCCTTTGCGCGCGGCCATGAACCGGTTGTTGGGCGAAGGGATGCTGGAGCGGCTGTCCAACGGGTCCATCGTGGTGCGCTCGTTTGGCGTGACGGACCTGCTGGAGCTGCTGCAGATCCGCAGCCTGCTGGAGAGCGAAGCCGCGGCGATGGCGACCGGGCGGATTCCGGCGGAGCCGTTGGAAGGGCTGCGGGCGCGGCTGCAGGCTTTGCTGGATGCGAAGACGCCGGACGAGAAGTCGGATTGGGAGGTCGACAACGCGCTGCACGATCTGGTGGCGGCGTATTGCGGCAACCGGAATCTGGCGACGATGATCACGGCGACGCGGCGGCAGGTGCGGATGTGCTATGTGGAGCGGCTGCCGCAGCGGCAGGTGCAGGCGCGGGAAGAACATCTGGCGATTGTGGAAGCGCTGCTGTCGGGGGAATCGACCCGGGCGCGTCAGGCGATGGCGGCGCATCTGGAGAACGTGCGGCGCAGCTACGTGAATTCGCTGGGGTATCTGAGCCATGGCGCGTGACATGGATGTCTCCCCGCTCGTGATCCGCCCGCGGCCGCTCACGCCGGAGGCCTTCGCGCCTTATGGCGAAGTGATCGCGCACCAGGGCGCGGAGCGCCGTCACCATCTGACCGAGCCCATGCGGCACAGCCCCGAAGTTGTGCGGCACGCCAGCTGGGTCAGCCGGGTGCAGGCGGCGCCGCCCGGGCCGGTGGAGATCCGGCTGATGGAGCGCCACCGCTATGCGGCGCAGAGTTTCGTGCCGCTGACGGACTCGCCCTATCTGGTGGTGGTGGCGCCTACCGGGGCCGACGACCTGCCCGACATGGCGCGGCTGGAAGCGTTTCTCGCAACCGGCAGCCAGGGCGTGTGCTACCGCGTGGGCGCCTGGCATCACGGCCTGACCGTGCTGCGGGGGCCGGCGGAGTTCCTGGTCCTGATGGGCCAGACCGGCCGCGGCGATGACGACGAGTTCTGGCAGGCTCCGGCTCCGCACGCCCTGGTTTCGATTTCCGATTGACTCTATCCCGATGGCTAGCCCGCTATGACTACCGATCATCCCCACTTGCGCCGCGATTTCGTCGGCTACGGCGCCAACCCGCCCGATCCCCGTTGGCCGGGCGGCGCGCGCCTGGCGTTGAATCTCTGCATCAACTACGAGGAAGGCGGCGAGCCTTCGGTGCCGGACGGCGACGCTGAATCCGAAACCGGACTGACCGAGGGCGGCGCGGGCGGCTTCGCCGGGCGCGACCTGGCGGCAGAGTCGATGTTCGAGTATGGCAGCCGGATCGGCTTCTGGCGCGTGCACCGGCTGCTGCAGGAGCGCGGCATGGCGGCCACGATACTGGGCTGCGGCCTGGCGCTGGAACGCAATCCGGAAGTCTGCGAGGCCATCAAGGCGGCGGGCTATGACGTGTGCGCGCACGGCTGGCGCTGGGAACGGCACCAGAACCTGACGCTGGAAGAGGAACGCGAGCGCATCCGCCGCACCGTGGAATCGATCACCCGCACGGTGGGCTCGCGGCCGCTGGGCTGGTATTGCCGCTACGGCCCCAGCCTGAACACCCGCGCCCTGCTGGCCGAGGAAGGCGGTTTTCTCTACGACTCCGACACCTACAACGACGAGCTGCCCTACTGGACCGAAGTTGCCGGCAAGCCTCATCTGCTGGTGCCCTACGGCCTGGCCAACAACGACGCCAAGTTCATCCGCGGCGGCATGGCCACGGGGCAGGACCTGTTCGAGTACCTGCGCGACGCGTTCGACATGCTGTACGAGGAAGGCGCCACGGCTCCCAAGATGATGTCCGTGGGGCTGCATCTGCGCCTGGTCGGCCAGCCGGGCCGCGCGGCGGGCCTGGCGCGCTTCCTGGACCACGTGGCGGCGCACGGCGACGTCTGGGTCTGCCGGCGCGCCGACATCGCGCGCCACTGGCATGCGCACCATCCGGCCGCCCAGGGCGCCGCGCGCTGATTCATTTTCTGCATCGCCCACGTTTTCTCATCAGGAGAGCAGCATGTCGAAGTACCAGAAAATCAATCGCCGCGGCCTGCTGGCCACGGCCCTGGCCGGGTTGCTGGCGCTGGGCCTGAGCCCGGCGGCGCAAGCCGAGGCCTATCCCGGCAAACCGATCCGCATCGTCGTGCCCTTCCCGCCCGGCGGCGCGGCCGACACCCTGGCGCGTGCTCTGTCGCAGCAGTTGAACGACACGCTGGGCAAGCAGGTCATCGTGGAAAACCGCGCCGGCGCGGGCGGCACCATCGGCACCAATGCGGTGGCGCGAGCGGAGCCCGACGGCTACACGCTGCTGCTGGGCAACGTGTCCACGCTGGCCATCGCGCCCAGCCTGTATCCGAACCTGAACTACGACCCGGTCAAGGACTTCACGCCGATCACGCTGGTGGGCAAGAGCCCGCTGGTATTCGCGGTCAATCCGGGCATGCAGGCGAAGAACCTTCCCGAGCTGATCGCCCTGGCGAACAAGGATCCGGGCAAGCTGACCTTCGGCTCTTCCGGCGCGGGCAGCATCACCCACCTGACCGGCGAAGTACTGAACCTGGCCACGGGCGGGAAACTGGTGCACGTGCCCTACAAGGGCAGCGCGCCCGTGCTGCTGGCGGTGGCCTCGGGCGAGTTGAGCATGGGCGTGACGCAGGTGGTGGAAATGCTGCCGCAGTACAAGGGCGGCCGGGTCGGCGCCGCGGCGGTGACGGGTATCGAGAAGTCGCCCGCCCTGCCCGAAGTCACGACCGCCGCATCGCAAGGCGTGAAGGGACTGGAAGCCACCACTTGGTACAGCCTGATGGCGCCCGCAGGCGTGCCGGCGGAAGTGGTGCAGCGCCTGCAACCGGCGCTGGAGAAGGTGCTGACCAACGCCGAGCTGCGCAAGCGTTTTGCCGACGAGGGCCTGATCCTGGCGCCGTCCACGCAGGCCGAGCTGAGTGCGTTCCTGGGCAGTGAAGTGCGCGATTGGGCCGCGGTGATCAAGCAGGCGGGCGTGAAGCTCGACTAGCGATTCAGGCCGGGCCGCACTCGCGGCCCGGCGCCGTCAAGCGTCTTACTTGCCGTCGCGGACCTTGGTTTCCCAGGCCCGCGGCTTGCCTTCCCAGACCGAGAATCCTTCCACGCGCTTGCTGGATGCCCATGCATCCGCGCCGTTGTACAGCATCAGCATGGGGGTCTGTTCCAGCATCAGGGCGTGCAGCTGGTCGAACAGCGCCTGGCGCCTGGCCGGATCGGATTCGAGAAAGCTCTCATCGATCAGCTTCTGCGCCGCCGGATCATCCCAGACCTTGCGCGGCTGCTTGGCCTTGTCGCCCGAAAATTGCTCGAAGCTCAGCGACGGATCCAGGCGCGAAGAGAACGAGAACGAGCTGATCTGGTACTTGCCGGTGTTGTAGCGGTCCAGCTGCGTGGCCCATTCCAGCACCTCGATCTTGGCGTTGATGCCCACCGCCTGCATCATGGCCTGGGCGATCACCGCGACTTGATAGCTCGGTACGTGGGCGCGCTTGTTGGCGTAGATGACCACGGGCTCGCCCTTGTAGCCGGCTTCCTTCAGCAATTGCTGCGCCCGGGCCGGATCGTATTTGTAGCCGCGCTTTTCCGCGTCCTTGTAATAGGCCGACCCCGCGTAGACGGCGGAATTGTTCAGCTGGCCCAGACCTTCGGAGGCGGCGGCCACGACCTGCGGAATATCCAGCGAGGCGGCGATGGCCTGGCGGATCTTCACATTCTTCAGGACCGGATCCTCGGTCTGGAACAGCAGCACGTGCTTGACCGCGTCATGCGGGCTGAACACCGTCAGGTTCTTGGCGTTCTTCAGTTCGCCCACGTCGGTGTTGGTGATCTGCGCGGCGTCGATCGCGCCCGACAGCAGGCCTGCCTTCGAAGTGGAAGGATCCGGCACCACCAGGAATTTGACCTCGTCGGCCAGCGGACGCTTGGACCCCACGTAGCCGTCCGGTTTGTCGCCGGCGGGCGAGACGTAGTCCTTGTAGGCCGTCAGCAAGGTGTATTCGCCGCGCTTCCAGTCCTTGAACATGTAGGGGCCGGTGCCCACCGGCTTGATCCAGGAACCGTCGGCCGCGACCGAATCCTTGGAGATGATGGCGGTCATGCCGCAATCGGTGCGGGCCAGCGAATCCAGGAACACGGCCGACTTTCGGTCCACCTTCATCACCACGGTCTGCGCGTCGGGCGCGGACACGTCCGTCACTTTCAGGCCGTTGCGGCCGTCGAAGTCGCTGCGGCAGCGCCAGTCCGTCTTGGGATCCATGTAGCGCTGCCAGCTCCAGATCACGTCGGCCGAGGTCAGCGCGGCGCCGTTGTGAAACTTGACGCCGTCGCGCAGCTTGAAGGTGTAGGTCAGGCCGTCTTCCGACAGGTCCACCGACTTCGCCAGCAGAGGGCCCACAGTGCCGTTCTCGCGGTAGCCGACCAGACCTTCCACGATGTTGAGCACCACGCCGTCGGTGGTGTTGTCGCGGTTGACGCCGGGGTTGGTCGAGCGGATGTCGGCGGGCTGGGCGATGGTCAGCAGCGCGGCCTGGGCCGAACCGGCGGCGGCCAGCGCCAGGCTGAGCGCGAGCGCTCTAGGTACGAAAACGTGGTGCATGCAAAAACTCCCCGGCGTGCGGCGCAAAATTCACGCATATATTGGCGCCAAAATTAGCTGCCCATTATGAGCGGAATGCGCCGCTCCGCTATCGGGGGTATCCCTGAAGACGCCGCCGGAATGAAAAACGGCGGCCTTCTTTCCGAAGGCCGCCGCATGCGTGCAGCGCGGGACACGCTGGCAGCGTCAGGAGATGTCCTGCCCCACGTGCTGGGCAATGATTTTTTGCAGACGCTTGACGTCGCGGGCTTCCAGCGCGTCCACCATGTCGAAATGCTCGCGCGCGGAGATCTCGATGCGCGAACGCGTCACCCATTCCTTGGCTGGCGCCGCCGGGCCGCGGGCGCGCGTTTCGTGGATCAGCGCGACCAGTTCGCGATTGCGGCACATGTCGTACATGCCCGCGTGGAAAGCCAGGTTGACCTCGTACTGTTCCAGCAGCGTGCCGTCCTGCAACAGCTTGGCGAAGCGTTCGGCCAGGGTGCGCAGTGCCTTGACTTTGCCCGCGGTGACGTTGGGCATCAGGTCCGCCGCCGCGCCCGTTTCCAGCAGGATGCGGATGTCGCGGATCTGCAGATGCTGGTCCGGATCCATGGCATAGACGTGATAGCCCCGGTTCGGGATGTGCGCGATCAGCCGCTTGGCGGCCAATTGGTCTAGCGCCCGCCGGACGTCCAGACGCTTGGCGTCGTAGCGTTCCTGCAGGTCGATCTGTTTCAGCCAGGCGCCGGGACCGTAAACGCCCGCCTGTATATCGTGGGCGATGCGATCAACCAGGCCGGGTTGCGCCGTTGCCGCTTTCGGCATGGACCACTCCCGTCTATCAAATCCGAAGCGCGTATTTTATGCGTAAGTATCCCTGGGGTACGGCGCCGTCGCCCCCTGGGATACCCGGCCCTCAGGCGCTGGCCCGCAACGGCTCCTGTTGGTCCAGCCGCCAGCGCAGGCGCACGCCGCCGGTATCGGTGGATTCCAGCGCCGGAATCGCCGACAGCAGGCTGCGGGTGTATTCCTCTTGCGGCTGGTCGAACACGGCGTCGCGCGAGCCCTGCTCGACGATGCCGCCGTCACGCATCACCACCACGCGGTCGGCCACCTGCTCCACCACGCCCAGGTCGTGGCTGATGAACAGGCAGGAAAACCCGTGGCGTTCCTGCAGGTCGGCAAACAGGTCCAGCACCTGCGCGCGCACGGTCACGTCCAGCGCGGACACCGGCTCATCGGCGATGACGAAGGCCGGACGGCGCACGATGGCGCGGGCGATCGCCACGCGCTGACGCTGCCCGCCCGACATCTCGTGCGGATAGCGCTTGGCGTACTCGGAGCCCAGGCCCACTTCGGCCAGCACTTCGTCCACCCGGCGTCGCTTTTCCGACGCGGGCATGTCGTCCAGCATGCGCAGGCCCTCGCCCACCAGTTGGCCGATGGTCATGCGCGGGTCCAGCGAGGAATACGGATCCTGGAACACCATCTGGCAGTTCAGCCGGTAGTCGCGCCAGGACGCCGACCGGCGGTTCACCGGTTGGCCACGGAACAGGATCTGGCCCGAAGTGGGCGCCAGCAGTCCGGCAATGGCCCGGCCCAGCGTGGTCTTGCCCGAACCCGAGCCGCCCACCACCGCCACCACTTCGCGCGGCTTGACGTGCAGGTCGATGCCGTTGAGCGCACGCTTGGCGCCAGTACGCGAGAACAGCCGCTGGTGGCCGGCGTAATCGACCACCAGGTTCTTGACCTCGACGATGGGCGGCTCCTTGCCCAGTTGACGCGCCGGCAGCCGGCGCGGCATGGCGTCCAGCAGCTTGCGCGTGTAGGGATGCTGCGGCCGCTCCAGGATGCTGGCGGTGGCGCCGGTCTCCAGCACCTTGCCATGCTGCATCACCACCATGCGCTCGGTGTAGCGCGCGACCATTGGCAGGTCGTGGCTGATCATCAGCACCGCCGTATGGTGTTCGCGGGTCAGGTCCACCATCAGTTCCAGCACGTCGCGCTGCACCACCGCGTCCAGCGCGGTGGTGGGCTCGTCGGCGATCAGCAGCGCTGGCTCCAGCAGCATCACCGATGCCAGCATCATGCGCTGGCGCATGCCGCCGGAGAACTCGTGCGGCCAGGCTTCCATCGCTCCCTTGGGATCGCGGATGCCGACCCGTCGCAGCATTTCCAGGATGCGTTCGCGGCGCGCGGCGGCGGACAGGTCCTTGCGATGCAGGCGCAGGCCCTCATCCAGCTGGCGGCCAATTGGCATGGACGGATTCAGCGAGGTCATCGGCTCCTGGAACACCATGCCGATGCGCGCGCCGCGCAGCTTGCGCAGCGCAGCCGGCGACGCCTGCGTCACGTCCACGCCTTCGAACTTGATGGAGCCGCCAGCCACCACCAACGGCGACGGCGTCAGGCCCATGATGGCGCGCGCGGCCTGCGTCTTGCCGCTGCCGGATTCGCCGACGATGCCGACCATCTCGCCGGGCGCCACCTCGAAGGACACTCCGCTGACGATCTCGCGCCCGCCGGGGCCGACGGTCAGCGACAGATTCGATACCGATACCAATGCGCTCATTACACGCCCCTCATGCGGGGATCGAGGCGGTCACGCACCGCGTCGCCCAGCAGATTGATTCCCAGCAGCGCGAGCGCGATGGCCAGGCCGGGAAGTATGGATAGATAGGAAGCCTGCGCCATGAACGGTCGGGCAGCGGCCAGCATGTTGCCCCAGGTGGGCGCGGGAGGCGGTACGCCCAGGCCCAGGAAGGACAGCGCGCTTTCCGCCAGGATCACCCAGCCGAACATCGAGGTCGCCAGCACCGTCAGCGGCGCCACGCAATTGGGCAGCACATGGCGGAACATGGTGTAGAGCTCGGAGTTGCCCAGCACGCGCGAGGATTCGATGAACTCCTTCTCGCGCAGCGACAGCACCGTGCCGCGCACGATGCGCGTCACCGAGGGCGTGTAGGCCAGGCCCAGCGCCAGGATGATGCCGTATTTGTTGGCGCCCACCACGGCCAGCAGGCCCAGCGCCAGCAGCAGGCCGGGAAAGGCCAGCAAGGCATTGTTGAAGGCCATGATGATGCGGTCGGTCCAGCCTCGCACAAAGCCGGTCAGGGTGCCGATGATCGTGCCCGCGACGATGGCGAAGCTTACCGTCAACAGGCTGATCCAGACGCTGCTGGAAGCCCCCGCCAGCAGGCGCGACAGCTCGTCGCGGCCGAATTCGTCCGTGCCCAGCAGGAACTCGCCGCCAGGCGGCTTCAGGCGCGCCACGAAGTTGATCTTGAGCGGGTCATGCGGCGTCCAGAAGGCGCCCATGACGGCCGCCACCAGCATCAGCGCCACGATGACGCCGCCCAGTAGCGCGTTGGCTGCAATTCGCTTTTTCATTCGGCGGTCACTCTCGGGTCAAAGAGGGGATAGCAAAGGTCGATGAACAGGTTCACGATCACGTAGACCACGCCCACGAACAGCAGACAGCCCTGGATCACGGGGTAGTCGCGGGCGAAGATGGAGTCCACCAGCAGACGCCCCAGGCCGGGGATGGTGAATACCGTTTCCACCACCGCGATGCCGCCCAGCAGGTTGCCCAGCACCAGGCCGATCAGCGTCCAGGTGGGTCCGAAGGCATTGCGGAACGCGTGGCGCATCAGCACCGCGGATTCCGACAGCCCCTTGGCGCGCGCATGGGTGATGTAGTCCAGCCGCAGCACTTCCAGCGTGCTGGCCCGCGCCATGCGCATCAGCACGCCGATCTCATGCAGGAACAGCGTCAGGATGGGCATGGCCAGGTACAGCAGGCCGGCCTTCCAGTCCTCGCCGATGGACACGTAGCCCACCACGGGCAGCCACTGCAGCTTGAGGCCGAAGAAGATCAGCAGCAGCAAACCCAGCCAGAAGGTCGGAATCGACACCAGCAGCGTGGCCGTGCCGACCAGGAACAGGTCAGGCGTCTTGTTCTGCTTCCAGGCGGCGATCATGCCGGCCGGCACCGCCACCAGCGCGGCGAACAGCACCGCCACCACCACCACGCGGCCGCTGATCAGGAAGCGGTCCCATACCAGCGGCAGCACCGGCTGGCCGGTATTGATGGACGACCCCAGGTCCCCGTGCAGCATGTTGCCGAACCAGATGCCGAACTGGGTAAGCCAGGTCTGGTCCAGCCCCAGCCGCTCCCGCAGGTCGGCCAGCGCGGCTGGCGTCGCCAGGTCGCCCAGCAGCAGTTGGGCGGGGTCGCCCGGGATGAGCCGGATCATCACGAATACCGCCACCGCCACGATCAGCAGCGTCGGTATGGCCATGACGATCCGGGATAGCGCGAAACGCAGCATGCCCCTCTCCTATTCCTGGTCACGGACCCGCGGATGTCCGCAAGCGCCGCGTCCGCCGGTCTCAGTTGTCTTCATGTCGCAGCTTGCGCAGAGCGGAGGCCAGGAAGTCCTGCACCTGGCCCACGCACTTCAAGCCGTCATGCGGCACGTTTTCCACCACGTCCAGCACCGCGTTCACGCCTTGCGCTTCGAACGAACGGCGCAGCGACTCCAGGCGCTCCGGGCGGGTATTGCCGGCCGAGTTGGCGCCGGGCATGAAGAACTTTCCGCCTTCGCGGTGAGTGATTTCCCAGGTTTCCAGGTCGGCCTTGCCCACGATCATGTGGACCGCCACCTGCTTGAGCGCTTCGATGTCGATGCGCTTGCCGAAACGGGTCTCGGCATCGCGCACGCCCACCCACCAATCCTGGCTGGGATCCAGCAGCGTGACCGAGCCCGGCGCGCCGATCGACACGGCCCACAGGCTTTCCGGGTGCAGGTAGGCGAATCGATTCACGAACTGGCCGCCGCCGGAGTAGCCGAACAGGCCGAACTTCTTGAAGTCGCAGCCGAACTTCTCGCCCACTTCCGCCACCATGTCCAGCAGGATCTCGTCGTAGCGGATGTTGCCTTCGCGCAATTGCTTGAAGCCGTCGCGATTGCCGTCGCCCAGCGGGCTCACGGGGAACAGCGGGCACAGCACGATGCAGTCGTTCCAGCGGGCGAACTCGGCGAACGCGTCGCGGTATTCCACGAAGGCGCGGCCGGTGCCGTGCATGATCACCACCAGCTGCATCGGATGCCTGGCGCTGTCGATGTGCGGCGGGACATAGGTGCAATAGGAAAAGCGCGGATCGGAGCGGGCGGCGAAGACGGTGCTGTGGCCCAGGTCGTACATGGCCCGCGCGCGGGCGGCGTCGGGCTGGATGGCAAGTGCTGCGTTGGACTGCATGATTTCCTCGTTTCCATGGCCACGGAGGCCGATGGTCTGTGCCGGTGGTCAAAATAATGATCACATAAATTGGCGCCAATTTTAGGCGCACGTATTCCGGCCCAACAAGGCAGGGGATTCCCTAGGAACGTAAAAAGGGAGCGCCGCGGCGCTCCCCTGGATGGCTCGGGGCGCGTCCCGCCGGGCGGGACGACGCCTGCCCGCTTCAACCTTTCTTGAACAACCGCTTGGCGAGGCTGACCGCCCCCAGCACCACGGCTCCGGCCACGATGCCGAACAAGGCGTTGAGCAAGGTGGCCGTAAGCGCCTGCACCACCCCGCCCCCGCCGACCGCGGCGGCGGCCTGATCGACCGCGGCCTGCACCGGCGGGATGCCGTGAGTCAGGATGGCGCCGCCCACCATGAACATGGCGGCGGTGCCAACCACCGACAGCGTCTTCATCAGATAGGGCGCCGCGCCCACGATGCGCCGGCCCAGCCAGGCCATGGCCTGGGACGACTTCTGGCTGAGGTAGAGGCCCAGGTCGTCGAGCTTGACGATGCCGGCCACCAGGCCGTAGACCCCGACCGTCATCGCGATGGCGATGACCGACAGCACCAGCACCTGACGGGTGAAGTCCGCATCCGCCACCGCCCCCAGGCTGATGACGATGATTTCCGCCGACAGGATGAAGTCCGTGCGTATTGCGCCTTTGATCTTGTCGCGCTCGAACGCCACCATATCGACCGAGTCGTCCTGCAGGGCTTCGGCCCGCGCGGCGTGATTGCCTTCGTCCGAATCGCCGTGCGGCAGGAACTTGTGCGCCAGCTTCTCCACGCCTTCGTAGCAGAGAAAGGCCCCGCCCACCATCAGCAGGGGCGTCACGGCCCAGGGCGCGAAGGCGCTGATCAGCAGCGCCGCCGGCACCAGGATCAGCTTGTTGATGAAGGAGCCCTTGGCCACCGCCCAGACGACCGGCAGTTCCCGGTTGACCGGCACGCCCGTGACCTGCTGGGCGTTCAATGCCAGGTCGTCGCCCAGCACCCCGGCCGTCTTCTTGGCCGCGACCTTGGTCATCACGGACACGTCGTCCAGGATGGTCGCGATATCGTCGAACAGTGCAAAGAAGCTGCTTCCAGCCATCAAGAATCCCCTGTGCCTCGAAAGGATTTTCGAGTGTACAGGCGGCAGCCGCCCGCCAAGCGTAACCAGCCTGGCCGTTTTCACTTCTTTTCTGTCCGTAATGCCAATGGCGCCGCCGGCCATCCCGGCCTACCCTGGCGCCAGAACCCGACACTCGCCCCAGGAGGCCACATGCTTGCCTTGCGACCCAGCTGCGAACACTGCGATGCGGCGCTGCCGCCAGACTCCACCGCCGCCCGGATATGCAGCTTTGAATGCACCTTCTGCGCTGCCTGCGCCGAAGGATTGCTGGGCAATGTCTGCCCCAATTGCGGCGGCGGCTTCGCGTCCCGGCCCGTGCGCCCGGCCAGCGACCGCAAAGGCGGGAATTTCCTGGGCAAGTACCCAGCCAGCGCCGAGCGCAAGCACCGCCCGGTCGATCTGGCCGCGCACGAGGCCCTGCGGCGCAGCCTGGACGGCATTCCGCCGGAACGCCGCTAGCTGTTGCGGCGCCCGGACGCGGACACTAGCTGCGCGCGTGCGCCGCCGGACTGGCCGCGTTCTCGAACAGGATGTTGTTTTCCAGGTGGATGTGCGCCATCAGGTCTTCCTTGAAGGTGCGCAGCCCCAGGTACAGCGCCCGCCAGGTGTTGCAGGCGGCGCGCGGCAACGTGATGTCGTGGGTCAGCGCCAGCAGCCGTTCCAGCGCCACGCCGTGGTCGTCGTGCTCGGCGCGCATGACCATGATGGGCATGCCGGCCATGGCGCCATGGCCGCGCGCCAGCATCGGGAACAGCACCTGTTCCTCCTTCTGCATATGGCTTTCCAGTTCCTGCTGCATCACGCGCAGGTGATCGGCCAGGCCGGTCGGGCAGTCCGGGCTGTCGGCGTGCACCTGCTCCACCTTCAGCGCCAGCCGGATCAGCTCGGGCAGTTGCTGGCGATGCACCTCGTGGTAGCGCGCCAGGATGTGATCGACCAGTTCGGCCGGCGAGGCCAGCCCCCAATCCGTCTCGTGGGACGGGCTGCGCGCCAGCTCCATCAGGCGCGCCTCGATCTGTGCCGCGTCCAGCGAGCGCTGGGCCGCCGCCTCGGCCAGGCTCTTCTTGCCGCCACAGCAGAAGTCCAGCTGGTACTCATGAAACACCTGCGTGGCGCCAGGGATGCTGCGGGCCAACTGCCCCAGGGATTGCTCAACCATGCTCATCGCGTCTCTCCATAGTTCGTGACGGGTACAGAAAGCAATGCGAAATCCGTGCCAGGAAAAACTTGCTATTTATCAATGAACTGCAAATTAAAGGGTGAATATCACCCTGCAAACGTGAGGTTTAAACCACCCCGAACGGTAAAATTCACCCCATGCAAAACCTCCTGCTTGCCGATCTGGTCGCCGACCTGCCCCCCGCCGTCCGCCTGCAGCGGCTGGTGTCCAGCCTGCGCACGCATTTCCGTTGCGGCGCGGTGGCGCTGCTGCAACTGGAGGAAGACCATCTGCGCCCTATCGCGGTCGACGGCCTGACGCAAGACGCCCTGGGCCGCCGCTTCGCCGTGCAGCAGCACCCGCGGCTGGCGGCCATCCTGGCGCGGCGCGGCGTCACCTGTTTCCACCACGACAGCACCCTGCCCGATCCCTATGACGGCCTGATCAACGGCATGGCCGGGGAACCGCTGCCGGTGCACGACTGCATGGGCACCAGCCTGCACATCGAGGGCCGCCCCTGGGGTGTGCTGACGCTGGACGCGCTGGAAGTCGGCACTTTCGACGCCGAGGCCCAGTCGGACTTGCGCGACTACATCGTGCTGCTGGAAGCCGCCTTGCGCACCACGCGCCTGGAAGCGGAAATCCGCGCGCTGCGCGTGGCGCGCGGCGCCGAACCGGCCGACAGCGCCGTCGCCGACAACAACGAGATCCTGGGACAAAGCGAAGCCATCGGCCGACTGCTGCATGAGATCCAGGTGGTGGCGGACTCGGAGCTGCCCATCCTGCTTCTAGGCGAGACTGGCGTCGGCAAGGAACTGTTCGCGCATCGCGTGCACCGGCTCTCCCGCCGTCGCGACAAGCCGCTGGTGCACGTGAATTGCGCGGCCCTGCCCGAATCGCTGGCCGAGAGCGAACTGTTCGGCCACGCCAAGGGCGCCTTCTCGGGCGCCGTGGCCGACCGCCCCGGCCGCTTCGAGGCCGCCAACGGCGGCACGCTGTTCCTGGACGAAGTGGGCGAACTGCCGCTGCTGGTGCAAGCCAAGCTGCTGCGCACCTTGCAGAACGGCGAAATCCAGCGCCTGGGCGACGACCGTCCGCGCCGCGTCGACGTGCGCATCCTGGCTGCCACCAACCGCAGCCTGCGCGACCTGGTGCGCGCCGGTGATTTCCGCGCCGACCTCTATCACCGGCTGTCGGTCTATCCCATCCCCATTCCGCCGCTGCGCGACCGCGGCAATGACGTGCTGCTGCTGGCGGGCCGCTACCTGGAACTGAACCGCGCGCGGCTGGGCCTGCGCAGCCTGCGGCTGTCGCCCGAGGCCGAGGACATGCTGCGCCGCTACCGCTGGCCCGGCAATGTGCGCGAACTTGAGCACGTCATCAGCCGCGCCGCGATCAAGGCCGTCAGCCACGGCGCCACGCGCAATGAAATCGTGACGCTGGGCGCCAAGCTGCTGGACCTGTCCGACGGCGACATGCCGCTGGCCGCGCCGCAGGAGGATGCCGACGCGCCCGCCGGTCCAGGCCAGACGCTGCGCGAGGCGGTGGACGCCTGCCAGCGCCAGGCCATCCGCCGGGCGCTGGAAACGCACCAGGGCAACTGGGCCCATGCGGCGCGCGCGCTGGGCGTGGACTCCAGCAATCTGCACAAGCTGGCGCGACGCATCGGGCTGAAGGGCTGAGGCGCGACGTGGGGCGCCGGCAGCCCCCGCAGCCCTGCCCATGCCAGGCCGCTATTCGATCTTTATGCCGGTGTCCTGTATCAGCTTGCCCCAACGCTGCGATTCGGCCTGCACGCGCTGTTGAAATTCCTCCGGCGAGCTGGACACGATGTTGAAGCCGCCCTGCTCCATGCTGTCTTTGACCTGCGGGGTCGCCAGCGTGTCGCGCAGCGCCTGCTGCACACGCTTGCGCACCTCGGGCGGCAGGCCCGCCGGCGCCAGCATGCCAACCCAGGAATAGGCTTCGAAGCCGGGCACCAGCGTGGCGATGGGCGGCACGTCCGGCAGCGCGGGCGCGGGCTGCGCCGTGCCGATGGCCAGCGCGTTCAGGCGCCCGCCCTGCACGAAGCCAACGATGGTCGGCAGGCTGGCGATGACCACGTCCACCTCGCCGCCCAGCACCGCGTTGAACATCGGGCCGCCCCCTCGATAAGGCACGTGCGTCACCTTGATGCCCGTGCGCGCCGCCAGGGCGGCCAGGTTCAGGTGATTGGAGCCGCCCACGCCTGAAGAACCGTAGTTCACCTGCCCCGGATGCGCGCGCGCATAGTCCAGGAACTGCTGCAGGGTGGTGATGCCGGTCTTCTTGGCAGTTAGCAGCACTGCGGGCATGGTGCCGATCAGGCTGATGTAGTCGAAGGACTTGATCGTGTCGTACGACAGATTCTTGTACAGCGAACCGTTAACCGCGTGCGAGTCGAAAGCCAGCATCAGCGTGTAGCCGTCGGCCGGCGCGCGCGCCAGCTCGGCGGTGCCGATGGTGCCGGACGCGCCGCCCTTGTTGTCCACCACCACGGTCTGGCCCAGCTTCTGCGACAACACGGGCGCGATGTTGCGCGCCACGTAATCCACCGAACCGCCAGGCGGAAACGGCACGATCAGCCGCACCGGCCTGTCCGGATACCCCTGTCCCCATGCCGCGCCAGCGGTGGCGCAAAGCGCCGCCGCAGCGATGACGGAACGCCATCGTTGCTTCATCATGCCCAGTCTCCTTTGGTGGTATGCGGGTCGCTATGCTGCGGCCCTTATCGATTCACGTCGACGACGATGCGGCCGCGTATCCTGCCCTCCAGCAACGGCGCGGCGGCGGCCGCGATTTCCGACAGGCCCAGCTCCTGCGTATTGGCCTCCAGCATGCCGCGCGGCAATTCATCGGCCAGCCTGCGCCAAGCCTCCGCGCGCAGCGCCATGGGCGCATACACGCTGTCCACGCCGATCAGCGTCACCCCGCGCAGGATGAAAGGCGCCACCGTGGCCGGCAGATCCATGCCCTGGGCAAGTCCGCAGGCCGCCACGGGCGCGCCGTACCGCATGCCGGCCAGCACGTTGGCCAGCGTGTGACTGCCGACGCAATCGACCGCCGCCGCCCAAGCCTCTTTCTGCAGCGGCTTGCCCGGCGCCGACAACGCGGCGCGGTCCAGGATGCCGCTGGCGCCCAGGCTCCGCAGGTAGTCCGCTTCCTGCGGACGTCCGGTGCTCGCCGTGACCGTGTATCCCTTGCCCGCCAGCAGCGCAATGGCGACGGTGCCGACGCCGCCGTTGGCGCCTGTCACCAGCACCGGCCCGCCTTCGGGCGTGGCGTTGTGGCGTTCCAGCGCCATCACGCACAACATGGCCGTGTAGCCCGCCGTGCCGATGGCCATGGCCTGGCGGGCATCCAGGCCCGCCGGCAAGGGCAGCAGCCAGTCGGCTGGCACGCGCGCGGCTTGCGCCAATCCGCCCCAGCGCGTCTCGCCCAGGCCCCAGCCATTGAGCAGCACCGCGTCGCCCGGCTTGAAGCGCGGATCGGCGCTGCGGCGCACGGTACCGGCGAAATCGATGCCAGGCACCATGGGAAAACTGCGCACCACCGGCGACTTGCCGGTGATCGCCAGGGCGTCCTTGTAGTTCAGCGACGAGTACGCCACCTCCACCAGCACTTCGCCCTCAGGCAGCTCGTCTTGCGCGATCTGTGTCAGGCGCGCCTGCGTGCCGCCGTCCTCGCCTCGCGTCAGCTTCAAGGCCTGATACGACATTCCTTCCTCCCTGTGCATCGTTGCGCCAGCCACCGTGGCAGGCGCCGTCCCTGCGAATCGCAAGGCCAGGCCGGCCGCGATACGCTCGTTCATCATTTCGGTGGTGCCGTCGGCAAAACACAATGCCTTGGCCGCCAACAGCCGCCGTCCCATGCCCTGCGCCGGCAGCAAGCCCGTTGCGCCCAGGGCCTGGATGCAGGCGGAGACGCCGTCCAGGCATTCCTCGCCGGCGTATTTCTTGGCCATGGCCGCGGCCGGGACCGCCTCGTCCGAACCGGCATCGATCAGGCCCGCGGCGCGGTCCGTCAACATGCGCAGGATCTGCAGCCGCATCGACACGTCCGCTAGCGACCAGCGCAAACCCTGCTGTTCGATGATGGGGCGGCCGAAAGCCTGGCGCGCGGACGCGTGGCGCACCGCCAGCCTCAGCGCGCTGTCCAGCAGGCCCGCCGCCATCGCCGCGATGTGCGTGCGCGCCTTGTTCACGCCGGCCAGCGCCATTTGGAAACCCTGGCCCGGCGCATACAGCATGTCGCTGTCCTCGGCCCGATAGCCTTCCAGGCGGATGCCGGCGATGCCGGCCGCCCCCAGGCCTTCCAGCGCCGCGCCCGTCAGACGCAGGCATTGCGGCGCACGCAGGTCGACGATGAAGCAGGCGATGCCGGCCGGCCCGCGCGCCGGATCGGTCTGCGCGAACACCAGCGCCAGCTCGCCGCCCGCGGCGTTGGCCACCCAGGCCTTTTCGCCGTCCAGCACCCACCCGCCTCCATCCTGCCGCCGCGCCCGCGTGGCGATGGCGGCGAAATCGCTGCCCGCGCGCGGCTCCGACATGGCGGTGCCCCCGATCAGGTCGCCCGCCAGCAGCCCCGGCAGGTAACGCTCGCGCGCCGCGGCGCTGCCATGTTCGGCAATGCGCAAGGCCACGTTGTGCTGATTGATGAACGCGAAGGCGAAGGCAAAATCCGTCGCCGCCAGCGTCTCCGCCGCCCGGGCCCGCATGCGGTAGGACAGTCCCAGCCCGCCGTCCCGCGCCGGGATCTCGATGCCGCCATATCCGCGCCGGCATGCGTCGCGGATCTGGACGCCGGCCCAATCCTGCGCGCCGCTGCCCGCCACGGCCAGCGGCGCTACCGCCTCCTGCGCAAACGACGCCAGGCCGCGCAGCAGCGCGCGCTCGTCCTCGCGCAAGCCTGCGTCGCGCTCGTCCGCGGCGGCGGTCATTGCATTGCTCCCGCTGTCGCGGCCATTGCTCCCGCTGTCGCGGCGCCAGTCCGGATCACGCCCGCCGCCTGCAAGGCGGCCAGGCTGGCGTCGTCATAACCCGCCATGGCGCGCAGCAACGCCTCGGTGTCCTGCCCCAGGGCAGGCGGATAGTCCAGCCGCGGCTGACCTCCGAACTTGAAGGGATTGCCGAGCATGCGCACGGGCTCGCCACCTTGCGGCCTGGCCACCTCTTCCACCATGCCGCGCGACGCCGCCAACGGATGCGCCAGCGCCTCGTCCACGCCCAACACCAGCGCGGCGGGCACGCGCCGCGCCTCGAAGATATCCAGCCATTCCTGCGCGCTGCGCGCGCCGATGGCGCCTGACAAGGCCTCGGTCAGCGCATCCACGTTGGCCACGCGCGCCGCGGGCGTGGCGTAGCGGGCGTCCGTGGCCAGTTCCGGCAGCCCGATCGCGGCGCACAAGGCCTGCCAGAACGCATCGCCGGTGGGCGCCAAGGCGATCCAGCGCCCGTCCGACGTGCGGTAAATGTCGCTGGGCGCGATCATGCCGTGACGCGCCCCGCTGGCGCGCGGCACGGGACCGCCCTGCAGATAGCCCTGGGCCTGCCAGGTCAGCATGGCCATCTGCGCATCGAACAGCGACACCTGCACCTGCTCTCCCACGCCGCTGGCCTGCGCCTGCACCAGCGCAGCGGCGACACCCAGCGCCAGGTACAGCCCGCCCGCCAGATCCGCCACCTGATAACCGACGCGCACCGGCTTGCCGCCGGCCTCCCCCGTGATGCTCATCAAACCCGACATGGCCTGCAGCATCAGGTCGAACGCTGGCGCGCCTGCATAGGGACCTCGGTCGTCCAGCCCGATCAGCTGGCCGACCACGATGCGTGGATTGATTGCGGCCAGAGTGTCGTGATCCAGTCCCAGCCGTGCCGGCACGTCCGAGGCGAAGCCATAGATCACCGCGTCCGCCTCGCGCACCAGATCCTGGAACGCCTGGCGGCCCAAAGGATGCTTCAGGTCCAGCGCCACGCTGCGCTTGCCCCGGTTCACCGACAGGAAGAACGGCGAATCCTGCACGTCGGAAACGGGAGGCACCGAGCGCGCGTAATCGCCGCCCACCGGTTCGACCTTGATGACCTCGGCACCCAGTTGCGCCAGCAATTGGCCGGCAAACGGCCCGCCCAGCACCCACGTCAGATCCAGTATGACCTTGCCCTGCAGCATGCCTGCTCCCTTTCCGGTGAGTTAAATTCACAGCGTGTTCCGGGACGGCATCCGCCGCCCCGATTTCCCGGTATGCAACCTTGCGGCGTATTCCAGCACGGGGCGGACGCCGGGGCCAGGCATCATTTCTAGCGACTGTTGTGAGGTAATTTCACAATGAAACCCAGACTGCCGCCGCTGACGTCCATCCGCGCCTTCGAATCGGCGGGCCGCCAGTTGAGCTTCACCCAGGCCGCGGACGAGCTATCCGTCACGCATGGCGCCATCAGCCATCAGATCAAGGCGCTGGAAGACTGGTTGGGTGTGAAGCTGTTCCGCCGCCTGGGCAAGAAGATCGAACTGACGGATCAGGGCCGGCTCTATCTGGACACCATCAGCCCGGCACTGGACGCCATCGCCTCGGCCTCGCGCAGCCTGCGTTCGCGCGAGGTGCTGCGGGTCAATGCCCTGCCCACCTTCACCATGCGCTGGCTGTTTCCCCGGCTGGCCCGGTTCCGTGAGCAGTATCCCGAGGTGGAGGTGGAGATATCCACCGGACTGGAGCCCTTCAGCCGCCTGCCCGCGAATCTGGACGTGGTGATCCGGCGCGAGGCCGAGCCCACCCCCGGCCTCTACAAGCGCCGTGTGCTGAACGAGAGCTTCTTTCCCGTATGCGCGCCCGGCCTCCTGCAGCGGCTGCCGCTGGAACGCATCACCGACCTGTCGCGCCACACCTTCCTGCACTGCCGCGCGCGGCGTAGCGCCTGGAACGACTGGCTGGCCAGCGTGCAGCACAGCCGGGTCGTGCCGGCCGAATCGCTGGAGCTCGAACACCTGTACTTCGCCCTCCAGGCCGCACTCGACGGGCTGGGCATGACCATAGGCTATTCATCGCTGGTGGCCAGCGACATCGAGGACGGCCGGCTGCTGGCGCCCTTCGGACCGCTGACGGTGCAGTCGCCGGGCTATTTCCTCATCATCCGCGAAGAGCGCCGCCACGACCGCTTGCTGAAGACCTTCTGCGACTGGCTGATGGTGGAAGGCGAACGCTTCAACAAGCATATGGAGACGCTGGTGCCTGGCGGGTGAAAGCCTCCAACACGATATCCGCCACCAGCTTGCCGGCCTCCCATTGCGGCATGTGGCCGGCATCCGGCAGCAGGTGCAGCGCGGTCCTGGCCGGTGCGTTCAGCGCGTGGCGCCATGGGATGACGGCGTCGCGCCGGCCGTGGATCAGCGTGCAGCGGCATTGCAGGCTGGCCAGGTCGGCCGCGATGCTCAGTTGCTGCACGCCGTTCCAGCCTACTTCCCGGCATAGCTCGATCAGGGGCTCGCGCCGCGCCTGCGTGCTCTGGCGCAGGGCGTCGATGAAGTTTCCCGACGGCGTCATGCCGGAGACGGTGAGTTTCTGCAGCTCGCGCTGTGCCGCTTCGTTGGTGCCGGCATGCGTCATGCCCGTCAGAAAGCTCTGGTCGATTTCAGTGCCCAGGCCGACCGGCGCGATCAGCACCAGGCTGTCCACGGCCATGCCGGGGCGGGACGCCGCCCGGGCCGCCACCGCCGCGCCAAAAGAATGGCCGATCAGGTTCACGGGGACGATGCACTGGGATGCGACCGTGTCGGCCACCGCATCGACGATATGCTCGAAGCGCGTGGCCTGCGAACGCGTGGCGCCATGGCAAGGAAGATCCATCGCCAGCACGCGCAGTCCGGCGCGGCTGAGCGCATGCGCCAGGCTGGCCCAGGCGTCGCGGTCGCCGAACATGCCGTGGATCAGCACCGCCGTCTGGCTGTCCGGACGGCTCCCCTCCCACACCGTGAACCGTATCTCGCCATGGCGGGTAGCCGCCCAGTCCTCGCGCTTTGCTCCTGGCGCGCCGCGGGCCAGCATGCCCTCCTGTCCGTGGCCGCTTGCCAGGCCGACATCCGCCACCGTCACGCGACCGTTGGGCCCGGTCCCCGCAACCGCGTCCAACGCGATACCGCGCTCGGCCGCGACGCGGCGGGCGGCAGGGGTGGCGAACTTGCGCGCTCCTGAAGGCTGCGCGAGTGGACGCACCAACGACGGCGACGCCGCCGGCGCCCGCGCGGCGGCCGGGGCGGCAGCGGCCGCCGCAGGCGTTGCCGCTGTGGATTGAGCCGGCACGCCGGCCGCACTCGCCACCGGCGCAGCCTCGCCTTCCATCTGCACGCGTGCGATCACCGTATCCGCGTTGACGATGCCGTCCACCGCGACCAGATGCTCCACCATGATCCCGTCGTCGTGCGCAGGCACCTCGATGATGGACTTGTCGGTCTCGATTTCGACCAGCACGTCGCCCGTCTTGAAGGCCTGGCCAGGCGCCACGATCCAGGCGACCAGGCGGGCGGCGTCCAGGGCCTCGCCCGTCGGCGGGACGACCATATCCAGCGTTCTCGTCATGCTTGTTCCTCAGAAGATCGATGCGCGCGCCCCGGCTGGCGGAGCGTGACGCCAGCGCGGTGTCAGGCCGCCGGATTCATGAACTGGATGAACTCCGTGATGGCGCCTTCAGGCTCCATCAGATAGAACACCTTGGTGCGCCCTTGCCGCATGACGCGCGGCGAAGACACGCTTTCATAGCCGGCGCGCGTGGCCTGCTCGTATACGGCATCCACGTCCTCCACCTCGAACGCCATGTGGCTGTAGCCGAAATCGCATTGGCGGCGCGGCTGCCTGTCGCCGTCCGGCGTGTAGTACTTGAACAGTTCCACCCGGTGTCCGCCGTGGCGCAGCATGGCCCAGCGTATGGTCGCGCCCGGCAGGCCGACCACTTCGCCCAGCGCAGGCTCGCTGCGGTGGTCCATCTCGCCCTCCAGCTCGAAGCCAAGAAAGCCGGTGTAGAAATTGCGCGCGCGTTCGAAATCATTGACGCAGACAGCCGTGTGATGCGTGGCAAGCAGTTTGTCTTTGAGCATTTTTCTCTCCGATGGCGTCCGGTTCAGCGGGCGCCGCCGCGGCGGCTGTCCATGGATTTCAGGGCCGTCTCCACGGCCTGCGCGTCCGCCAGCGCGGCGCGCTCCAGCACCTTGGAGACCACGGGCGAGGAATTGGCGCCCGTGACGTGCACGATCTCGTGGTCCAGCCAGTCGAACAGCCTCGACTGCGCCTCGCTCGCGACCCGCGAGCCGATCGAGGTGCCGCGGGTAGTCTGCTCCACGATCATCAGCGCCTGCGTACGCTTGACGCCGGCCGCGATGGTGTCCCAATCGATGCCCAGCGGATCCAGCGTGCGCAGGTCTATCACCTGGGCATCGATACCCGTGCGCTCCGCCGCCTGGCAGCAGACCTCGACCATGACGCCATAGGTCAGGATGGTGCAGCGCGTGCCCTCACGCGCCACCCGGGCCCGGCCGATGGGCACGATGTAGTCCCAGTCCTCGGCCGGCACCTTGTCCACCGTCTTGAACAGGTCGTTGTATTCCACCATCAGGACCGGATCGTCGCAGCGCAGCGCGGCATTGAGCAGGCCGATGTAATCGTAGGGACGCGACGGCGCCAGGATGCGCCACCCTGGATACTGGGCAAACAGGCCACTGGCGTCCATGGAATGCTGCGAACCGTAGCCGGTGCCCGCCGTGACCCGGCTGCGCACCAGCACCGGCACCGCGAATTTGCCGCCGAACATGTGGCGCACCTTGGCGATCTGGTTGAACAGCTGATCCGCCGCCACCAGCGCGAAGTCGGGGTACATGATCTCCACCACCGGCCGCATGCCGTTCAACGCCGCGCCCAGCGCCAGGCCGGTGAAGCCGTTCTCGCAGATGGGCGTGCCGATGAGGCGTTCCGGAAAATGGTCGCCGATGTCCTTGGTAGCGCCAGCCGTGCCGCCTTTCAGGCGATGCACATCCTCCCCCAGGATGAAGATGCCGTCGTCGCGCTGCATGTTCAGCAGCATGGCGCGCGAAATCACGTCCTGGAACTTGGCGTCCGCCAGACTCGCTGGCGTCTGCTCCTCCAGCTCGATGGCGCGCTGACCCGCGAGTTCGCCCAGGTTGCCGCGGATGCCGCTGTCCACGCTGGCCGGGTCCGGCCACAGTTCGGGCCGGATGCGTTGCGCCGCCTCGTCGCCGTAGTGCTCCAGCAGCCGCCCTAGCGCGCCGTCTATCAGTTCTTCCGCGCGGCGCTCCAGGCGGGCGATGCCGGCGTCGTCGATCAGGCCCAGCGATTTCAGTTGCGCGGGAAACGTTGACATGGGATCGCGCGCGCCCCAGGCTTCTTCCTCGTCCTTGTCGCGGTAGCGGAAGGCGCTGCCCTTCAGCGCGCCCGACTGGTGCAGGTAGCGGTAGGTCTGCGCCTCCAGCAGCACCGGCCCGCCGTCGCGGCGGATGATGGCCCGGGCTTCCTGCATGGCCAGGCGCGCAGCGACCACGTCCATGCCGTCGAACTCTATCGCCGGCACGCCCAGGGACAGGCCGCGCGCCGACAAGCGGGTTTCGCGGGTCTGTTCCGACACGTGGGTGGACACGGCGTACAGGTTGTTTTCCACGAAGAAAATAGTGGGCGTGTTGTAGAGCGCCGCAAGGTTCATGGCCTCGTAGGCCGCCCCGCTCTGCATGGCGCCGTCGCCGAAGAAGGCCACCGACACATGGTCGCGGCCGCGCAGCTTGTCGGCAAAGGCGTAACCCACCGCATGCGACGGATTGCCGCCCACGATGGCGTTGGACCCATAGATGCCGGCCTCGGGATAGCGCAGATGCATGGAACCGCCACGGCCGCCGCAATAGCCAGGCGTCAGGCCCAGGATCTCGGCATAGGTCCGGTAGACCACCTCACGGTGCGAATCCAGCGTTTCCGAGTCCAACGGCGAATAGTCCGCCGGTGTGGCGTGGTTCAGCGCCTTGGCAAGAAACTGGTGGTGCATGCGGTGGGTGCCGTTGATCTTGTCGGCCGACTCCAGCGCCGACATGGCGCCCACGGCGCCGCCGTCCTGGCCGATGCTGGAATGCGCCGGACCATGCAGGATGCCGGCCACGCTGAGCTTCAGCAGCTTCTCTTCGAAGCGCCGGATCAGTATCAACTGCTCCAGCATGCGGACCATCTCGCGCGGCGCGATGGCCCCCGCATCCGCGGCGGTGGCGGTAAGCCGCCACCACGGCGTGTCGGTGTGCAGGGCGGCAAGCCGCGAGGGTTTCGCGGCAGGCGCCGCGCCTTCATTGATGTGCTTCATCTACGCTTCCCTTCAGTGAGCCGCGGCCAGGGCGGCATCCAGCGGTTCGGTTTCCTGCGCCCGCAGCAGCTTCCAGATGTGCGTGCGCAGGTGCACGAATGCCTCCATGTCCATCACGTCCTCGATCCGCTCCATGCTGTCCCAGTCCTCGCGCTTGCGCACGTCGGCCACGTTGATGATTTCCTTGATCTGTCCCGGGCGGCCGGTCAGCACCACCACGCGGTCGGACAGATACACCGCTTCTTCCACGCTGTGGGTGATGAACAGCACGGTGCGCGGATTGAGGCGGGACAACTTGACCAGTTCTTCCTGCATGACCACGCGGGTCTGGGCGTCCAGCGCGCCGAAGGGCTCGTCCATCAGCAGCACGTCGGGATCCAGCGCGTAGCTGCGGGCGATGGCCACGCGCTGCTGCATCCCGCCGGACAGCTGGTGCGGATAGGCCTGCTCGTAGCCCGCCAGGCCCATCAGTTCGATGTAGCGCGCCACGGTCCGCGCCCGCGCCTCGCGCGAGGCGCCCTTGCACTTCAAGCCGAAGCCGATGTTCTCGGTCACGGTCTTCCAGGGAAACAGCGCAAACTGCTGGAACACGACGGCGCGGTCCGGTCCCGGTTCCTCGACTTCCTTGCCACCCACCCGCACGCTGCCGGCCGAGGGAAACTCCAGGCCGGCTGCCATGCGCATCAGCGTGGTCTTGCCGCAGCCAGACGGTCCGACGATGGAAACGAACTCCCTCTCGCCCACCTCGAAACTCACGTCGTCCAGGGCCAGGAAGCTTTCCCCGCCCCGACTGAAAGTGCGCTGCACCCGCTCGAAAGTAATCTGACTCATGCTTGCGTTCCTTTGTTGAGAGCCGCGGCCGCCGGCTTACCTGGCGACGTCGGAGACGAAGGCCCTGAGCTTGGGATCGTCCTGGATCATCTGCAGATACTTGCCCGTGACCATGGTCTTGGGATCAGGGATCTTCTTGACCACGCCCACGGACACCATGAATTCCCCCACGCTGTTCCACCACTCCACGATCTCCGAGGACCCGCCGGGGCCCGGCGCGAACAGCTTGGTCTGCTCCGCCAGGTCGAAAGCCGGACGGTCGCGCAATTCCTGCGCCAGGTACTTGTCGGGGAACTTCACGCCCACGCTGCCGAAAAAGGCTTTCAGATACGCCTTGGCCTCCTCGGGATGCGCGCGCTGCCAGGCCACCGCGCGCAGGTAAACCGCCAGGAAGCGGGCGACCTTGTCGGGATGCTTCTTGGCGAAGGCCGGCGTCGTGAACAGGTAGCTGTGGATAGGCATTTTCAGCTCGGCGCCAGTACAGATCACCTTTGCGCCTATGGCCTCTTCCAGGATGTAGGTGTTGGGCGCCCACACCGAGGAAATGTCGTACTTGCCGCTCATTACCGCGGCATTGATGTCGGGCGGCGACAGGTTCACGAAGCGGTAGTCGTCGGGCTTGAGGCCGAACTTCTGTGACAGGCATTGCGCCGCGCCCCACTGACCCGTGGAGTTGCTGGTGACCGGAATGGTCTTGCCCTTGAGCAGCGCCGGGTTCTTGAGGTACTCATCCGCCCGGTCCTTGGTGGCCATCAGCGTGATGATGGCGGCCTCGCCGTCGGCGATGCCTATGGTCTGCAGGCCGTACTTCGACGCGCCCAGCAGCGACGGAATATTGCCCGCCCCGCCCACGTCCCATGAACCGGACGCGCCCGCCGCGATTTCGACCGCGCCGGAAGCAAAGGTCGAGATCTCAGGCTTCAGGCCCACTTCCTTCCACCACCCCTTCTCGCTGGCGATGTACCACTCCAGCGCCCACCGCTGTGGCTGCTGCCCGATGCGGATGGTGAACAGTTCCTCGCCCGCCGGCGCGGCCTGGGCCGTCGCCTGTCCGGGTCCCCCCAGCCAGCACCCGATCACGAGCGCTGCCAAGGCCTTGAGGCCTTTGTAGTGTTTCATCTGTCTCTCTCCGGTATGAAATGACGCTGCCTGCACTGCCTGCCTGTGCTCCCTCCTTTTTTCCCGGGTCAGCGCGACCAGTCGCGCTGCACCCTGCGCTGCAAGGCGCGCATGCCGTAGTCGATACCCGCGCCTATCAGGCCGATGGTGATCATTCCGCTGATCACGATGGCGGGTTCCAGATTGCTGCCGCCCTGCACGATCATGTAGCCCAGCCCGGTCGAACCCACGATCAGTTCCGCGCCGATCAAGGACTGCCAGCCGAACCCCGCGCCGACGCGGATGCCAGCGACGATGTGCGCCAATGCGGCCGGCAGCAGGATTTCCGTCAACGTCGCCCAGCGCCCAGCCCCCAGCATCTGGCCGGCCTCGATCAAGGCGCGGTCGATCTGCCTGGCGCCACGATAGGCGTTCAGTACACAGGGCGCGAAGGCGCCGGCGAATATCACCAGGGTGGGCGACAGGAAGCCCGTGCCGAACCAGAAGATCGCGAACGGCACCCAGGCGATTGGGGGAATGAAGCGGAAGGCTTCGAACACCGGCGTCACCGCCCAATCCAGCGCCTTGAAACGCCCCATGAACAAGCCCAGCGGGACACCAAGCAGGACCGCGATGGAGAAGCTGATCAGGAATTTCTCCAGGCTGGCCAGCAGATGCATCTGCAGCACCGAGCCCGCATAGGGTTCGCGTGTGTGCTCGGCCATGCTGCGCAGCACCGTCAGCGGTCCAGGCAGGAAGGCCGGCGATACCAGGCCCAGCCCGGACAGCAATGCCCAGCCGCCGAACAAGGTGGCGATGCCCAGCGCCGGCATCAGCCAGCGTTCGAGCACGCGGCGCGACACGAGGGCGTGCGCGCGCGACGGGCCGGCGCGGTTCAGGCTTTCCATGGCATCACCTTGCGTTCGACCTGCGCCAGCAGGGCCGACATCAGCATGCCCATGCCGGCCACGGCGGCCATGGCCACCACGATCATTCCCGAGTTCAGGTCGCGGGTGGCGATGATCAGCACGTGGCCCAGGCCGACGAAGGAGCCGACCAGCTCGGCCGCCACCAGCACCATCCAGCAAGCCTGCAACGAGGTCCTCAGGCCCGTGAAGATGGCGGGCAACGCGCCTGGAACGATGACGTCCAGCAGCATCAGGCGGCCCGCCGCGCCATTGACCCGCGCCGCCTGGAGCAGCGTGTCGTCGATGTTGCGCACGCCGGTGTAGGTATTGATCACGGTCGGCGCGAAAGCTGCCAGCCAGATGACGAAGACCTTGGCGCTGGTGCCCAGCCCGAACCACAGGATGGTCAGCGGAATCCAGGCGATGGGCGCAATGGGACGGACGATCTGGAACACCGGATTGACGTAGGCCTCGACCAGCCGGTTCTGCCCCATCAGGATCCCCAGCGGCACGCCCGTCAGCGCCGCCGCTGCAAACCCGTACAGCACCAGTCCGGTGCTGGCCACGATGTGCTGCCACAGCGTGCCGTCGGCATAGCCGTCCCCTGCGATCTCCAGTAGTGCGTCCCAGGCATCGCTGGGCGACGGCAGCTGCACCGGACTCAACAATTCCAAAGGGCCAGTGGCCAGGTACCAGGCCAGGAGCAGCGCCGCGACCGACGCGCCGCTGACCAGCCAGCGCAGGGACAGGCGTCGACGCACCGGCGCGGGTGGAGGGGCGGGAGGCCTGGCGACGGTCATCGCGGCACTCCGATCGAGCAGGGCCATAGCGGCCGGTACGCCCCCGACGACGGGCGGGGAAAGAGGATGGCGGGCCATGTCAATGCGTCCTCAGCACGATCTTTGCCGACGCCGCGCGTCCGCCATCGAGGTCAGAGAAAGCCCGCGCGCCCGCGCCCAGTTCGCGCTCCTCGATCCAGGACAGGTCGCCGAAGACGCCGCGATGCAGCGCGTCCACCGTGGCGCGCAGATCCGCGCTGGTGTAGGTATAGGCGCCGATGAGGGTGATCTCCTCCAGCGTCAGCCGCCGCATGTCGATCTCGCTGGCCCAGTCCTGCAGGCCGATGTGCAGCATGACGCCGCCCGGCTGCACCGCGGCCAGCGCCGCGGCGCGCGTGAGCTTGCCGCCTACCGCGTCCACCACCAGTTCATATGCGCCCGGTTCGGGTGCCGCCTCGCGCGGATCGAAGGCCGTGCAGCCCGCGTGCTGCTGCGCCGAAGCGCGCCGCAAGGGATTGGTCTCCGCCAAGCTGACGCGGCAGCCCTGGCTGCGCAGCAGCAGCGCCGTCAGGAGGCCTATGGCGCCGCCGCCCACGACCAGCGCGCGGGCTTCGGCCAACGGCCGGAACAACGCCCGCTGCGCCAGCGCCACGCCGTGCAAGGCCGTGGCCGCGGGTTCGGTCAGCGCGGCCGCGGCGGCCGGCATGTCCTGCGGCACGGATATCAGGCAGCGTTCGGGTATGGCCATGAACTCGGCGAAGGCGCCGGGACGCGTCATGCCCACCATGCCGCGGTTGCGGCAGAGATTGTTGCGGCCCTGCACGCAGAAATCGCACTGGCCGCAGTGGATCAGCGGATTGCCGGTGACCCGCTGGCCGGCGCGGCTGCCGCCCACCAGCGTGCCGACGAACTCGTGGCCCAGGATCAGCGGCGGATTGCGGCGGGGATCATGCCCATGGTAGGCATGCATGTCCGAGCCGCAGATGCCCACGGCCTCGATGCGCAGCAGCGCATCGCCGTCCGCTGGCGCGGGATCGGGCTCATCGCGGAAGGTCAGCTGGCCGGGCGCGGTGTAGACAAGGGCTTTCATGGCGAGGCTCCATGGAGATGCCGGTCAGCGGGCCGAAAAGCCGCCGTCTATGAACAGGGTCTGCCCGGTTATGTAGGCCGACGCCTCGCTCGCCAGGAACACTGCCGCGCCGTGCAGGTCTTCCAGTCGGCCATTGCGGCCGATCATGGTGCTGCCCGCCAGGGCCTGCACGCGGGCCGGGTCGCTCATCACGGGCGCGGTCAGCGGCGTCTCGAAGAAGCCCGGCGCGATCGCGTTGCAGGTGACTCCGTGGCGCGACCAGTACTCGGCGATGGCTCGGGTCAGCTGCATCAGGCCGCCCTTGGACGCGCCATAGGGCGCGCTGTCGGGAAAGGCGCGCACGCACTGCAGCGAGGTAATGTTGATGATGCGGCCCCAGCCGCGTTCGCGCATGGCCGGCGCCAGCGCGCGGGTCAACAGGAACGGTGCGGTCAGGTTGATCGCCAGCGAGCGGTCCCAATCATCGTCAGCCGTGTCCTCGAAGGACTTGCGCACATTGATGCCCGAGGCATTGACCAGGATGTCGGGCGCGCCGAAAGGTTGCGCCGCGCGGTCGGCAAAGTCGCGCAACGCATCGCGGTCGGCCAGATCGCAGGGCAACGCGCGCGCACGCAGGCCTTGCGCTTCGAATTCGCTGGCGGCGCAAGCCAGCTCGTGCTCGCGCCGCGCCACCAGCACCACGCTGGCGCCGGCCCGCGCCAGCGCCAGGCCAATGGCCTTGCCTATGCCGGAACTGCCGCCGCTTACCAGCGCGACGCGGCCGTCGAGGTCGAACAGGCGGGACATGTCATTCTGCATGATGGCTTTACTCCCGCACGGGTTCGCCCAGTTCGAAGGACTCTTTGGGGAAGTACTTGGCCAGGCGGTCGTCAGCCGTGCGCGCATGCGCTTCCATGCCTTCCAGGCGCGAGATCCGCGCCGTCACCTGGGCGGTGTCACGGCTGGCCTGGCGCGTCATGCGCTGCCAGGTGACGGTCTTGATGAACTTGTGCACGGATAGGCCGCCCGAATAGCGCGCCGCGCCCTTGGTGGGCAGGATGTGGTTGGTGCCGCTGGCCTTGTCGCCGAACGCCACCGTGGTTTCCTCGCCCAGAAACAGCGAGCCATAGCAGGTCAGATGCCGGAACCACCAGTCCAGGTCTTCGCAATGGACCTCCAGGTGTTCGCTGGCGTAGCGGTCCGAGACCTCGACCGCCTCTTCGCGCGTATCGCACAGCACCACCTCGCCGTAGTCGCGCCAGGCGGCGCCGGCCGCGTCCCTTGCGGTGGGCGGCAGGGCCGCGATCAGTTCGGGCACTTGCTTGAGCACCGCTTCGGCCAGCTTGCGGTCGGTGGCGATCAGCCAGGCCGGTGACTCGTGGCCATGCTCGGCCTGCCCGACCAGATCCGAAGCGACGATAGCCGGGTCCGCCGACGCGTCGGCGATGATGCAGACCTCCGAAGGTCCGGCGAACACGTCGATGCCCACGCTGCCGAAGAGCATGCGCTTGGCTTCCGCCACGAACTTGTTGCCCGGCCCGACGATGATATCGGCCGGTTTGCCGGTGAACAGGCCATAGGCCATGGCGGCGATCGCCTGCACGCCCCCCAGCGTCATCACGGCATCCACGCCCGCCACCTGCATGGCATACAGCACTTGCGGATGTATGCCCTCGCCGCGGTACGGCGTGGAGCAGGCGATGACCATGGGCACGCCGGCCGCCTTGGCGGTGGCAATACTCATGTAGGCCGAAGCGATGTGCGCGTAGCGCCCGGTGGGCACATAGCAGCCCGCCACGTTGACCGGTATCAGGCGCTGGCCCGCGACCAGGCCCGGCGCGAGTTCCAGCTCGAACTCGCGCACCGAAGCCATCTGGGCCTGCGCGAACTTGCGCACCTGGCCGGCGGCGAACTCGATGTCGCGCTTGATGCCGTCGGGAATGGACGCGGTGCGCCGTTCCATCTCGGTGGCGCCGACCAGGATGTCCCCCTCCCATTTATCCAGCCGCCGGGCGTAGTCGCGCACCGCGGCCTCGCCGCCCGACTTGATGTTCGCCAGCATTTCGGCGGCGACCTCGCGCGCGGCGGCCTCATTGGCCTGGGGCTGCCTGGACGCGGACTTGAGCTTGCTTACTGCCATGGTATGGCCTCGCGGAAGAATGGATGAAGCTCAGTTGGTCTTGTTGGCGAAAGTCTTGAGCGCCGGGGTCTGGTCGACGCGCTTCATGTAGTCGTCCGTGATGTAGGCCTTGGGGTCCGGCACCTCGGTGAGCGTGCCCACGCTCTTCAGGTAGCCCGACAGCGCCTCGTAGGCGTTGTCCAGCGTGGACTTGCCGCCAGTGCGCGACATCAGCTTGAGCTGCTCGTCGAGCGTGAAGATCGGCCGTTCCAGCTCCTGTCCCAGGTAACCGTCGTTGAGCTTGATGCCGTTGGCCTGGAACAGCTTGCGCAGGTAGCCCATGGCTTCCGCCTTGTTGTTCTTCTCGAAGCTGACGGCCCGCAAGTACACCGCCAGGAACTTGGCGACCGCGTCCGGATTCTGCTGGGCGAATTCACCGCGGGCCACCAGCGCGCCAGGAATCATCACGCCCGCGTCCTTGCCGCTGCACACGACTTCCGCGCCGATCTGTTCGTTGAGCGTATAGAAATTGGGCGCCCAGGTGCCGGCCAGCATGCCGTTGCCGCCGGTGTAGGCGGACACCAGCTGCGCCGGGGCCAGCGTCACCACGCTGACATCGCTGCGCTGCATGCCCCATTTCTTCAGGCAGGCCATGGTGGCGTATTCGCCCGTCGAGTTCGGACTGAGGAGGATCTGTTTGCCCTTCACTTCCTTGGCCGCGTTGCTGCGCACGGCGGCGGCGTTTTCCTTGCGCGCCATCACGCCGTTGGCGGTCGATTCGTCATTAGTGACGCCGAGGGTCACGATGCCATAGCGCTGCGCGCCCAGCACCGCGGGCGGCGACCCCGTTCCGCCCACGTCCCAGGACTTGGATGCGGCGCCGGCAATCTGCTGCGCTCCCGCCGGATACACCACGAACTCTGGCTTCAGGCCGGCTTCCGCCCACCAGTTCTTTTCCGTGGCGATGTAGATCGGCAGCGCCCAATAGGCAATCTGGTAGCTGACCTTGATGGGAGTCGGCGTCTGGGCCGACACGGACGGGCTCAACAACAAGGCGCCCAGCGGCGCCAGGCACAGACCCAGGATGCGGGGGATTCTCGACATGCTTAGTCTCCGATAGTGGATTCCGGTCTGCATGCGCGAGCTGCCGCGACATTCCCCGGATAGCAGGCCCGGATCTGCGTCCGGGCTCGTTTTTTGAAAGCGCATACAAAGAATAAGCGCGGAAGAATCTCGTTCAACCCCGAGAAAACCCTAGAGATAGACCATAGCGTTTCAATAACTGTATATTCACACCATCAAATTTCTGAAAGCGCTTTCAAAATATGAAGCGAAAGTCGGCTCCCCTATCCGGGGACACCCTGAAGTCCATCGCCGCCGCCGGCGGCATCTCGTCGGCAACCTTGTCGCGGGTGTTGAACCACCCGGAAAAAGTGCGGCCCGACCTGCGCGCGCGCGCCATGGCCCTGCTGGCCGAGGCTGGCTACGTGCCGCACGGCGCAGCCCGTTCGCTCGCTTCCCGCAAGACCCGGACCATGGGCGCCATCATCCCCACGGTGGACAGTGCCCTGTTCGCCAAACTGGTCGACGGCATGCAGCAAGCGATCCACGAACACGGCTATCAGCTGCTGCTGGCCAGCACCAACTACAGCCCCGCGCGCGAAGCGGGTGAAGTGCGCGCGCTGATCGAGCGCGGCGTGGACGCCATGATGCTGGTCGGGCGTAGCCGCGACCCGGAACTCTACGAACTGCTGCACTCCAAGGGCATCCCCTTCGTCACCACCTGCCATTACGACGCCGCCGATTCCTGGCCCATGGTGGGCTGGGACAACGCCGCGGCTGCGCAGCGCATCGCCGACTACCTGCTGGACATCGGCCACCGCCGACTTGGCGTGATCGCCGGCATCTCCAAGGACAACGACCGCGCCGCCGACCGCGTCGCCGGCTTCACGCGCGCCCTGACGCGCCGCGGCATCGAACTGCCGCCGCAATACGTCATCGAAAAGCCCTACACCGTGCCCGAAGCCCGCCGCGCCATGGCCACCCTGCTGCGCCTGCCCGAGCCGCCCACCGCGGTCATGTGCGGCAATGACATCCTGGCCTATGGGGCGCTGCAGGAATGCCTGTGGCAAAACCTGCGCGTGCCCGAGCAGATTTCGATCACGGGCTTCGACAATATCGAAATGGCGGCCCATTGCCGGCCCGGCATCACCACCCTGAACGTGCCGGCCTTCGAGCTGGGCCAGCGCGCCGCCCAGATCCTGCTGGCCGCCGATGCCGACACGCCGCCCGAAAACGTCTGCATCGAACTGGAATTGATCGTCCGCGACACCACCGCGCCGCCGCGCAGCAGCACCAGTGCGCGGCTAGGCCGCTGACCACAACGGAGCAAGCCCCATGGAACACATCGAATCACCCCGCATTGCATTCCTGGGCCTGGGCGTCATGGGGAGCGCGATGCTGCGCAACCTGGCCGCGCAAGGGTATGCAGTATCAGGCTACGACGTCGTTCCCGCAGCCATGGAGCGCCTGGCCGACACCGGCTTCCGGCGGGCCGCCACGCCACTGGACGCCGCCCGCGGCTGCGACGTGGCGATCACCATGCTGCCTACCTCGACCCACGTCCGCGACGCCTTGTTCGGCGCCGATGGCGCGGCGGCGGGCTTGAATCCGGGCGCCCTGGTCATTGAAATGAGCACGGGCGACGCGGTCGAGACGGACCGCATCGCCGCCGATCTCGCAGCCCTGGGCCTGCGTTGCATGGATGCCCCCGTGGGGCGCACGCCGCGCGAGGCGGCGCAGGGCAAGGCCTTGATCATGGCCGGCGGCGCGCAGGCCGACTTCGACCAGGCCGCGCCCATCTTCGCCGCCATGGCCAACGAGATCGTGCACGTGGGCCCTTTCGGTTCGGGCATCCGGCTCAAGCTGGTCAACAACTACATGTCCATGGTCGGCATGGTGCTGACGGGCGAAGCGCTGATGTTCGCCTCCAAGCTCGGGCTGGACCGCGCCACTGTCGTCAAGGTGCTGTCCAACACCACTGCGGGGCGCGGACAGCTCCTGACCAATTTTCCCGGCAAGGTGCTGGCGGGCGACATCAGCCCCGACTTCCCCATGCGCATGGGCTACAAGGACATCAACCTGGCCATGAACCTGGCCGCCTCGGTGGGTGCGCCGCTGGGCCTGGGCGGCTACGCCCGCGAGATGTTCGCGCTGGCCAAATCATGGGGACGGCAGGAGCAGGATTGCACCGCCATGCTGCTGCTGCTCGAGGACGTGGCCCATCTGGACCGCCAGGCGACGGGGTCCGGCCATGAGTGAGCACATCGCAACCCTGCCCGCGCGGCGGCCGCGCGCATCGCGCCGCCGAATCACCGTGGGCGTGGCGGCCGTCGCCATCGCCTTTGCCGCCTGGTGGATCGTGTCGGCGCTGGGCCTGGTCAATGGCGCGCGCTTTCCCACCCCGCTCACCACCTGGCAGGCCGCGGTGCAGCTCTCGCGCGATTCGGGCTATGCCGGCGGCACGCTGTTCCAGCACATCGGCCACAGCCTGCGCCTGGTATTCCTGGGATTCCTGGTCGCGATCGGCACCGGCGTGCCACTGGGGCTGCTGATGGGATTCAGCAAGCGCATCGACGCGCTGGTCGGGCCGGTGTTCTCGCTGCTGCGCCCGATTCCGCCACTGGCCTGGATCCCGCTGGCCATCCTGTGGCTGGGCCTGGGGGATCCGGCGAAGATCTTCCTGATCTGGGTGTCCTCGTTCACACCTGCCGTCATCAACACCTATGCAGGCGTGCGCAACATCGACCCCACGCTGATCGAGGCCGCGCGCGTGCACGGCGCGGGCAATCCCGTCCGCATGCTGCGCGAGGTCCTGATACCCGGCTCCATGCCCATGATCTTCACCGGCCTGCGGCTGTCGCTGCAGACCGCGTGGATGACGCTGGTGGCAGCCGAACTCATCGGCGCCTTCATCGGCCTGGGCAAGGTGCTGGACACCGCGGCGCTGGACATCCGGCCCGGCATGATCCTGTACGCAATGGTCTGGGTGGGCCTGTTGGGCGCGGTGATGACACGCGGACTGGAATGGATCGAAAAGAGGGCCTTGCCATGGCTACGCTGACTCGCGCCTCGGGCGACCCGCCCGCCTTCACCTTCGGCTTGTCCTGCCTGGGGCTGGCCGGCTTCTTCCTGGCCTGGCATCTGCTGAGCGTGGCAGGCGTGTTCCCGCCCAACTACCTGCCCGGCCCGCTGACCGTGCTGCAGACCATCGCGCAGTACAGCAGCGAACCCTATTCCGGCGCCACGCTCTGGACGCACCTGGGCGCCAGCCTCTACCGCTTCGCCTGCGGCTTCCTGCTGGCCGCGGCGGTAGGCATACCGCTGGGCCTGCTGATGGGCTGGTACCGCTGGCTGGACGACGTGGTCAGTCCGTTCTTCGATGCGTTGCGCTTCGTGGCGCCTATCGCCTGGGTGCCGTTCGCCGGCCTGTGGTTCGGCACCGGCATCGGCGGACCCACCCTGATCATCTTCGCCGGCGCCTTTCCGCCCTGCCTGATCAGCGCCTACCGCGGCGCCAAGTTCGTCGACACGCGACTGCTGGAAGCCTCGCGCACGCTGGGCGCCAGCGGCCCGCGCATCGTGGCCGAAGTGCTGCTGCCGGCGTCCCTGCCTTCCATCCTGGCCGGCCTGCGCGTCAGCGCCGGCATCGGCTGGCAATCGCTGGTGGGCGCGGAACTGATCGTGGTGGGCAACGGCATCGGCTACATGATGGTCCAGGGGCAGCTCAACGTCGCCACCAATATCGTCATGGCCGGCATGATCGCCATCGGCATCGTCGGCATCTGCATCGACGTTGCGCTGCGCATGTTTGAACAGCGCCTGAAGGCGCGCTGGGGACGTTGATGGACCACGCAACGCCAGACTCAACCTTGACGGTCATTGTCACAGGCGGCGCAAGCGGCATCGGCGCGGCGGTATGCAGGCGGGTGATCGAAGCGGGCGGCTACGCGGCCATCCTTGACCTCAACCAGGAAGCCGCGCATACGCTGGCGCGGGAACTGGGGCCGCGCGCGGTGGCCGCCCCGGGCGACGTGCTGGACGAGGCCGGACTGCGGGCCACTCAGGAACGGCTTGCCGCCCTCCTACCCGCGGTCAACGGACTGGTGAACTGCGCCGGTATCGCCCAGGTTCCAACCGCCATCGAAGACTATCCGGTGGAGGCCTGGGCCCGTGTGGTGGATTCCCACCTGAAAGGCACCTATATCGCCTGCCGCGTATTCGGCAGCGCGATGGCCGAACGCGGACGCGGGGCGGTCGTCAACGTGGCGTCCGTGCTGTCGTTCCGCGCCGGCCCGGTACTGGCCTACGGTCCGGCCAAGGCCGCCGTGGTCAACCTGACCGAAGCCCTCGCGGTGCATTGGGCGCGCCGCGGCTTGCGGGTCAACGCCATCGCGCCCGGCTGGACCGACACGCCCTTCCTGAAACCCAAGGAACGGCAGGGCGAGCGCGACATGACGCCGATCCTGAACGCCACGCCGCTGGGCCGCCTGATGCAGCCGCGCGAGATCGCGGAAGTGGTGTTCTTCCTGCTGTCGCCGGCGGCCTCGGTCATCACTGGCGCCACCATCCCCTGCGACGGCGGCGTCATCGCAGGATCTGGATGGGCGGCCTACGGGGGCTTGCCGCAAGCTGGCTAAGCGCGGGGCGTGGCCTCCAGCACCGCGGCGCGGAACTCCTGCATCAGCGGCGACCAGGTGGCGCCGTGCCGCGTAACCAGCGCCATGCTGCGCCGCAGGGGCCGGCCCAGCGCCACCGGCAGTTCCGCAATGCCTGGACCCAGCGCACTATGCGGCATCAGCGCCAGCAGGTCCGAGGCCGCCAACAACGCCAGCGCGCCCCCGGAAAAATGCTGCACCTCCAGCGCCGCCGCAGGTTGCGCCAGGCCCGCCTCGGCATAGCGGGCCTCCAGCGCCTGGCGCGCCACCGACCCCTGCATGGGCAGGATCCAGCGTTGGCCTGCCAGGTCGCGCAACGCCAGCTTGCGCCGCGACGCCAGCGGATGCTTGCGGCTGGCGGCCACGCACAGGCCGTCCTCGCGTATCGATTCCTGATGCAGCGAGCCCGGCACGTCGGCATAGATCGGTGTCACCGCAAGGTCCAGCCTGCCGCCCGCGACCTGCTCGTTGAGATCGTCCGACTGGCCTTGCGTCAGCTGCACCCGCAGCGCGGGCCGGCGCGGCAGCAGGCGGCGCAGCGCCGGCATCACCACGCTGTCCACGGTAGCGCCGGTCGCGCCGATACGCAGCAGCCCGGCCTCGCCCAGGCGCAGCTCCATCGCATTGCGCACGGCGTCGCGGTACTCCGCCCAGAGCCGCTGCGCATGCTCGCGGAACGCCAGGCCCGCCGAGGTCAGGCGCAGCCCGCGGCCGCCGCGGTCCAGCAACGCCAGCCCGGTATCGGCTTCCAGCCGTTGCAGGGACTTGGACAGCGCCGGCTGGCTGACGCCGCAGGCGGCCGCGGCGCGGTCCAGGTTGCCGTGTTCCACCACGGCCAGGAAGTACTCGATGTCGCGCAGGGACAGATTCATAATCGTTGGTTATGCATAGACTCAGCTTCAGGAATATTAAGCCGGGCCTGCGCTCCTAGAATCCCTGGATAAACCCGCAGACAGGAGACGCAGCGCGTGGACAAGAAGCCCAATATCGTATTGATCGTGGCCGACAACCTGGGATGGGGCGAATTGGGCTGCTACGGCGGCGGCGCGCTGCGCGGCGCGCCCACCCCCAACATCGACCGGCTGGCCTCGGAAGGACTGCTGCTGCAGAACTTCAACGTGGAAAGCGACTGCGTGCCCACGCGCTCCGCGCTGATGAGCGGGCGCCATCCCATCCGCACCGGTTGCCTGCAATCCGTCCCTCCCGGCCTGCCACAAGGCCTGGCGCGCGACGAAATCACGCTGGCCCAGCAATTGTCCGGCCAGGGCTACGCCACGGCGCATTACGGCAAGTGGCACCTGGGCGACATCCCCGGCCGCTATCCGTCCGATCGCGGCTTCGACGAGTGGTATGGCATCCCGCGCACCACGGACGAAAGCCAGTTCACCTCGTCCATCGGCTTCGATCCCTCGGTCGCCGACATCCCGCACATCATGCAGGGCCAGGCCGGCTCGCCTTCGGAAAACGTCAAGGTCTACGATCTGGAGACCCGCCGCGGCATCGACGCCGAACTGGTCGACCGGTCCATCGGCTTCATGCGCAAGCATGCAGAGGCCAGCCGCCCCTTCTTCCTGTACCTGCCGCTGGTGCACCTGCACTTTCCCACCCTGCCGCACCCGGACTTCGCGGGGCGCACCGGCGCCGGCGACTTCGCCGACTCCATGGTGGAAATGGACCACCGCGTCGGCCAGATCGTGCAGGCGGTGGATGAACTGAAGCTGCGCGACGACACCGTGTTCATCTTCTGCAGCGACAATGGCCCGGAATTCCGCAAGCCCTACCGCGGCACCGCCGGTCCCTGGACCGGCACCTACCACACGGCCATGGAAGGCAGCCTGCGCGTGCCCTTCATGATCCGCTGGCCGGGCAAGGTCCAACCCGGCCAGGTCTCCAACGAGATCGTGCACGTCACCGACCTGTACACCACGCTGTCGCGCATCGGCGGCGCGTCCATGCCGCAGGACCGTCCCATCGATGGCATAGACCAGACCGACTTCTTCACCGGCGCCAGCCCGACCTCGCTGCGCGAGGGCTTCCTGTTCTACATCAAGAACGACCTGCGCGCGGTCAAATGGCGCGACTGGAAGCTGCATTTCTACTGGGAGCCCGAGGTCAACGAAGGCAAGGGAAAACTGGAGTCGCCGTACCTCTTCAACCTGAAGCAGGACCCCAAGGAAGAAAGCGACATCCTCATCTTCAATACCTGGGTGCTGGGGCCCATCCTGAAAATGGTGCAGTCCTTCAATCAGTCCTGCGCCGCGCATCCGAATACGCCGCCCGGCAAGCCGGATCCGAGCTGAGACGCGCGGCGGCCTGAGCAAAAAAACACAAAGGGGAAATCATGAAATTCGCTATCCGCTGCTGCGCGCTGCTGCTGGGCGCCGCGCTGACCGCCACCGCCGGCGCGGCAGACGCCAAGCTGGAATGGCCCGGCAAGCAGATCACCTGGGTGATCGGCTTCGTTCCGGGCGGCACCGCCGACGTGCTGACCCGCATCGCCGCGCAGGAACTGGCGCGGCGCAGCGGCTTGAACGTTATCGTGGAAAACCGTCCCGGCGCGGCGGGCGCGATCGCCCTGCAGCTGGTGGCGCGCAGCAAGGCCAGCGACGGCTATCTGCTGACCGTGCCCGGCCCGCTGATCTACCCCACGCCCCAGCCCGAGATCGGCCGCGAACTGGCGCCCGTCATCCTGATGGCCCAAGGCCCCATGGTCATTGTCGGTCCCGCCAAGGACGCCCGGGCATCCCTGCAGGACGTGCTGGCCGATGCCCGCCAGCGGCCCGAAGCATGGAGCTACGGCAGCTCGGGCAACGGCACATCGCAAAACCTGGCGGGCGAACTGCTCAACCAATATGCCGGCACCCGCATCGTGCATGTGCCCTACAAGGGCGGCGGCCAGGCGGTGGCCGACGTGGCCGGCGGCCAGATCCCCCTGGCGATCCTGGGTTCGGCACCGGTCATGCCGCAGATCAAGGCCGGCACGCTGAAGGCCTACGCCGTCACCACGCCCTACCGCCTGGACAGCCTGCCCGACGTCCCCACGGTGGAAGAGTCCGGCTTCAAGGGCTACGCCGCCACCCAGTGGTTCTCGGTCGCGGCCAGCAAGGACATCCCGGCCGCGCAACTCGATCAGGTCAACGCCGCGCTGCGCGCCGCAGTGGCCACGCCGGAATTCAAGGCCGCCCTGGACAACGCCGGCATGATCGCCGGCGGCGGCTCGCGAGAGGAATTGCAGTCATTCATCCAGGCGGACAGCGCCAAGTGGCAGAAGCTGATCGATAGCGGGGCGGTGAAGCTGGCGAATTGAGGACCTTCCCTCAACTCATATACACGCCGCCATTGATGGCGTAGTTGGCTCCCGTCACGAACGCCGCCTCATCCGACGCCAGCCACGCGCACAACCCCGCCAGATCCTTGGCCGTGCCCAGCCGGCCCACCGGCACGCTTTCGACGATACGGTCCAGCAGCGCCGGCGGGAACGCCTTCACGGTGTCGTCGGCAATGAAGCCCGGCGAGGCCAGGTTGACGGTGACGCCGCGGGCCGCGACTTCCTGGGCCAGCGAACGGGTGAAGCCGATCACGGCGCCCTTGGCGGTGGCGTAGTTGATCTGGCCGATCTGGCCCTTCTCCGCGGCCACGGAGCCGATGTTGATGATGCGGCCCCAGCCGCGATCCGCCATGCTGTCGACCACCTGCTTGGTGGTGTTGAACAGCGTGTCCAGATTGCTGCGCAGCACCGCCGACCAGTCCGCCTGGCTCATCTGGCGAAAGCGCATGTCCAGCATGGCGCCAGCATTGTTCACCAGCACGTCGATCTCGCCGACCTCGCGCCGCACCTTGGCGAAGGCCGCCTCGGTCGAGGCCCAATCCGTGGCGTCGCCCTCGGAGGCGACGAAGTCGTAGCCCAGGGATTTCTGTTCCTTCAGCCAGTGGTCCTTGCGCGAGGAGCGCGGCCCGCAGCCTGCCACCACGCGGTGTCCCGCGTTGTGCAGCGCCTGGCAGATCGCGGTGCCCGTGTGGCCCATTCCGCTGGTGACGTAAGCAATGCGCAAAGCCATGTACTTCCCCTTTTGAAAAGACGGTATCGCGCCGCCGCTCAGCCGATCTGGCCGACCAGCGGGAACAGGCCGAACGCCAGCGCCGCGGCCAGCATCACCAGGCAGACCATCGTGGCCCACTTGAGCGAATAGCGCTGGTGGTCGCCGAAGTCCACGCCGGCCAAGCCGACCAGCAGGTAGGTCGAAGGCACCAGCGGGCTCAGCAGGTGCACGGGCTGGCCGATCAGCGAGGCGCGCGCCATCTCGACCGGCGAAATGCCGTAGCCCTGGGCCGCTTCGCTCAGGATGGGCAGCACGCCGAAGTAGAAGGCGTCGTTGGACATGAAGAAGGTGAAGGGCAGGCTCACCAGGGCGGTAATGCCGGCCAGGTACGGGCCCATGGCGTCGGGAATCACCGCCAGCAGGCTGCGCGACATCGCCTCGACCATGCCCGTGCCCGACAGGATGCCGGTGAAGATCCCGGCCGCGAAGATCAGCGACACCACCGACAGCACATTGCCCGCGTGCTGCGCGACGCGGCGGCGCTGCTCGGCCAGGTCCGGATAGTTGATGACCAGCGCGATCGCGAAGGCGATCATGAACAGCACCGGCAGCGGCAGCACGCCCATCACCAGGCTCACCATCAGGGCCAGCGTCAGTCCGGCGTTCACCCACAGCAGCTTGGGGCGGCGCAGGTCCTGGTCGACCTCGATCTCGGGCAGGTTCTTGGGACCGTCCTCGTCATAGCCGGCGTGCAGCGAAGCGCCGTCCGGCAGCGACAGCACGCCCAGGCGGCGGCGTTCACGCAGGCCCAGGCAGAACGCCAGGATCAGGATGGCGACAATGGCCACGCCCATTACCGGCACCAGCGGCACGAAGATGTCGCCCGCGTCCACGTGCAAGGCGCTTGCGGCGCGCGCCGTCGGGCCGCCCCAGGGCGTCAGGTTCATGACGCCGCTGGCCAGCATCGCCAGACAGGTCATGGACAGCGCGTTCATCTTCAGGCGGCGATACAGCGGCAGCATCGACGCCACCACGATCATGTAGGTGGTCGAACCGTCGCCGTCCAGCGAAATCACCAGCGCCAGCACGGTCGTGCCCACCACGATCTTCAGCGGATCGCCCTTCACCGCGCGCAGGATGCGGCCCACGATGGGATCGAACAGGCCGGCGTCGATCATGACCCCGAAATACAGGATGGCGAACATCAGCATCACGCCGGTGGGCGCGATCTTGCGGATGCCGTCCAGCATCATCTTGTCGATGCCCGACCCGAACCCGCCCAGCAGGGCGAAAATAATGGGGACAAGGATCAGCGCCACCAGCGGCGACAGGCGCTTGGTCATGATCAGCGTCATGAACGTGATCACCATGCCGAAGCCAAGCAGGGTCAGAAGCATGAGGGTTATCTCCGACTAGTCGTTGTTATGCGTAAACGCGCCTCCGGCTGGGGAAGCGCGACCGCAAGACTAGAAATAAAAGCTGTCGGCAACCTGTCGTTTTTGAACGCGGGTGCGGCGCGGGGGCTAGTCCAGCCATGCGACAATCGCCCCTATGCGCATACTGGTGATCGAAGACGACGCGGATCTGGCCGACGCACTCGTGCGCCGGCTGCGCCGTCTCGGCCATGCAGTCGACTGCCAGAACGACGGCCTCAGCGCTGACGGCGTGCTGCAATACGAAACCTTCGACCTCGTCATCCTGGACATCGGCCTGCCCCGCATGTCGGGCTTCGACATCCTGCACCGCCTGCGTGACCGCGGCAGCAAGACGCCCGTGCTGGCGCTGACCGCCCGCATCGACATCGAAGACCGCGTCCACGCCCTGGATACCGGCGCCGACGACTACCTGGCCAAGCCCTTCGATTTCCGCGAGCTGGAAGCCCGCTGCCGCGCCCTGCTGCGCCGCCCCAGCCCCCAGGCGTCCGGCATGCTGCGCTTTGGCGAGCTGGTCATCGACAGCGCCGCGCGCCAGGTCACGCTGGCCGGCCAGCGCATCGAACTGCCCAAGCGCGAATACAGCCTGCTGGAAATCCTGCTGGCCGGCATGAACCGCGCCGTCAGCAAGACCGAAATCGCCAACAAGCTGTTCGCCTTCGACGACGATGCCGCGCCCAACGCCATCGAGGTCTACATCGCCCGGCTGCGCCGCAAGCTCGAAGGCTCGCCGCTGCGCATCGAAACGCAGCGCGGCACCGGCTACCTCCTGACCGCCACCGATGACCACGACCGCCCCGCCGCGCCCGGCCCCGGCCGGGAGTGACCCCGCCACGCCCGCCGCCGCGCAGGGCCGCATCTCGATCAAGCGCCGCCTGCTGGCCATGCTGCTTGCGCTGTTCGTCGCCGCCCTGGCCACGCTGTATCTGCTGGTGCGCGGCTACGCCAATCAGACCGCCGACACCACCTACGACCAGTTGCTGCGTTCCTCGGTGCTGTCCATCGCCGACAGCCTGCAGCTGGTGCAGGGAGAGTGGCGCATGGACATGCCTTATGCCTCGCTGGCGCTGCTGGAGCAGGCGCCGCGCGACCGCGTGTTCTATCGTGTCGGCGACGCGGGCGGCGCACTGATTTCCGGCTATGCGGACCTGCCAGCGCCGCCCGCCCGTGGCAGCGAAGGCCCGGCGTACTCGCCCCGCCTGTACGACGCCAGCTACCAGGGCGAGCCGGTGCGCATCGCCTGGATGGAACGCAAGATCGCCGGTCCCCGCAATGCCGAGACCGCCCTCATCCAGGTCGCGCAGACCCGCGAAGCCCGCAACGCGCTGGCAGCGGGCATCTTGTGGCAAGGCACGCTGGCGCTGATCGGCTTTACCGCCGCGGCGCTGGCGCTGGCCTACTGGGGCCTGCTGCGCTCGCTGTCGCCGATCCGCCGTATCGAGCGCGAACTGGCCGCCCGCAGCGCGGCGGACCTGCATCCCATCGCCGCTCCCGTGCCGGAGGAACTCGACACGCTGGTGCACTCGCTGGATGGCTTCATGGCGCGCCTGTCGGAAAACCTGGACACCCTGCGCCTCTTCATCGCCGAAGCCGCGCATCAGCTGCGCACGCCGCTGGCCGCGCTGCACGCACAGATGGAAGTGGCGCTGGACGAGGAAGATCCCGCCGAACAGCGCCGCAGCCTGCTGGCCGTGCTGCGCAACGCCGAGAAACTCTCGCGCCTGGTCAACCAGCTGCTGAGCGACGCCAGCGTCATCCACCGCAGCAACGTGCGCCAGTTCCAGCCGGTGGACCTGGCCGAGCTGCTGCGGCAGGCGGTGTATGACACGGTCCCGCAAGCCGATCCCCAGCCCGACGTGCGCCTGCATCTGCCCGCCACTGCGCCCGGCAATCCGCCCACCGTGCTGGGCGACAGCCTGATGCTGCGCGAAGCGTTCAAGAACCTTATCGACAACGCCCTGCGTCACGGCGCCACGGCCGACGGCCACATCGACGTGCGGCTGGAGCCGGAGGACGATGGCTGGCGCATATCCGTATCCGACCAGGGTCCGGGCATACCGCCGGCGCTGGCCAACGCCGCCTTCGAGCGCTTCGTGCGCGGTCCCAACCCGCGCGCGTCCGGCGCCGGCCTGGGCCTGTCCATCATCAAGCGCGTGGTCGACATCCATCAGGGCCGGCTGGCCCTGAGCAACCGCGTGGGCGGCGGCCTGGACGCCGTGGTCACGCTGCCGCCCCGCCCCCATGAAGCTTGATCTCCTGAAACCCCTGCGCCTGCTGGCGGCGCTCACCGCGCTGCTGCCCTTTGCTGCCGGCAACGCCGCGGAAACCAGCGCCGACGGCCTGACGCTGGGGCCCGCGGACAGCAGGAACGTACTGGTCGTGCACGCATCCAACAGCGTGCAGGTGTTCCGCGGCGTGCTGGAAGACTTCAGCAGGCTCAACCCCGGCCTGCGCCTGGAATACACCGAGCTGTCCACGCAGGAGCTGTATGCCGGGACGGTTTCCCGCGCCACGCAGGCGCCGGCAACCAGATCCGGCCCCGACATCGTCATCAGCAGCGCGATGGACCTGCAGACCAAACTGGTCAACGACGGCTACGCGCAACCCCACATCTCGCCGGAGACCCGCGCCCTGCCCGCCTGGGCCAACTGGCGCGACGAGGTCTTCAGCATCGGCACCGATCCCATCGTCATGGTCTACAACACCAGCAAGCTCGCGTCCGCAAGGGCGCCGCGCACCCGGCGCGAGCTGCTGTCCCTGCTGCAGGCGCCGGACCAGCCCCTGGCCGGCGCCATCTCCACTTACGACGTCGAGGGCAGCGGCATCGGCTACCTGGCGGCCACGCAGGACACGCGGCTGGACAGCATGGCTGGCGCGCTGCTGGCCGAACTGGGCCGCAACCGCGTGGCCGTGCACGCGTCCACCGAAGACGCGCTGGACAAGCTCGAACGCGGCGAGATCACGCTGGCCTACAACCTGCTGGAGTCCTACACCCGGCACCGCATCGACCTGGGCGCGCCGCTGGCCATCGTCTATCCGCAGGACTACACGTTGATGCTGTCGCGCTCCGCCATCATTCCCCGACAGGCGCCGCGGGCGGATCTGGGCGCGATGTTCCTGGACTATCTGCTGTCGCCGCGGGGCCAGGAAATGGTCGCGCGGCAATCGGGCATGCGGCCCGTGAGCGCATCGGCCAACCCGGAAGCGGGCGTGCGGCCGGTGGCGCTGGGCGTAGGACTGTTGGTGTATCTGGATGCACTCAAGAAGCGGCATTTCCTGGATCTGTGGCGCGCGGCGGTCCGTCCGCCCGGCGGCCCCCACCACTGACGCGATCTCCCCGCCCGCACTGGTATACACAACCCGGTACACCAAGACCACCTCTGAATCCGGACCCTTTTTGTCCGGACAATGCACCCACTTTTTTCATCCGCCCCGGGGTTTTGCGAGGATAATTTCCTTGTGGCAGCGCCGCGGCAATCCAGGCCGGCCAGCCTCTCCCATGCCGGCAAATCACCGCCGCGCAGCGCTCCCCCGATCTGGCCGGAGCCACCTCTACAACGATCTGTGATACGTGACAGCGTTTGCGTCTGAACCAGAGTTGGAGGCACGAAATGGCCGAACACCAGATTGCCGTCCGGCGCGCGATCGAAGCCCTGGACCGTCTGGCGGATCCCGATCCGCCCTGGCATGACATCCTGCTGACCGCCCGCGACATGGTGGGCGCGGACAGCGGCACCTTGATCGTCTTCGATGCCCGCCACAAGCTGCTGGACCTGTCCACCGTCAGCTTTCCCGAAGCCGCCGCCACGGACTACCGCAACCATTACTACAGCTGCGACATCGTCGAACAGGATTCGCGGCTGCTGCCCGTGGGCACGTGGCTGGATACCGCCAACATGTGCGGCCACAAGCAGCTGCAGCGTTCCGAGTTCTACACGGACTTCATGCTCAAGCACCGGATGGCGCAAGTGCTGTGCCTGGTAATCGAATCCAGCGCCATGCTGCGCGCCGCCATCGCCTTCCAACGCTCGACCGTGGACGACAAGGCCAGCGAACGGCTTCAGTCCGGCGACGTAGCCCATTACTTCCGCCTGCTGAAAAGCCGGTTGGCCCAACGCGAAAAGGCGCTCGCCATCGGTTGGACAGCCATTGAAAGCGCACTCTCGGATGTCGGCGAAGCCGTGCTGCTGGTCAGCCACGACGCGATGGTAGACAAGAGATCGGCCCTCGCCATGCACTATCTGAGCGACGGCCATGGCTGGAACGTGCGCGGCGGCAAGCTGCGCCATCCCGACGCGAAGATACAGGCCTTGTTCGACGCGTATTGCCAGGCGGTCGCGCGCGACGGCAAGGCGCGGTCCCTGGCGGCAGCCGCCGGATGGGGCGAATTGACCTGGATCGACATCAGCGCGGCCCCGCAAGCGCTGAGCCTGATCGGCAGCCGCATGCTGCTGGTGCGCATGCGCAGAAAAAGCGCCTTTTCCCAACCGGACGTCGACAGACTGGAATCCGTGTTCTCGATCACGCACGCGGAAGCCGCTGTGCTGGCCGGTCTTGCGATGGGACACAGCGTGGAGGAAGTCGCGACCCTGCGCCACGCCTCGGTGCTGACCGTGCGTAAACAGGTGGCGTCCCTGCTCAACAAGATGGAATGCAATCGCCAGTCCGAACTGGTCAGGCTCGCCTCGCTGCTCTGAGCGCGCGCCATCGGTATGACGTACCCAATATTGAGTATGTGGCGCCCACCCGCGCCGTCCTACGATGAGCACAAAGGCATGAGGCCCGGACGCCCGGTCCGGCCCGAGTCGTAAACCTGGCGGTGGAACCCAGCGCCAGGTGCGTGTCCGCGCGCGCCGCGGGCCGGGCCGGCCTGCCCAAGAAAAAAACCAATGCGCCAATCCGGTTGCGCAGCTGTCCCTGCACCGGGCTGCATTGCCGCGAGCCCCCATGGACACCGGTCTCCAATGCTGCGGTCACTCTCGTCATCAGGAGCATTTCATGAAAACTGCCCTAACCGTCCGCGCCATGATTCCCGTCGTCCTGGCGGCCTGCGCCCTGCTCTCCGGCCCCGTGGCCGCGCAAATGTCCGCCGCCCCAACCACCGCAGCTCCGCCCTCCGACGTCCAACTCAGCCGCGATCAAGTCGAACGCGACCTGGCCGCCTGGAAGCAATCCGGCGTTGAAAGAAACTGGGACAGCGACAGCACCCCTGACATCAATAGCCCCGAGTATGTCGCCGCCTACCGGAAGTATGTCGACACGGTCAGGCCTGCCAACGCCCCGCAGATGCAGCAGTCGCAGGGCCAGGGCAAATGGTGATGCGCGCTATTGAGCCCGCAAGGGCGCACCGCCGCGCTCGCTGCCTGGCGAGCGGCCATAGTGCGCGCGGTACGCCCGATTGAACGTGGAAACTTCCTCGAATCCCCAGCTGGCGGCGATGTCCGCGATGGAGCGGCCAGGCTGGGTCTCGATGGCCAGGCGGCACCTTTCCAGCCGGCACTGCCGCACGTAAGCGCTGAAGCTCAGGCCATGCTCGGCCATGATCTTGAACAGATAGCTGCGGGAGATGCCGAGCTCCTCGCTGGCCGAAGCCGGCGTCAGGCCGCGATCGGCCAAACGCCGCTGCACCAGCGCCAGAATGCGGTCCAGGACTTCGTGGCGCACCCGTTCGGCGATCTGCGCGCCGGCATCCGCCCCTTCGAGCTGCGTCCGCGACAGCAGTTCGCTGCAATGCCTGACCATCAGCGCCTGCACCTGCTGCAACTCGTTTGCCGGCAGTTCGCTGACCAGGCGCATGTAGCTGGCCAGCACCCGCCCTGCCCCTGAACTTCCGTCCAGCACCGGCATGGCCAGTCGCCCGCGCCGGCCCAGTTGCGGCCGCAAGAGGCCTTCCGGGATTTCTATGCAGAACATGCGGAAATCGGTGCGGAAGTCGACTTCCCAGGGCGAAGCGCAATCCACCACGTAGACGTCGCCAGCCCGCGCCCGCATGGCGCTTCCGTCCTGCGAAACCAGGGCCTCTCCCGCGCACAGCAAATTGGCGAAGAATGGGGATTGCTTGCGGGCCGAGAGACCGGCCGCGGACAGCCTGACCACATGGGATTGGGCGGTGATGGTCGAGCCGTGCAGGTCCGGCAGCAGCAGGCCGTCGATCTGGCCGCGAAAGCTGCGCGCGGCGTCACGCTCGGGTTCGAGCGGCACGTAGGCATCGCAGATTGCATCGCGCCAATACGCGAACTGCTCCTGCGGCGCTATGACATCGGTGGTGTGGTGGTAGGCCTGCGCGCTCATGTTGAGTACCGGATCATGCCGACTGGGGCCGCCATCTTCTAGGGGATGGACGCTTTGCGCCACTGCCGTGGACGCTACGCGCTGGCAGGGCGAAGACTACCGGCCGATTATACGCACAGACCTATATCGCCGGACTCAGATCCAGGCCCAATCAGGAGACAAAAGATGTCCACGCCCGAACCGCTCGACGAGCGGATCGCAGCCTTTGAACGCGACGGATTCGTGGTGCTGCCGGGAATCATCCCGCCCGAGCAGGTCAGCCAGTTGCAGGAAGCCCTGATCCGGATCGAGGCCGAGCACAACCTCGGTTACGCCCAGACCTCGTTCGAAGGCCGCAAGACGGTGCGCATCAACAACCTGCTGGTCTACGATCCACGCTTCTGGGACGTGCCGCTGCAGCCCGACGTGCTGAGCCTGGCCGAACGCCTGCTGGACCGCGAGCTGCTGCTGTCGTCGCTGTGCTCACTGACGCTGGCGCCGGGCCAAGGCGCCCAGCCCCTGCACGAAGATACCCAGCAACTGGCGCTGCCGCGCCCGCGCCCGCCGCTGGCGGTCAATGCCATCTGGGCCTTGAGCGATTTCACGGCCGAGAACGGCGCCACCCACATCGTGCCCGGCAGTCATCGCTACGATTCGTCTCCGCCCTACGGCGCGCAGGACATAGACACAGTGCAGGCCACCATGAAGGCGGGCAGTGTCATGCTGTTCGACAGCGCGCTGTGGCACAAGGGCGGCGCCAACAACAGCAACGCCCGCCGTTACGCGTTGTCGTGCTACTACTGCGCCGGATGGATGCGGCAACAGGAAAACCTGCAGCTCGGCATTCCGGCCGAGGTGGCGAGAAGCTTCCCGCGCCGCCTGCAGGAATTGTGCGGCTACAGCATCTACAAGGGGCAGTACGGCCACATCGACAATGCCGACCCCATCACCCTGCTGGGCGGCGCTGGCCGGCCCACGGTCTGGCAGGCCAGCGACGCCAAGGCCGCCCGCAAGGCTGCCGAGCGCAAGGCATGATGAACGCCCCCGCCCTGCCCAGGGTCCCGGATTCGGTGATCCATCTGCTGCGCGACGCCGCTCTCGAAGCGCCCGATCTTCCCGCGCTGTCCTTCGAAGGCGTGCGCCTGAACTATGCGCAATACGCCGGCTTGGCTGGAGCTTTGGCACGCCGCCTGGGCGAACGCGTGCGGCCCGGCGACCGGGTGGCCCTGTTGATGCAGAACTCGCTGGACCTGGCCGTTGCCACCTTTGCAGTGCATGCGCTGCGCGCGCAGGCCGTGCCGCTGAACCCAGGCTATCGCGAGCGCGAGCTGGCCTATATGCTGGAAGACGCCGAGCCTTGCATGCTGCTGCATGACGACAGCGTGAAGCTGGATCTGAGCGCCTTGTGCCCGGGCCTGGATGCCGGCGCCATTCTCCGCACAGGCAACGGCGCCGGCCTGCTGGAGATGCTGCCGCAGGCCTGCGCCCTGCCCGAAGACCTGCCGCGGCATGAAGATCTGGCCACGTTGCAATACACCGGCGGCACCACCGGACGCCCCAAGGGCGTCAACATCCTGCACCGGCAGATCGCCTACAACATCGCGCAGCGCGAAGCCTGGCTGCCGACGCGGCGCGATTCGGAGGTGGTGCTCTGCGTGATGCCGCTATTCCATGTGTCGGCCGTCTCCATGTCGCTCTACTTGAGCCTGCATGCCCGCGGCGAGCTGGTGGTGATGCGGCGCTTCGATGCCGCCCGCACCATCGAGGCCATCGCCGCCCACGGCGTGACCCTGCTGCCGGGCGCGCCCGCAATCTTCCATGACCTGTTGCTGAGCACGGCCTTCCAGCCTGAAAAACTCGGCAGCCTGCGCGCCTGCTTCTCCGGCGCGGCGCCGCTGCCGCGCGAAACCCTGACGCGTTTCGAGTTGCGCGCCGGTTGCCCCATCCATGAGGGCTACGGCATGAGCGAGGCGGGTCCCTGCCTGGCCTTCAATCCCATGCACCGTCCACGCAAACCCGGTTCGGTGGGCTTGCCCGTGCCAGGCGGCGAACTGCAGGTGGTGGACCTGGATGGCGCCAGCCGCGTCATGCCGCCGGGCCAGCCCGGCGAAATACGCGTGCGCGGGCCGCACGTGATGGCAGGTTACCGCCAAGCGGCGCCGGAGTCCGCGCAAGCGCTGCGCGAAGGCTGGTTCTACACCGGCGACGTCGCCATCCTGGACGACGAGGGCTATCTCCATCTGCGGGGCCGCCGGCACGACTGCATCAACGTGGGCGGCTTCAAGGTCTATCCGCTGGAAGTGGAACAGGTGCTGTTGTCGCGCCCCGAAGTCGGCGAAGCGGCCGCCTTCGGCGTGGCCGACGAGCGGCTGGGCCAGGTGGTCCACGCCTGGGTCACGCCCGCCCCCGGCCAACGCCTAGACATGGCCGCCCTGCAGGCGCATTGCGCCGCGCACCTGGCCGGCTACAAAGTGCCGCGCCGCATCGGCGCGACGGCAGCCTTGCCGCGCACCAGCATAGGCAAACTCGCACGCAGCGCGCTCGCGCCCGTGGCCGTGCCCGGCCCGAATTCGCAGTGACATTCCACATAAAAGGGGAGGAACATGAAGCAACTCGATCTGCAGGCTTTGCAACACCAGCTCGCCGAAGAAGGCTACGCCGTCATTGAAAACGTGCTGGACGCCGCACAGCTGGAACAGGCGCGCGAATGCGTGGCCGGACTGATGGCCGCGGAACGCGCCGATCCGTTCCCGCTGGACGACGAACGGCACGAGGACGATGACGACATCCTGGCCTACTATAAGCGCCACTACACGGTGAGCGACATGGAAGCGCAGCGCATGGTGGCGCGCGTGCACCAGTATCGCCGCGACAACGAAAACACGCGCTGGCCGGTACCCATCAACAAAGTGTCGAAGAACTTCCTGCACTTGCCCACCCTGTTCGACGACGACAAGTCGCAACGCGTCTGGAACCTGCTGAACAAGGCGCCCGACATGATCCCGCTGATCGAGCACCCGGCGGTGTTGCCCATGGTGCGCAGCGTGATGGGCCAGGACTGCAACCTGCACGACTTCCAGGCCACCAGCATCGGCCCCGGCACAGGCGGCGGCGCCTGGCACGTGGATGCGCCGCTGGGCCAGATCGCCGAGCCGCTGCCGGAGTTTCCGCTGACGCTGCAGAACGTCTGGATGCTGGACGATTTCACCGCCGACAACGGCGCCACGCGGGTCATGCCGCGCAGCCACAAGCTGCGCAAGTCGCCACCGTGGGGCAGCGGCCCGCTGGACGGCGAGGTCACGCTGACCGCACCCGCCGGCTCGGTCGCCATCTGGCTGTCCAACACCTGGCACCGCTCCGGCCCGAACCATACCGACCGCGAGCGCCGCGCCATACTCTGCAACTACAACGTGTCCTGGTTGCGCGGCTTCGCCGACTTCACCAGCACGCTGCCCGAAGGCGTCGCGGCCGCGCTGTCCAACGACGCGCGCTACCTGCTGGGCTACGGCGCGCGCGCGCCATTGACGCGCTGACCATGGCCGCCGCAACCTCGTCTCCGGCGCTTGCAGCCGCGGCGCCGGCCATACACGGCTACTGCGATCCCGCCTTCGAACCAGTACGCGCAGCATTCGCGCGCAACTTCCAGGACGGCGGCGAGCTGGGCGCGTCCGTCGCCATCGAAGTCGACGGCTATCCGGTGGTCGACCTGTGGGCAGGATGGGCCGACACGGACCGCGGCCAGCCCTGGCAGCGCGACACGGTCTGTATCGTGTTCTCCAATACCAAGCCGGCCACGGCGCTCTGCGCCCACATGCTGGCCGAAGCGGGAGAGCTGGACCTGGACGCCCCTGTCGCCCGCTACTGGCCCGAATACGCCGCAGCAGGCAAGGCCGCCACCACCCCGCGCATGCTGCTCAACCATACCGCTGGCCTGCCCGCGCTGCGCGAGCCGCTACCCGCTGACGCCGCTTTCGACTGGGAGGGCATGACCCGCCGGCTGGCCGGGGCCGCGCCTTTCTGGGCTCCGGGCGAACGCGTGGCCTACCACGGCCTGACCTACGGCTGGCTGGTCGGCGAGCTGGTGCGCAGGCTGGGCGGCTGCATGCCCGGCGAATTCTTCCGCCGCCATATCGCGCAGCCGCTGGACTTGGACTTCTGGATCGGCTTGCCGGAAACGGAGGAAGCCCGGGTCGCACCCATCGTGCCTCCGCCTGCGCCGCAAGCGCCGTTCAGTCCCTTCGAGCAGTCCCTGAAGGACGAGCCCGAAAGCCCTACCGCGCTGTACGCCAAGAACACCGGCGGCTGGCGCCCTTCCGGCTTCAACAGCCGCGCCGGCCACGCAGCCGGGCTGTGCGCGGCTGGCGGCATCGGCAATGCGCGCAGCCTGGCGCGTCTGTACGGCACACTGGCGCTGGGCGGCCAGCGCGACGGCGTGCGCCTGCTGCGCGAGGACACGCTGGCCGCGGCCACGGCCCTGTCGGCGCGCACGGACGACGACGCCTGCCTGCGCGTACCCACGCGCTACGCCAGCGGCTTCATGCGCCAGATGGATAACCGCGCGCAAGGCCTGGACAGCGCCTGCTTCGGCGACGAGGCCTACGGCCACACGGGCGCTGGCGGGTCGCTGGCTTTCGCCTGGCCGCAGCGCCGCCTTTCCTTTGCCTACACCATGAACCGCATGGGACGCACGGTGCTGCTCGATGAACGCGCCCATCGCCTGGTGTGCGCGACGCACGCGGCACTCGGCGCAGGGCCGCCAGGCTGAAGCCCGCGCCGCACTCTCGAATCACAAAAAAAACTGGAGACAAATCCTCATGAACACGAGCAACCCCTATCGCCCCGCCGCCCTGCGGCGTCTGTTCGCCGCGGCCGGCGCCACGTTGCTGGTCCAGGGCGCCGCCCTGGCTGCCGAGCCCGTCAAGATCGGCTATCTGATTCCTCTGTCGGGCAGCGCCACCGCTTCCATTGGCAAAGACATGTCGCGCGCCACGCATCTGGCCGTCAAGCACATCAACGACGCCGGCGGCATCAAGTCGCTGGGCGGCGCGCAACTGCAGCTGGTCGAGGTGGACACCCGGGGCGATGCCAAGGTCGCCATGACCGAGGTCGAACGCCTGATCACCCGCGAGAAGACCCCGGTGCTGCTGGGCGCTTTCCAGAGCGGCGTGACCTTCCCCGCCACCGCCGTCGCGGAAAAGAACCGCGTGCCATGGGTGGTGGACCTGGCCGCCAAGGCCGACATCACCGAACGCGGCTTCAAGTACGTGTTCCGTCCCACGCAGATCCCGGCCTCGGGCAACGCCGAAAGCATGGCGGACTTCATCGACTACGCGGGCAAGACCACCGGCAAGCCGGCCAAGACGGTCGCCATGGTCTACGAGAACACCGATTGGGGCCAGGACATGGCCAACACGTTGCGCGCCAAGTTCAAGGCAGCCGGCATCGATCTGGTGCTGGACGAGGGATACCCGCCCAACTCACCTGACCTGCGTCCGCTGGTGCTGAAGATCAAGGGCAAGAAGCCCGACGTCGTCACCGTGACCTCCTATGGCGCCGACGCCGTGCAGCTGCACAAACTGCTGGCGCAGATGCGGGTGGGCTCGACCTACGTCGGCAGCGCGGCCGGCCAGATCGACAGTACCTTCATCCCGCTGGTCGGCAAGGACATCGCGGGCAATGTCTACACCACCAATGGCTGGGCCGGCTACGAGTCGTCCATCACCACGCCGTTCGCCAAGAAGTTCTGGGACGACTTCGTCGCCGCCTACAAGGTCGATCCCAACGAACTGTCGGTCAGCGCCTACGCCGCGGTCTGGGTCATCAAGGACGCGCTGGAGCGCGCCGGGAAGGCGGATCCCGAAGCCATCCGCGACGCCCTGGCCCAGACCAAGCTGCAAGGCACCGACCTGAACAAGCTGGTGGGCTATGACATCGTGATCGACGCCAAGGGCCAGAACCCCGAAAAGCGCTACGTCATGCAGCAGATCACGCCCGACGGCCAGTACCGCACCGTGTGGCCGGAGAACCTGGCCTCCAATTCCTACAAGATGGTCTGGCCTGCCGCTCAGCCCTGACCGACCTGGCGTCGCCGCGCCACGCCCTGCGCGTGGCGCCGGCGCCCCGTTACCGCTAGGAGCCTCCACTTGACCACTACCCTACTCCAGGCCTTGCTGGGCGGTATCGCCAGCGGCGCCGTCTACGGCCTGATCGCGCTGGGCCTGAGCCTGCAGTTCGGCGTCATGAAGATCATCAATTTCGCCCATGGCGCCTTCCTGATGATGTCCATGTACGTCTGCTTCGCGCTCACCAGCCACTTCGGCCTGCATCCGCTGGCCGCCATGCCACTCACGGCGGCCGCGCTGTTCGTCGTCGGCTATGCCTGCCAGCGCTGGCTGATCGACGGCATCTACCGCAAGGAAAGTTCGCGCGAGCCGATCGGCGTTCTGATCTTCACCACCGGCCTGTGGATCTTCCTGGACAACGCCTTCCTGGCGCTGGCCGGCCCCGACAGCCGGACCATCGACGCGCCTTGGGCCAACGAAGTCTGGATGCCCGGCGACCTGATCTTCACCTATCCGCAGATCGCCGGCCTGTTCTTCGCCTGCCTGATCACGGCGGCCCTGGTGCTGTTCCTGCGCCACACGCGCACAGGCCGCGCCATCCGCGCCACCGGACAGGACCGCGAAGCCGCCAGCGTGCTGGGCATAGACAGCGCCCGCGTCTACCGGCTGTCGTTCGCCATCGGCCTGCTGGTGCTGGGCGCGGCCGGCGCGCTGCTGCTGCCGCTCTATCCCGTCAACCCCTTCGTCGGCGACATCTTCGGCCTGCGCGCCTTCGTCATCGTCGTGCTGGGCGGCATCGGCTCGGTGGCAGGCGCGTTCTGGGGCGGCATCCTGGTTGGCGTGCTGGAATCGGTCGGCAGCCAGCTGATCCCCATCACCTATGCCGAGGCGCTCATCTTCCTGCTGTTTCTCGCCACCATGTATTTCCGGCCCAGCGGGCTGTTCGGCGTGGAGAACGAATGATGGCCAAGACCACAAAGACTTCGGCCGCCGGCATCGCCGCGCTGGGCCTGTTGGCGCTGCTGCCGCTGGCCAGCGGCAACCAGTACCTGCTGTCGGTTGGCGCCATGACGCTGCTGTACGCCTATCTGGCGCTGTCATGGAACATCCTGGGCGGCATCGCCGGCCAGCTCTCGCTGGGCCATGCCGCCTATTTCGGGCTGGGCGCCTATACCTCGACCTGGCTGTTCGTGAACCTGGGCATCAGTCCCTGGCTGGGCATGTGGGCCGGCGCCGTCGTGGCCATGGGCGCGGCGTTGATCGTGGGGCTGTCTTGCCTGCAATTGCGCGGCGCGTACTTCGCGCTGGCCACGATCGCCTCCTGCATGGTGCTCAAGACGCTGGTGGAAAACGCCGACACCCTGCTGGGCGGGCCGCGCGGCATGGAGGTCACGCTGCTGCGCGACGCTCCGCTGTACTTCCAGCATACCGGCAAGGCCTACTACTACATCGTGGCGCTGGCCTTCACCATCGCCGCGTTGCTGATCAACCGCCATGTATTGCGCAGCCGCTTCGGCTACTGCCTGACGGCCGTGCGCAACGACCAGGACGCGGCGATGGCGCTGGGCGTGCCGGTGCGGCGCTACAAGCTGACCGCAGCCATGCTGAGCGCGGCCATGACCGCGCTGGGCGGCACCTTCTATGCGCAGTTCGTCCTCTACATCAGCCCCGATAAGGTATTCGGCGCCAATCTCAGCGTCGTCATCGCCGTGGTCTGCATCATCGGCGGCCGCGGCACGCTTTGGGGCCCGGTGCTGGGCGCGCTGCTGCTGCTGCCTGGCGAAGAGCTGGCGCGCTCCCTGACCGGGGGCATGGTGGGGGCCGACATGATGCTGTATGGCCTTTTGCTGATGATCATCATCCGCTGGGAGCCGCGAGGACTGATGGCGATACTGTCCCGACGCGCCAAGGCACCTGCGCGCGCGGCCGGCACGCCAGCCAAGACCGCCGGTCCCGCGATGGGGGGCACACAATGAACCCGCTCGAGTTCCATAATGTCAGCCGCAATTTCGGCGGCGTGCGAGCCTCCGACGAGGTCAGCTTCGCCGTCGGCGCCGACGAGATCGTCGGCCTGATCGGCCCCAACGGCGCCGGCAAGACCACGCTGTTCGCCATGGCATCCGGCTTCGTGCCGCCCAGCAGCGGCGACATCCGCTTCAATGGCAGCCGCATCAACGGCCAGGATCCGGCGCGCATCTGCGCCGCTGGACTCGCACGTACGTTCCAGATCGTGAAGCCATTCGGCGACATGACGGTACTGGAGAACGCCATGATCGGCGCCTTCCTGCGCCACCGCGCTCCAGCCCAGGCCGAGGAAGTCGCCCAGGCCGTGCTGGCGCGCGTCGGCCTGGCCGGACGCGAGCATCAGATCGCGCGCACTCTCACGCTGTCGGGCCGCAAGCGCCTGGAAGTCGCCAAGGCCTTGGCGACCCAGCCCCGCCTGCTGCTGCTGGACGAAGTGATGGCGGGCCTGACGCCGGTGGAGACCGAGGAAATGGTGGCGCTGATCCTTTCCCTGCGCGGCGACGGCATCAGCGTCCTGGTGATCGAACACAACATGAAGGCCATCATGCAACTATCCGACCGCATCGTCGTCATCCAGCAGGGGCGCAAGATCGCCGATGGCCTGCCGCAGCAGGTCGCCCGCGATCCGCAGGTGGTGCGCGCCTATCTCGGGGAGGCCGCGTGATGCTGGAGATCCGTCAACTGGACGCCGGCTACGGCGACGTGCAGGTGCTGCGCGGCGTGGACATGCACGTGGGCGAAGGCGAGATCGTCAGTCTGGTCGGCGCCAACGGCGCCGGCAAAAGCACGCTGATCCGCACCGTCATGGGCTCCCTGCCCGCGCTGGCCGGCGAGGTCCGCTTCCTGGGCGAGCGCATCAGCGGCCTGCCCGCGCACCTGGTGGCGCGCCTGGGCATGGCCCAGGTCATGGAAGGCCGCCGCCTGTTCGGCCACATGGACGTCGAGGACAACCTGCTGGTCGGCGCCGACGTACTGCGCGACAAGCGCCGCAGCCGCGACAACCTGGACTGGGTCTATCAGCTGTTCCCGCGTCTGCGGGAACGGCGCCGCCAGCTGGCTCGCTCGTTCAGCGGCGGCGAGCAGCAGATGCTGGCCATCGGCCGCGCGCTGATGACCTCGCCCAAGCTCCTGCTGCTGGACGAACCGTCCATCGGCCTGGCGCCCATCATGGTCAAGGACATCTTCGACAAGCTGCCGCTCATCAACGCGCGCGGCATCACCATCCTGCTGGTGGAGCAGGACGTGCACCGCTCGCTCAGCATGGCCGCGCGCGGCTATGTGCTGGAGCACGGTGAAATCGTCATGTCCGGGCCGGGCGCTGAACTCCTGGCCGATGAGGGGCTGCGCCGCGCCTACCTGGGCGTGTGATTACGGGGCGGCACGCGTCTGAGCCAAACGCGCGCCGCTCAGAACGTCACTTTCACCGAAGGCGCGCTGCGCTGCGCCTCGCCATGGAACACGGCCTCGATGTTGTTGCCGTCCGGATCCAGCACGAAAGCGCCGTAATACCCTGGATGGTAGTCCCGAAAGCCCGGCGCGCCATTGTCCGTGCCGCCATGGGCCAGCGCCGCCTTGTAGAAGGCAGCGACCATGGCCTGGTCCTGCGCCTGGAACGCAAGATGATGGCGTCCGGTCAACTGCCCCGCCGCAGCCTTGTTGTCGGGCGTGGAAACGAATAGCTCGTCCGCCCAGAAATAGCCGTCGCCCGTGCCGCCCATCGGCACTTTCAGCGCATCGAAGACTGCCTGATAGAACCGCTGGCTGGCTGCCAGGTCCCGCACCACCAGCTGGATGTGGTCGATCAGCCGGCCCCGATGGATTTCATTGGTCTGCATGTGGCGCTCCTGTTGGAAGGGGAGCTTTCGAATATACCGCCCGCCATGCGGCCCCGTCCGCGCCGGATCAAGCCAGATACGAAGCCACCTCGTCACGCGTGAGATAGCGCGTGAATGTCATGGACGGTTGCTGCGCTTCATGCATGGCGCCGTTGAACCCCGACCAATTGCGCTTCATGCCATCGGCCGTTTCCAACGCGATGAGCACTCGCTTGCCGTGGCGGGACAGGTTGTGCCGCAACGCCGCCTCGCCCCAGGCGTAACGCATGGCGTTGACCAGCTCGCCGCCGGCGTAGGCATCAGCCTGCAACCACTGGAAGTCCGCGGTATCGCTGTCCTGGTCCGGTTCGCGCGCCGCGATCTCGCGCTTCACGCCCAAGGCCTGCGCGTGTTCGCCGATGATGATCTGCAACAGCGTGAAGGCGTGGAAGTTGTTGTTGACGGCATGCGCCCGCGCAATGAAGCCCGTCATGGAGGTCGGCAGCACCACTACCAACTCCTCCTCGTAGCCCAGCTGCGAGGCCAGCCAAAGATAGTGCAGATGCTCGAAGGGCAGGCTGTCGTTGCTGGTGGCCATGGGATGCAGCAGCGCCATCAGCTCCGCGTCGGACACCAGGGCGGCGTGATTGCGGCGGTCGCGCAAGACCATGGTCATCATCGGCAGCACCAGCAGGTCTGCCGCCTGATGCAAGGCTTCCACTTCCCAGCGCCTGCCCTCGGGTACGTCGGCCATCCGCGACCTGGCATCCTGCCAAGCCCGGCGGTCGGCCTCCTCCACCTCATCGTCGTCGTCCTCGACCTCCTGCGCGCAATACGGACTCAGGGTGCTCAGCCACTGCCGCAGCAAGTCCTGCAGGACGGGAAAGAGTATTGCCGGATCGGCGCCGTCTTCCACCAGCGAACCGCACATCAAGGCCACGGCAGCGGCGCGGCCCGGGTGCAGCGTAGGCAGCAGATCGGCGCAGGTCCGCAAGCAGACTTCCGCCTGCCCAGGTTTGCGGGCCTGGGCTAAAAAGGCGCGTACCTCGGGGCGCTGGAAGAACTGATCCAGCGGATCAAGATCGTCGGCGGTGGAGACGGGAGTACGAAGCGCGGCGGCGAATGTCGTGTCGGAAGCAGTCATGGAGATCAGCGAGCATGAAAGCGGCGGTGAGCGCCGCGCGGCAGCCCCGGAGTTTACTGAAGCGGCGCCGGACGCGTCAGCAGCGAGCATTCAAGGCAGAGCGAATACGGTGCGAAACATCCCGTCGCCAGAATCCGGAAGATAGTGATCGCATGCGCCGGACGCCAGGTATTGATTTTTCCCCGCGACCTGCGACAATGAAACCACGCATTTCATATTGGCCGACAGTCCGTTCCAGGTCTCTGACCATCACCGCGTCCTCCAGGGCGCGATCAAAGGAGCCCACGATGCCGCCCATAGTCCTTCCGGTGTTCGCGTAGCGAGCCGACTCTCTCCTTACAAAAAAGCGGTCCAGCCGCGGACTTTCCGCCACGGCGGCATATCGCCGTGCGGACTGACGCGCCAGCGTTGCAGTTGCAAGCCAGGCACCGCTCGCACGCGCGAACGCGGCCCGAAGGCGGATTGCGATTAACTTTCGCTGCCGGATGCCGTTAAAGAAGTGAAGACAGACATAGCCCCCCCTCCGTTTCCAGTCGCAAGGAGTCGCTGTCATGTCCAAGCTCCAATATCGCCTTTCCCTGCTTCTGCTGTGCGCATCCAGCGTCCTGCCCGCAGCCCGCGCCGCGGATGGAACCATCTATTTCCACGGCGCCATCGTCGAGGCTGCGTCATGCACACCGCAGGTTCAATCCCGAAAAGCAACCGTCCGCGTGGAATGCGATGCTGAACGCGCCCGCGCCGCTGGCAAGCCCGCCGACCGCTACCGCGTAAGCGCCAATCGAGTGAAGGTCGACGTGCAGACCGTGCCGCTCAGGGCGCGCCACGCCGGGCAACAGGACGCCCAGGGCTACATCATCACGCTCGCCTACCTGTAGTCATCAATACGACAGTCCGGCGGCCAGGCGGGCCGCTGGATTGCCTGCGCCTGTCCGCCGAGGAAAAAAAGTATCAGGCGACACGGAAATTTTTCGTGAATGCCGGCTGCCAGTGCTTCAGGCAACCAACGGTGCCCCCTTGCATCAAGCCGCGCTCAACGCCTTGGACAGCACCGTGAATATCCGCTCGTCCGTGGACTGCGCAACGTTGAACCGCAGGAAATCTCCCGCAGCCAGCGACTGGCTGAACGCATTTCCGGGAGCCACCAACACCCCTTCCTTCAGACACAGACGGGCCACCGTAGCCGCGTCCTTGCCCTCGGGCAGGCGGCACCACAGAAACATGCCCGCCCGGGGCGTCAGCCAGGGCTTGATGCCCAGCTTCAGCAACTTTGCGGCGGTCTTGTCCATCTGCTGCGCCAGGCGCAGCCGGGTCGACTCCATGTGGCGGCGGTAGCCGCTGCCCGTCAGCGTCCTGAAGATGATGTCGGCCGCCAGCCGGCTGCTGCCAAAGGTCGTGGCGACCTTCAGGTCGGTCAGGCTTTCCACCCAATCGGACCGCACGGCGATGTAGCCGCAACGCACCGACGCCGACACCGTCTTCGAGAAGCTGCCGATATGTATGACCCGCGACAGCCCGTCGAACGCAGCCAGCCGCGGCGCGGGCGTGTTCTCGAAATCCGCGAAGATGTCGTCCTCGACGATCACCAGCTCGGAATCGTCCACCAGCTTCAGCAGACGGTGCGCGACCAAGGGCGACAAAGTTGCCCCCGTCGGATTGTGTATGCCGGAGTTCGTGATGTAGAGCCGCGGGGAATGCTCGCGCAGCGCCGCTTCGAACGCCGCGACATCCGGACCGTTCGGCGTGTACGGCACCCCCACCGCCTTGACGCGATGCGCCTTCAACAGCGCATGGAAGTTGAAATAGCAGGGATCGTCCACCAGCACCGTGTCCCCCGGTTCCAGCAGAAAGCGCAGGATCAGGTCGATGGACTGAGTCCCCGAATCGGTCAGCATGATCTGCTCGGGCCCTGCCTCTATCCCCATGCCCGCCATGCGCCGCGCCAACAGCTGCCTCAGGGGCGCATGGCCCAACGGCGTTCCATACTCGGTCAGTTCCGCGATTTCGGCGCGCGCCATGCCACGCATGGCGCGCCGCAACCCGTCTTCATACATCCAGCTGACCGGCAGCCAGCCGCAGCCCGGCCGCAAGCTATCCGCGTCCGCCGCCAGCGACTGACGCGATACCCACAGCGGGTCGACTTCCCGGTCCAGCTTCGGCCCCATCTCGGTCAGCGCCAACGGCGCCACCTGCCCGGCCACATAGAACCCGGAGCCGGGGCGCGACACCAGCACGCCTTCCGCCGCCAGCCGCTCGTAGGCTTCCACCACTGTGGACACCGATACGTCCAGCGTCTTGGCTTGCACTCTTACCGAAGGCAGCCGGGAGCCAGGCAAGGCTGTGCGGGCCGCAATCCGCCCCTGGATCTCGCCCATGACCTGCTTGATGAGAGTGCCGCCGCGCGCCATGGAATTCTCCGCCGTACTGGCTTTTAATACATAACAGTTTCTTGAAATTGTACTGGATTGTGCTTGGACTGCGCGCTCAGGCCGTGCTGTACTGGAGCCCGGTATCAAGGAGCTTCAGATGCAAAAGGCCACCAGCGGCTGGGTGAACGGTTTTATCGGCGTAGTGATCTTCGCGGGCTCCTTGCCCGCGACCCGGGTCGCCGTGGCGGACCTGGATCCCATTTTCCTGACCTGCGCGCGTGCCGCCATCGCGGGCCTGCTTGGCCTGGCCCTGCTGATGCTGCTGCGCCAACGCCGGCCTACCCTGTCCGACCTCCCCTCGCTAACGCTGACCGCACTGGGCGTAGTCGTCGGCTTCCCCCTGCTGACGGCGCTGGCCCTGCAGCACGTCACCTCGGCCCATTCCATCGTCTTCCTCGGCCTGCTGCCGCTCAGCACCGCGATCTTCGCAGTGATACGCGGCGGCGAACGCCCGCGTCCGCCGTTCTGGATGTTCTCCATCGTCGGCGCGGCTTGCGTCGCGGGCTATGCCGCCTGGGGCGGCCTGGAGGCCTCGCCCACCGGCGACCTGCTCATGCTCGCCTCCATCATCGTCTGCGGCCTGGGCTATGCCGAAGGCGCCAAGCTGTCCCGCAAGCTGGGCGGCTGGCAGGTCATCAGCTGGGCGCTGGTGCTGTCTCTGCCCCTCATGCTGCCCATCGCGCTGTTGACCATGCCGGCCTCGTTCGAACACGTCGGCACGCCGGCGTGGATAGGCCTCGCCTACGTGTCGCTGTTTAGCATGCTTATCGGGTTCGTGTTCTGGTACCGCGGGCTGGCGCAGGGCGGAATTGCGGCGGTGGGGCAGTTGCAGTTGTTCCAGCCCTTCATGGGGCTGGGATTGGCTGCCGCGCTGCTGCATGAGCAGGTCAGCTGGACGATGCTGGTCGTGACGCTGGCGGCGGTGGTTTGCGTGGCGGGCGCCAAGCGCTATGCGTAGCAGGCGGCGCGCAAGCGCCGCCTGACCTCTTTCAATGAAGCTGATCTGAACCCTGGGGCTGCAAGCCCGACAAGGCATTCCAATCAGGATCCTTGTACATGCGCAGTTGTATGGGATAGACCGGGTGCCCCGCCAGACATGCGTTGAATGCATCCAGGAAGGCCTCGACGTCACGCGTGTAGTAACGCCATTCCTTGTTGTGATTTCCAGTCAGGCAAGCCACCTGCACCCCGATATCGGAATTCTCAAAGCCTTTCTCGATGGCCTCTTCAAAGCTATTGTGGCTCTGCTTGTCTTCGTCATTGGGCATGCCGGACTCGATGCCCTGGTACGGCCAAGAGATGATGACCAGGTTCTCATTGATCTCACGATCAGTCGCCGACGGCAAGCCGGTGCGAAAGCGAACGATGACCGTCAAACCTTCGACCTGTGCTTCACCCACTGCCCACAGATCACCTGGGAAAATACTGCTCATTGAATCAATTCCTGTATAGACGCCGGACCAGAAGGTTCAGCGCTTGTTACTGAGAAAACCTTGTGTTCACGGTCGGCTCTACAACTGCACATGCTCGATGCGGTCCCGCCCGTTTTTCTTGGCTGCATATAGCTGCTGGTCGACGGCTTTGATGAAGCCAGCACGGTCGCTCTGTCCGTCTGGCACCGCCGTTCCGGCTCCAATGCTGACCGTGACGCGCCTGTCGTGCGGCGACAGCGCGTGCACGATAGCCTTTTTCTTGAGCAAGCGCTGGCAGCGTTCAGCGACTTTTCGCGCCACTCCGGCATCGGCTTCCGGCAGCAGCACGACAAACTCTTCGCCACCGTAGCGCGCAACGAGATCGCGAGGTCCATCCAGCGCCAAACTCAGGGTCTGGGCGATATCCACCAGACATTGGTCGCCTTGGGTGTGGCCATACAGATCGTTGTATTGCTTGAAAAAATCGACGTCGAACAACAGGATGGACAGCGGCTTTCGTTCGCTGCGCGCGCGCTCCCACTCCAATTCAAAACCGCTATCGAAGCGACGCCGGTTGGCAATATTCGTCAAACCGTCCTTGAAGGACAGCGCCTCCAGCTCCTTCTGCAAGGCCAGCAGCTTTTCCTCGGTCTTCTTGCGTTCGGTGATGTCGAACATGAAGCCGATCAGCGCTTCGACCTCGCCGCTGTCATTGCGCACTACGTGCACCACGTCCCGGATCCATACGTAGCCGTTTTCCTTGGTCAGCGCGCGGTAGTCCGCCTCGTGATCGACGCCGGCCTGGGATTGGGTGACGCAGAAATTCACCACATAGTCCCGATCCTCCGGGTGCATGCGCATGGCCCAGTCCTCCACGCTCACCCAGCTGTCGGCCTTCCAGCCCAGCAACGCCTCGATCTGCGGACCGATATAGGCGAATTGCTTCGTGGCCCAATCGATCTTCCAGGGAATTGCCTTGGTGGACTCGAGCAAGGTTCGGTACACCGCGTTGTCATCAAGAAGCGGGCTTTCGTTTGACATACCCTATCCATCCTCGATTCAAATGAACGGGCACTTTAGCGTGAATCCGTCGGCCGTGGCGTGTGCGTGATGAACGCCGAAAGGTAGCCGTATTGAAAAGGCCGCATTCGCGGCCTCTTTCAGAATCCCTCAAGGCGCCAACACCTCGATAATCCGGCGCCCGATATATGCCGCATGCGTCTCGAGCGCAAAGTGCCCGGTATCCAGGAACTCGACCTGCGCTTCCGGATTGTCCCGCTTGAACGCCTCGGCGCCGGGCGGTATGAAGAACGGATCGTGGCGCCCCCAGATGGCGAGCGTCGGAATTTTCGCCGCGCGGAAGAACGCCTGGAAGTCCGGATACCGCTTCAGATTGTTGGCGTAGTCCAGGAACAGATCGAGCTGGATTTCCTTGTTGCCAGGCCGCTCAAGCAAGGCGGCATCGAGCGTGTAGCTTTCCGGAGCCACGTCGTCCGGATTGGCGACGCCATGCACGTACTGCCACTTCGTTCCTTCCAGGTTCAGCACGGCATCCGCGATGACCTGCCGGTTGGCCGCGGTCGGCTCCGCCCAATAGGCGCGGACTGGCGCCCAGGCATCGCCCAGCCCTTCGAGATAAGCGTTGCCGTTCTGAGAGACCAGGCCGGTCACCCGCTCGGGGTGGGCAAGCGCCAGGCGCAGCCCGACAGGCGCGCCGTAGTCGAAAACGTACATCGCATAGCGTTTCAGGCCCAAGGCATCGACGAACGCGCCGAGCGACACGGCCAGGTCGTCAAACGTGTACCGGTAGCCGCGCTCCCCAGGCACTTCCGTGAAGCCGAAGCCGGGCAGATCCGGCGCAATCACGTGAAAACGCGTGGCCAGAATCGGGATCAGATTGCGGAACTGGTGCGAAGAGCTGGGGAAACCATGCAGAAGCAGCAACACGGGCGCATCGGGGTTGCCCGCCGCGCGATAGAAGAAGTTCAGGCCGTCGGCTTGCACACGACGCGTTTGGATCTGGCTTTCTGGGAGGCTGGACATGACGATCTCCGTGGTCTGGGACTGGATCAAAAGCCGAATTCCTGCAGGCTGTGCGGGCCATTCTTACGCCTTTTTAGTAACCTGTCAAATTAAGTTTTAATGGTTACTTAAATAGTTCAAAGCTATGACATGGAGAGACTCATTCAAAAAAAATCCGGCCAGGCGGCCGGATGGGTGGGCTAGCAAGCGCTCAGGAAGCAGCGTCCTGGGCCTCTCTCTGTCGAAATGCCGCCACCTTGTGGCGGTTACCGCAAAGCGACATGCTGCACCACCTGCGGCGATGGGAGCGAGTACGGTCGTAGAACCAGAGGGAACAGAGCGGGCTTTCGCATTTGCGCACCAGCTCGAAGTCCCCATGCACGAGCAAGTCTGCGGCGGCCTCTGCGGCCGGAAGCAGCCATTGATCGGGCGTAGCCGCTTCATAGCGACGGGCAAGGCTGGGCGCGCCCGCCACCACGGAAACCTCAAGATGGCTGCCTCCGGCGGCGAGCGCCCGGTTGAGCGGGCTGAGCTTGAGCGGCAACCCGGCCTTTCTCTGGGCTACCAATGCGCGCACCGTCTCGCGCAATGTCCTCGCGGATTCGAGCAGACCCTTCGGGGTCTTGCGCTGGGCGGGCGAAAAACCCAAGGCCTCCAGCCAGGCTCGCACATCGTCGTCTGATTGCAGGCGATCGCGAGGGCCATCGTCGGATTGCTCGACGGTGTTGATCAGATCTAACGCCGCGTGGTCGCCAAGCAGGCGGAATTCTGGCGTGGGGGTAGTGGTGGTCATGATGTTCTCCATCTTGAATGTAACCACTTAGTTTGCGACTATCAAGTTACGGAGGAAGAGCATCCCATCGGTCATCGCACAGTTTTCCGCCCGGACGATGAGCACCGTAAACTAGCCTTTCACGGATTCGGAAAGCCACATGTCCTTCATCCCGTTTTCGATCCCTCTCCCGGACCGCGCCCAGACCTGGCGCTTCATGCACAGCCGCCAGCACTCGCAATTCGCCGGCGCGAATGAACGCGTCGTGCTCTACGATGCTCCGCCGCAAGAGGCCGTCCTGGCCTCGATCGAAGACGTGCATCTATGGGCGCCGCCGGGCGACCCGCTGCACGAACTGCCCGGACTCCTCGCCCGGCTGCCGGCGCTGGCGCACCTGTCCATCGGCCCCGGCGCGGTCGCGGGCAGCGTTCTGACGGGATTGCGCGCAGACATGCTCCCTGCCAGCCTGCGCCATCTTTCCATCCATCCCGAGCCTGGCACGTACACCTGGCAGGCCGGCCCGCTGCCCAGGCTGGAGGCGCTGACAGTGGGCGCCACGTTGCGGTTCGAGCCGGAAGACTTTCCGGCGTTGATTTCCTTGTCCATGGTCCCAGACCGGTGCGGCATGCTGCTGGACCGCGCCTTGAGCCTGCCGCTCAAGGAACTGAACCTTTGGAACGTGCCGTTCGATTCGTCGATATTCGACCGCATTGCGGGACTGCCGCTGTTGGCGCTGGGCTTGCTGGCGGGCCGTGGTTTGAAGACGCTGTCCGGCATCGAGCAACTGACAGGATTGCGCTCTTTGCGCCTGAAGAACCTTGGTGCGCTGGAGAAGATCGGTCCGATCAGCGCCCTTGAAAACCTGGAACGGTTGGACATTCAGTACTGCAAACGGATTGCGGATATCGGCGTGCTGGACATGCTGACCCGATTGCGGGAGCTGACGCTGGTCGGCTGCGACGATGTGGGATTGGGCGAGTTGGCACAGACCTTGAAGGCGCGCTTGCCGCGCGCGAACATCGCGGCGACGCGATAGCCATGGCGGACCCGATGAGCATCTTGCACGAACGTTTCCTGGGCTTGCTTGCCGCGCGGGGCTGGACAGTGCTACGCGCGACACCCACGGCTGCGCAGGCAGACGCCTCGGAACACGCAGCGTTCCTGTCCTTGTACACGCAGTTGAGCAGCGCGGACGATACGCGCTGGTTCCTGAGCGCGGCCGACTATGCCGGAACCGCCGACAGCGCCTTCGGGTGGGACGCCTTTCGCGACATCAGCCTGGAAGCCGCCATCAGCGATGCCGACCGGCACGCCGTCGAGACCTTCTGGGCGCGCCATGTGCCGATCTTCATGAGCGTGGACGGTGATTACGAGTTTCTCGCGATCGACCGGATTTCGGGAAGGATCGTGCATGGCGTCGAGCCCGAGTTCGAGGCGGTCAGCGAGGTGGCCAGCGGTCTTGGAGACCTGTTTGAGCAGATGCTGGCGGATGGCGAGGCGGCTGCGTTGCTGGGCTGCTCCGACTGGCCAACACAAGCCCCTGCGACTCAAGGAAAGGGCGAAGCGTAGAACGCAGACCGAATTTCATTGTTTTTTCCTATTTCAACACGGGCTGAAAATAACTATTCCAGTGAAACTATCGTTGACACTTTCACTGAAAATGCTATTTTTAGCAGACGATGAAAATGCACAATCCAGTGAAAATCGATGATCAAGCTGCGAGTACCCTCCGATCGCTGTTGGAGGAAATACCCGCCGTCGAGAGCCTGGAGGTCACTCTCGTCCCTCGGAATCCAAGCTCAGCAATCGAGCTCGCCGCCCAACTGACGACATTCGGCAACCGGCACAAGCTGGTCGCGACGGTACTGCCCAGCGGACAACCGCGGCACGCGCGCCTGGCCGTACTTTCGTTGCGTGAATACGTGGGACGGCAGTCCGATCACGTTACGCCCATATTGATTGCGCCTTATCTGTCGCCGCAGGTTCAGGAGTTGTGCCGCGAGTTCGGCGTGGCGCACCTCGATTTCGAAGGGAATGCTCGGCTTGCCTTCGCTACCATCTTTATCTCACGGCAGGTAGCCAAGAAGCCGGTGATAGAACGGCGGGGACTGCGGTCGCTGTTCAAACCGAAATCAGTCCAGATACTCAAAGTCATGCTGCGCAAGTCCTCCCGCGGTTGGCGGGTTGCCGAATTGGCGCAAGCCGCGGACGTCAGCCTGGGGCACGTCAGCAATGTGCGCAATAGCCTGCTGGATCGCGAATGGGCGAAGCTGGGCCCCGAGGGAATGTTCCTGTCTAGGCCCGACGCACTTGTGGACGCCTGGCGTGAAGCCTACGAATCTCCGGCCGGTCAACGGCTGACTTTCTATACCACTTTGCACGGAACGGCGTTTGATGCGGCGCTGCACGATGGGTCACCCGGCGCAACAAGCCAGATCGCACGCGCTTCGTTCACTGCAGCCCGCTGGCTGGCGCCGTTTGTACGGACTGGCACACACTATTTCTATGCTGATGCTGCAGGCCTTGAACTCCTGCGATCACGACTCAAGCTCGAAACCGCCGGCAAGGGAGAAAACCTGGTGGTGACCGTACTGGACGATCCGGGGCTGTTCCGTGACACTGTGCAACCGGCGCCCGGCGTGGTCTGCACCAGCCCAATCCAGACCTATCTGGACCTCAGCGTGGCAGGCGAACGCGGACAGGAGGCCGCCGATCACCTGCGACGGGAAAGGCTCCAATGGCACGAATGACGCGTGGCGAGGCACAGTTAGCGAGCGAGTACGACGACCGCACAACGGCGGCAGTCAAATCCGTCCTTATCGAAATCGGACAGATCCTTGGAAGCTTCAAGGGACGTTTTGCCGTCGTAGGCGGCGCCGTGCCATGGCTGCTGCTGGGCAATGAAGACATGCCCCACGTCGGCACCCTGGATGTGGACCTGGGTTTGGATGCCGAAGCGCTGGGCGATGGTCAGTACGCGCACCTGGTCGAATCGCTGTTGAGCCAAGGGTATGCACAGCGCAAGGAACTCAGGCGATTCCAACTGGTGCGACGAACCGCGGATCAATGGCAGCAGGATGCCTTCGGGCAAGTGGACGCTTGGCTGCGGGCTTTGGGACTGCGGACTCAATAGCAGGTTCAAATCTCGCAAACGCTCACCACATCGCCCGAAAACCGAAATTTCTTCCATCAACGCAGTCGCCTCGCGGCCTTGGATGCTCTCTCAGATGCTTCGCTCACTCTCCGCCCCCAGCCATTCATACCTCACCGCGCTGACGCTTTCCATGCTATTGCTGACCGCAGCCCAGGCCCATGCCGCGCCCCGCACCGTCTACACCGGAACACTGCAAGGCGCCGGCGACATCGTGCTGGAGCTGGACACAGAAGCGGCTGCCGACGGCACCTTGACCGGCCGCTACTTCTACGCCAGGCACGGTGTGGATATTCCGCTGCAAGGCACGGCCAAGGAGCTCTTCGAACCGAAGCCCCGCCAGGAAGGCAAGCCGGCGGATCAGGCCGCAAGCTGGCAAGGCACGCGCGATTCCAAGGGCTATCGCGGTCTCTGGACCGACGCTAGGAGCGGCAAGCAGCTACGCTTCGACCTGAAGCAGGTTGCGCAATACGACACGGAGCAGCTGGAAAAGGACCGCAAGCTGGCCCGCGCCAGTCAAGTCAATCTCGGCGACATCGATGTCCAGGCAGGCATCAACGCCACGCGCGCGCCCTACGAGACGCTGAAACTGACCGGATACGCCCAGCCGGTCGGCAAGGAGATCGGCGACGGCGCCGTGGCCTATCGCATGTGGCGCGACCCGCGCACCAAGTTCAGCTATCCCCGGCTGAGCCGGCATCCCGATGCGCAGGTCCTGCAGCGCACGAACACTCTGCTGGAACAGCGTCATTGGCAGAAGAGCCTGGGCGCGCTGGGTTGCATGGCATCGGCCTACACCAGCGACAATCCCGGCGCGGGCACGCTGGGCGGGTTCGATGAAGAAGCCGTGCACGTCACCTGGCTGTCGCGCGCGCTGATGACGGTGACCGAATCGGGCAGCCTGGACTGCGGCGGGGCCCATCCGTACAACCATTTCGAACCCTATACCTACGATCTGCTGCGCGGCGAATACCTGGACTGGAATCGCGTGTTCGACGCCTATGTGCCGGGCAAGCGCAGCTTCGGCGGCGAAAAAAGCCCTGCCCTGCTCGCGCTGGTGCAACAAGCGGTCAAGGCGGGAACAACGGTCCAACAATCCGAGGATCGTCCCAATCTGGAAGACTGCGCGGACCTCTGGCCAGACTATCTGGCGCTAGGAGTCCAGGCGCCCGGCGCGCTGAGCCTGTCCGTGTCCGGGGTCGGGCACTCGGCGGGCGCTTGCCTGGGCACGCATGCCAGCGTACCGTTCACAGCGCTGGCGCCTTATCTGAAGCCGGGCGGGCAGGCGTATCTGGCGACAGATTGAGCACGCCGGCGGACTGTCCGCCGGCCTGAATCATCGTCTGCATGCCGGCGGGTCAACGGCCAGCAGTCGCCGTACCAGGAACAGTCCTGGTTCAAAGAGCACTTCGGCAAGTCATCGTAGGTGCAACGCCGCTACGCGTTGGAATACGGCGCGTAGTCGGCGATGTCCGCCAGCGGCCAGTATTCGCCTGCGAGCCGTTCCCGTGGGAACGAGGTGATGTCGGCAGTGCTCAAGCCCACGCTATCGACAGAGATGATCTGCGCCGCAAGGCGGCGGTAGCCCGCGCGGAAATGGTTGGCGCCCTTGATGGCGATCAGCTTGTATGCGGTCACGTCGATGCCATGCAGGAAGAATGGCTCCTCGTCGTAGATCTGTTCGGCGCGCGAGGCGACAATCACGTCCACGCCCTGGATGACCAGGCGGCACATGGCGCCGAGGTCGAAGCGCACACCTTCGAACATCGAGCCCGCGCGATTGACGAAGCGGCCGTCGGTGATGGCTTTCACATAGGCATGCACCCGCAGCGGCTGCCCCTGGAAGCGGCCCTGCTTGGCGCCCAGCGACACGCTGATGGTCGCGCCGACGCCGGCCTGGCGAGCCTGCTCGACGACGGACGCATCGTTGATGGAAGCGAAGCAGCAGGTTCCGGCCACGGGTTTGGCGTCCAGGATGGCGCGCAACAGGTAGGTGCCGTCGCCGGGCGTGCCGCCGCCGGGGTTGTCCGCGTACTCGTTGACGACGACGGGACCGTGCGAGGCGGCCAGCGCCATGGCGACGCCCTGCTCCGGGCTTGGCAGTGACGGCCGGAACGCTTCGCGGTGCGACCAGATCCATTGCGCGACTTCATTCGCGCAGCGCTCTGCCAGCGCCTGATCGCCCGCCGTGGTGCAGACCACGGCCGGGCAAGGCGCGGCGATATCCGCAAGGGGAAAGCCGTGGAACCACGAACAGTCGATGACCCCCGGCAGCGCGGCCAGCTTGGCGCATACGGCATTGACCTCGGCGGGAATGAAGCCTTCCTGCGTCGTGACGATGTAGGGCAGCATGGGCAAGAGGCGCATGGCGGTTGCCGGCTTGAGGCGGCCGCCGATGATCTCGAGCAACAGCGCCACCGCCTCGACCGCTCGGTCGTGAAAGTCAGTATGCGGATACAGCTTGCAAGGCAAGGTCAGATCGCAAGCCTGCCGCATGGCCTCGGTCATGTTGCCATGGAGGTCATAGACAGCGGCAATCGGGACATCGGCGCCAACCAGCTGGCGGACCGCCAGGCACAGATCGCCTTCGATGTCCTCGATGCCATCCGCGACGCCGGCGCCGTGCAGCGCCAGCAACACTCCGTCGACAGGCAGAGCGGCGCGGATGCCGTCCAGGATTCTGCGTTTCATTTCGGCGTAGGCCTGGGCCTCGATCGTGCCCGAGGGCGTGGCCTGGCCGACGAAGGTGCAGATCAGTTCGGCGCCCGTCTGCCTGGCGCCTTCGATGAAGCCGCCGACCTGATGATTCGATTTGTCGAAGGCTTGCAGTATCTCGTCCCCGCCGTACTGCTCGAACGCGCGCAACGGCGTCTGGCCGGCGACCTCGGCGGCATAAGTATTGGTTTCATGGATCAGGCCGGCGACGGCGAGTCGCGGCGCGGCATCTTTAACGTTTTCCATGGCGTATTCCTTGCCTTCAGCGATTGACTTTCTTGGGGTCGAAGCTCAGCGCAATCAAGGCGCTGACCAGGAGCGAACCCGCGATGATGTAGATGGCTGGCGCGGTGCTGTGATAGATGTCGCGGATCCAGCCGATCAGGTAGGGGCTGACGAAGCCGCCCAGATTGGCCAGGCTGTTGATGATGCCGATCGACGCAGCCGCGGTGGCCCCGCCCAGGAAGGCGGTGGGCAGCGTCCACATGATGGGAGAAAAGCTGATGATGCCGGCGGCGGCCACCGACAACGAGATGACGGCCAGCGTCAGGTTGGTGCCGGCGGACACGCTGGCGACCAGCCCCGCCGCGCCGAGCACCAGGATGAAGACCAGGTGCCAGCGGCGTTCGCGGCGCAGGTCCGAACTGCGCCCGACCAGGACCATCGCCACCATGGCGACCAGATACGGAATGGCGCTCAGCAGGCCGATGCGCAAGCCGCCCTCGGCGCCGGCATCCTTGATCAGCGTGGGCAGATAAAAGCCCAGCGTGTACAGCGCCATCATCGCCGGAAAGGTCATGGCGACGATCTTCCAGATGCGCGCGTCGCGCAGCGCCTGCAGCAGCGGCATGTGCTCGCGGCCCGCGTTGTCGGCAGCGATGTCCCGCTCGATCAGCTGGCGTTGTTCCGGCGTGAGCCACGCGGCATCCTGTACGCGGTTGGTCAGGATCAGCAGCACGCCGATGGCCAGCGGAATGGTGGGCAGCGCTTCCAACACGAACAGCCATTGCCAGCCGGGGTGCCCGCCGACCAGATGGAATCGTTCCATGATCCAGCCCGACAGCGGGTTGCCGATAAGACCGGCCACCGGTATACCGGCCTGGAAAATGGCCGTCATCTTGGCGCGGCGGCGGTTGGGAAACCAATAGGTCAGGTAAAGGATCACGCCAGGGTAGAACCCGGCCTCGGCCACGCCCAGCAGAAAGCGCACCGTGTAGAACTGCCAGGGCGCGGTGACGAAGGCCATGATGCCGGACAGGATGCCCCAGGAGATCATGATCCGCGCGATCCACAGGCGCGCGCCCACGCGGTGCATGATCAGGTTGCTGGGCACCTCGAACAACATGTAGCCGATGAAGAACAATCCTGCGCCCAGGCCGTAGGCGGCCTCACTGAACTGCAGGTCGGCCAGCATGTTCAGCTTGGCGATGCCGATGTTGATGCGGTCCAGGTACGCGACCACATAGCAGAGCATCAGAAAGGGAATGAACCGCAGCGCGACCTTTCTGTAGGTCGCGTCTTCAAAGGCTTGCTGGTCCGGGCGCGCTGCGCGGCCGGCGGGGAGGGTTGCACTTCCGCTCACGGGTTTTCTCCTTGGTATGTCGTTTTTTGGGTGCTGCGGCTTATGCCGCGCGGCGCTGGCTGAGTTGCCTGGCGTGCTCCTGGAAGCCGCGCAGCGCTTCGGGGGGCACCAGCGAACCGCCGGTGGCCCAGATGACATGAGTGGCTGCGGACATATCGATGCCCGACGCATAGACCTGCCCTGCGGCAGAGTCCAGCCAGCCAGGCCCCGAGACCGCGGCCGCGGCCGACGGCTCGACTTCGACGCCCAGGGTGTCTTTCAGCGCCAGCAGGTTCAGGTAGAGCTCGTCATCCGACACGGTGAAGACGCCGCCTAGCTGGGGCCTCATCAGCGACGCCACCAGTTCGGAAGCCTGGCCCACGGCCAGGCCATCGGCCTCGGTGCGGTTGTCCAGGCCGATGTCGTAGACCGACACGGGGGAATCCGCGCCAGATGCCAGCTGCACCAGAAAACACGGCGACGCGACGGGTTCGGCGAAGAAGCAATGCACGTTGGGACCGAACAGCGCCTTCAGGCCATGGCTGATGCCGCCCGGCGCGCCGCCGACGCCGCAGGGGATGTACACGAACAGAGGGTGCGCCGCATCGACCACGCGCCCTGCTTCAGCCAGTTGCCGCGCCAGTCCGCGGGCCGCTGCGGCATAGCCGAAGAACAGCAGCTCGGATTGCTCATCGTCGACGAAATGGCTGCGGGGCGCGGCCAGCGCCTGCGCCCGCCCGGCCGCGACGGCCTCGGCATAGTCGCCGGCATGCTCCACCACGCGCACGCCACGTTTGCGCAAGCGGTCCTTCTTCCATTCCTTGGCATCGGCGGACATATGCACCACGGCATCGAATCCCAGCGCGGCGGCCATGACGCCGATGCTCATGCCCAGGTTGCCGGTGCTGCCCACGGTCACGGCATACTGGCTGAACAAGGCGCGAGCCTGCGGCGTCGCCAGGATGCGCCTGTCCGTCGCCTCATCCTTGAGCAGGCCGTGCTCCAACGCGATCGACTCGGCAATGGCCAGCACTTCGTGAAAGCCGCCGCGCGCCTTGATGGACCCGGCGACTGGCAGTTCATCATCGCGCTTGAGATACCAGCTGCCCGAGACCTCCCCGGCGCCCAGCGCCTGCTGCAAGGCTTTGGCGGGCATCAGCCGGGACTCGATATGCCCGCCCGCGGCGGCAAGCTCGGGAAACAGCGCGGCCAGCAGCGGCGCGCAACGCACCAGGCGGTTTTCGGCCTCATCGATCAGGGCCAGGGACGGCGCGGAGCCGGGCAAGAGCCCTCCCCTAGCCGGGTTGAGCCATAGCAAAGGCGTTCTTGATTGAAGATTTTCTAATAGCTGAGGATCGAAATTGGCGGTCATCATGGACTTGCGGGTTGATGGTTCGGCGCAAATCGTAGATTCCGAAGGCATGCAAGAATAGCGATCATTTCTAATTCAGCCATTAGCGTGACTTATGTCTGTCCATTTCGACTCGACACTCCTGGGAGCCCTGCGGTGTTTTGACATGGCCGGCCGCCATCTCAGCTTCACCAGGGCGGCGTCGGCCATGAACCTCACGCAAAGCGCGGTGAGCCAGCAGATCCGGCAGTTGGAAGACCGCCTGGGCTACCTGTTGTTTGTCCGCCAGCAACGCGGCCTGAAGTTCACGCCCAAGGGCGAATCGCTGTACACGACGGTCAGCCGTGCGCTTGGCGACATTCAGCAGGAAATCGAGCGGCTGGGCTTGCCGGCGTCCGCGCTGCAGGTCAATTGCCTGCCGTCGTTCGCGCTGCAATGGCTGATGCCGCGCCTGACGGAATTCCATCGCCTACAGCCGGAGGTATCAGTCCGGTTGAAGGCGGAGTTCCAACTGCTGGACCGCAAGCTGATGGAGGAAGAAGACATAGACCTCGCCATCCGCTATGACCCGGCGCACTACAGCCATTTACAGGCGGACGCCTTGCTGGACGAGTATCTGCTCGTGGTCGCAACGCCCGAATACCTGGCCGCGCACCCCGCGTTTCGCACCGGCAAATCGCTCGACGGCGTCGAGTTCCTGCACGACGCCTCTCCTTGGGTCGGCGCCGCGGAGTTCATCGAGTGGCGCACCTGGATGCAAGCGCATCGGCCGGGGTGGATCCGCCACCTGGACGGGCCGCAGTTCAATCTGGCCAGCCTGGCCATTGGCGCCGCGCTGAATCACCAGGGCGTGGCTATCGGGCGCAGCGCGATGGTCTACGACGAACTGCGCAGCGGACGGTTGGTAGACGTGTTCGGCAAGCACGTGCCCGCGCCAGCGCGCTATGTGCTGCTGTCGCGCCGGCCTGAAGAGCGGCGCACCCGGATCTTTTCCGAGTGGTTGAAATCCGAGTGCCGCAACTTCGACAGCGCGCGTTCGGCCTTGATCGGGGGTACTCGCGGATAAGCATCATCCGCGGAGCCGACGAGCGCCGCCTTCCCATGCGGCGTCAAGCCGCTGCGGCGCTCAGATGCTCATAAAGTATTGCCGCGCCTATACCGATCAGCGCGCCTCCACCCAGGATCTCGGCCCGCTTCCCGGCGACGCTGCCCAGCACGCGTCCGAGCATCACGCCTATCGTCACCATCAGCGTCGTGGCCAAGCCGATGGCGATGGCCGCCACCACGATGTTCACATCCACGAACGCCAGGCCCACGCCGACCGCCATGGCGTCGATGCTGGTGGCCAGGCCCGTAGCCGCCAGCAGCCAGAAGGAATGCCGGGTGACGGGCGCGGCGTCCTCGTCCTCTTCCTTGAGGCCGTTGCGTATCATCAGCAAACCCAGAATACAGAGCATCGCGAACGCGATCCAATGGTCCCAGGCGATCACATACTTTGCCGCGACCGAGCCCAGTCCCCAACCTATCACCGGCGTGATGGCTTCGATCACGCCGAAGATCAGCCCTGTGCGCAGGGCTTCCGGAAATCGGGGCTTGTGGAGCGCGGCGCCTTTGCTGATGGCCGCGGCGAACGCGTCCGTGGACATGGCGAACGCGAGAACGATGATGGCGATGGGATTCATTGGAGTGGGGATCCTGCTGGGCGGAAACGGCACGGATCCTCCGCGCCGCCCGGCATCGCGCGAAAAATCCGTGGTCTCGCCAAGCATGGATGCCGCTTGCGCCATGGCCGAGGAAGCCAAGAATGTTGACGCAAGCCCCTGCGGAACTGGCCGCAGGGAGGCTACTCCCCAAAGAGTGAAACCAGTCTAGCAGAGCCTGCTGACCGGCGTGTTACAGCGCTATTCCCCGCGTATTCCCGCCTTCGCGATCACCTCTTTCCAGCCCTTGGCCTCCCTGTCCACCCATGCCTGTGCCCGCGCCTTGCCTGCGAACGGCCCGCGCATGCCCAGCACGGCCATGCTCTGCTGGAACTCCGGCATGGCGTAGACCTTGGCCAGCGCGTCTTCCCAGACCTGCGCGACCTCCTTGGGCGTGCCCTTGGGCGCCATGACCAGGAAGGCGAACGACACGTCGTAGTCTTTCAAGCCAGCCACGCCCGACTGCGCCGCCGTGGGGACTTCAGGCAGGTCGGCGTCGCGTTCCTTGCCCGACACCGCCAAGGCCTTCAGCTTGCCTGCCCGTACATGCGGCAGGACGCCGGGCGTGGCAAGAAAGGCGGCCTGTATCTGATCGCCCAGCAGCGCGTTCACGGCAGGCGCGTTGCCGCGATATGGCACATGCGCGACTTCCATGCCAGCCGCGAGACGGAGCTTTTCGAAGGCCAGGTTGCCGGGACTGCCGTAGCCGGCTGAGGCATAGGTGATGCGATTGGCCTTGGCGTAGCGCAGGAATTCGTCCAGCGTATTGATGCCGAGTTCGGGGCGCACCGCCAGCGCCAGGCCGAAGGAGCCGGCCAGGCTCAGCGGTTCCAGCCGCTGGGTGACGTCCTTGTCCAAGCCCTTGAAAATGTATGGGTTGACGGTCATGAGCGTGTCCAGCGTCATCAGCAGCGTGTAGCCGTCGGGCGCGGCCTGGGCCACGGACTGGGCGCCGATGTTGCCGGACGCGCCAGAGCGGTTTTCGACGACGATGGTCTGGCCCAGGATCTTGCCGGCATGCTGCGCGATGGCGCGGGCTTCCAGGTCCAGCGGGCCCGCGGGCGGGAAGTTGACGATGAGGCGCACGGGACGCGACGGATAGTCGGACGCCACCGCGACCGAGGTTGCGGCCACGAGCAGCGCCGTACAGAGCAACAAGGACTTGATCATGCTTTTCTCCTGGATGGCGCCAACCCGCAGGCCGGCGCCGTGGCGGCGGAATCAGGCGATGGCGGTGGGGTGCGGGCTGGTCTCGGCGTGCCGGATCATGCTGCGCGACAGTTCCAGCAGCAGTTCTGCGCGCAACGCGCCGGCGGCGGGGTCGTCCCACAGGTTGCGCAGTTCGTGGGGGTCTTCTTGTAGATCGTAGAGTTCGCCCCAGGCGGCATCGGCATAGACGCTGAGCCTGTGGCGCGGCGTCTGCAAGGTACGCATGCGGGTGCGGCCGGGAAAGCCGAACATGGTGCGCTGGCCCTCTTCCTCGATCAGCACCGCGTCGCGCACGCGCTCGGTCTCGCCCGACATGAGCGGCAGCAACGATGCGCCCTGCATGCCGTTGTAGGCAGGCAGGCCCGCGCGCGCCAGCACGGTAGCGGGGATGTCGGCGGTGGAACACAGCGCCTGGCTGCGCGCAGCGGCGGGCGCCGCCTGCGGATCGCGCCAGATGAAGGGCGTGCGGATCAGGCTCTGATAATGGATCGGCCCCTTGAGCAGCAGTTGGTGGTCGCCGAAGTAGTCGCCATGATCGCTGGTGAAGATGACGATGGTGTTGTGGTCCAGCCCGGTCGCGCGCAGCGCCCGCATGACGCGGCCGATGGTGGCGTCGATATGGCTGATGGAGCCGTAGTTCAGCGCGATGGCCTCGCGCGCCTCGCGCTCGGTGCAGGCAAAGATGGCGGGCGTGTGCTTGACGGCCTTGCCCTGATTGCGCTGCTGGTGCATCCAGGCTACGTGAGGCGGCGGCTGGTGGCCCGGCGCGGCGCTGGCGTGGAACGACTCGGGCAAGGTCACGTCTTCCGGGCGGTACATGTCCCAGTACTTGCCGTGAGGCGTGAAAGGATGATGCGGATCGGGAAACGAGCACTGGATGAAGAAGGGCTTGCCGTTGGCCGCGTTGTCGCGCAACTGCGCGATGGTCTGGTCGCCGATGTAGGCGGTGGTGGAGCATTCTTCCGGCACGCGGGTGCGCCAGGCCTGATGATGCTCTGTCAGCACATAACCGGGCGCGGGCAGGGCATGCTCGGGCCCCCACAGGCGCCGCGCCTCGGGATGTTCGCGGGCCAGCCAGCGCTCGTAATGGCCCCAGACCTGGTCGCCGTGATCCACCGCCAGCGCCACGCGCTCGAAGCCGTAGAACGGCGTCTGCAGATCATGCCCAGGATCCGTGCGCCATAGCGGGCCCCATTCCTGATCGTAGTTGCCGGGCTCGGCGGTCCAGGCCTCGCCGTGTGCGCCGTCGCTCGCCGGCGGCCAGACGGCGGGCTTGCCGGTCATGTTCTGCAAGTGCGACTTGCCGATCAATGCGGTGGAATAGCCCGCGCCGCGCAAGCGGTCGACGAACGTGGTGGCGCGCTGCGACAGCGGAATTCCGTTGTGGCGCACGCCATGCACCGAGGGCATGCGGCCCGTCATCAGGGTGGCGCGGTTGGGCATGCAGATGGGCGACGCCACATAGAAGCGGTCCGCCGACCACCCCTGCCCCGCCAACGCGTCCAGCTCCGGCGTGCGCAGCATGGGGTTGCCATAGCTGCCCAGATGGTCCGCGCGCTGCTGATCCGTGATGAATAGCAGAAAATTCGGCTGCATCGTGTCTCCTCGCCGCCAGCTTTGCGCCGGCTTGGCTCTGTTGTCAGGCCATTATGTGTAGAGGAGACATAAATTGATAATGAATTAATATTACCGAGCCATAACTCTGCATTTATGTCTCAAGGATGCCCGCATGGACTGGACCCACCGCATCCGCCTGCGCCACCTGGCCATCCTGGTGCGCCTGTGCGAAACCCGCAACCTGAGCCAGGTCGCGTCGGAACTCAACATCACACAGCCGGCGCTGTCGAAGTGGCTGAAGGACCTGGAAGCAGACATCGGCCTGACGCTGTTCGAGCGCCACGCGCGCGGCATCGAACCCACGCTGTATGGACTGGAACTGCGCACGCATGCGCGCGAGATCCTGGGCAAGCTGGGCCGCGCCCAGGACTCCATGGCGCAGCTGGCCCGCGGCGCCACCGGCACGCTGGCAGTGGGCGTTACGCCCAATATCGCGCCGGTGCTGCTGCCGCCCAGCATCCGGCGCTTTCGCGAACGCTATCCGCGCGTGCTGCTGCGCCTGGCCGAGAACACGCTGGACTACCTGCTGCCGCTGATGCAGGAAGGCACGTTCGACGTGCTGGTGGGACGCCTGGAACAGCACTCGCTGCCGCGCAACCTGCACTACGAAGAGTTGTACGGCGAGCCCATCTGCCTGGCCGTGGGCACGGCGCATCCGCTGGCGAACAAACGCAAGGTGACATGGGAGGACGTGCAGGAATACCCCTGGATCGCGCCCGGCGCTTCAACACCGATGCGGATACGCATCGATTACGAACTGGCGCTGGCCGGCCAGCCCGCGCCCTGGCATCAGGTGGAATCGTCGTCGGTGCTGGTCAACCTGGCGCTATTGGACGGATCGGATCTGGTACTGCCGATCTCCGAGCGGCTGGCAAAGCATTTCGCCAAGCAGCACATGATCAAGGTATTGCCGCTGGCGATGCGCAGCCGCGGGATTACAGGCATGGTGTGGCGAGACGCCGCGCTGGCCTCGGAACATGCGGCGTACTTCATGGAGTGCCTGCGGCTGGCGCGGTGACGGCGACAGGAAATGGCAGATAATCCACGGCACTCCCTGCCGCCTCTCCAGAGGTCGGCGACAAAATGCGCCAACCAGTCCTGAACGGAATGCCATGAACCGATCCGAATACGAAACCGAACTGCTGCGCATCCTGCGCGCCCACGACGCCGCGGCGCGCGCCACACTGACAGCGCTGATCGCCGCCCTGCCGCCCAAGGCGCGCGAGATCCACTTCGTGGTGTTCCCCGACCAGGACGGCGAAGGCACGTTCTCCGTGGTGGCCAGCCTGGAAGGCCCGGACCTGTTCGTGCTCAACAAGGCCATCGAAGGCCTCCGCTACCTGTTCGACGTGCGCCACACGGAAGACGGCATCGAGCCCGAGGTTCCTCTGTTCGCGTCGGACGAAGGTGGTTTCAACGTCCAGGACGTCATCGTCGATACGGCGATGCAATGGGTGGCGGAACTATGGGAAACGAACGGCCAGGGCCGTTCGCCGCTGCCGGCGCTGGTATATGGGGAGGAAGGCTACGGAACGCTTGAGCCGCTCGCATTGCCGGCATAGCACTGCGGCAGGGGCTCCTACGGCGCCGCGGCCTCCGCGCTCACCAGGCCACGTGGAACATCGCCTTGGCCAACACCACGATCAGCACCATGTGGCAGAACACGCTGATATGCATGCGCCGGCTCAATGCGCCAGTCAGGCGCTTGCGGCGAGCGAGCGTCAAGGCGGTCGCGACATGGACCAGCACGCTCAAGGCAAGCGCGATTTTCAGCGACAGCAGGACGCCGAAGGACGATGCAAACGGGTTGGCGAGCGCGCTGCGGTATTGCCAGGCCAGGCCCAGGCCGGCCAAGTACAGCACGACGACCGACCACGGCAGCACGGCCCGCACGCGTGGCGCCAGCTGGCTGCCCAGCGCGCGGCGCACGTCGGGCGGCAGGCGCTTGTGCACGGGTTCCAGGAACAGCACCTCGAACGTAACGGTGCCGACGAACAGGAAGGCGGCAAGCAGGTGCAGGATGAGCAGCAAGGGGTAGGTGTTCATGGCTGCGATCGGGAATGGCCATCAACGAGGATTGTCCCATCAACCCGGAAGCCGCGGACATGACAAACATCAAACCCGCCCCGCGCGAAAGCCTCCGCGCGCCCCCGCCGCCTGGCTTGCCCGGTCCTCAGAACTTGTAGCTCACCTTCATCCAGACGTTCCTGGGCGTGCCGTAGTTGTAGCCGTTGTAGCCCCCCAGACCGCTGTAGTAATACTTGTCGGTCAGGTTTTCCACGTTGACGGACGCGGACACATGCCTGTTGAAGTCATAGCGCGCCATCAGGCCAAACAGCGTGACGCCGCCCTGGCTGGCGCGCCCTAGCCCGCCGGCTTCGTCGTAGTAGATGCTGCTCTGGTAGCTGACGTTGCCGCCGATCGTAAGCTTGCTCCATTCGCCCGGCAGCCTGTAGCTGGCGGCCAGGCGGAACAGCCGCTGCGGCGTGCTCGGCAACAGCAATGCGCCTTCGGCGTCGCGCTTGGCAAAGTAGGTGTAGCCGCCCATCAGCTGCAGGCCCGGCGCCACTTCGCCGGATGCGGTCAGCTCGAAACCCTTGCTGCGCGCGCCTTTGACGGCGCGGTAGGGAGTGCTCCCGTCCGGCAGCGGCGGGCTGGACGGATCCTCCACCGCAACGTTTTCCTCTTGGGTGCGGAATATCGCGAAGCTTGTGTTCAGCTTGCCGTCCAGGTGTTCGCCCTTCAGGCCGATTTCATAGTTCTGGCCGGTTTGAGGAGGCAGCACCACGTTGCTGGCGTCGCGCGAGGTGGTGGGAATGAAGATCCGGGTGTAGCTGGCGTAGGCCGAATAATCCTTGCTCAGGTCCACGACCACGCCGGCATAAGGCGTGAAGACGCCGTTTTCCTTTGCGGTGGGGTTGTGGGTCCAGGTGTTGGCGGGGCCGTTGTAGGCCGATGAGTTTTCTTCGTACCAGGTGGTCCGCGCGCCCAGGATCAGCGACACTGGCTCGGCCACCTTCAGGCGCGCGGAACCGTAGATGGCGGTCTCCTTCGCATCCAGGAAGGTGTTGTAGAACGTGTAGGGCATGGCGGGCCGCGGCACGTCGCGCAGCTCGTAGAGATTCACGCGCCGGCGGTCCCAGCCGGCGGGATTCGCCGAGTTCAGGTTGAGTTCGCTGGTGTAGCGGTTGTAGCTCAGCCCCAGGACGGCCCGGTGCTCCCTGCCGAATGCCTGGAACGGCCCTTCGGCGTAGACGTCGAAGGACTTGTTGGTGGAGCTTGCGGGGTTGTCGCGCAATTCGATGGTGGACGCGCCGGACGGATCGACAGGCTGATACGCGAGGACGTAGCCCCAGGCGGCTTTTCTTTCGTTTTTCAGGCGGCTGGCGTCCATCTTGACGTGCCAGCCGCTGCCGAAGCGGTGGTCCAAGGTCGCGAATATCCGGTCCGTATACATGTCCCATTGGCTCCACGGCGTCACGGGATTGAAGGACCTGGGAAAGTTCGTGCGCGTGCCGTCGCTGTAGAACAGCGGCGCCTGGCCGAAGTTCGCGCCGTCGATGGCGGTCTTTTGGTGCTCGTAGCCGAGGCTGACCGTGGTGCTGGGCAGGATGTCGGCCTCGAGGATGCCGTAGAAGACATCGTCGGACCGCTTCTTGTAGTCGATGAAGCTGTCGCCCGCGGTGCGGGCGGCAACCACGCGGCCGCGCAGCGTGCCGGCGCTGTTCAGCGGGCCGCCCAGATCGGCTTCGGCGTTGTAGCTGTTCCAGCGGCCGACGCCGCCGGTGACGTGTCCGGCAAACTCCGATGTGGGGCGCTTGCGCACCAGGTTCACCGAACCGCCGGGTTCGCCCACGCCATTTAGCAGGCCTGCGGCGCCGCGCACGACTTCCACCCGGTCGTAGATGGCGGTGTTGATCATGCCCGCCTCGGCCGACGGCGTCTTGAACGACAGCGTGGGCACGCCATCGAGCATGGTGTTCAACGCAAAACCGCGCGAGGTGAATTGCACGCGCTCATCCAGCCGGTCGACGGCGATGCCGGGCGTCTGGCGCATCACCTCGTCCAGCGTGTTCAGGTTCTGGTCGTCCATCTGCTGCCGCGTGACGACGCTGATGGATTGCGGGGTTTCGCGCAGCGACAGCGGCATGCGGGTGGCGGCGCTGGTTGCCGGCACGGTATAGGAGCCCGTCCCTTCGGAAGGGCCTTCGTCGCCAGCGCCGGTGACGGTCACGGCGGGCAAGGCCGTGACTTCGCCCTGCGGCAATCTGCGCAGCGTGTAGCCGCCGTCGGCGCGCCGCGCCGGTTCCAGCCCGCTGCCGGCCAGCAATTGGCGCAGCCCTTCCTCGAAGCCATAGCTGCCGCGCAATCCCGGCGACTGGAGGTCGCGCGTCAGAGCAGGATCGAACGACAGCAGGACGCCGGCCTGGGCCGCGTAGGCCGACAGCGCCGCGCTGAGCGGCCCGGGCTCGATGGCTACGCTCACCTGCCCCGCCTGCGTCTGCGCCTGGGCGGGCGTTATCAACCCGGCCAGAGGCAGCGCGAATACGCCTGCCGCGAGCAAGGCGGGGAAGGAGACGCTTGCGCGCGACGGGGGAAGCTGACGGGGCATGACGTGCACTCCAGATGTTGGTCTTACCCTCGTAGCCAGATAAGACGCAGAAAGTGCTAGTCGCCGTTACAAAATAGTCCCGCCGCGCGGCACCAGCGACACCCAGTAGCGGGTGCGATGGCGCAGGCCGAGTTGCAGGGTGTCCGCTACCGTGGCCAGCACCCGGTCGGGTTCGGCCAGCGGGAAGGCGCCGGAAATCGGCAGATGCGCCACTTCGGGCGCGCAATCGATCCAGCCCGTGCGGTAACGCTGAAGCTCGCGCAGGAATTCATTCAAAGGCATGCCGTCGACCTGCAGCATGCCGCGCTGCCAGGCGGCGGGGTCCCCGGTCAGCGCTTGGGCGTCATCGATATGGCCGCCGCCAAAGCGCAGGCCCATGCCGGCGGGCACGATGCGCGCCGCATCCGCCGAAGCGCCCGCTAGCGCCACGCGCACGGCGCCTTCCAGAACCTGTACCGCCGATACGCCACCGTCGCGCCGGACCACGAAGCGCGTACCCAATGCGGTGATGCTGCCTTCGCGGGTGCGCACGATGAACGGCCGGGAAACCTGTTGCGGGTCCGGCGCGGTTTCGATCAGGATTTCGCCGCCGTGCAGCGCGATCAGCCGCTGCTGGGCATCGAACAGGACGTCCATGGCAGTGGCGGCATTGAGCACCACGCGGCTATGGTCCGCCAGCATCACCTCGCGCCGGGCGCCCACAGCAGTGCGGTATTGCGCCACCCAGCCGCGCCAGGCTTCATCGACCTGCGCGTAGCCGATGGCGCCTCCGGCGCCGATCAGCACCAGCAGCTTGCCCAGCGCGGCGCGGCGGGCGGACGAGCGCGGTCGCCCCAACACGGGCAGCATGCCCTTGGGCAACGCCTCAAAACGGCGCGTAAGCGCTTCGGTGCGCTGCCAGGCGCGCTCGTGTTCAGGATCGGCCTGGCGCCAGGCTTGCCACGCGTCCCGGTCCGCCTGGCTGGCGCTGCCCGAGGTCAGCCGCAAAAACCAGTCCACCGCGCCGTCCAATGCACGCGGATCGATGCGCCCTGCCTCGCCGGCGCTCATGGCGCGAACTCCAGGCACTGGCGCAGGGCGCGCGCGATGTACAGCCGCACCGAGCCGACCGACACGCCCAGCGTCTTGGCAATATCCGCGTGCGTCTGCCCTTCAAGCTGGCAAAGCAGGAAAGCGCGCCGCACCGGGACGGGCAAGCCATCCAGCATGGCGTCGATTTCACACAGGGCTTCCAGCGCCAGGGCACGCTCCTCGGGTGACGGCGACTGCGCCTGGGGCAGCTGCGCCAGCGTTTCCAGATAGGCGCGTTCGAGATCCCTGCGGCGCAGGTGATTGACCATGAGACCGTGCGCGATGGTCGCCAGATAGGAACGCGGCTCGCGGATGTCGCCCGGATCACGGCGGGCCAGCACACGCAGATAGGTGTCATGCACCAGGTCGGCGGCGTCGAAAGCGCATCCCAGTTTTTTACGCAGCCAGCCCTGCAGCCAGCCTTGGTGTTCCTGGTACAGCGTATGCAGGGGGTGCCGCGGAGAGGGATCGGAGGCGGCCATGAAGACGCACGGTTATAAATGAGAATGACTACAATTTACAACATAGTACCCTGCACCGGGTGAAATGACTGCGCCCGGCCGCTGAATCCAGGGGCCGGGCGCAATGGGGAAATCCAGAGGGAAGCTGGCGTCTTACTTCTTCGACGCGTCCTGCTCCACCACCATGTCCAGCACATACACCTGCTTGGGCGCATCCGCGGGCGGGTTCTTCCAGTCGTAGCGCTTCACGCGCAGCACGGTGCGCACGCCATCCTGGTGCTGGAAGCCTTCGATGGACTGATACAGCGGATGCCACTTGTCCTGGGTAGGCTGCTGCACGCCGGCTTCGTTGTAGCGGCGCTCGCGCACCATCAGGCACTGATAATTGGGAATCAGCGGGTGGCTGCACTCGGCCTTCTTCGCAGCGACTTCAAGGAACATGATTTCGCCGGCGCTGCCGTACAGGGTCTCGGGCGTAGGTTCGCCGACGAACTTCAGGACGCTGCCGTCCTGCGCAACCAGCTCCAGTCCGGGTTCGGAAGCGTGTCCGCTGAGCGTGGCGCGCAGGTCGCCCTTCATGCGCTGGCCGATCTCGGCGTCCAGGCGCATCAGGCTCTGGTCGCAGGCCTTCATGGTCGACGCGAGGTTCGCCACCTGCAGCACGCCGTTCTTGTAGGTGTAGCCCCCGAACTGCGCATTGCAGCCGCCGCGGATGTTCAAGGCGTCCTGCGTGAACGACAGGCGCAGTTGGTGTTCGACGCCAGCCTGCAGCGCGGCTATCGGCTTGCCCGCTGCATCGGTGGCGGAAGCCAGGCGCCAGTAATAGGCAGGCAGGCTAACTTCAGGGCTGGCGGGCGTGGTGGCGGTAGTGGGCATGGAGGACGATCCTTCACGGGGAGAGGAAGTCGGAGCGCAAGCTTGCAGCAGCGCGGCGCATACGGACGCAAGGAGGATGGTTTTCTTCATGGTTCGTTTCCTGTCAGCCGGATGGCACTGATGAAAAACGGGATTCTACGTTCGCGGGATGGACGTTTTAAACACGCAGCCATCCAGTCGGTTTCAAAATCTTGCCGCAGATCCGGCCTGAAACACACCCTCTAAGCAACGCAATCTACGGGTTTTCCCTAGGTAAACGTATAGCGCTCTTGCCTGCCAGCGGATCACCGTGAGGTTCCGCTTGACTTACAACTAAATACATAACCCTCAAAATACTGCAAGTATTGCCAATCCACCGCGAACTGCACGCAATACGCGCAAACCACCGCAATACAAGGCCGATCGCGCGCTCGCGATCGGCTCGCCAGCGTCAATTGGCAGGGTAGGCCGCGCCCGTCAGGCAGGCTCGGGCCCACTCATAGTCGTCATCGCCTACGATCTCTCCATCGATCTTGGGCAGCGGCTGGGCTGGATAGGAAAAGTCTGGCTTTTTCGGCTTCATGTTCCATTTTGTCTCGCCCGCCTTATCGGAGCATGCCTCGTCCGAGCTGCTGAACGAGCAGGATGCCGCCAACTGCGGCTTGCCGTCCACGACGTTGGCGACATAGCGCTTGGTGTAGACGCCGCCCGACGCCCAGTACTCGTCGACCGAGCAAATGCGGTCATTATTCTGGTAATGCCGCGTCGCGAAGCAGCCGTAGTAGGCATTTTCGCCTGGGAAGACGTCGCAAGAAGTCGAGTAGCCGGCGTAAGCGCCGCCGGTGAATTGCGCCTGGAACCGCTGCTGGCGGACTGCGCTGCCGATCATGTCGGGGAGCGTGGCGCCCTTGTGCGTCTCCTTGAGCTGCGCCGTGCGGCTTTGGATCAAATCGCGAGCGACGCCTGCGGCCGTCTTGCCGTCGGGAACCGAACCCGGGTCCTCGATCAGGTTCGAGAGCGCGCGGTCGCGCGCCACAATCCAGCGCTTCTGGTTGTGCGCCAGCATGGCGCGGATATCTCCGTCGGGAGCCTGTTTCAGAATCGCGGCGTAAGCCCGGTTCAACTCGGCGTCCGCCGCCACGGTCTTGCGGTCCGAGCAGATCAGCTTTTCCACGGCGCTGGCGGCTTTGGCGCAATCGATCGCATAGGCGGGCGCGGCAAGCGCGAACAGGCCGGCGACGCACAGCAGGCGGCCCACGGGGATTCCAGATTTCATGTGACGTTTCTCTTTGAGAATGCGCTGCGCAGCGTTTCGATGCTTGCAGACCGTTAAGCCATTCATCGCAAGGCGGCAGCAAGGCTGAATTTTGCACGCGACTTTTTAACAGACTGGAAACAGAGTTCAACGCTCTGCAACGCAGCGCGGATTGCACAGTCCATTGGAATATTCCCCTTCCCCTGCTCGTCTACTCAGTGGCAAGCCGCGCAAGAGACCACGCAGCACGCCACGGATCAACCAGCCGAACGCGCCGGACGCCCGGCGTCGGTCAGCGCAGAAATGGAAGTCTTGATATGAAGTCGATCAGATCGTTTGCCTGCGGCGTTGCCCTGGCTTGCACCGCCGCCGGCAGCGCCTGGGCCGCTCCAGGCCTGAACGTGTACGGCCCCGGCGGTCCCGCGCCCGCGATGAAGGAAGCGGCCACTGCGTTCGGCAAGCTGCACGGCATTGGCGTCAGCGTCACCGCGGGCCCCACGCCGGCCTGGGCCGACAAGGCCAAACAGGACGCCGACGTGATCTACAGCGGCGCCGAAAACATGATGAGTGGCTTCGCCTCGGCGCTGCCCGGCGTGTTCGAGCTGCGCGAGGCCCGCACGCTGTACCTGAGGCCCTCGGCCATCCTGGTGCGTCCGGGCAATCCCAAGGCGATCAAGGGCTTCAAGGATCTGCTCAAGCCCGGCATCAAGGTCATGGCCGTGTCCGGCGCGGGCCAGACGGGACTGTGGGAAGACGTGGCCGGCCGTCTTGGCGACATCGAAACCGTGCGCGCCTTCCGCGCCAACCTCGTGCTGCCGGAGGCCGGCAACAGCGCACAGGCGCGCACCCAATGGACCGAGGACAAGACCATAGACGCCTGGCTGATCTGGAACATCTGGCAGGTGTCCAACCCCGAGCTCGCCAGCATGGTCGAGGTGGAAGAGCCCTACCGCATCTATCGCGACGCGGGCGCCGTCGTGACCAGGAAAGGCAAGGGCAATGCCCAGGCGCAGGCCTTTATCGACTTCCTGACTGCGCCCGAAGGCCGGGCGATCTTCAAGAAATGGGGCTGGAAGACGGATTGAGGTCCGCCAGGAGCCGGACGTAAAAAAGCCCGCGATTCCCTGGGAATTGCGGGCTTTCCGATGCGCTCGGACCGGGACGCGCAAGGCGTCCCGAAAACTCAGCCGGCCACGCGGAAGCGCTCGGCATCGTCCATGAACGCCTTTTCGCCGAAGCCGTTTTCGTTGGAGCCGAACGGCATCTGCGCGCGCAGCTTCCAATACGCCGGAACGTTCCATTCGCGAGCGACGGCGGCGTCGATCAGCGGGTTGTAGTGCTGCAGGCTGGCGCCCACGCCGGCGCTGGCCAGGGTGCTCCAGACCGACAACTGGGCCATGCCGCCCGCCTGCTCGGACCAGACCGGGAAGTTGTCCGCGTACAGAGCGAATTTCTCCTGCAAGCCCTGCACCACGCCCTGGTCTTCAAAGAACAGCACGGTGCCCACGCCCGCGGCGAAGCTCTTGAGCTTGGCTTCGGTCTGGGCAAAGCTCTCGGCCGGCGCGACCTTGCGCACTTCTTCGATCGCGATGTTCCAGAGCTTTTCGCTCTCGGCGCCGAACAGGATCACGGCGCGCGAACTTTGCGAATTGAACGACGAGGGGCTGTGCTTGATCGCTTCCTGGATCAGGGAGGTCAGTTCCTCCTTGGAGATCGACAGGTTGCGGCCCAGCGAGTACTGCGTGCGACGCTGCTTGAGGGCGTCCAGATAAGCGTTGCTCATGACGTTGTGGCCTTCCGACGAGTAGATAGAGGAAAATGCATGGCGAATTCTACCGACCGGCAATTGTCCCGAATACGTCCAGGAAGCCAAAAAACACCCCATTGCGCGGAACAAACTGTTCCGCCTATCGACCAAATCGGCTCTGCGCAAGGTGACGGACAGCCCAATCCAAGGACCCAACGTGCATTACACCCAAGACCCGAACACCCCCGCCGCCGCCGATATCGGCTTTGACGACTTTCTCAAGGTCGACATCCGCATCGGTACCATCCAGTCGGCGCAAGCCTTTCCCGAGGCGCGCAAACCCGCCTACAAGCTGACGATAGATTTCGGCGCCGGCGTGGGCATCCGCAAGAGTTCGGCGCAGATCACCGATCGCTACACGCTGGAACAGCTGACGGGCAAGCGCGTCATGGCGGTGGTGAACTTTCCGCCGCGCCAGATCGGGCCGATGAAATCCGAAGTGCTGGTGCTGGGTTTCGCGGACGAGTCCGGCGGCATCGTGCTGGCAGTGCCGGACGATCAGGTTCCCAATGGCACCCGCCTGACCTGACCTCCCGAGCACCAGAGTTTCCTCCATCGGGGCTTTCCCCTATTACTTGTCTGCCGTCAAAAAACTATCGTATTCGAGAATTATCAAATAAGAGAATTCTCGCTTCCGACAAAATGACAGCAGAACCCCTATTCGATTACGCCGTGATCGGCGCCGGCATCGCCGGCGCTTCCGTGGCCTACCGCCTGAGCGCCACGGCCTCGGTGGCCGTGTTGGAACGCGAGGCCCAGCCGGGCTACCACTCCACCGGCCGTTCCGCGGCCATGTTCATGGAAACCTACGGCACGGACCAGATCAAGGCGCTCACGCGCGCCAGCCGCGCCTTCTACGAAAATCCGCCGCAGGGCTTCAGCGAGCATCCGCTGCTCAGCCCGCGCGGCGTGCTGTACATCGCCACGCCCGAACAGCGGGACCTGCTGCGCCAGGTCTATGACGACTTCCGCAGCCAATCGCCCAATGTGGCGCTGATCGACGCCGAAGCGGCCGTCGAGCGCGTGCCCTGTCTGCGCGCCGACCAGATCTGCGGCGCCATCGAAGAACCGGACGCGCGCGACATCGACGTGCACGCGCTGCATCAGGGCTTTCTGCGCGGCATGTCGCGCCAGGGCGCAGTACTGCACAACAATGCCGAAGTCGTGTCGGCCGCCCATGCGGACGGCGTCTGGACGCTGACGCTGGCCGATGGCCGCAGCCTGCGTGCGCGAGCGCTGGTCAACGCCGCGGGCGCCTGGGCGGACCATACCGCGGCCCTCTGCGGGGCCTCGCCCGTCGGCCTTCAGCCGTGCCGCCGCACCGCCTTCACGTTCTCCGGCCCGCAGGACGTGGACTTTGCCCATTGGCCGGCCGTGGTCGGCGTCGACGAAAGCTATTACTTCAAGCCCGATGCCGGCCAATTGCTGGGATCGCCGGCCAACGCCGATCCGGTCGCCGCGCATGACGTGGTGCCGGAAGAACTGGACGTGGCCACCGGCATCTACCGCATCGAAAGCGCGACCTCGCTCACCATCCGCCGCCCCAAGCACACCTGGGCCGGCCTGCGTTCCTTTGTGCGCGACGGCGATTTCGTGGTCGGCTGGGACGCCGATGCGCCCGCCTTCTTCTGGCTGGCGGCCCAAGGCGGCTATGGTATCCAGACGGCCGCGGCGACTTCTGAGCTGGCTGCCGCGCTGCTCACGCGCCAGCCGCTGCCCGCCCATCTGCATGCGCACGGCGTGAATGCCGAAGCCGTGCGTCCTGCGCGATTGCGCTGAACCCACCCCCTTGCCTGCGAGAGTCCACCATGACCACCATTGCCCGCTACCCCAGCCCCCTGCCCCTGCCGTTCTCCCGCGCCACCCAGGCCGGCGGCTTCCTGTTCCTGTCGGGCCAGATCCCGATGGACGCCAACGGCCAGGTCGTGCGCGGCGACATCACCGCCCAGACCCATGCCGCCATCGAGCGCATCAAGGAAACGCTGGTCCTGGCGGGCGCCACCCTCAAGGACGTGGTGCGCGTGACGGTATGGCTGTCGGACCTGGAGCTCTTTGCGCAGTTCAACGACGCCTACCGCAGCCATTTCTCGTCCGACTTCCCTTCGCGTTCGACGGTCGAGGCCAAGCTGGCCATGGGCGTGGACGTGGAAATCGAGGTGCAGGCCTGGCTGGGCGCGGCAGTCGCGCACGGCGGCTACACGCCGGGCCCCGTGTCCGAAGCCTGATCCCGCCCCGCGGGCCTGTCCGATGGTTTGACACTGCCCGGCCCTCGCGCCAGGCGGTGCGGTCTTTTCCTTGCGCTCGCGGCAACGCCTGCGCCCCCATGTGCACATCCTTACGCGGAGCGGCAGCATGAAAATCTTTTCCGGGTCCCTGGCGACCGAGACGAACACCTTCTCTCCCATCCCGACCGGGCTGTCGGCCTATCGGGCGCGCGGCTACTACCCCGCAGGCCAGCATCCGGACCGCATGCAGATGTTCTCGGGGCCGCTGTGGGCGGCGCGCCAGCGCGCGCAAGGCAAGGACTGGACCTTGATCGAAGGCCTGACCGCCGGCGCAACGCCGGCCGGCATCACCACCCGCCACGCCTACGAAACCCTGCGCGACGAACTGCTGGGCGACCTGAAGCGCGCGGGCCGCGTCGACATCGCCCTGTTCGGCCTGCACGGCGCCATGGTGGCCGACGGCTACGACGACTGCGAAGGCGACCTGCTGCGCCGCGCGCGCGAGATCGTGGGCCCCGACACCGTGATCGGCGCCGAACTGGACCCGCATTGCCACATGACGGCGGACATGGTGGAAAGCGCCGACTTCCTGGTGTGCTTCAAGGAATATCCGCACACGGACATCCTGGAACGCGCCTACGACCTGGTGGACCTGTGCGTGGCGCGCGCCGAAGGCCGCATCAAGCCGGCGCGCGCCGTGTACGACTGCGAGATGATCTCCATCATGCACACCAGCCGCGAACCCATGCGCAGCTTCGTCGACCGCCTGCTCGCGATGGAAGGCAAGGAAGGCGTGCTGTCGGTGTCGATCGCGCATGGCTTCCCGTGGGGCGACACCCCCGACATGGGTTCCAAGGTGCTGGTCTATACCGACGGCGACCAGGCCCAGGCCAACGCCCTGGCGCGCGCGCTGGGCGAAGAGATCATCGGCTTTCGCGACCAGTTGGCGCCGCCCTACCCCGGCGCCGACGAAGCGCTGGACCAGGCCCTGGCGTTGAACGACTTTCCGGTGGTGCTGGCCGATTCCGCCGACAACGCGGGCGGCGGCGCACCCAGCGACGCCACCTTCATCCTGGAACGCGTGCTGGCGCGCGGCATCACCGACGTCGCGACCGGCCCCTTCTGGGATCCGGTGGCGGTGCAGCTCTGTTTCGAAGCTGGCGAAGGCGCGCGCATCCAGCTGCGCATCGGCGGCAAGGTCGCGCCGGTATCGGGACAGCCGCTGGACCTGGACTGCGAAATCGTGGCGCTCAAGCGCGACGCCATCATGACCGGGCTGGCCGGCACGCCCGCCCTGCTGGGCGACGTGGCCATCGTGCGCAGCCAGGGCGTGACCATCGCCCTGACCACCAACCGCACCCAGGCCATGGGCACCGACCTGTTCACGCAGTTCGGCGTGGACCTGCAGGCCATGAGGCTCATCATCGTGAAATCGTCGCAGCATTTCTACGCCTCGTATTCGCAGGTCGGCCGCCACGTCATCTACGTGGAAACGCCGGGCGCCATCACCACCGACTACAACGCGCTGCCTTACACCAAGCGCAAATTGCCGAAGTGGCCGTTCAAGGCCTGAGGCTCAACGATCGCCGCCCGACCAGGGCATGGGAATAACGAAGGGGATAACAATGATCAGACGTTTCAGTTTGCTGGGCGCAGCCGCCCTGCTGGCCATGGGGGCCGCCACCGGCGCGCTGGCGCAGACCAAGACCCTGCGCCTGGTGCCGCACGCGGACCTCAAGACGCTGGACCCGCTGTTCAACACGGCCTACATCACGCGCAACCACGGCTACATGGTGTTCGACACCCTGTTCTCGCAGGACAGCAAGGGCCAGGTCAAGCCGCAGATGGTGGACAGCTGGACCGTGTCCGAGGACGGCAAGAGCTGGAGCTTCACCTTGCGCCCAGGCCTGAAGTTCAATGACGGCACGCCCGTCAAGGCCGAGGACTGCGTGGCGTCGATCCAGCGTTGGGCCAAGAAGGACACGCTGGGCCAGGCCATGATGGCCGCGGGCGCCGAACTCGCGGTGACCGGCGACAACAGCTTCACGCTGACGCTGAAGGAGCCTTTCGGCCTGGTGCTGGACGCCCTGTCCAAGCCTTCCGGCATGCCGCCCTTCATCATGCCCAAGCGCCTGGCCATGACGGACCCGAACACCCAGGTCACGGAAATGGTCGGCTCGGGCCCCTTCCTCTTCAAGCGCGATGAATGGGTGCCGGGCAACAAGGTCGTGTACGTGAAAAACCCGGCCTACGTGCCGCGCACGGAACCTGCCGACGGCCTGGCGGGCGGTAAGAACGTCAAGGTGGACCGCGTCGAGTGGGTCTACATTCCCGACGGCAACACGGCCACCGCCGCCCTGATGAACGGCGAAGTCGACATGATCGAACAGACCACGCCCGACTTCCTGCCCGTGCTGGAGACCAACAAGGACATCACCCTGAACACGTCCGTCGCGACGCAGGGCATGGTCATCCTCAATTCGCTGCATCCGCCCTTCGACAACCAGCTTGCCCGCCAGGCGCTCTACCACCTGGTGAACCAGAAGGAAATGCTGTCGGCCATGGGCTACCCGGAGAAATACCGCGTGGACTATTGCCCCAGCCTCTTTGTCTGCGGCTCGCCGCTGGCCAGCGACGCGGGCGCGGCGCCGTACGCCAAGACCGACCCGGCGCGCGCCAAGCAACTGCTGCAGGAAGCCGGCTACAAGGGCGAGAAAGTCGTGGTGCTGTACCCCACGGACCACCTCAGCGCGCCCGCCGTCATGGTGCTGACGCAGAACATGAAGAAGGCCGGCATCAACGTCGACCTGCAATCCATGGACTGGGCCTCCCTGGCCGGACGCCGCCTGAAGAAGGATCCGCCCGCGCAAGGCGGCTGGAACGTCTTCCTGACCTGGGGCGGCTATTACGACGCCAGCACGCCGGTGACCAATCCCTGGATGTCCGCCGCTTGCGGCAACAGCCTGCCGGGCTGGCCCTGCGACAAGGAACTGGACGCGCTGCGCACCAGCTGGATCCGCGAAACGGACCCGGCCAAGCGCAAGGACATCGCCGCGCAGATGCAGGCGCGCGCCTACCAGAGCGTGCCGTATGTCATGTGGGGGGAATTCAAGCCCGTGTCCGCGTTCCGCGGCTTGCAGCACACCGAACTGCTGAAGACCGGCATCCCGGTGATGTGGAACATCGAGAAGCCGTAAGGCGGGCGCCGGGCGCCATGAGCGCCCGGCCACAAGCCGGGGGAAAACCAGCGTGAAATACATACTGCGCCGCATCGCAGCCGTCATTCCTGTCATGGCCGTGGTCGCGGTCGTGGTGTTCCTGCTGATCCACCTGTCGCCGGGCGATCCCGCGGCGGTGATCGCGGGCGACAACGCCACCGCCGACGACGTGGAGAAGATCCGCCAGAACCTGGGGCTGGACAAACCATTGCTGCAGCAGTTCGGCATCTGGGTCAGCCACATCGCCACTGGTGATCTGGGCACGTCGATGTCGACACAGATGCCGGTCTCGCAGCTGATCGGCCAGCGCATGGGGCCGACGCTGTCCATCGCCATTTTCACCATGCTGTTCGCGGTGATCGCGGCGATTCCGCTGGGCGTGCTGGCGGCCTGGCACGCGGGACGCTGGCTCGACCGGCTGGTCATGATAGGCGCGGTCTGCGCATTCTCGGTGCCGGTGTTCCTGATCGGCTACAGCCTGGTCTACGGCTTTTCGATCAAGCTGGGCTGGCTGCCGGTGCAGGGCTACAAGCCCCTGGCCGACGGCGTGGTGCCCTACCTGCGCCATCTGGTGCTGCCCTGCCTGTCGCTGGGTCTGGTCTACATGGCGCTGCTCACGCGCATGACGCGCGCCACCATGCTGGAAGCCCTGTCCGAAGACTACATCCGCACCGCCCGCGCCAAGGGCCTGGCGGCTGGCCCCATCGTCTGGCATGCGCTGAAGAACGCCGCCAATCCCATCGTCACCACCATCGGCGTCGGCGTGGCCCTGCTGATCGGCGGCGTCGTGGTCACGGAAACCGTATTCGCGATTCCCGGCCTGGGCCGCCTGACCATCGACGCCGTGCTGCGCCACGACTATCCCGTGATCCAGGGCGTGCTGCTGGTGGCCTCCGGCATCTATGTCCTGATCAACCTGCTGGTCGACCTGAGCTACCGGCTCTTCGATCCGCGCATCCGCTATTGAACGGGGACTCTACGCATGACGACCACTACCCTGTCCCTGCCCGCGCGCCGGCCGCGCCATCGCCGCGTGCTGCGCTCGCTGCGCCGCCATCCCATGCTTTACATCGGCGGCGCCATTCTGCTGGCGCTGGCCGCGATTGCGCTGGCCGCGCCCTGGCTGGCCACCGTCGATCCGCAGGACATCAATCCGCTGGCGCGCATGAAGCCGCCATCGTCCGAACACTTCTTCGGCACCGACGCGCTGGGCCGCGACGTCTATTCGCGCACCGTCTGGGGCGCCCGCGTCTCGCTGGTGGTCGGCATCGTGGTGGCGGTGGTCTCCACCGTCGCCGGCGTGGCCCTGGGCATGGCCGCGGGCTACTTCCGGCGCATCGACGCCTTCATCATGCGCATCATGGACGGCCTGATGGCCATTCCGGGCGTGCTGCTGGCCATCGCCCTGATGGCCACGCTGAAGGGCGGCCTGGGCACCGTGATCATCGCCATCGTCATCCCCGAGGTGCCGCGCGTGGTGCGCCTGGTGCGGGCGCTGGTGCTGACGATACGCGAGCAGCCCTATATCGAGGCCGCCATTTCGTCCGGCACGCGCGTGCCCGCGATCCTGCTGCGCCACATCCTGCCCAACCTGTTCGCCCCGCTGATGGTGCAGGCCACCTTCATCGCGGCGTCCGCCATCCTGACCGAGGCCGTACTGAGCTTCCTGGGCGTGGGCATACCGCCGCAGATCCCCAGCTGGGGCAACATCATGGCCGAAGGCCGCAACTTCGTGGCCGTGGCTTTCCACATCATCCTGTATCCGGGCTTGTTCCTGGGCGTGGCCGTCCTGGCCGTCAATCTGGTGGGCGACGGGCTGCGCGACATGCTCGATCCCCGTCTGGCGAAAAAGCTGTAGGAGCGCCCATGCAAACCCAACCCGTCTTGCGCGTGCACGACCTCACCACCTGTTTCGATGGCGATGAAACCACAGTGCTTGCCGTGGACCGCCTGTCCTTCGACCTGATGCCCGGTGAAACCCTGGGCCTGGTCGGCGAATCCGGCTGCGGCAAGAGCGTCACGTCCCTGTCCATCATGCGCCTGTTGCGCGCCCCCGGGCGAGTGGCCGGCGGCAGCATCGAGTTCGACGGCCAGGATCTGCTGGCGCTGCCAGAAAAGGCCATGCGCGCGATCCGCGGCAACCAGATCTCGATGATCTTCCAGGAACCCATGACCTCGCTGAACCCGGTGTTCACGGTGGGCCGGCAGATCAGCGAATCGCTCATGCTGCACCAGGGCCTGTCGCGGCGCGAGGCCATGGCGCAGGCCGAATCGCTGCTGGAGCTGGTGCAGATCTCCGACCCGGCGCGCCGGGTGCGCGAGTATCCCTACCAGCTGTCGGGCGGCATGCGCCAACGCGCCATGATCGCCATGGCGCTGGCCTGCCAGCCCAAGGTCCTGATCGCCGACGAGCCCACCACCGCGCTGGACGTCACCATCCAGGCGCAGATCCTGCACCTGCTGCGGGAAATCCAGCAGCGGCTGGGCACCTCCATCGTGCTGATCACCCATGACCTGGGCGTGGTCGCGCAGATGTGCCAGCGCGTCATCGTGATGTACGCCGGGCGCAAGGTCGAGGAAGGCAGCGTCGACGACATCCTGGACCGTGCGCAGCATCCCTACACCCAGGCGCTGATCCGCTCCCTGCCGGACTTCGCCGACGGCCAGGACCATACGGCGCGGCTGGCCGAGCTGCCTGGCATCGTGCCAGTGATGACGCCCGAGTCGCGCGGCTGCGCCTTCGCGGCGCGCTGCCCGGAGGCGCAACCGCGCTGTTCCGAGCAGGCGCCTCCCGCCGCCGATGCCGGCAGCCGCCACCGCGTCTGGTGCTGGGCCCGCGCGGCCGAACCCGCCCCCGCCGCCCTGACCGCCTGAGGCCCGCCATGAATCTGCACGACATCCCCCTTGCGAGCGCCGTGTCCGCGCCCGCCGCCGACGCCCCGCCCATGCTGGAAGTCGTCGGCCTGAAGAAACACTACCCCGTGGACAGCGGCAGCGGCGCCAAGGTGCTGCGCGCGGTCGACGGCGTTTCCCTGTCGGTGCCGCGCGGCCAGACGCTGAGCCTCGTGGGCGAATCCGGCTGCGGCAAATCGACCACCGGCAAATGCCTGATCCGCCTGACCGATCCCACCGAAGGTCGCATCCTGCTGGAAGGCCGCGACCTGGCCGCCATGAACAGCCGCGAGCTGCGCGCCATGCGCCAGCGCATGCAGTTCATCTTCCAGGATCCGTTCTCGTCGATGAACCCGCGCATGCGGGTGCGCGACATCATCGGCGAGCCGCTGCGCGCCTTCGGCCACAGCCGCGCGGCCATCCGCGACCGAGTCGCGCAGTTGCTGGCCCGCGTCAGCCTGCGCCCGGACGCCGCCGACCGCTATCCCCACGAGTTCTCCGGCGGCCAGCGCCAGCGCATCGTGATCGCCCGCGCGCTGGCGCTGGACCCGGGCCTGATCGTTTGCGATGAACCGGTGTCGGCGCTGGACGTGTCGGTGCAGGCGCAGGTCATCAACCTGTTGATGGACCTGCAGCGCGACCTGGGGCTGACCTATGTCTTCATTTCGCACGACCTGAGCGTGGTGCGCCACATCAGCCATCGCGTCGCCGTGATGTACCTGGGCAAGATCGTCGAGACCGGCACCCGCGAGGCCATCTTCGAACGGCCCGCCCATCCCTATACCCGCGCCCTGCTGGCCGCCGTCCCTTCGGCCCGACAGGGCGAGCGCAAGCCCGTGGAAGTGCTCAAGGGCGAGATTCCCAGCCCGCTGTCGCCGCCCTCGGGCTGCGCCTTCCGCACCCGTTGCCCGATGGCGCAGCCGCGTTGCGCCGAGGAAGCGCCGCAGCCGCGCCAGATCGCCCCCGAACAGCAGGTCGCCTGCCACTTCGCCACCCCCGTTTAGCCGGAGATACGCATGTCCCAGACCGACGCCACCCCGTTCGACTACATCCTTGCCGGCGGCACCGTCATCGACGGCACCAACTCGCCGGGCCGGCTGGCCGATGTCGGCGTGCGCGGCGACCGCATCGCCGCCGTCGGCGACCTGAGCGCCAGCAGTGCCCGGCGGCGCATCGACGTGGCCGGCAAAGTGGTGTCGCCGGGTTTCATCGATTCGCACACGCACGACGACAACTATCTGCTCAAGCACCGCGACATGACGCCCAAGATCTCGCAAGGCGTCACCACCGTGGTCACCGGCAACTGCGGCATCAGCCTGGCGCCGCTGGCGCATGCCAACCCGCCCGCGCCGCTGGACCTGCTGGACGAAGGCGGCTCGTTCCGCTTCGAGCGCTTCTCCGACTACCTGGAGGCCCTGCGCGCCGCGCCGCCCGCGGTCAACGCCGCCTGCATGGTAGGCCATTCCACCCTGCGCGCCGCCGTCATGCCCGATCTGAAGCGCGAAGCCACGGCGGCGGAAATCCAGGCCATGCAGGCGCTGGCCGACGACGCGCTCGCCAGCGGCGCCATCGGCATTTCCACCGGCGCGTTCTATCCGCCCGCGGCCCATGCCAGCACCGAGGAAATCATCGAGGTGTGCCGCCCGCTGGGCACGCATGGCGGCGTCTACGCCACCCACATGCGCGACGAAGGCGAACATATCGTGGCGGCACTGGAAGAGACCTTCCGCATCGGCCGCGAACTGGACGTGCCGGTGGTGATCTCGCACCACAAGGTCATGGGCAAGCCCAACTTCGGCCGCTCCAAGGAAACGCTGGCGCTGATCGAGGCCGCCATGGCCAGCCAGGACGTGTCGCTGGACGCCTATCCCTACGTGGCCGGCTCCACCATGCTCAAGCAGGACCGCGTGCTGCTGGCTGGCCGCACGCTCATCACCTGGTGCAAGCCCTTTCCCGAACTGAGCGGGCGCGACCTGGAGGAAATCGCCGCCGAGCGCGGCAAGTCCAAGTACGACGTGGTGCCGGAGCTGCAGCCCGCAGGCGCCATCTACTTCATGATGGACGAGCCCGACGTGCAGCGCATCCTGGCGTTCGGCCCCACCATGATCGGCTCCGACGGCCTGCCCCACGACGAGCGTCCGCACCCGCGACTGTGGGGCACCTTCCCACGCGTGCTGGGCCATTACTCACGCGACCTGGGCCTGTTCCCGCTGGAAACCGCGGTCTGGAAGATGACCGGCCTGACCGCCGCCAAGTTCGGCCTGGCCGAACGCGGCCAGGTGCAGCCCGACTACTACGCCGACCTGGTGGTCTTCGACCCCGCCACCGTGGCCGACTCGGCCACCTTCGATCGTCCCACCGAGCGCGCCGCGGGCATCCACTCGGTGTACGTCAACGGCGCGCCCGTCTGGGAAGGCCAGGCCTTCACCGGCCAGCACGCGGGCCGCGTCCTCAACCGGGCGGGTGCCTGATCCCGGCCAGCCCTTACAATCCGGCATACGCAGCGGGGCTTGCGGGCCCTGCCCCAACCACCTCCTACCTGCCAGATCGCTACATGGCCCTACCCGGCACTACATCCCCGCCCGAGATCGTCGGCAAGGAAGAAATGGGCGCTCGCCTGCGGGCCGAGCGCAAGGCGCGCAAGATGACCCTGCAGGCGCTGTCCCGCGCCAGCGGCATCGCGGTCTCGACGCTGTCCAAGGCGGAGCTGGGGCAGATCGCCCTCAGCTACGAGAAGTTCGCCGCCCTGGCGGGCGCGCTCGGCATAGACATGACCCGCATGTTCATGCTGCCGGACGCCTCGCAGGCCGCCGTCGCCCCCACCTTCGTCAAGAACAAGCTCAGCGACGCCCGCGACTACGTCACCGAGAACTACCACTACCGCCTGCTCATGGGCGAATACCCCGGCAAGAAGATGACGCCCATGCTGGCGCTCATCGACTCGCGCAAGGTGGTGGAGTTCGAGGACTACATCCGGCACCCGGGCCAGGAATTCGCGCTGGTGCTGTCGGGCAAGGTCCGCATCCAGTTCGAAAATGGCGACAGCGTCGTGCTGGGCAAGCTGGAGACCGCCTACTTCGACAGCAGCATCGGCCACGTGTACCTGTCCATGAGCAAGAAGCCCGCCGAAGTGCTGGCGGTGTGCAGCGACGTGGGCGAGGTGCCGTCGCGGTTGAAGGCGCCCTGAGGCGGCGGCCGCGTTAAGGGCGCGGCCGCCCGGAACGCCTGTGCGCCGGCCTGCCCGTTCCCTGCCGGGCGGCCGCGCGCAGCACTGGCATATGGCTGTCATACTCGCGGGCGATACTGGCGTCCGGATATCCGCCAGCCCCCGATCCCGGGCGCGCGCCGGATATTCATATAAAAGGTATTTCGTTGGCCGCCGCCCCTGGCCGCCTTACGATACCTGGCATCGACTGGGCCTGGCGCCCGCAGGAATGCTCCACATGCAACGCTTGATATCCCCGATACTTACCCGCCGCCCGGTGCTGCTGGCCGGCCCGCTCAGCGCGCGCCGCTACGACGCCGTGGTTTCCCTCCACGCCCACCGCGAAGCGCGCAGGCTGCGCGAATCCGCGCAGCGCATCCTGGCCGTTTCCGCCCGCTACATGCTGCCGGGCGCCTGAACCCGTCCCCAATCGCTGCGACCCGATCTCGTTCGGACGCGCAGTGCCCACTTTCATGCACTTCCTCCAGCTGCCACCTGCGGTAGCATTGCCGATTCGGCCCGAGACCGGGCCAGGCAGAACAGGAGTCATGCATGCAGAAGGTGGTAATCGTCGGCGGCGGCCACGCGGCGGCGCAATTGTGCGCCAGCCTGATAGAAGGCGGCTTTCCCGGCAGCCTGACGCTGGTGTGCGAAGAGGCCTCGCTGCCCTACCACCGCCCGCCGCTCTCCAAGACCTACATCAAGGATCCGGAAGCCCCGATCCAGCTGCTGCGCGCCGAGGCGGTCTACGCCGACGCCGGCGTGCAGGTGCTGCTGGCCGATCCCGCGGTCGGCATAGACCGCGACGCGCGCCGCTTGACGCTGGCTTCGGGCAAACAGCTGGACTATGACGCGCTGGTGCTGGCCACCGGCACGCGCGCGCGGCGCCTGCCGGACGTCCCTGATGAGCTCCAGAACCTGATCTACCTGCGCAACGCCGACGATGCCGCGCGCCTGCGCGCCGCGATCGCCGACGCGCCCTCGGTCACGGTCGTGGGCGGCGGTTTCATCGGCCTGGAAATCGCGGCCACGGCCGGCGCCCTGGGACGCCCGGTCACCGTCTTCGAATCCGCGCCGCGCCTGCTGGCGCGCTCCGTGTCGCCCGAAGCCTCGGACCACGTCGCCCGCGTGCTGCACGAGTCCGGCGTCGACCTGCGCCTGTCCTCCGACCTGCAACACATCCGGACCGAGAACGGCCGCGTGCGCAGCGTAGTCGTCAACGACGTGGAGCATCCGGTGGACCTGCTGGTCGCCGGCATCGGCGCCGTGCCCGAGATCACGCTGGCGCAGGCCGCGGGCCTGGACTGCCTGAACGGCATCGTGGTGGACGGGCTGATGCAAACCTCGGCGCCCGGCATCTACGCCATCGGCGACTGCACCTCGTTTCCGTATGCGCGCTGGGGCAAGACCCTGCGCCTGGAGTCGGTGCAGAACGCCAACGACCAGGCCCGCACCCTGGCCGGCGTGCTGCTCGGCACCAAGACCCCGTATCACGCCCTGCCCTGGTTCTGGTCCGACCAGGGCGCCTTGCGCCTGCAGATCGCCGGCCTGGCGCCGCCGGACACCGAGCGCGTACTGCGCCCGGGCGCCAAGCCCGGCAGCTTCTCGATCCTGCACTTTGCCGACGGCCATCTGGTCTGCGTCGAATCGATCAACGCCCCGATGGACCACCTGGCGGCGCGCAAGCTGCTGGAGCTGGGGCTGAACCCGCCCCGCGACGTGCTGGCCGACCCGGCCGTGCCACTGAAAAGCCACTACTGAGGCGGATGGAGAAAGTCCGCGCCGGCGCGCCTCAGATGAAGCCGGCGGCGCGGAACATGCGCTGGTAGATCTGGCGCAGGACCGCTTCCTTGCGCTTGTTGTAGTCCATGACCTGCATCGCGCCGACCGCCGCCTCGCGCTTGGCCTGGGCATACAGATCGCGATCGGCGTCGTGCTGGCGCAGCCAGTCGCGGAACATCCGGTGGCGGACGTTCTCGGGGCAGTCCGGGCCGAACACATGCAGGTTCACGCGCGGCGCGGCCAGCTGCAAAAGACGGTGCTGATGCCAGGACGGCTCCCGCAAGACCAGCGCGTAACCGGCCGCCTCCAGCGCGGGGACATAAGAGTCCTCCTGGACGGGGTCGGCCACTGTCAGGTCTATATCTATCACCGGCTTGGCCGGCAGGCCCGGAACCGCCGTCGATCCCATATGCTCGACCGCAAGCGCCACCGGTCCCAAGGCCTCGCGCACCTGCGTCGCAAGCTGGCCATAACGGACCGGCCAATCAGGGTCATAGGGTACGACCGCGACCAATTCCGGAGCCGGCTTGCCACGGACCCAGGGATCCTCGTCCGGATCCGAGTCGTAGTGCCGCATGATTTCTTCCGGCGTGGGCGCGCGCCGGTTTCCTGCCGGGTTCAATTGCCGAAAGCGCGACGCAGGCGCTCCAGCTCGGCCATGTTCAGGCGCTTGGCTTCCGCTTCGGCGTAGTTCCGTTCCCCTGATTCGTAGGCACCCTTGTAGATGCACTTGCTGCGGCTCGCGCACTCGCCGCCGGCGCGGGCAGAGGAGGAATACGACTTGGCGGCAGCCTGATCCGAAGTCTTGGAACCGCTGGACGAGCAGCCGGCCATCAGCGCAGCCGCGAAAATCGCCACACCATAGCGGCTCAACGTTTGAATGGACATTTCCTGGTCCTGCAGAAAAGCTGTAGCCGACTTTATAGCAGGCTCTTGGAATCAGGGATTCACGGGCAATTGCTTCGAAACATTGCCGGTCTGAGGGTGCAAGACTCTGCTCGCGGCATATGGCAGCGCCTTTGAGTGCGGGTAGACTGCCGCAGCTGGCTGGCCATGCGTTCCCGATAGTTGCCGCGGCGCTGGGAACACCGCGAAATGAAAAAACCCGCATCCTGGTCAAAGGAATGCGGGTCTTTTGCGTTTTCCAGGGGCGACCCCTGGAACAAATTCTTGGTGCCGACGGCGAGACTCGAACTCGCACAGCTTTCGCCACTACCCCCTCAAGATAGCGTGTCTACCAATTTCACCACGTCGGCTAACTTCAGCCAGAAAAGCGTGCTTTCCTGGAAAGTCGAACATTCTATCACGCAAATTGGGAAACGGGTGGTTCCGTGCCGCTTTGTCGCTGGCATGCCACCAATCCGTCCCCAAGTACTATCCAGAGGAGCCGCGAACGCCCCCTCCCCCCGCCTATCAGTTGATCTGCAGGTTGGTCGCCTTGACGACTTCGCCCCACTTGCGGGTTTCGCTTTCCATGAAGGCCTTGAATGCTTGCGGCGTGTTGGGCGGCGGGGGCATCAGGAAGCCGTTGGTCTGGTAGCTGGCGGCTAGCGCAGCGTCGGAGGTCAGGGCCTTGTTGATGGCGGCGTTGACCTTCTGGACGATTTCCGGCGGTGTACCGGCCGGCGCGTACACGCCGAACCAGGCCGCCACGTCGAAGCCCTCCACGCCGGATTCGGCGATGGTGGGGATTTCCGGGGCAAACGGCACGCGGCTGCCGGTGGTGACGGCCAGGCCGGTCAACTTGCCCGCACGCACGTGCGGCAGCAGCGGCGGCAGGTTGTCGAAGATCGAGTCCACCTGGCCGCCCAGCAGGTCGGCCACGGCCGGGCCGCTGCCGCGGTACGGAACGTGCAGGATGTCGATGCCGGTCTTCATCTTGAAGAGTTCGCAGCCCAGGTGGGCGGACGAGCCGTTGCCGGGCGAAGCGCAGGTGAGCTTGCCGGGGTTCTTCTTGGCGTAGGCGATGTATTCCTGCACCGACTTGACGGGCACGCTGGCGTTGACGGCCAGGATGTTGGGCACCACGTTCAGCAGGGCGACGGCGTCCAGGTCCTTGAGCGCGTCATAGGACATCTTGGAATAGAGCGACTGGTTGATCGCGGTGGAAATCGATCCGACGAACAGCGTGTAGCCGTCGGGCGCCGAGCGGGCGACGGACTCGGCGCCGATGTTGCTGTTGGCGCCGGGCTTGTTCTCCACCACGAAGGTCTGGCCGAACTCCTTGCCCAGCACGTCGGCGATCATGCGCGCGCTGATGTCGGTGGTGCCGCCCGGGGCGTAGCCCACGACCAGCCGCACCGGCTTGGTCGGATAGGCGCCGGCCTGGGCCTGCGCCGGTCCGCTGGCGATGCACGCCAGCACTGCCGCCACGCCGGCCAGTTTGGTATAGATCTTCTTCATGTTTCCTCCTGTCGAAAACGGATGGGCGCGCATGGGGATGCGCACCGTTTTTTGTTGTTGTGCGGGCGCTGCTGCCCGGAGCGGCACAGCCGCCCGCGTCAGACGGCGCCTGCCGGCCGCAAGGGCGCGATCAGGTCCGGCGTGAGGTCGGCCAGCGTCGCGCAGCCGAGCAGCGCCATGTTGGTCGAGATCTCGCTGCGGAATATGTCCGCCACTTTGCGGATGCCGGCGCTGCCGGCCACGGCCGCGCCGAACAATTGGGGCCGGCCGGTGAAGACCATGCGCGCGCCCAGGGCCACGGCCTTGAGCACGTCGGAGCCGCGGCGAAAACCGCCATCCACCATGACCGGGAAGCCGGGCGGCACCGCGGCCACCACGTCGGGCAACGCCTGCAAGGGCGAGATGCAGCCATCCAGCTGGCGTCCGCCGTGGTTCGACACGATCACGCCGTCGGCGCCCGCCGCGCAGGCCAGGCGCGCATCATCGGGATGCATCACGCCCTTGAGCACCAGCTTGCCCGGCCAGTTCTCGCGGATCCAGCGGATGTGTTCCCACGACAGCTTGTCTCGTTCGCCGCGAAAGCCGTTGGGCGGGTCCTGGGTGATGGGCGGGCCGATCTCTTCGTACAGGTTCGAGAACCTGGGGATGCCGCTGCCCAGCAGCGTGCGCAGGAAGACGTTGAAGCTCCAGCGCGGGTGGCGCATGCCGTCCAGCATCACGCTGGGGCTGAGCTTGAAGGGCACGGTGAACGAGAGCTTCTGCAGGTTCTCGCGGTTGGCGCCGACGCAGGTGTCGATGGTCACGACCAGCACCGGGATCTCGGCCTGGCGCAGCCGCGCCATCAGCTTGCCGATGCGCTCGGTATTGCCCGGCAGATAGGCCTGGTACCAGCAGCGCTTGCCCGTGGCCTCCTGCAAGCGTTCCAGCGGCACGCTGGAAGCGCCGCTGATGATGAAGGGAATCTCGGCCTGCTGGGCGGCCTGCGCCAGCGCCAGGTCGCACTCATGCATGACGATGGCGGAGAACCCGGTAGGCGCGAAGCCCACCGGCATGGCGTAGCGCTGGCCGTAGAGTTCGACCTGGCTGCTGCGCTGGTCCACCACGCGCAGGCCGCGCGGCCGGAAACCCACGTCGCTCAATGCGCGCACGCTCTCGGCCAGCGAGGCGCCGTCCTCGGTGCCGCCGCAGACGTAGCCTTCGACGCAGCGCGGCATGATGCGCCGCGCCTCGCGTTCGAAGTCGCGCACGGACAGGCAACGATCCAGACGGCTCATGCGGCCACCGGCGAGCCGGCCTGTGCGCGCAGCGCCTGCATGCAGGCGGCCAGCGAACGGTCCTGCGTGTCCTGGTAGAGCGCCAGCTCGTCCTGCACCTGGGCGCCCAGGGCCTGCTCGAAAGCCGCCTGGCTGGCGTTCTGCGCGTATTCGGCCTGGGCCTTGTCGCCCAGGTTCGACTGGAAGATGCCGGCCGCGCTGACGGGCAGGAAGTCCTCGTACACCAGCGGCTCGAAGCGGATGTAGCCCTGGGTGATCAGGTCCTGCAGGCTGGCTTGCGCATCCGCGCCGTCCTTGCCGGTCAGGAAATAGCGGAAATAGGCCAGCCCCTGCGCATGCAGCGCGTCATAGTCATCCGGGAAGGCGGCGAAACAGTCCTGCAGGTTCTGCATGTAGGCCGCGGCATTGCCTTCGTTGGGCGCGCCGCTGATGCGGCTGCGGGCCAGGTCCAGCAATTGGTCGTAGAGCGCGCGGCCCTTGCGGGTCAGCGCGACGCCGCGCTGCTCGATCTCGCCGAAGCGCGCCGTGTGGCTGCCGGCCGCGGACTGGCCGTCGGCGCCGGCGAACAGGACCGCTTCCTCCAGCGCCTTGAAGCTGGTCTGGCGCAGCAGGATCGGACATTTGCGCGGCGGCGGGCCTTCGATCACGGCCTTCGCTGACACGCCGCGGCGCGGCATCTCGGCCTGGGCCTCGTCGATGTCCAGCGTGCGCGGAGTCAGGTGATTGATGTGCGGGCCCTTGAAGGCCACCACGTCGGCGATCAGGCGGTGCTGGCCGTGCAGTTCCTCGTAGTCGTCCAGGCTGACGGTCGCCTCGCTGTGCCAGCGGAAAGTGTGCAGGGCTTCGGCCACGAATTCGCGGGCCTCGGCTTCAACCAGTCCGCCCTGCGCCTCAAAGCGGGCCGCGAGTTCCAGCGTACGCGCGGTGAATATCTGGCGCGCGGCCAGGATGCGCGCGGCCTTCTCGCGCAGGGCCTCGTCGGCGATCAGTTCCAGCCGCAGCAGCGAGGTGAAGACGCGGAAGGGGCTGGCCTGCAGCGAGGCTTCGTGGGTGGCACGGAAGGCGGTGGAATGCACCGGTACGCCGGCCGGCGACAGATCGTAGTAGCCCACCGGCTGCATGCCCATCACGGCGAACACGCGCCGCATGTTGGCCAGTTCCTGCGCGGTGCCGACGCGGATCGCGCCGTGGCGCTCGATGTCCAGGCGCTCGATCTCGCCCGTGCGGGCCAGTTGGGCGGCCAACTCGGGCTGTTCGGCCAGCGTCTTGGCGTTGACCTGGGCGACCAGGTCCAGCAGCGTGTCGTACAGCGGCACTTCCGACTTGTACATGTCGGACATGGCGCGGGAGAACCAGGCGCGGATCTGGTCCGGATTGACGAAATTCTGACTCATGGCGGGCTCGGCACATCGGTAAACAAGGATGGCCCGCATGAAATCATGCGCCGCGCGTGCGATCAAATGAAAAAAATCGGCTTAATCAGTCCGTTTTTTCATGGACCGCGCCCGCTGGGCGTCGCGCTCGCGCTTGCGCGCGGCCTCTTCCTCAACCCAGGCGACGAACTGCTTGATCTTGGGCACTTCGGCCGAGTGCTCGGAATAGGCGACGAAGTACGCGCCGTCGCTGGGCTGCACGTAGTCCCAGGGAATCACCAGCTTGCCGGCCTGCAGCTCTTCTTCGGCCAGCAGGCGCGGCGTCAACGCCACGCCGCAACCGCCCTCCGCAGCGCGCACGCACATGTAGAAAGTATCGAAGCGGGGACCGTGGTAGCTGCGGTCGGACTGGAATTGCTGGCGCGAGAAGTAGTCGTGCCAGGCCTCCGGGCGCGAGGCGCACTGGATCAGCGCCTGGGCGCTCAGCGCCTCCAGGCTGTCGACCCTGTCACCCGGAAGAAAGCCGGGCGCGCACACCGGCACGACCTCGGCCTCGAACAATTCCCGGCACTGGGCGCCCGGCAAGGTGCCATGGCCGAAGAAGAAGGAGATGTCGATCTTGGCCTGCATCAGGTCGAAGGGCCGCGTTTCGCTGCGCACCTTGACCTGGATGTCGGGATGGGCGGCCATGAAGCCCTGCAGGCGCGGGATCAGCCAGCGCGCGCCGAAGGTGGGCTGGGTGCCGATGGTCAGCACCTGAGTCTCGCTGCCGTAGGTCAGGATGTAGCGCGAGGACATGTCCACCTGGTTCAGGATGGCCCTGACCTCGGACTGGTACAAGGCTCCCGCAGGCGTCAGTTGCAGGCGCCGCCGCACCCGCAGGAACAGCGGGTTGCGCAGCAGCGCCTCCAGCTGCGCGATCTGTTTGCTGATCGCGCTCTGGGTCATGTGCAGTTCCTCGGCGGCGCGCGTGAAGCTCATGTGCCGCGCCACCGCCTCGAAACATTGCAGCGCCATCATCGATGGCATCAAACGCTTTTCCATGGGGCCGATCCGGGTATGCCTGTGCTGGCGGCGGCCCGCGTTCCATCGCCGGCCGCCGCGCTTGCGGCATTATCGCAGGCCCGGCCTCACCACTGGTATCCGACCCCCGCGGCACCGCCGAAGTCGCCGCGGGACGTGCCGTTGGCCGACACCTTGTAGACCCAGCGCCCGCCGCTGGACACGCGCGACAGCCCCAGGGCGTAACCCGATTCGCCATTCCAGGTGCCGCCCGCCATGGACAGCATGTTGCGGCCGGGCAAGTAGGCCTGCGGCAAGGAAGCCGTCGCCATGGCCGCAGCCACCCCCGCGCTCAGCATGCGCTCCTGGGACTCCAGATCGCTGCGCAGGTTCTGCAGGGAATGCTCGACGGCGCCCACGCGCGCCTCGCTTGCGCTGCTTGCGGCGCGCAGCTGGCCCACGTTGACGGCATCGGTGTCCTCGCTGCCTGCGGCCACGCCCGTCATCTGGCGTCCACCCACGTTCACCTCGCCCGTGGAGCTTTGGGGCTGCGCCATGCCGTAGGCTTCGTAGTTCTCCTGCGCGCCGCGCGCCGCTGAGGACCCCGCCCCCAGCGCCACGCTGTTGCCCGCGCTGGCCACCGCGCCTGCGCCGACCGCGACGCTCTGCGTGGCCGCGGACGAATCCGCTCCCACCGACACGCTGCGGTCGGCAACGGAACCGCGTCCGGCGTTCGAGCCTATCGACACGTTGTCGTTGCCCCGCACGCCCGACCCCGCGGCCGTGCCCTGCGCCACGTTGTTATTGCCGACGACGTCGCGCCCCGCAGCCAGCCCGCCAGCCGTATTGCCGTCGCCCTGCACGCCATAGCCCGCGTAGGCGCCGGCAGCCGTGTTGTTGGCGCCGGTCACGTTCTGCCCGGCGTTCTTGCCCTGCGCCAGATTGCCCTCGCCCTCCACGTTCTGCCCCGCGTTCTGGCCCAGCGCCAGGTTGCCGTCACCGACGACGTTGCGGCCCGCTTCCTGGCCGAAGGCCGAATTGCCGTTGCCGGTGACATTGCGCCCGGCGTTGGTGCCATAGGCGGCATTGTTGTTGCCCACCGTATCCGTGCCGGCCCAGAAGCCAAACGCATCGTTGTAGTCGCCCGTGACGTTCTGGCCAGCGCTTCGGCCAAACGACTGGTTCCAGCCGCCCTGCACATTGGTGCCGGCGTAATAGCCGATGGCCTGGTTGGCGTTCTTGCCGCCGACCTTGGAGCCCGCGCCCTCGCCGATCGCCAGGTTCCAGTTGGTGCTCACGTCCTGGCCCGCGCCATTGCCCAGGCCGATGTTGTTACTGCCTTTCACGTTGGCGCCAGCGTTCTTGCCGATCGCGTGATTGCCCTTGCCCGTCACGCCCTGAGCGGCGCCCGGCCCATAACCGAGGTTGCTGCCGTCCCACTTCACAGGCGGCGCGGTCTGCGCCTGCGCGGCCGATCCCCCGGCCAGCGCGCCCACCAGAACCGCCACCGACAAGCCGTTGGCGGCCAGAATTGCGTATGTGTGCTTCATTTGTATGTTGATCGATTGTTGTTGCGGACCGGCCGGACGCGCACCCCGATGCGCGCCCGGCCCGCTCATGCCTGAGCCATCACAGATGCAGCGCCATGGCCGGATCGCTGACGCTCGCGCGGCCGTTCTCCATGCGTCCCGCGAAGCGGCGTTCGAAGCCTTCGGCGGTGACGGTGAAGTCGTACCAGTTGCCGCTTTCCTTGATGGACCAGTGGTGTTCGGCGACCTTGCCCGGCTCGACCGCCAGGGTCCAGGGGCCGTCCTTGCGGTAGGCGTTGGATTGCAGGTTCGCCTGCAGGCTGGCCGTGCCGCGGTTGGACACCTTCACGTAGAGCGCGCTGCCTGCCGGCTCGTAGCAGACCTGCACTTCCAAGGCCGCGCCACGCTGCGTATTGCCGGAGAAGGTCCGCACGAAGCCGTTGCTGCTGTACACCCAGAGGTCATAGTCGCCGCCGGTCCAGGTGTCGGACAGCGTCTTGCCGGCTTCGACGGTGTAGCGCCGCGGGATCAGGTCCAGGTTGCGCTTGTCGTACACATGGAACACCGCGCCGGCTTCACCCGTGTTGCTGAACAGCAGTTCGACCGCGCCATCCGCCCCCAACCGGGCGCTGGTGTGCAGTTCATAGGGCAGCGCGCGCGACAGCCGCGTGCCGGTCTCCTGGAACAGCGGCTGCGGGATTGCGGGCGCCTGGGTCACGGCGGTGGTGGGCAACAGCTTCTGCGCCGCGTTGACCGCGGGATAGTTGCTGGTGTCGGGCAGCGTGGGCACGCGCGGATCGTTGGGACTGACGAAGTCGAAGCAGGTGGTCAGGTCGCCGCAGACCGCGCGGCTCCAAGGACTGATGGCGTCGACCTTGATGTCGAAGCGCTGCTCCAGGAACCGGCCCACCGAAGTATGGTCGAACACCTGGGAATTGACCCAGCCGCCCTTGCTCCACGGCGACACGACGTACATCGGCACGCGTGAGCTTAGACCCCACGGCCGGATGTTGCCGGTGATCTTGTCGTCGGCCTTCAGGTAGTTGCCCACCGAGGCATCGAAATACTCCCCCTCCAGCGGCACGGTGGACTTGCCCATCAGCACGCCATTGGCGTCATAGGACGGCACTGCGGGCATGGCGGCGTGATCGAAGAAGCCGTCGTTCTCGTCGAAGGTCACGAACAGTGCGGTCTTGCTCCAGACTTCCGGATTGGAGGTCAGCGCGTCCAGCACGTCGGCGATGAAATCGGCGGCACCGGCCACGCCTTCGCTGCTGCCAGGATGCTCGGCCAGGGCCTGCGTGGGCAACACCCACGACACCTGCGGCAAAGTGCCATTGGCGACGTCCTGCTTGAGCTGGGCAAGGAAGTTGACGGCGCCGTCGTTCTTCTCGGGGCCGCCCGTCAGGCCATGCTCATAGATCGGCGAACCCGGCTGCGCGGTGCGGAAGCTCTTGAAGGCCAGGCAGCCGTGCATGGCGCCCGTCCAGTTGTTGTTCATGTTCTGGTAGATGTGCCAGCTGACCCCGGCGCGCTGCAGCAGGTCGGGCAAGGTGTCCCACTTGAAGGCGCTGTTCACGTACTTGTAGTTGTAGGCGCCGGTCGCGGGGTCGACCTGGCCCGAACCGTCGGCCAGCTGCGCGCGGCCCGCCACCCAGTTGGACGGGTTAGGCCAGCAGCGCGAGTTGACGGGTTCCGAATCGGTGTCGGTGCTGTTCACGCCCAGCTTGCGCAGTTCGGGATTGGCGTTGGCGCCTGACCAGAACACGATGCGGTTGGGATCGGTGCCGGTCAGGATGGAACAGTGATAGCCGTCGCAGACCGTGAAGGCGTCGGCCAGCGCGAACTGGTACGGAATGTCCTCGCGCATGAAGAAGCCCATGGTGGCCTGGTTCTTGTACTGGATCCACTGGTCCATCTTGCCCTGGTTCCAGGCTGCCTGCTGGTCCGGGAAATTGTGCGGCGTGCCCGATCCGATCAGCGCGTTGCTGGTCCTGGAATCGCGGCGGAAGGGCTGGATGTCCTGGCCGCCCTTGGGGTCGGGCTGGAAGAACACCGATTTACCGCTGGCCAGCGGAATCGGGAAGCGGTCGCCGAAGCCGCGCACGC